>CAADIB010000016.1_pt1 | contig 346898 bp, 326 predicted proteins | sample 2381301 | NCBI WGS metagenome assembly CAADIB01 (sample SAMEA5147516, study PRJEB30075) | plant metagenome | biome: Dry deciduous forest; feature: Forest; material: Leaf | place: Madagascar | collected 2017-05
GGAGAGTGGGGGCGGGAGTTGGAGGGGGGAGGCAGCGCGCTTCGGGCTACGGGCGCCGCTTGGCCGTGTTGCCTGCTTGGGGAGGCTGCTCCACCACCGCCACCAATTTGCCGAAGCCGCCAGGCTCGTCAATAAGTCTCGACGCCTCTGCCCGCGCAAGACTCCCGCCATTCAGTCACGATGACGGAACAACGCCTCCAAGCAGACAACGCAGCCTGCCGGGGGCACCCGCCCGAAGTGCGATGCCCCCCACCTCCACTCCCCTTCCCCCCTCTCCCAAAAGCTGCCCCTTTTGCTTTTCCGAATGCTCAGCAATGGGCGCTGTGGGCGCCCATTGCTGAGCGGCAAGCCGAGATCTTCGGGCAAGCAGCGAGCAGGCGGCAAGAATGCGAGCAGGACTCCGGCGGCTGACTCCGGTACACACCACTCCACTGCAGGACGTCGAGGGTGTGCGGGACGGCGGGCGCCTTCTGCGGGGGGCGGGGCGCTGTGGGCGCCCCACCACGCGGCAGGCGACCGACGGCACGACCACCCTCGGCGGCCGTCAACCCAGCGGTGCAAAAACCGTCAACCTAGCAGTGCACAAGCCGTCAACCCAGCAGTACATCTCCCAACCAACCAACCAACTCAGCAGAGCCCCTACCCCATAAGACTCATCACATATCAATCCAGCAGCCTCACAAGACACGCATCAAGACCCCCCGGTTCTTTCTCAATCCAGCGCACCTCCCGCCACTACAATCCCCAACGCAGGCTGCCCCACCACTAGGGACAACACCACTTCTGTGTATCCCCACGCCGTGCCTAGAATCGGACGGAATCCGGCTGCCTGCCCGACTCCCGCCCCAACCCGACGGCCACAAGCCGTGCAGCATGAGGTCAGACGTCATGGCATTCCAACCCGTCTATGTGATCGACGGCACCCGCACCCCCTTTCTGAAGGCGCGCGGTGAACCCGGCCGGTATTCGGCCGCCGATCTTGCCTTGCAGGCCAGCCGCGACCTGCTGCTGCGCCAGCCCTTCCTGCCTTCCGATCTCGACGAGGTCGTGCTCGGTTGTGCCGCGCCCTCCCCTGATGAAACCAATATCGGCCGCGTGCTTGCCTTGCGCGCCGGCTGCGGGCATCGGGTGCCGGGATGGACCGTCATGCGCAACTGCGCCTCCGGCATGCAGGCGCTGGACAGCGCGCTGGGCAATATCCAGCGCGGGCAAACCCACCTGGCGCTTGCGGGCGGCACCGATGCGCTGTCGCGCGCGCCGGTGCTGTTCTCCGACAGCATGGTCAAGTGGCTGGCACGCTGGAGCAAGGCGCGCGGCGCGGGCCAGAAATTCGACGCGCTCAAGCGCCTGCGCCCAGGCATGCTGGCGCCGGTCATCGGGCTGCTGAAGGGACTCACCGACCCCGTCGTGGGCCTCTCGATGGGGCAGACCGCCGAGAATCTCGCGTGGCGCTTCGGCATCAGCCGCCAGGCGATGGACTTCTACGCCAGCCGCAGCCACCTGCGCGCGCGTGATGCGCGCGATGCCGGCCGGTACGACGCCGAGATCGTGCCGCTGGTCGATGCGCAGGGCACGCGCCAGCCGCAGGACGACGGCATCCGCGACGACTCCGATCCTGCCAAGCTCGCCACCTTGAAGCCCGTCTTCGACAAGCCTGCCGGCAGCATCACCGCGGGCAACAGTTCCCAGGTCACCGACGGCGCGGCCATGCTGCTGCTGGCATCCGAGGAGGCCGTGCGCCGCTGGGGACTCACGCCCATCGGCCGTATCGTGGATGCGCAATGGGCGGGGCTGGATCCGGCCCAGATGGGCCTGGGCCCGGTGCATGCCGCCACGCCCATCCTGCAACGCCATGGGCTCGGGCTGAACGACCTGGACCTGTGGGAGATCAACGAGGCCTTCGCCGCGCAGGTGCTGGGTTGCCTCGCTGCCTGGGAAGAGGAAGACTATTGCCGCGAGCAACTGGGCACGCCGGCCTGGGGCACGCTGGACCAGGCGCGCCTGAACGTCGACGGCGGTGCCATCGCGCTGGGGCACCCGGTGGGCGCCTCCGGTGCGCGCATCGTGCTGCACCTGCTCAAGGCCCTGCAGGCGCGCGGCTTGAAGCGCGGCATGGCGGCCATCTGCATCGGCGGCGGCCAAGGCGGCGCCATGCTCGTTGAAACCCTGGACACGGAGGGCACGCGATGAACCCGGCCACTCACGCCCCGCAAGCCGACAACACCCTGCCCGCGTCGCACTGGCACGTTGCGCAGGACGAACACGATATCGCCTGGCTGACGCTGGACAGCCCCGGCACCGCCGTCAACGTGCTGACCCGCGAGGTCATGGCCGAACTGGGCGCCGTGCTGGCCCGTTTCGAAACCATGCCGCCGCGCGCCCTGATCATCCGCTCGGGCAAGCCGGGCAACTTCATCGTCGGTGCCGACATCAACGAATTCGGCGGCCTGGACACGCCCGAGAAAGCGCGCGAACTGGTCGCGCGCGGCTGGCACCTCTTCAACACACTTGCCGCCGTGCGCTATCCGACGCTGGCGCTCGTGCGCGGCCACTGCCTGGGCGGCGGCACCGAACTGGCGCTGGCCTGCCGCTGGCGCATCGTGGTGGACGAGCCCGCCACCTCCCTCGGCCTGCCCGAGGTCATGCTGGGCATCTTCCCCGGCTGGGGCGGCATGCGCCGCCTGCCCGCGCTCATCGGCCCGCCTGCCGCGCTTGATCTCATGCTGACCGGCAAGACCGTCGATGCCCGCCGCGCGCTGTCGCTGGGCCTGGCCGATCTCGCCGTGCCGCCGCGCGTCATGGAGGCCACCGCCCGCCTCGTCGTGCTGCAAGGCGGCCCCAAGCGCCGCACGCCGCTGGCCCGCCGCATGCAGCGCCTGCTGGACCTCTGGCCCGTGAAGCGCCTGGTGGCCCGGCGCGCGCTGAAGACCGTCGAGGCCCGCGACCCGCGCGGCCACTATCCCGCGCCGCGCGCCATCATCGACATCTGGGCCAACCACGGCGGCAATGCACTGAATGCGCCCGGCCAACTGGCCTCGGTCATCGGCTCACCCACCGCGCGCAACCTGCTGCGCGTCTTCCGCCTGCGCGAGCAGTTGAAGGCGCAAGGCAAGCAGACCGGCACGCCGGCCAAGCGCGTGCATGTGATCGGCGCGGGCGTCATGGGCGGCGACATCGCGGCCTGGTGCGCCTACAAGGGCCTCACCGTCAGCCTGCAGGACCAGGACGGCGGGCGCCTCGCCACGGCCATCGGCCGGGCCCAGCAACTCTATGCGCGCAAGTTCCGCCGCGACCTGCGCGGCGCGCGGGCCGCGGCGGACCGCCTCATTCCCGACCCGCAAGGCGCGGGCGTCGCGCACGCGGACATCGTCATCGAGGCCATCAGCGAGAACCTGGAGGCCAAGCTGGGCCTGTACCGCGAGATCGCCCCCCGCATGAAGGCGGACGCGATCCTTGCCACCAACACCTCCAGCCTGCGGCTGGAAGACCTGTCCCAGGGCCTGCCCGGCGGCAGGCAGCTGGTCGGCATCCACTTCTTCAACCCCGTCGCGAGCATGCCGCTGGTGGAAGTGGTGCACACCGACGCGACCCCGCCGGCACTGCGCGCGCGCGCAGCGGCATTCGTCGGACAGCTCGACAAGCTGGCCCTGCCGGTGCGCAGCGCGCCGGGCTTCCTCGTTAATGCGGTGCTTGCGCCCTACATGCTGGAAGCCATGCGCTGCGTGGACGAAGGCCTGGCGCCGTCCAGCGTGGACGCCGCGATGGAAGCCTTCGGCATGCCGATGGGGCCGCTGGAGCTTGCCGACACCGTGGGGCTCGATATCGCGATGGCAGCCGGCAAGCAGTTGTCCGACGGCGAGCAACCGCCCGCCTGCCTCGTGCGCCTGGTCGACGGCGGCAAGCTCGGCCGCAAGAGCGGCAAGGGCTTCTACATCTGGGAAGACGGCAAGCCGCAGAAAGACGCCGCGCCCGGCGCGCCCCCGGGTCTGGCCTCGCGCCTGCTGGCGCCCCTGCTGGCACGCACGCACAAACAGGTCGACGACGGCGTGGTGGCCAGCGCGGAACTGGCCGACGCCGGCATCATCTTCGGCACCGGCTTCGCGCCCTTCACGGGGGGGCCGCTGCATTGGGAGCAGCACGCCGGCCAGGCCGGCGCCGCGGCACCGGCAGCCGCGCCTGCAAGCACCGGCACAACGGCTCCCGCCACACCCCGCAACGAACATACCCACAAGCCGGCCGAACCCGGCACAATGCACGACCCTTCCACCAAGGAGACCAAAACATGATGAAGCACTCCCCCATTGTGGTCGCGTTGTCGGCCGCAACGCTGGGTCTGGCCACGGGGGCCGCGCAGGGCGCGGGCTTCCAGTTGCTGGAGCAGAATGCCAGTGGCCTGGGCAACGCCTATGCCGGCTCCGCGGCCGTCGCCGAGAACGCCAGCACGATCTACTTCAACCCCGCCGGCATGGCCTACCTGCCGGGGCTCTCGGTCTCGGGCGGCGTCACTGCCATCAAGCCGAGCTTCAAGTTCAAGGATGACGGCAACAGCACGCGCCCGCTGGCGGCGCCCGGCGCATTGGGCGGCAACGGCGGCGACGCCGGCAAATGGGGCGTGGTGCCCAACGCCTACCTGGCCTGGCAGATCGACAACCGCTGGAATGTCGGCGTGGGCCTGGGCGCCCCCTTCGGCCTGATGACGCACTATCAGGGCGACTGGGTGGGCCAATACCACTCCCGCAAGTTCGAGATCCAGACCATCAACGTCAACCCCTCTGTCTCGTACAAGGTCAACGAACAGTGGGCGCTGGGCGTGGGCGTGAACTACCAGCGCATCGACGCCGAGTACACGCGCACCGCGGTCGTGGCGCCGGGCCTGTCACGCGAAGCGACGGTCAAGATGGATGGAGATGCCTGGGGCTGGAATGCCGGCGTCATGTTCCAACCGACGCCTGCCACCCGCATCGGCCTGTCCTATCGCTCCAAGGTCAAGCACGACGTCGACGGCCACACGGACCTGGCAGGCATCGGCAGCTTCGATGCCCAGGCCAGCGTGGACCTGCCCGATTCCGCCATCCTGAGCGCCTATCACCAGTTGAACAGCCGCTGGGAACTGCTGGGCGACGTCTCCTGGACCGGCTGGAGCAGCATTCCGGAACTGAAGATCAACAACACCGGCATCCCCGGCGACACGCTGCACCTGGATTTCCGGGACACGTGGCGGGTGGCGCTGGGCGCGAATTACAAGGTGAACGAGGCCTGGAAGCTGAAGTTCGGCGTGGCCTGGGACCAGTCGCCGGTCCACGAGGCGGCCGACCGTCCCACCTCGCTGCCCGACAACGACCGCTGGTGGTTCTCGACCGGCGTGCAATTCCAGGCCGGCAAGAACACCACCGTGGACGTGGGCTACACCTATCTGTACTTGGACAAGACCCGCATCAACAACACGGGTGAAAGCCTTGCCCAGAAAGGCCGCGTGTCGGGCGAATACACCAGCAACGGCAACATCTTCGGCGTGCAGGTTTCGTCGCGATTCTGAGCATGCAGCATGCAAGGCCCGAAGCAAAAAGCCGCCCCGTGGGGCGGCTTGTTTACTTCGGGGCGGCGAAGATCGTGATGGTGTATTCGGACAGGGTGTAGCCCATTTCGTCGGCGATCTTGTTCAGGCGCTTCTCGATCTGCGGGTCGAAGAACTCCTTCACTTCACCCGTCTGGGCGCACACCAGGTGGCCGTGATGGCGCTCGCCGTCGTTCAGTTCATAGACCGCCTTGTTGCCGCCCAGCTGGCTGCGCTGCAGCAGGCCGGCCTGCTCGAACTGTGTCAGCACGCGGTACACGGTGGCCAGGCCCATTTCGATGCCGTCGGTGACCAGCAGGCGATAGACGTCTTCGGCACTCAGATGGCGCTGGTCGCTGTTGCGAAACACGTCCAGGATCTTCATGCGCGGGAACGTCACCTTCAGGCCGCTGCTGCGTAGCTCCAGGGTTTCGGTGTTCATGCTTGGCTCCGGGGAATGGCGCAGGGCGCCGCCTTGCGCAGCGCCAAGCGGCCGACCCGGGACGGGCCAGCCTAATCCTCGCTACTTTATAGCAACACGGCCCGCTTTCCTATGCCTGGCGAGCCGGATGCTATGCGCAGTGCGCGGCGCCGGGATATTTCCCTCGCCGCGCACCTGCCTCAGGCCAGCGTCAACGTGACGTCGATGTTGCCGCGCGTGGCGTTCGAATACGGGCAGACCACGTGCGCCTTCTCGATCAGCGCCTGGGCCTGGTCACGGTCCAGGCCGGGCAGCGAGATGATCAGCTCGGCCTCGATGCCGAAACCCGTCGGGATCTGGCCGATGCCGACCTTGCCCGTGATGCTGACGTCGGCGGGCAGCGCCACCTTTTCGCGGCCGGCGACGAATTTCAGCGCGCCCAGGAAGCAGGCCGAGTAGCCGGCGGCGAAGAGCTGTTCCGGGTTGGTGCCAGCGCCACCGGCGCCGCCCAGTTCGCGCGGGGTGCTCAGGGTGACGTCCAGGGCGCCGTCCGACGAGACGGCACGGCCTTCACGCCCGCCCGTGGCGGTGGCTTCGGCGCGGTAGAGAACTTTTTCGATCGACATGGCAAGACTCCTGAGAGGAAGAGAAGAACGATGCCGGACTGGCATCAGATTAATACACGATTAAATCGCACACTATAAAAACTGCACATCACAAACCGATGACACCGCGCCGCCTCGTCAGTCGGCGTAGGCGGCCAGCCGCTCACGCAAGGTGCTGAGTTCCTGGTGCAAGGCCTGCAATTGCCCGGGCGAGCACTGCACCGCGCACCCCACCTGCTCGGGCACGGCCTGCGCCTTGCGGCGCAAGGCCTTGCCCTGGCTGGTCAGGCTGATGATCACCTGGCGCTCATCGCTGGCGCTGCGCGCCCGGCTGACCAGTCCTGCCGCTTCCAGGCGCTTGAGCAAGGGCGTCAGCGTGGCCGAGTCCAGGTACAGGCGTTCGCCGATATCCGTCACGGTCAGGGCGTCGCCCTCCCACAGCACCAGCATTACCAGGTATTGCGGATAAGTCAGGCCCAGCTCGCGCAACAGCTTGCGATACACCTTGTTCATGGCCAGCGTTGCGGAGTACAGCGCAAAGCAGAGCTGGCCATCGAGCTGGAGCAGGGAGTCGGCGGGTTGGCGGGTGTCCATGCGTCGCAGTTTATATAGTGCACTATTTAAACGCAAGCGATTTTTTATCCCTGTCGTCCATCCCTCGCCTGGCCGCGACGCCAGGCATAGAATCAGCCGCAGGCAATCCCCCTTCTTCGCGAGTCCCCCATGCTGACCCTCACCGAATTGGCCTGGTTCGCCCTGGCCGCCCTGGTCCTGGTGCTGACGCCCGGCCCCAACATGATCTATTGCATCTCGCGCGCCTTGTGCCAGGGCCGGCAGGCGGGCGTGATTTCGCTGGCTGGCGTGTTGCTGGGTTTCCTGGTGCATCTGGTGGCGGCCTCGGTCGGCCTCACGGCGCTGCTGGCGGCCGTCCCCTATGCCTTCGAGGCCATCCGGCTGCTGGGCGCGGCCTATCTGCTGTGGCTCGCCTGGCAGTCGGTCAAGCCCGGCGGCCAGCCGCTCTTCGCCGCGCGCGCCCTGCCCCTGGACCCGCCCGCGAAGCTGTTCCGCATGGGCTTCCTGACCAACGTGCTGAATCCCAAGGTCGCGTTGTTCTACCTGTCCTTCTTCCCGCAGTTCCTGCATCCCGAACGCGGCTCTATCCTGTGGCAGAGCGTCAGCCTGGGCGCCGTGCAGATCACGGTCAGCGGCGTGGTCAACCTGCTGCTGGTGCTGGGCGCCGCACGCATTGCCCAACTGCTGTCGCGCCACGAAGGCTGGCAGCGCGCGCAGCGGTACCTGATGGGCGGCGTCCTGGCGCTGCTGGCCTTGCGCATCGCCACGGACGACCGCCAGGCTTGACCTGTCTTGCCCACGCGGCGCGGCGTGCAAACGCCGCGCCGCTGCCGCCGCCTAGAACCGGTGCAGGAGGCCGACGCGGTATTCCTGGCTGCGCGCATCGTCGATATAGGCGGCATTGCGCAGATACGTGCCGATGGCATACAGGTTGGTGCGCTTGGACAGCTCGTAGGTATAGCCCAGGCTGAAGCCATGCTGCGTGGCAATGCCGTTGCCGCCCGGCGCCGGCACGTCCAGGTTGGAGTCCGATGCCGACCACGCCCCCAGCAGCTTGCCCGCCCTGCCCACCGGCACCGTCGCGCCCACCAGATAGTTGTGCGCCTTGAAGCCCTCCAGGTAGCGGCCGTTGGGCGCCGGCAAGGCGGCGCCCAGGCTGCCCAGCAGGGTGTTGCCCGCCGCGATCCGCCCATCGATGTCCTGGCCATAGGCCAGCGACAGCTTGAGGATCTCGAAGTCATAGGCCGCGCCCACGATCCACGCCTTCAGGGTGCCCGTTCCATCGTTGGCCGGCGTCTGCACGCGGGCCAGGCGGTCGAACGTGGCGATGGCGCTCAGGGGACCGCCGGCATAGCGCAAGCCGATGGCCAGCGCGGTCGCCGACGTGTCGTCCCACGCGCTGCCCGCGCCGAAGCCCGCTTCGTTCGAGTAGCCGATCGCGCCGGTGAAGCCGCCGATGTTCGGTGTCTCGTACTTGGCCATGCCGTCGTAGCGCACCAGCGACGAACCGAAAGCCACCGATTGCGAGCCCAGGCCGAAGCCGTTGCCGAAAGGACCGATGCCGCTGAAGTACAGGAAGCCCTGGCCGTACTGGCGCCCCAGCGTCAAGGTACCCCAGTCCTTGCTGCCCAGGCCCAGGAAGGCCTGCCGGTTGAAGGCCGTGCGCTGCGTATCCGCATGCTGGCCGGTCTGCAGCGTGTAGCCCGCCTCCAGCGTGAAGAGCGCACGCCAGCCATCGCCCAGGTCTTCCGAACCGCGCAGGCCCCAGCGATCCCCCGTCTGTCCTCCTGAGTGCGTGCCCGTGCGCGACTGGCTGCCGATGTTAGGGATCTTGATCGACTGGTATTGCACGCCGCCATCGACCGTGCCGTACAGCGTCACCGACGTGCCCGCCTGCGCAAACGCCAGGCCGGATGCCGTGCACAGCGCCATGGATACGCAAAATTTTTGCATGAGTTGTCTCCCACCCCGTGATTGGGCGTTGTTGTGATTTATGTTTTTCCGCCGCGTGTCCGCCGGACCGGCCAGCGGCGGGAGAGGCACGGCTACACCACTGTCCGGTGCCGCGTGATGCAGGTCTGCAGAATGTCTTCGCCGCTGCGCTGCCACCAGTCGGCTTCCGAGAAGATCTCGACTTCGCTGTAGCCCGCGTAACCCGCGGCCTCCACCCAGCCCCGGATCCTGGGCAGGTCGATGACGCCGTCGCCCATCATGGCGCGGTCCGACAGCAGGTCACGGGTGGGCAGGCGCCAATCGCACACGTGATAAGCGAACAGGCGATCCCGGCCGGCGCGGGCGATCTGGCGTTCCAGCTCGGGATCCCACCAGACGTGATAGACGTCCAGCGCCACGCCCAGCATGGCCCGGCCGCCTTGCGCCAGCGGGTCCAGCGTCTCGCACAGGTCCAGCGCCTGGGCCAGCGTATTGATGCAGGCACGCTCGGCGGCTTGCATCGGGTGCAAGGGTTCGATGGCCAGCGGCATCCCGGCCTCGCGGGCATAGGCCAGCGTTTCAGCGATGCCGTCGCGCACCTGCGCGCGCGCGCCGCCGATGTCCTTGTGCACTGCCTTGCCTTCCAGTGCGCCTGGCAACGACCCCACCACCAGCACCACGCAAGGCGCGTCCAGCGCGAGGGCCTCGTCGATGGCGCGACGGTTGTCATCCAGCGCGGCGCGGCGCCCCGCCTCGTCGGCCGCCGTGAAGAAGCCGCCCCGGCAATAGCCGGACAGGCCGATGCCATGCGCGCGCAGTTGGCTGCGCACCTGCGCCAGGCCGGCCGCGGCAACCTGGTCGCGCCACGGGCTGATGGCCTGGATGCCATGTCGCGCGCACTGGTCGATGATGCGGGCAAGCGGCACCTCGGCGCCGCCCTGCCGGCGCACGGTGGCGGTGTTGATGGACAGCCAGTCGTGATCGTTCGAGAAATCGCGCATGGCCTACTCCACGCCGTGCAACGCCAGCAGCGTGCGCATGCGATGCGTGGCAAGGTCGGGCCAGGCCAGCAGGTTGGCCTGGTCGGCCAGCCGGAACAGCTCGGCCAGGTGGACCAGCGAACGGCTGCTTTGCTGGCCGCCCACCATCGAGAAGTGATTCTGATGGCCATTGAGCCAGGCCATGAACACCACGCCGGTCTTGTAATAGCGCGTGGGCGCCTGGAAGATGTGGCGCGACAGCGGCACGGTCGGCCCCAGCAAGGCATGGAATCGGTCGATGCGACCTTGCGCCAGTTCACCCAGCGCCGCGCTCGCCACGGGTGCGATGGCGTCGAAGATGCCCAGCAGTGCATCGCTCTGGCCATGGCGCGCCTGTGCCCCCTGCCCGTCGCCCGCGATCAGTTCGGCGTAGTTGAAATCGTCCCCCGTGTACATCCGCACGCCCTGGCCGTCGTTGCCGCCGGTGACGGGCAGTTGGCGGCGCATCGCGATCTCTCGGTCCTTGTCCAGCAATGAGATCTTGATGCCGTCCACCTTGCCGGCCTCGGCCGCGATGATCTCCAGTGCCGTCGCCGTGGCGCGATCCAGGTCGGCGGTGCCCCAGTAACCGGCCAGGGCCGGATCGAACATGTCGCCCAGCCAATGCAGGATGACGGGCTGGCGCGCCTGCCGCAGCAGCCGCGTATACACCCGCACGTAATCCTCGGGGCCTTTCGCGACACGAGCCAGCGCGCGGCTCGCCATCAGGATCAGCTTGCCGCCCAGGCGCTCGATTGCCTCCATCTGCGTTTCGTAGGCGCGGATCACATCATCCACGCTGCGCGCATCGGCGGGGTCCAGGTGGTCCGTGCCGCAACCGCTGGCCACCTGCGCCCCCGGCACGTCGCGCGCCATCTCCAGGGTGCGGGTGATCAGCGCCAGCGAGGTCGGCCAATCGAGGCCCATGCCACGCTGGGCCGTGTCCATGGCCTCGGCCACCCCCAGGCCCAAGGACCACAGGTAACGGCGGTAGGCGAGCGTGGTGTCCCAGTCCACGGCGGCGGTCTGCCACGGATCCACAGGGGCAAGCGGATCGGCCACCACGTGGGCCGCCGAATAGGCGATGCGCGTGAAGGCCGCGGGCGCGGGGTCTGGCGGCGGCGTGCCGGTCAAGGTGTAGGACGCAAGCGTCCTGCCGTCCCTTGCGGGCAGGCTCAAGGAAAGCGACATGGTGGTTCCTGGATGAGCGTCGAAAGGAATCAGGCAAGGGGCCCAGGCCGCGCAAGGCGGCCTGGCGCGCTAGGCCTGGAGCGAAAGCGCGGGCACATCGATCCAGCGGCGCTCCTGCCAGCTTTGCAGGGCCGCCTCGACGAGCTGCACGCCCTTCGCGCCCTCGGGCAGCGTCCAGCGATACGGCGCGTCCTCGGCCACGTGGCGGATGAAATGCTCCCACTGGATCTTGAAGCCGTTGTCGAAAGTCTCCGAATCGGGCACTTCCTGCCACTGGTCGAAGAAATTCATCGTCTGCTTCTGGTCGGGATTCCACACCGGACGCGGCGTGGCGACGCGCGATTGCGCGCGGCATTCCGACAGGCCAGCCACGGCGGAGCCGTGCGTGCCGTCCACGTGGAACGTCACCAGGTCGTCGCGCCGCACACGCGTGACCCAGCTCATGTTCAGTTGCGCGATCACGCGCTCGCCCCCGTGGCCCTTGAGCTCTGCCGTGGCATAGGCCGAATCGTCGGCCGTGCAGGCGTAAGGCTTGCCCGCCTCGTCCCAGCGCGTGGGGATGTGCGTGGCGCCCAGGCACGAGATGGACTGCACTTCGCCAAAAAGGTTGTCCAGCACATAGCGCCAGTGGCACATCATGTCCAGGATCATGCCGCCGCCATCTTCCGCGCGGTAGTTCCAGCTGGGACGCTGGATGGGCTGCAGATCACCTTCGAACACCCAGTAGCCGAACTCCAGCCGCACCGACAGCATGCGGCCGAAGAAGCCCGCGCGCCGCAGCATGTCCAGCTTGCGCAGGCCCGGCAGGAACAGCTTGTCCTGCACCGCGCCGTGCTTGATGCCGCGCTCGCGGCCGGCCTGCTCCGCCAGGCGGGCGATCTCCACCGCCTGGTTCAGGTTGGTGGCGATGGGCTTCTCGCAATAGACATGCTTGCCGGCCTGGATCGCCTGCGCGAGCAGCACCGGACGCATCTGCGTCGTGCCCGCGTCGAAGAACACCGTATCGTCGGGATTGGCCAGCGCCTGCGTCAGGTCGGTGCCCCAGCGCGCAATGCCGTGCTCACGCGCCAGCGCCTCGATCTTCTCGGCGTTGCGGCCGATCAGGATCGGGTCGGGCATGACCCGGTCGCCGTTGGAGAGCGTGACGCCGCCTTGCGCGCGGATCGCCACGATGGAACGGATGAGGTGCTGGTTCTTGCCCATGCGGCCCGTCACGCCGTGCATGATGATGCCAAGTCGATGTGTTGCCATGTCGTGTGTGCTTCCTGGAAGATGCTGGGGGAAAAAACGGCGCTGGCAGCCCCGGCCGTCGACGCCGGGTCCCGGGGCCTGCGGCCGCCGTCACTGCGAGGAAATGCCCGCCGCCTTCACGAGCTCGGCGTTGCTGCTGATCTCTTGCTTGATGTGCGCGTCGAACGCCTCGGGTTGCAGGGTCCAGGGCTGGGCGCCCAGCTCCAGCAGCCTGGCCTTGACCTGCGGGGTCTCGAGCGCCTTGGCCAGCGCGTCGTGCAGTTTTTGCACCACGGGGCGCGGTGTCTTGGCGGGCGCCATCATGCCGATCCAGAAGTTGAACTCCGCGCCCGGCACCCCGGCCTGCGCCACGGTCGGCACCTGGGGAAGCGCCGGTGCGCGCTGGGCCGATCCCACGGCCAGCGGCAGCAGCCGCCCATCCTTGATCTGGCCGATCACGGGCGCGATGGGCGAAAAGTAGTAATCCACCCGCCCCGCCATGATCTCGGTGACCGCCTCGCCCGATCCCTTGAACGGGATGTTCGTTGCCGTGATCCCCGCGGCCTGCTTGAACTTCTCGGCATTCAGGTGCGTGGCGCTGCCCTGCCCCGCCGAGGCGAAATTCAGGCCGTCGGGATTCGCCCGCGCGGCTGCCAGCAGGTCTTGCACCGAGCGCCAGTTCTTCTGCGGCGAGACCACGAGCACATTGGGCAGCGAGGCGATCGGCGAGATGCCGGCGAAATCCGCGAGCGTGTCGAAGGGCAGTTTCCTGAAGGTGGAGGGGCTGACGGTGTGGGACGACGAATGGATCATGATCGTGTAGCCGTCCGGCGCCGCCGTGGCCACGGCCTGCTGGCCGATGGTGCCGCTGGCGCCGCCCCGGTTCTCGATGACGAGGGGCTGGCCCAGTTGCTCGCCCACCTTGTCGCCCACCGAGCGGGCAATGATGTCGGCGGTGCTGCCTGCCGCGAAGGGCACGACGACACGGACGGGACGGTTCGGATAGCCCTTGTCGTCGGCGGCTGACGCAGGCACGGCGATGGCCGCGGCCAGCATTGCGGGTCCTGCAACAGCGAGATGTCGCAAAAACATGAGGAGTCTCCTGCCATTTTTTTTCCGGGGCAGCGGTCGAGCGTGCCGCCGCCTCCTTTTTAATTCACCATTTGGTGAATTAAGGACAATGGTAGGGAGTCAGGCGCAGGCTTGTCAATGCCCGCGCGCGTTCAGTTCTTCAGGACATACCCGAGGACGACGTCGCAGATGTGCGACAGGCGCTCCTGGTGCGCCTTGGGGGTCATGAGGTCCAGCCCGAACACGGACGAGAGCGTGTAGTGGTTGGACAGGTAGAAATACGCCATGCCGGCAATGGAGACATAGAGTTGCAGGGGGTCGACGCCGCCCCGGAACACGCCTTCCCGGCGGCCGCGCTCGAGGATTTCCCCCAGCGACTCGATCAGCGGGGAGTTCATCTTCCGGATATGCACGGAACGGGCCAAGTGCTTGCCCTGGTGCAGGTTTTCGCTGTTGAGCAACGTCAGGAACTCCGGATGGGCAATGTAGTACTCCCACGTGAATTCCGTCAGGCGCCGGATGGCGGAGGCCGCGGGCATATCACCCAGGCGCAGCGCCTGCTCGGCCTGGCGGATGCTGCGATACGCCTCCTCCAGCACGGCCAGGAACAGGTCGTCCTTGCTCTGGAAGTAGTAGTAGATCAGGCGTTTGTTCAGCGCTGCCCGCTGGGCGATGCGTTCCATGCGGGCACCGCCCAGGCCATGCTCGGAGAACTCCTGGAGCGCGGCGGCCAGGATGACCTGCTGGGAGCGGTCGGCGTCACGGGAACGGCTGTCGGGCGGGGGATTATTAACCATATGGTGAATTATAGACGTCGCGAGTCACCCATGATATTGCGCGGGCGGCCCGCCCGCGCAACGTCATCCCTCACGCGCCGCGCGGGCTCGCCGCCGCAGGCGCATCGCCGGCGGCATCCTCGCGCTGGGCATAGCGGCGCGCCATCACCGCGCAGACCATCAGCTGCATCTGGTGGAAGAGCATCACCGGCAGCACGATCACGCCCATGTCGGCCGGGCCGAACAGCACCGTGGCCAGCGGAATGCCGGACATCAGTGATTTCTTGGACCCGCATAACACCAGGGTGATCTCGTCTTCCTTCGAGAATCCCAGCAGGCGCGCACCCCTTGCGGTGACGAACAGCACCACGCCCAGCAGCACGGCATTGATGCCCACCAGCACCGCCATGTCCTGCGGCGGGAAGGAGTGCCAGACGCCTTGCGCGGCCGCGGCACTGAAGGCGGCATAGACCGCCAGCAGGATGGATCCACGATCGACCTTGCCCAGCAGCTTGTTGTTGCGCCGCGCCCATTCGCCGATCCACGGACGCATCAGGCTGCCCAGCGCGAAGGGCAGCAGCAGCTGCAACATGACGCGGCCTGCGTCGGCCAGGCCGCTGCCCCCGCCCTGCTTGTGCAGCACGAAGGCCACCAGCACGGGCGTCACCAGCGTGCCCAAAAGGTTGGACGCGGTGGCCGCGCAGATCGCGCCCGGCACGTTGCCCCGCGCCATGGACGTGAAGGCGATGGACGACTGCACCGTGGAAGGCAGCAGGCACAGGAAGATCACGCCCATCCACAATGCGGGCGACAACAGGCCCGGAAAGGCTGCCTGCATGCCCAGCCCCAGCAGGGGAAAGAGCAGGAAGGTGCAGGCCAGGATGGCTGCATGCAGCTTCACGTGCTTGGCGCCTGCCACGATGGCGGCGGTGGACAGCCGCGCGCCATGCAGGAAGAACAGCAGGGAAATGGCGGCGATGGTGGCGATCTTCAGCACGTCGCCGGCCTGGCCGGTGGCGGGGAAGAGACTGGACGCGGCGACCACGGCGATCAGCAGCAGGGTGTAGCGGTCGGGAAGGAAGCGGGACATGGGGGAAATCAACGACAGGGAAAGGAATGGGCATGCGATAAAAAAACCCCCGCCCGTGGCAGCAACACGGGCGGGGTGTCCCGGACAGGCGCAGACAGGGGTGATCGCCTGGGCATCGGGGCTGCCGGACAGGCCGGCGCACGGAGGAACTATAGGCCTGCGCCTTGTCATCGGGAAGAGCGCTTGCTACTGTGACTGTCATCACAAATTCCGATGACAACGCCATGCTCAACCCGCTCTGGCTGCGCACCTTCGCCACCGCCGCCGCCGCGCCCAGCTTCACCGAGGCGGCGCGCCGGCTGGAACTTGCCCAACCCACCGTCAGCGAACACATCCGCCAGCTGGAAAAGGCCGTCAACCGGCGTCTCTTCGTGCGCGACACGCACAGCCTGGCCCTGACCACCGATGGCCGCAGCCTGCTGGTGCACGCGCAGATCATCCTGGACGCCCACGCCAACGCCGAGACGCTCTTCACCGCGCCGCGCCTGCGCGGGCGCGTGCGCCTGGGCACGGCCGACGATCTCGCGCTGGGACGCCTGCCCGATGTGCTGGCCTCGTTTCGCCGCCTGCATCCCGAAGTGGAGCTGGATCTCGCCATCGGCCCCACCGCGGAGCTGTATCGCTTCATGGACAACGGGGAACTGGACCTGATGATCGGCAAGCGCCGGCGCGGCGACCGGCGCGGCCAGCGCCTGTACAGGGAACCGCTGGTCTGGTGCGCGCGAGAGGGCATCACGGTGCCGACGGACGTCCCGCTGCCGCTCATCCTGCTGCGCGCGCCCAGTGTCACGCGGGACATGGTGCTGGCCACGCTGGCCCGCGCCGGGCGCAGTTGGCAGATCGTCTGCACCAGCAGCAGCTATGCCGGCTGCTATGCCGCGGCGCGCGCGGGACTGGGCATCACGGTGCAGCCAGGCGCCATTGCCGGCGCAGGCCTCGCCCCGCTCACGCAGGGCGGGCTGCCGGGTCTGCCTGCCGTGGAGTTCATCGCCTTGAGTGCGCCCGGGCTCTCGCAGCCAGGCCGTGCGTTGATGGACCTGATCATCCAGAGTCCCTTGCACTGACGGCGTTCGCCACGCCCTGCGCGGACTGGCGTTGCGCCAGCCAGATCCCCAGCAGGATGAGTGCCAGCGCCACCCCGTGATACCCCTGCGGCGACTCGCCCAGCAGCAGCATGGAGAGCAGCAGCGTGAAGATGGGCGCGAGATTCATGAAGAACACCGGCAACTGCGCCCCCGCCTGGGCCACGGCGCGCTGCCAGCACACATAGGCCAGCAGCGAAGGAAAGAGCCCGACATAGGCGATGATGCCCGCCGTGCGCCATTCCCAGACGACCGGCGCATAGCCGCCATAGCGCAACTCCAGCGCGGCCATGGGCAGGGCGAAGAGGATGCCCAAGAACATCTGCGCGGCCAGCGCGGCGTGGCCGGGCAGGCCGGTCTGGCGGCGTAGCAGCAGCCAGGTGTACAGGCTCCACATGAAGGTGCCGGCCAGCATGTAGAGATCTCCCGGCACGAACTGCAGCAAGGCGAGATTGCCAGGGTTGCCGCGGACCAGGATCGTTCCCACCCCCAGCAGCGACAACGCCGCCCCCAGCACCGACAGGCCGCCCACCGGCACGCGGAACAGCACGAACCCGGTCAGCAGGATCCACACCGGCGTGGAGGCGCCGATCAGCGAGGTGTTGAGCGGACTGGACGTGGTCAGGGCCAGGTACTGCAAGGCGTTGTAGGACGCGACGCTCAGCAGCGCGGTCAGACAGAGAAAGCCCAGGTGCTGGCGCAGGAGGGCCTTGTGCGCGAGGCATGCCCGCCAGGCGAAGGGCAGCAGGATCAGCAGCGCCACGATCCAGCGCAGCAGGTTCAGGGTGAGCGGGGGAACGACGCCGACGGCCATGCGGCCCACGATGGCATTGCCGCCCCAGAACAGGGGCGGCGCGACCAGGACGGTCAAGAGTGCGGCTCGCATCGGGCAATGGCGGCCGACGCGCCGCAGGGGCGTGCCTGCCTGTCTCCTTGTGGGTGGGCCGGTCGTTTGGTCTGACGCCGCATTGCCGGTCCAGCCGATTATGGCATGCGGGCCTGGCGGTGATACGATCACCCCCATCATGATCGTGACCGCGCCGTTCGCCTGCTCCAGCCTGCGCGCCGCCCCTGACCAGGCGGCCGGGCCTCGCGTGCGCGAGCACTACGTGCTCAGGCCTGACCGAGACGCAGAGTCCTGAGCCCGACGGCCCCTATCCGTCACCCTTGGCGCCACCACGCCGTCGGGCCTCTCCCACGCGCCGCCCCAACCCGGCACATCCGCCGAAGGCCTATCCAGGAGCCGATCATGAACGCCCCCGCAAGCTTGCAAGACCGCATCTTTTCCGAACTCGACCACGCCCGCATTTCGCGCCTGGCACGCCAGCACGTGGCGCCCGACGGCACCCCGCCCGTCATCCTCGACATCTTCGACGAAGGCGAACTGCTCGCGCCGCGCGACATGCCGGCAGACGTCGTGACGATGTATACGCAGGTCGTGGCCGACGACGCCCAGGGCAACAAGGTGGAAGTGGCCTTGTGCTATCCGCCCGACGCGGATCCCACCCAGGGCCGCTATTCGGTCATGTCCCCCATCGGCGCGGGCCTGCTCGGCCGCCGCGTGGGCGAAACCGCGGCCTGGACCAATCCGGATGGCACCCAGGCCAGCCTGCGCATCCGTTCGCTGCGCTTCCAGCCCGAGGCCAGCGGCAACTACACGATGTAGCCCTGGGGCCGCGCCGGCGCACGCCTCACCCGCAACCGCCGGTAACGTTTGGGAGCGTGCGCCAACGGCTTGCTGCGCGACCTTGCGATAGCCTGTTGACAAGGGTGCGCCATCAGGCGCACCCCTTGCCGAGGAGGACCCATGGCACAGACCCAACGCAAGACCCAATCCAGGGAACGGCAAGGCCCCGGCCCCGCGCGCGCGCCGTCCTCGCAAGGCCTCGCTTCCGCGCGCGCGGACGACGAGCCCCGCCGCGAAGACGACCTGCTGAGCCTTCTGCTGGGAGAATCCAATCCCGACAGGCTCCCCCAGCGGAAACAGGGAGGCCGATGATGGAAACCTGGGATGTAACGCACGTGGACTTCCTGGCCGAAGCCGATCTGGACCGCCCCGACGCCGCCGTCCCCATCCGCTGCGCGCAGGTGCAATGGCGCCCCGCCAGCGACGTGAACGGGGAACGCGCCCAACAGGAAGCCCTGCCGCTATTGATATTGCTTGGAGCGGATGTCGGTGCCGTGCGCGCACTGACCACCCCGCCCGCCCTGGTGCGCTTCGACGCACGCGGCTATCTGGAGACGCGCGAGTTTCCGGTGGAGGGCTTGCGGATTCCGCCAGACGGCAACAGCGTCGAACTCTACCTGGCGCCGGCAACGCAGCCTTGAAGCCGGGGGCGCGCGCAACACGCGCGCCCTGCCCGGCCCTAGGACTTGTGCTCGGGCTTGCCCTTGCGGGAGGTTCCCGCGAAGTCCTCGAGTTCGCGTTCGCTCATCGACTCGTACATGCTCTTCGATGCGCCTTGCAACGAAGATACCTTCTTCTCGCCGCGTTTGGCCGACAAAGCGGCGCCGGCGGCCATCTGCTGTGCCTTGGATTTTGCTGGCATGGTGGTCTCCCATCATCACGCGCTTGAACGGAGAAATCAGTCGGCACGCGCGGACGCCGACCGCCCCATCTCAAGGTAACGCAGCAGGCAGCCCTGCCCCGCAAGGAATTACTCGATACGGCAACGAGGCGTTTCCACTCACGCACGGTTTGCGCCCGGGCTCGTCCCGGGACCTTGCGGCACCGTCCCCAGAAGAATTCGACACACCTGCGGCAAGCAGGCGCACCTAAGCCCTGTCATGCTGGGTTCATGGTGGCGAGCAGCGCCGGGATAGTCCCGATGCAACGCGCCACCGTGCCCCCAAGGAGATCGACGATGCAACGAAAGACTTTGGAAGACCTGTTCATCCATGCGCTATCGGATATCGCGAACGCGGAGCGCCAGCTGACCAAGGCGCTGCCCAAAATGGCGCGCGCCGCCAACGACCCCAAGCTGGCCGCCGCCTTCGATGCTCACAAGGAGGAAACCGAAGGCCAGATCGAGCGTATCGAGCAGTTGGTCGAGCAGTCCAACCTGCGCCTGCGCCGCATCAAATGCGCCGCCATGGAAGGCCTCGTGGAGGAAGGCAAGGAAGTGATCGACGAGTTCGACAAGGGCCCGGTGCGCGACGCCGCGCTGATCGCCGCCGCCCAGAAGGTCGAGCACTACGAGATCGCCAGCTATGGCACGCTGTGCGCGCTGGCCAAGCAACTGGGCAACCAGACCGCCTTGAAACTGCTGAAGGAAACCCTGGGCGAGGAAAAGGCCACGGATGAAAAGCTCACCGGCTTCGCGGAACAGGATCTCAACGCGCAGGCTAGCAAAGTGGCATGACGGTGGGTTGAACCATGAGTATCGACTGGAGTGCGTTGTTCGGACTGCAGGCCGGCCCCGCCGAGATGTTCATCCGGGGCACGGCGGTCTACTGGTTCATCTTCGTGCTGCTGCGCCTGGCGGGCCGACGAGACATCGGCTCGCTGGGCGTGGCCGACCTGCTGGTCCTGCTGCTGGTGGCGGATGCCGCCGGCAGCGCCATGGCCGGCCAATCCACGTCCATCACGGACGGCATGCTCGTCGTGGCGGCACTCATCTTCTGGAGCGTCGCCATCGATCGCATCGGATTCTTTTTCCCCGCCACCCGTCGTTATCTTGAACCCGGCCGGGTCCGGCTGATCCATCGGGGCGTGCTGCAGCGCCGCGGCATGCGCCGGGAGTTCATCACCGAAGCGGAACTGATGGCAGAGTTGCGCCTGGCCGGCCTGGAGCGGGTGGAGCAGGTCAAGGAGGCCTACGTCGAGTCGGACGGCAAGATCAGCATTATCCGATCCCCCGGACACGAGGCCCCTCGCCGCCATGGCAAGGAGGACAAGGACGTCTGAAGCAGGCGCCCTCGTCTTTCCCTCATTGTTTCCTGTCGCGCCCGCCCGTGCGATTGTCCACGGGCGGCGCTTCCGGCGTCTGCCGGCCCGGGTCCCGCACTTCCTCGGGTTCGACGCCTGGCGGCAGTTTGATCTTCGCGGGCGCCGCATTCGGGTCCTCGGGACGCTCGTTCAGGGAACGCGCGCGCGGCGTGGCGGCGGGCACCTTCGCGCCACGGCCGGCTGCATCCACCGCGCGACGTTCGCTCAGCGGCACGGCCACGCCGTCCTGCGTGTCTGCCTCGTCCTGCGGTACGCCTTCTGCATTCGTCGACTTGCCCGGCGCGGGCCTGACCTGCTCGTCCTGTTTGCTCATGGCGGTCTCCTGTCTAGGGTGACGTTTCACTCTATCAGCGAGACGCCGCCACGCCCACGGCGTTTGCCAATCCCTACTTCCCGTCACACGCGCGTGACGCGCCCGATTCCCACGCCCCCCGGCAGGCGCCAAATCAGTGCAACCGCGACATTTTTTCCTCAGGGTTTATCTGGATCACGCCTGCGGCGCGCAAGCAGACCCCGCTCCGACAGCACCCTGTAATGCTTTGATACGGCGGCATTTTTTCAGTGTGCGCAAGGGTTTGCACCAATATGGACCGCGCTGAATGCACTATGTCGACAGTATTGATTTTTCAAAAGCAGGGGATCAAACTGCGCTCGACGTCATGCAAACCCGGCGGAAAAGACTGGGCGAAACAATCAATCAAGGGCTTATCTCACGATGCATGCTCCCTCCTCCCCCACCTCGGCGAATCCGCTGGTGCGTGGCCTCGTGGCGCTGTCGGAAAAACTGCTGGTGCTGGAGCGCCGGCTGATCCTGGCGCTGATGACGCTGCTGCTGGCGCTCATCCTCCTGAACATCACCACCCGCTACGCCGGCACGCCCATCTATTGGGTGGACGAAGCGTCGGTCTACAGCATCGTGTGGCTGACCTTCATCGGCGCATCGGCCATGACCCGCCTGCGCCTGGATTTCGCGGTGACCCTGCTGACCGACAAGCTGTCGGCCGCCTGGGCCCAGCGCATGAAGACCCTGTCGGCCACCATCGTGGTCGGCTTCGGCGTGGCGCTGGCGGCCATGTGCTTCTCGTGGATGGATCCGATCGGCCTGGCCCGGGTCGGCTTCGACGCCGCCGAACTCGGCGCCACCACCTTCAACTTCCTCTATACCGAGCGCACGCAGACGCTGAACTGGCCGACCTGGATCTTCTACCTGATCCTGCCGATCTTCTCCGTGTTCCTCACCATCCACGGCATCGCCAACCTGCTCGAGAACGCCGGCCTCATCGCCCCCGTCACGCGCAAGGACTTCAGCAGCAACGACTCGGCAGAAGGAATCGCCTGATCATGATTACCGCGGCAGGTTTCCTCCTCCTGATGTTCGTGGGCGTGCCCATCGGCCTGTGCCTGTGCCTGGCCGGCGTCATCTACATCCTCGCCATCGACAGCCCCGTCCTGTTCCAGACCTTCCCGGTGCAGATGTTCACCGCGGTCGACAGCTACGGCCTGATCGCCATTCCGCTCTTCATCCTGATCGGCGAAGTCATGAACGGCGGCGGCATCACGCACCGCATCGTGGCCATGGCCATGGCCTTCGTGGGCGCCATGCGCGGCGGCCTGGCCTACGTGAACATCCTCGCCAACATGTTCGTGGCCTCGATCCTGGGCTCGGCCACCGCGCAGGTCGCGGTGATGTCGCAGATCATGACGCCGCAGATGCACCGCAAGGGCTACGACCTGCCCTTCGCGGCCGGTCTCACGGCCTATGCGGGCATGCTGGGCTCCATCACGCCGCCTTCCATCATGCTGATCGTCTACAGCGTGCTGGCCCAGGTCGCCGTCAGCGACATGATGCTGGCCGGCCTGCTGCCCGGCCTCGCGCTGGTGGTGCTGTTCTGCATCCTGACCGCGCTGCTGGGTTTCGTGCACCAGTACCCCATGGGCGACAAGCTGCCCTGGCGTGAACGCGTGCGCATCATCCTGGGCAGCATCCCCACGCTGATCATCCCCATCGTCATCGTCGGCTCCATCATCACCGGCGTGGCCAACCCCACCGAGGCCGCGGCCGTGGGCGCCGTCATCGCCATCCTGATCGGACGCTTCTGGACCCGCGAGCTCAAGTTCTCGATGCTGCCGCAGATGCTGACGCGCGCGGGCATCTTCTCCGGGATCATCCTGTTCCTGGTGGCCGCGGCCGGCGTGTTCTCGTGGGTGCTGATCTTCGGCAAGGTGCCTCACCTGGTGGCCACCTGGCTGCAGCAAGTCGCCACGGGCCCCATCAGCTTCATGCTGCTGACCAACCTGTTGCTGCTGCTCATCGGCACCGTGATCGACGGCATTCCCGGCCTGATCATGACCGTGCCCATCCTGCTGCCCATCGCCACCGATATCTACGGCATCGATCCCCGCCACTTCGGCGTGGTGGTCACGGTCAACCTGGTGCTGGGCCTGCTCTCGCCGCCCGTCGGCCTGTGCCTGTTCATCGCGTCGGCGGTCACGGGGGCCAACGTGGGCAAGATATTCATGCGCACGCTGCCCTATTTCTTCGTCACCTGCATCCTGCTGGTCCTGCTTTCCATCTTCCCCTCCCTTTCCCTGGGCTTGTTCTGAGTCTTTCTTCCTGGAGCGTTTCCATGTCCACGATTACCCGCCGGAAGTTCCTCGCCACCGCGGCCGCCGGAGCCGGCGTCGCCTCCCTGCCGATCAGCGCGCCCGTCTTCGCGCAGGCCAAGCCGCGCGAACTGCGCCTTGGCATCATCACGCCGCCCGGCCATTCCTGGAACAACCACGCCGTGCTGTTCGGCGAGCGCCTGGAAAAGGCCACCGACGGCCGCCTGAAGCTGACCGTCTTCCACTCCGGCCAGTTGGGCAACGAGTCGGTGATGATGCAGCAGATGCAGTCCGGCGCGCTGGACATGGGCTGGATCCAGGCCGCCGAGCTGGGCTCGCGCGTCTCGAACATCGCCGCCATCAACGCCCCCTACCTGGTGCGCTCCACCGAGAAGGTCGCCAAGCTGGTGCGCACGCCCGAAGCGCTGAAGCTGTTCGAAGCGCTGCCGCGCGAAACCGGCACCATCGGCCTGGGCTGGGGCATCACCGGCATGCGCGCCGTGTTCTGCAACCGCGACATCAACAGCCTGGACGGCCTGAAAGGCCTGAAGCTGCGCATCAACCCCACGCCGGCCTTCCGCGACTTCTACCAGCTGCTGGGCGTGTCGCCCACGCCGATCCCCACCCCGCAGGTGTTCGACGCCATGTCCAACGGCCAGGTCGACGGCCTGGAAGCGGACATCGAGTTCTCGTGGAACCAGCGGTTCGACCGCGTCTCGAAGGTCATCCTGGCCATGAACGCCGTGTTCATGCCCTTCGGCGCACTGGTGTCCGGCCGCTATTGGCAGACCGTGACAAAGGAAGACCGCGAACTCATCAGCGGCCTGGTCAAGGAAGCGCTGGACCAGCAGATCAACAGCCTGGCCAGCACCGAGCCGGGCCTGATCGAGAAGTTCCGCGCCGAACGACCCTTCCACGACGTGGGCGGCAACGAAATCCAGAAACTGATCGCCGACTACGACAAGATCTGGTCGCCCAAGGCCCCGTCGCTGGCCGAGTTGCGCAAGGTTGGCGCAACGCTCTAGGCCCGTGCCGCCAAGGCCCCGAACCGGCGTCGCGACCTTTTCGCCACGCCGGTTCATTTGGCCTTCCATCAATTGTCGACACAATGAATACAAAACAGTAAGATAGTTCCAACCCCTGTCATTTCCTCTCAGCCACCCCACCCAAGCCGGCGCGCCCGCGTGCCACCAGGAGCCTCGAATCATGATGAAGAAAGCCGATTTCCAGGGCGTCTTCCCCGCCATCACCACCAAGATGACCGCCAACCAGGAAGTCGACCTGCAGGGCGTGAAGGACGACGTCAATTTCCAGATCGACGCGGGCGCCGACGGCATCATCGTCTGCGGTTCGCTGGGTGAAGCCAGCAGCCTCAGCTTCGACGAGAAGCGCGCCATTGGCCGCGCCGCCATCGAGGCCGCCGCCGGCCGCAAGCCCATCATCGCCACCATCGCCGAAGACGCCACCCGCGTGGGCGCCCAGTTGGCCGCTGCCTCGCAGGAAGACGGCATCGGCGGCCTGATGGTCCTGCCGGCCATGCGCTACCTGTCCGACACCCGCGAAACGCACACGCACTTCCGCGCCGTGGCCGCCGCCTCGGACCTGCCGATCATCGTCTACAACAACCCCGTCGCCTACACGATCGACCTGCAGTCGGCCGACTTCGCCGCGCTGGCCGACGAGCCCAAGTTCGTCGCCATCAAGGAATCCTCGGCCAACACGCGCCGCATCAACGACATCCTGCGCACCGTGGGCGAGCGCTACCAGATCCTGACCGGCGTGGACGATCTGGCGCTGGAAAGCCTGGTGCTGGGCTGCGAAGGCTGGATCGCCGGCCTGGTCGTGGCTTTCCCCAAGGAAACCATCGCCATCTACAAGCTGGTGCGCGCCGGCCGCATCAACGAGGCCCTGGAAATCTACCGCTGGTTCCTGCCCCTGCTGTCGCTGGACATCGGCGCCAAGTTCGTCCAGAAGATCAAGCTGGCCGAACACATCGTGCGCGGCACCTCGCCCGTGGTCCGCGCCCCGCGCCTGGCCCTGGCCGGCGAGGAAGAGAAGGCCGTGCGCGCCATCGTCGAGACCGGCTTGAAGAACCGTCCCGACCTGTCGAAGTACGGCGTGTGATGACGCGCTGACCAGAGCCCGTGCATGAAGAAGAAAATCCCGCTTTGCGCGGGATTTTTTTCGCCCCTGCGGCACGCACGCGCCACAGGTGGTCTTACCAGCGATGTCACCGCGCGGGCCCTCGCAGGCTTTGAGGTATAGTGCCTGCGGCCCAGTCGTGGCGCGGCTTGCGCGCCTGCCGGGCCTCCCCGATCACACGAACGCGCGAGACGGCAGCCATCAAGCCGTGACGCTTGCCCGCCCGCCCTCACACCGCGGACGAGACTTGCAGGAGGAGGACGGATGTCGCCAGGCTGGGTGCTGCTGGTCTCGCTGAGCTACGCGGCGTGCCTCTTCGCGGTCGCCTGGCTGGGCGACCGGCACCGTCTCTATGCGCAGCGCCCATGGCTGCGTCCCGCCATCTACAGCCTCGCGCTGGCCGTCTATTGCTCCTCGTGGACCTTCTACGGCGCGGTCGGCTCCGCCGTGCGACACGGCATCGGCTACCTCCCCATCTATCTCGGTCCCTTCCTGCTGCTGCTCTTCGGCTGGCGCATCCTGGAACGCCTGGCCCTCATCTCGCAATCGCAGAGCACGGTCTCCATCTCGGACTTCATCGCCTCGCGCTACGGCCGCTCGCAGTACCTGGCCGCGCTGGTCGCCGTCATCGCGCTGCTCGCCGTCATTCCCTACCTGGCCCTGCAATACAAGGCCGTGGCCATCAGCGTGGCCGTCCTGGGCGGCCCCGACATCGACGCGCAGCGCTACGGCGACCCGGCGTTCTACGTAGCCGCGCTGATGGCGCTCTTCGCGGTCCTCTTCGGCACCCGCCAGATCGACGCCACCGAACACCGGCCCGGCCTCATGCTGGCCGTGGCGCTGGAATCCCTGGTCAAGCTGGTGGCGCTCGTCGTGGTCGGCATCTTCGCCATCGACTGGTTCAGCGGCAACGAACTGAATGTCGTCGCCGCCACCCACGCGCTGCTCGACAGCAATCCGCCCGTGGGCATGGTGGCCCAGACGCTGCTGGCCTTCACCGCCCTGCTCTGCCTGCCGCGCCAGTTCCACGTCGCGGTGGTGGAGTGCGTGAACGTGGCCGACATCCGCCGCGCGCGCTGGCTGTTCGGCGGCTATCTCGTCATCATCAGCGTCATGGTGCTGCCCATCGCCAGCGCGGGCGTCGCCCTCTTCGGCAGCAACGGTCACATCGCCCCCGACAGCTTCGTGCTGGCGCTGCCGCTGTCGCTGAACAACGAAACGATCGCCCTCATCGCCTACCTGGGCGGCTTCTCGGCCGCCACCGGCATGGTCGTGGTATCCAGCGTGGCGCTGGCCACCATGGTCAGCAACGATCTCGTCATGCCCCTGCTGCTGCGGCGCGGCTGGGCCGTCAAGCGCGACGGCAGCGTGGCCTGGCTGGTGCTGTGGATCCGCCGCGCGGCCATCGTCGTCTTGGCCGCGCTCGCCTATGGCTACTACCGCGTCAGCGGCAGCGAGACCGCGCTGGCTTCGTTCGGCCTCATGTCTTTCGCGGCGGTGGCGCAATTCGCGCCAGCGCTCATCGGCGGCCTGTATTGGCGCGGCGCCAGCCGGCGCGGCGTCGAGGCAGGCCTGCTGGCCGGCTTCGCCACCTGGTGCTACACGCTGCTGCTGCCCAGCTTCACCAGCGCCGGCTGGCTGGACGGCGCCTGGCTCGCCCAGGGGCCGCTGGGCGTGGGCTGGCTGCGCCCGCAGGCGCTTTTCGGCCTGGATGGCTGGGACCCGCTCACGCACGGCACGTTCTGGTCCTTGCTGCTGAACGTGGGCACCTTGCTCATCGTGTCGGCGCGCTGGCGGCCGGGCCTGGATGAGCGCCTGCGCGCCGAGCCTTTCCTGAATCCCTATGCCCGGCCGGCCAACCCGGTGCCCGGTCCCTGGCATGGCAAGCTGCAGTTGCGGGACCTTCTGACGCTGGCTGCCCGCATCGTGGGCGAACGCACCGCCCGCCGCGCCTTCGAGGAGCACGCCGCCGAGCTCCAGCAGCCCCTGGATCCGCAAGCACGCGCCGACCGCCTGTGGGTGCAGTTCACCGAACGCGTGCTGGCCGCCGCGGTGGGCGCGGCATCCGCGCGCCTGGTCATCACCCACGCGCTGCGCGGCTCGGGCATGGAGCTGGCCGCCGTCGTGGCCGTGCTGGACGAAGCCGGGCAGGAGCTGCGCTTCAACCGCGATGTGCTGCTGACCACCCTGGACAACATCGACCAGGGCGTGGCCGTGGTCGATGGCGGCATGCGGCTGGTGGCGTGGAACCATCGCTACCAGCAGATCTTCCGCTATCCCGACGATATGCTCTATGTGGGCCGTCCCGTCGCCGACCTCATCCGCTACAACGCCGAGCGCGGCGAGCTGGGCGAGGGCCGGCGCCTGGACATCGAACACGAGATCGGCAAGCGCATCGGCCACATGCGGGCCGGCACGCCGCACATCTCGGAGCGGCTATTGCGCAGCGGCCAGGTCATCGAGCTGCGCGGGCGCCCCTTGCCCGGTGGCGGCTACGTCACCAGCTACACCGACGTGACCGCGCACAAGCGCGCCGAACGCGAACTGCGCGACATGAACGAGACGCTGGAACAACGCGTCACCGAACGCACGCACGAGGCCGAACAGGCACAGGAGTCCCGCACCCGCTTCCTGACCGCCGTCAGCCATGACGTGCTGCAGCCCATCAACGCCGCCCGCCTCTTCGCCTCGGCGCTGCGGGTCAGCGACTCGCCCGCCGAACAGACCCGCCTGGCCGAACGCGTCGACACCTCCCTGCGCGCAGCCGAGGAACTGCTGGACGGCCTGCTCGATGTCTCGCGGCTGGATGCCGGCGTGCTGCGCCCCGAACCCGAGGTCTTCGATGCCGCGGAGCTGCTGCGCCAACTGGCCGAGCAATACGGCCCGATGGCGGCCGCGCGCGGGCTGGACCTGCGCGTGCATGTGCGCCCGGCCCTGGTGCGCACCGACAGGCGCCTGCTGCGCCGCGTCGTGCAGAATTTCCTGGCCAATGCGCTGCGCTACACCCGCTCGGGCCGCATCGTGCTGGCCTTGCGCGCGCGCGGCGCGGACCTGCACCTGCAGGTGTGGGACACCGGTCCCGGCATTCCCGCGCATCACCTGCGCCAGATCTACGACGAGTTCCACCGCTATGAGCAGCCCTTCGATTGGGATGGCCGTGGCCTGGGGCTGGGCCTGTCGATCTGCCAGCGCATCTCGCGGCTGCTGGAACTGAACCTGGACGCACGCTCGCAGGTCGGGCGGGGCAGCATGTTCTCGGTGTCCGTGCCGCGCGCGCAAGCGGACGCCGCCCTGTCTGAACAGCCCGCCGCCCCCATCGTCGACCTGGACAGCACGCTGGCCGGCCTGCGCGTGCTGTGCGTGGACAACGACCCCGACATCCTGGCCGGCATGCGCGCGCTGCTGAGCCGCTGGCATGTGCAGGTGCATTGCGCGGCCACGGTGGACGATGCCCTGGCCAGCCTGGGCGCGCGCCCGCACGTGCTGCTGGTGGACTACCACCTGCACGACCGGCTGGATGGCCTGGGCACGCTGGATGCGCTGCGCACGCGCGCGCCCTGGGTGGCGGGCGCATTGCTCACCGCCGACGGCAGCGACGCCCTGAAGCAAGGCGCCCGTGCACGGGGGTATCGCGTGCTGACCAAGCCGGTGAAACCGGCCTCGTTGCGCGCCTTCCTGGCCGCGCAATCCCGCGAGGGCTGGCCGGACGAGGATGCCGGAGAGATCCACCCCGCAAGCTAAGGACCGGCGAGGCCGCAAGACGGCTGCCCAGCTGCTATGCCCAGGGCGTGCCGCGCGACCAAAAATATGCAAATTATTAATTATTTCTTCTTCAAATAATAAATAAGAAATACGCTTCGGCTTCCTTGAAACATCAAGCGGGCGCGCCTGGCGCGCCACGTCGAAGCCACCATGCACAACCGACTCCCCGCCGTGCTGCTCGCCGCCCTGACCTCCCTGGGGGTGGGTGCGGCGCCCGCCCAGGCCGCCTATCCCGATGCGCCCGTGTCCTACGTGGTGCCCTACCCGCCCGGAGGCACCAATGACAATGTCGCGCGTATCCTGGGCAAGCGCCTGGCGGAAAAGACGGGGCAGCCCTTCATCATCGAATACAAGGCCGGCGCTGGCGGCACCATCGGCGCCGCCCATGTGGCGCACGCCAAGCCCGATGGCCATACCCTCCTGAATACCTCCATCGGCAACCTCGCCATCGCACCGCAACTGCTCAAGGCCTCCTTCGACCCCTTCGAGGACATCGCCCCCGTGCACTACGTCGGCAACGCGCTGGCGACGGTCGCCGTCAACCCCGCATTGCCTTTCAGAACCTTGCCCGAACTCATCGCCTACGCGCGCGCCAACCCGGGCAAGCTCACCTATGGCAGCTCGGGCACCGGCACGCCGGGCCACCTGGCGGGAGAGTTCCTCAAGCGGGAAGCCGGCATCGACATCCGCCATATTCCCTACAAGGGCAGCGCGCCCGCCGTGGCTGATGCGGTGGCGGGACACGTCGACATGGCCTTCGACCCGCTCAGCACGCCACAGGTACAAAGCGGCAAGCTGCGAGCCCTCGCCTTTTTCGGCGGCGATCGGGCCCCCAACCTGCCCGGCGTCCCGCACATCCGGCAGGCAGGCCTGCCCAATTGGGAGGACGCGCTGGGCGGCTCGTTCTTCGTGTCCGTGTCCAGCAAGGCGCCGGCCGACGTGCAGGCGCGGCTCTCGGCGCTGCTGGCCGATATCCTGCGCGAGCCCGAGACCATCGCCGCGCTGGAAAGCGTGCAGGTGTCGGCCCGGCCCCTGCCTGCCGACGACACCCGCCGCATCATCCGCAACGTGCACGACCTTGCCGCCCAGATCCTGGACGGCAAGACGAAGGACTGACGCGCGCATGACACAGCCCGCCCGCCCCATCCATCTGGGGCTCTTCCTGTTGGCCGCTGGCCACCACACCGCTGGCTGGCGGCTGCCGGGTGCCGAGTCCGGCACCGAGAACATCGACCTCATCGTGCGCATGGCGCAGCGTGCCGAGGCCGCCTGCTTCGACCTCGTGTTTTTCGGCGATCGCCTGCTTACCACGCCGGACGCCTCGCCCTCGATGATCACCCGACCCGATCCGGTGAACGTGATCGCCGCCCTGTCATTGGTCACGCGGCACATCGGATTGGCGGCCACGGCCTCCACCACGTATCACGAGCCGTACAACCTGGCACGCATGTTCGCCACCGTGGACAAGCTTTCGCGCGGACGCGCCGCCTGGAATATCGTCACCACCTTCGCCGACGGCTCGGTGAACTTCAGCCGCGACCGTCACCCCGACCACGCCGAACGCTATGCCATCGCCGATGAGTTCGTGCACGTGGTCAAGGCACTGTGGCACTCCTGGGAGCCCGATGCCTACGTGCTGGACAAGACGAACGGCATCTACGTGGACACGGCCAGGATGCATCGTATCGATCACCGCGGCACGCATTTTCAGGTACAGGGTCCGTTGAACGTCACCCCCAGCGAACAAGGCCACCCCGTACTCATCCAGGCAGGCTCGTCCGGCGCCGGCCAGGCCCTGGCAGCCAAATATGCCGAGGTCGTCTTCACCGCGCAGCAGACCCTGGCTGACGGCCTGGCTTTCTATGACAGCCTGCGCGGCGCGCTGCGCAAGGCAGGCCGGCCCATCGATGCATGCCGGGTCATGCCGGGCCTGATGCCCATCATCGGCAGGACGGAACGGGAGGCGCGCGACAAGCTGGCGGCACTGGAGGCCCACACCGACCCGGCGCACGCGATCGCAGTCCTGTCCGAGCAACTGGCGTTCGATGTCAGCGCCTTGCCGCCTGACGGTCCCTTGCCCGACATCCCAAAGGAGCATCAGGCGATGAGCCGGCGCGACGTACTGCTCGATACGGCCCGCAAGCGCGGCTTGAGTGTCCGGGAGCTGGCGCAGCTCGTCGCGGCCGCGCGTGGCCACCAAGTCGTGGTGGGGACGCCGGAGCAAGTGGTCCGGCACATGATCGACTGGGTGGACGCGGGCGCGGCCGACGGATTCAACATCATGCCAGCTTCATTCCCGGGCGGGCTGGACGACTTCGTGGAGGAAGTCGTACCGCGCCTGCAGGCACGGCAGCGCGCCCGCAGCCATTACACCGGCACGACCTTGCGCAGCCACCTCGGCCTGCCGCTGCCCGCCCCAGCCGGCGCCGATTAGCGGCAGTGCTCAGGCTGCTCCCAGCCCCAGCCTGCCTGCGATCAGCACGGCCTGCGTGCGGTTCGTGGCGCCCAGCTTGCGCAGGATGGCGGTCATGTGTGCCTTGATGGTGGCTTCGGACACCCCCAGGTCATAGGCGATCTGCTTGTTCAGGTGGCCCGCGCCCAGCATCTGCAGCACCTTGAACTGCTGCGGCGTGAGCTCACGCACGCCAGCGGCGGCGCGCTGCTCGTCCGGATCGACCGCAGGCGCATCCAGGGCCGCGCGCGGCGCCCAGCGCCCGCCGTCCAGGATCTGGCGCAGCGCCGAGCCCAGCGCCTCGGCCTGGGCCGACTTCGGGATGAAGCCCATCGCCCCATGATCCAGCGCGCGCCGCATCACCGTGGGTTCCTCACGCGCCGACACGATCACCACCGGCAATTGCGGATGCTGCGCGCGCAGGTGCACCAGGGCGCTGAAACCCTCGACGCCGGGCATGTTGAGGTCCAGCAGCAGCAGGTCCGCATCGGGATGCGCATCGACCAGCGGATACAGGTGCTCCGCGCTGTCCGCTTCGTGGATCACGGCCTCGGGAAAGGCTCGCGCCACGACACCGCGCAGGGCTTCACGAAACAGGGGATGGTCGTCGGCAATCAGCAATTCGGTCATCGTGGGCGTCAACCTCTGCGAAAAGAGAATGGCGGCGCCTCGTTGCCGAGACACCGCCACGAGCATAGCGCCCTGGTCTGTCCCGCGCCACCGGCAAGCCGCCGGTGGCGCGTTGCGATCAGTGCTGGCTGGCCGCCGCGGCCCCCAGGCCGGTCTGGCTGCGCACCGTCAGCGCGGTGAACGCGTCGCGCTCGGTGGCTGCGCGCTTGCTGCGGTCCAGCACGGAGAAGAGCCAGATCGAGGCGAAGGCCAGCGGGATCGTCACGATGCCGGGATTCGGGAACGGCGAGATGGGCGTGGCGAAGCCGAAGACATCCACCCACACCGTCTTGCTGAAAACGACCCACAGCGTGGCCGACACCAGGCCGATGAAGCCGCCGATCGTGGCGCCGCGCGTCGTGCAGCCACGCCACGAGATCGACAGCACCAGCACCGGGAAGTTGGAGCTGGCGGCCACCGCGAAGGCCAGGCCCACCATGAATGCGACGTTCTGGTTCTCGAACACGATGCCCAGCAGGATGGCCAGCACGCCCAGCACGATGGTGGAAATCCGCGAGATGCGCATTTCGTTGCGCTCGGTGGCGCGGCCACGGGCCAGCACATTGGCGTACAGGTCATGTGCGATGGCTGCCGCGCCGGCCAGGGCCAGGCCCGCCACCACCGCCACGATCGTCGCGAAGGTCACCGCCGCCAGGAAGCCCAGCAGCAGGCTGCCGCCGACCGCGTTCGACAGGTGCACCGCCACCATGTTGGTGCCGCCGATGAGGCCGTTGATGACGTCGATCTCGCCATTGGCGCCCGTGCGGAAGAGCTCGGGATGACGCACCAGCAGCGCGATGGCGCCGAAGCCGATGATGAAGGTGAGCAGGTAGAAGTAGCCGATGAAGGTGCTGGCGTAGATCACCGACTTGCGCGCCTCGCGGGCATTGGCCACGGTGAAGAAGCGCATCAGGATGTGGGGCAGGCCAGCCGTGCCGAAAGCCAGCGCCAGCCCCAATGACAAGGCGTTCAGCGGGTTGCTGCTGACCTGCGCTCCCGGCGCCACGATATCCAGCCCGCTGGGATGCACGCGCACCGATTCGGCCAGCAGGGTGTCGGGGTTGTAGTTGAAGAGCGCCAGCACCAGCACCGCCAGCAGCGTCGCGCCGAACAGCATCAGCACGGCCTTGATGATCTGCACCCAGGTCGTTGCCGTCATGCCGCCGAAGGCCACGTAGATCATCATGAGCGCGCCCACGATCACCACGGCCGTGCGGTAGTTCAGGCCGAAGAGCAGCTCGATGAGCTTGCCCGCCCCCACCATCTGCGCGATCAGGTACAGCGCGATGATGAAGAGCGAGGCGCTGGCCGCCAGCACGCGCATGGGCGTCTGGGCCAGACGGAAGGACGTCACGTCCGCGAAGTTGTAGCGGCCCAGGTTGCGCAGGCGCTCGGCCACCAGGAACATCACCACGGGCCAGCCGAACATGAAGCCGATGGCATAGATCATGCCGTCGAAGCCGCTCACGTAGACCATGCCGGCGATGCCCAGGAAGGACGCGGCCGACAGGTAGTCACCCGCGATGGCCAGGCCGTTCTGGAAACCGGAGATGCCGCCGCCCGCGGTGTAGAAATCTGCCGTGGTGCGCGTGCGGCGCGCGGCCCACCAGGTGATGCCCATGGTGCCCGCGATGAACACGAGGAACATCACGATGGCCGAGGTATTGGCCTGGCCGGGCGCCGCGGCGAAGGCGGGGCTGGCACAGCAGGCCGCCAGCAAGGCGGCGATGCGAGGAAGGCGCTGCGTCATTCACGTTCTCCCCGGACGGCCGCGACCAAGGGGTCGAAGACCTTGTTGGAGATGTAGACGTAGAGTGCGATCAGCACCACGGCGCTGACCGCCACCAGGAAGGCGCTCAGCACCCCCACGCTGATGGTGTAGCCCTCGGCGATGGGCCGGGCGAACAGCGTCGGGTCAAAAGCCAGTGTCAGCAGGAAACCGGCATAGACCACCAGCGTCACGGCGAAGAACCCAAGGCTCGTGCGCGTGCGGCGGCGTACCAGTTCGTGGTATTTCGGATTGCGGAGGACGGCCTCCACGGTGTCGGGCGTCGTCATGACGGGTTGTCTCCCCATGTTGGAATAGTGGCATCCGAAGGCCGGGGAGGCCCGCGAACGTGGCCTGGAGCCTCGCTTTGCGCGGGTCTCTGGCCTGGTCGATTCACTATAGGACGCACGATCTGCGCGTCATACACGACCTTCGTCGTAGTCCAACACGCGCACCCCCGAGGGACGCCAGGGGACTAGGGGAAACCACGGGGAGGCCCCGTCACGCAACGCGGCCCGGGCGTCAGACAGCGTTACAGGCTGTGATCGGGATGGCGCTTGCGTTCCTGCGCCTGACGCTTGCGCAGGAAGCGCCAGGCCAGGAATGCCGCCACCGTCAGCAGCAGCGCACGGCCGAAAGAGACACACAGCAGATAACGCAGCGCCAAGGCCTCGGCATCGACGGATGCGCCGCCGGCGCGGGCGGCGAACCAGTCGGGCACGGCAGGCGGGCCTTCACCGCTGAAGGAGCAGGCCAGGGCGTAGGCCAGCGTCGCGCTGACCAGCCACAACAGGAAAAGAAGGAACGTCTTCATGGGGCAAGGAAAGGCGGAACGCGCCGCCCGCAAGGCGGCGAAACGCCGATTCTAGGCCCCTGCCGAGACAGCCATGCGTCATGCGCCTGTCCGGACATTCCTGCGTTATAGTCGGTGACGGTGCCGATCCGTCCCCAATCCGGGGCCTCGGGCACGGTGCGCCGCCGCCATCCGGATCAGGCCGGGGCCTGGATAAAATCGGGACCATGAAGAAGACCGATATCACTGAAAAGAAAAAGCGCGGCTTGGGCGCGCAAAGCATCTACGACCGCTTGCGCCGGGACATCATCGAACTGGTCCTGCCGCCCGGCGTGCCGCTCGACGAGATCAATCTCTCCAACCAGTTCCAGATGTCGCGCACGCCGGTGCGCGAAGCCCTCGTGCGCCTGGCTGCCGAGGGCCTGGTGACCAGCCTGCCCAATCGCAACACCATCGTTTCCGTCATCGACTTCCGCCAGATCGGCGGCTACCTGGACGCCCTGACGCTGATGTACCGCGTGACGACCCGCGGGGCGGCCGTGCACCACCGCCCCCATCAACTCGAACATATCCGGGCCCGCCAGGACGAATTCGCGGTGGCCGTGCGCAACCAGGACGCGCTGGCGATGATCGTCACCAACCGCGACTTCCACATTGCCATCGCCGAAGCCGCCGACAACCCCTATTACGTCGGCCTGTTCAGCAAGCTGCTGGACGAAGGCCAGCGCATCCTGCGCATGTACTACTCCTCTTTCGACGACCGCCTGCCGGACGAATACGTGCGCGAGCACGAGGAAATGATCCTGGCCATCGCGGCGCGCGACACCGACCGCGCCGACCGCCTGGCCATCGGCCACGCGGAACAGATCTCGCGCCACATCCGGGGCTTGATGAGCCGGGACGTGGCGGCGAAGATGGCGCTGAAATAGGCAGCGCACATGACCACGACGCCCGACGCCCCCGCCTTCCCCGCCCCGCCCGCCACGTATCCCGTGATGCTGATCACGCGCTGGCACCAGGCGGCCGCCATCACCTCGCTGCTGCTGGTCTGCACGCTCTTCGCCGGCAGCTTGATCGGCCTGCTGATCGCCGAGGTCGACCTGGCGCTCGCCATCCCCTGCGCCCTGGCGGCCGCCGCGCTGGGCGCGCTGCCCGGCCTGCTGACCTACCGCCGCTTTCCCAGCAAGCGGACAGCGACGATACACGCCGACGGCGTGCATTTCTCGGGCCTGGGCGACGTGCCCTATGCCTCGCTGGTGTCGTACAACACCGACGACTACCTGAAGCTGCGCCGCAGCAGCGGCCCCACCCTGCTCATCATGGGCCAGGGCAAGCTGCAAGCGGAATATCCGAAGTTCCGCGACGCCCTGCTGGCGGCGATCGGGGCGTGGAAACAGCGCCAGCCGCCCGGCCAGGCCGTTCCCGAGCGCGCGTATTTCTATGGTTCGCCCGTCGCGCGCCTGCTGGGCGTCGCCATCCTGGCGGGCGTGGGGTTCATCATCCTCATGCTGACCCAGCTGCGCGATCGGCCGATCAGCGTCTACTTCATCCTTCCCATGGCAATAGGAATGGGAATACGGCTGCTGGTGGGCCAGCGCAAGCGCTGATCGCGGGAGGCCGGACCTGACGCGCGCGGGACGACTTCGTCTCTGATCTTTGCAGCGCCCCCGTCCGCCACCCGCAGGACAAGCCTACCGCTTGCAACTGACAAACTTTTGAATCCTCTCAGGGCTGCGACTGGCCCTAGTCTGGGTGCTTCCACCAAAAAGGAGGCGCACCCATGCCACCCGATACGCATCGCGCCGTCGACGCTTACCCTGATAGGGGTCCCGTCGACAGCGCCGGCGCCACGCCAGCAGGACCCCGTTGAACGGGGACCGTCCGGCCGCCCGCCGGCCCGCCCGCGCCCGCGTCGTCACTGCCCACGCCGACGCCGGTGAACGGCGCGGCGCGCGCTTCAGAGGCAGGGCGTGGCGGGCCGCCCCCACGCTGACCACCATGCTGGACAGGCTGGAGAAGCTGTCACGCCGCCAGGATCCGGTTTCGGTCGGACGCATGCTGGACGCCGTGGGCCGCAGCAGCTTCGGGCCGCTGCTGCTCATTCCCGGGTTGATCGTGCTGTCGCCGGTGGGCGGCATGCCGGGCATTCCCACGACCGTCGCCCTCCTGGTGGGGCTGGCGGCGCTGCAGATCATCGGCGGGCGCTGCACCATCTGGCTGCCGCAACTGATCCTGCGGCGTTGCGTGCAGCCGCGGTGGCTGCATCATTCGGTGCGCTTCCTGCGCCCGCTCGGGCGCCTGAGCGATGCGTTCTGCCGGTCGCGGCTGCGATGGATGACCGGCGACATCGGGACGCGGCTCATCGCCGCCTTGTGCCTCACCATCTGCATCGCCATGCCGCCGCTGGAGGTCATCCCCTTTGCCAATTCAGCTTGCGGCGCGGCGCTGGCCTTGTTCGGCCTGTCCTTGACGACACGGGACGGCCTGGTTGCCACGCTGTCGCTGGGCTTGAGCCTGTTCGCGGCGTGGGCGGTCGTGGAGGCGATCTGGTAGCTGGTAGAGGCTGGCAGTGTTGCCATTGCCTGGACGCTGCTGGATGCCGCGCCGCAGGGCGCTTCCCGCTTCACTTTCAGCAAGCCTGGAACGACCCCGTCAGTCCGCCCGCATTGACCGCCAGCATACCGTCTGGCCAGTTGTGGGTTACAGGCCGCTCGCCGCGCGTGGCGCGCTCCCCAGCACGCCGCGTACTTTTCTCGCCAATTCAGCGGGAAGATAAGGCTTGGAGATCACATCCAGCGCCGACCCGCCCGCGTCGGTCCGCTCGATGGCGCTTTCCGCATAACCCGTGGTCAACAACACCCGGATGCCCGGATGACGCTGCTTCGCCTCGCGGGCAAGCATCACGCCGTTCATGCCGCCAGGCATGATGAGATCGGTGAAGAGCAGGTCGTAGGAGGCCGAGGACAACGCATCCAGCGCGTCCGCCGCGTTGTGGCTCACCGCGCAACGGTAGCCGTATCCTTCCAGCACCACGCGCGCGAGGTCCGCGACTTCCGGCCTGTCTTCCACGATCAGGACCGTCTCGCAGCCCCGCTGAGCCGGATCCACGGAAGCGGCTTCGCTTTCCTCGGCTGGCGCGTCGATGGCAGGGAAATACATGCGGATCGTCGTGCCGATGCCTTCCTCCGAATAGACCCGCAGCGCGCCGCCGGACTGCTTGACGAAGCCATACACCATGGACAGGCCAAGACCGGTGCCGCGCCCCTCTTCCTTGGTCGTGAAAAAGGGGTCCATGACGCGATCACGGATCGCACTGGGAATTCCGGCGCCGTTATCCGATATGGCGACGCTGACGTAGCGCCCCGGCGCCAGGCCGTCGAACGAGACACCCTGCAACGCGGAGACCGAGATATTCTTGGTCTCCACGGTCACGGCGGGCTGGTCACGCCCGGCCAAGGCGTCGCGAGCGTTCAGCAGGACATTGAGCAGCGCCACTTCAACCTGGGTCGCGTCGACGCGGCAATTCCAGAGCGCGTCGTCCTGGCGCACGATCAACGCCACATCCGGCAAGGTACGCTGCGACACCGCATTGCTGGACGCAATCAGGCTGTTGAGATTGAGTACCCGCCCTTCAAGCTTCTGCTTGCGTGAAAAGGCCAGCAGTTGCTGGGTCAGGGTCGAAGCGCGCTCGGTCGCCGAACGCGCCCGGGAGGTATAGCTGAGTATCTGCTCAGGATCGAGCTCGCCCTTGGACGCGCTCATGCGGATCAGGTCCAGGTAGCCCGTCATGACCTGCAGCAGGTTGTTGAAGTCGTGGGCGATGCCGCCCGTCAATTGACCCAGCGCCTCCATTTTCTGTGCCTGGCGCAAGCCGTCTTCCGCAGTGCGACGACGGCTGACATCCAACTGGGAGGCAAAGAAATAGATGACCTCGCCCGCGTCGTTGGATACCGGGGAAATGTACAAAGCATTCCAGAACGGAGAACCGTCCTTGCGGTAATTGATCAGTTCGATCGAGATTTCCCGCTGCTCGGCAATCGCGTCGCGCACCTGGGCGATCGCGTTGGCATCCGTGTCGGCGCCTTGCAGGAAACGGCAGTTCCTGCCGACGATGTCTTCCATCGCATAGCCGGTCAATTCGCAGAACGCGTTGTTGGCTGCAATGATGGGATGGTCTGGCAACCGGGGATCCGTGATCAGCATCGGCATGGGTGCCGATCTGACCGCGGCAAAGAAGAGGTTCTCCTCGGCGGGCAGGGGCACGCCGTTCAGGCCGCGAACTCCCTGGCGATGCTGTTGTGTTTGTTCTTCCATGATCCGCCCAGGCCAAATTTCAACCGCCAGGGCCTTACGCCCCTGACGACGATTCCATCACTGCATCGCTCGCTGAGACGGACTTCATGCCCAAATCGTCGGAGGGACTGCGTTGACTAACGAAAAGATTGAACCACGCGCGTCATCTGGAAAAGGCTTCCAGACGCACGAAACTCGCGCGAAATGTAGCCAGGGCCGTCGCCAACGGCGCGTCTGGCGCCTGACACACTGATCCAAAAGGCAATCCTGCAGCCCAGGCGCGCCATGCGTGATTCCTGGCAGCCATTGTAAGCCTTTGATGTTTAAAGGGGCTGGGCGCGATGATATCGCACATATGGTACCGTGGGGGCCAATCCTCAGTCCTCACAGTCGGCGGTGCAAATGCGCGATTTGATTGAATATTTTCGGCGCAAGGCACTCGATGTGATTTGCGCCGACGAACCTGTCGCCGGACTGCTGCACGAGTTCGCAGAGCGGTTGCAGGCCGCCCTTCCCCATGCGGTGGTCGGAATCACGGTGCTGGACAAGCCTGGCCTCAGCTTCCGGCACGCCATCTTTCCCAGCCTGCCCGCATCCTTCTCTGATCTCATTGCAAACAAACCGTTTGATGGGGCGAGACGCGGCTCTTGCGGCCTGGCTGTTCTTCACGGGACAGCCTACGAGGTCACCGACATCGCCACCGACCAGCGCATGAAGCCGGAGTGGCGCAAGCTGATGCAGGCGCACGGGCTCCAGTCCGTGCTGTCCACGCCCGCCATAGGCGCCGACGGTTTGCCGCACGGCGCCATCTCCGCCAGTTTCCGTGGCGCCATCGATCTTGGCGACGAGCAGAGATCCGCCATAGGCGAAGCAGCCAGCCTCTGCGCGCAACTTGCAAGATACAGCCGCTCCCGCGAGGCACGCGAGCTGCTCCTGGGCGAACTGGATCATCGCATCCGGAATCTGTTTTCTTCAGTCGGTGCCGTCGCCAACCTGACGTTGCGCGGTCACCCGGACCCTCTCGACTTCCAACGGGTGCTGGGCAGCCGCCTCGTGATCATGGCACGCGCCCATGCCCTCGCCGTCTCTCCCGTCGAAACCAGCCTCGACGTGCTGCTTTCCGAGGCCCTGGCGCCGTACTCCTCGGACTTCCAGATTCGTTGTGTCGGCCCGGATATCACCCTGGCCAAGGAGGCGGCAGCCGCGCTGGCGTTGACGATTCACGAGTTGGCCACCAACGCCCGGAAATATGGCGCCCTATCTGTTACCGGCGGGAACATCGAGGTGCTATGGTCCATCGCCCTCAGCCCGGACGATGGCGGTGGCGAAGTGTTCAATCTGAGCTGGAGCGAATCGGGCGGGCCTGCCGTGAGTCCCCCCTCCAGGAGAGGATTCGGCAGCCGCACTGTCAGCAGCAGCGTTCGCAGCGCTTTCGATGGACACGCGCAGGTGCAATACCTTCCTGCGGGAATCGTGTGCAATATCTCGGCGCCCTTGTCTGCCCGGTTTGGCTATCTCTCTGGCGCGGCAGCCTGAGCCGTGCCTGGCCAGCGCCAGGCACAGTCCCTAGGCCTGCCTTGCACGGATATGCCGCAAGAAGCGCCAGCGCACACGGCGAGGGCTGGCGCCAACCGTCATCGCGCAATGCGGTTTGAATCGCGCAAAAGAAAAGGGCCTCCACTTTCGTGGAGACCCTTCAGAATTGGCGCGCCCGGCAGGATTCGAACCTACGACCCCCTGGTTCGTAGCCAGGTACTCTATCCAGCTGAGCTACGGGCGCTTGGTACTGCTGTACTACTACTGCTGTACTGCGATTGGTACTGATCCAACTTGGTACTGATTCAACTTATTTGCGAATCATCGATGTTTCGCAAAGAGGCGAGATTATATCAGGAATTTTTTTCACTGTCTTGCTGGCGCTGAATTTCTTCGGGCAATCCATCAAGCGGCTGGAAGTGCGCCTCTCACGGGCCGAACTTCCCGGCCCACGCACTTCAAAAACTCCAGCTCCACACCTCGTAGTGCCAAGTCCACGACTATAGCATGACTCCACGACACTTGTCATACCCACGCAAAAAAAGATGTTGTGCGCGGGTGACGCGGCCGTGTGATCAATCCGTCGCGATCATCACGCTGGATGCCTTGATGACGCCGTAGACCTTGGCGCCCTCGCCCAGCTTCAGGGACTCGGCCGAGGTGCTGGTGATCGTCGAGACGATCTGCACGCCAGGCGCGATCTCCAGCGTGACTTCCGTGGTGACGGGGCCGCGCACGATGGCGACGACCTTGCCGGGCAGGACATTACGGGCGCTGATCTTCATGGATGGACTCCTTGGAGCAACAAGAAAACTGTCTGGCGAATCTTCCGCCAGCGGAGGTTAACGCATGCGGTCATCGGCGCGCGTCTGCGCAAGACGTGCGAGCTGCGGGCCAAACCAGCCCACGCGCTCGGTCTCGCGCGCGTCGAAACGCGGCACATAGGGCTTGATGTCCAGCACGGGCGTGCCGTCGACCATATCATTGCCCAGGAAATGCAGCACGCTTCCCTCTACCTTGTCGAGTTTCACGATGCTCAGGCCAATGCGATTCGGACGCGCCGGCGCGCGGGTGGCGAAGACGCCATGCGGAACCGTGTCCAGGAAAGGCACGACCTCGAGCTTCTCCTGCTGGCACAGATGCAGGTGCGTCAACAGGATGAGATAGTCGAAGCCTTCGATGTCCTTCAAGCCCGCGGCGTACGCCTCATGCACTGCCAGCGTGGCCGCCTCGGCAGGCGCTCCCGCGCTCTGGATCGGCGTGCCTTCAGGCTGTGCGTAAGGACTGCGGATGATGCCGATGGGCCGGCACAGGATGGCGTCGTCGGGTAGCGGCTGGGTCATGGACGGCAATCTGGATGAAGGACGGAAGTTTGCCAGCGTACACGTGACGCTACATTCATGCCGGGACGCAATTGCAGAAACGATAACCATTTGCAATAATTTGGCTCGTTCCCGGTTCTTCGCCGCCGTCTTCCATGCGCCCCAGCGACACCGCCATTCCCGACGATCCCCGCGACCAGGCCGCGTACTGGTATGCGCGCATGCGTTCGGGCGATGCGTCGCCGATGGAGATCCGCGCATTCGAGCTCTGGCGCATGGCCGACCCCCGCCACGCCTTGCAATATGGACGCCTGGACCGCCTGTGGGACGGCGCGGAACACCCAGGCGGCGTTGCCCGGCCGAGTGGCGCCCGGATCGCGGCAAGCGGCGCCAGCCCGCTACGCCTGAACCGGCGCCGCGTGCTGTTGGGCGGCGCCGGCCTGTCCCTCGCCGTGTTGGGCGCGGGCCTCGCCGCCCGGCCCCATCTCTGGCAGCAGCCGCTGCATGCCGCGCAACTGGCCACGGCGCGCGGTGAACGGCATCGCGAATCGCTGCCCGATGGTGGAGAACTGTTCCTGAACACCGACAGCCGCGCCAGCGTGGAAATCCACGCCGATGCGCGTCGCATCACGCTGCACGCCGGCGAGCTGTATCTGGGCCTGCGCGCCGACAATGCGCCCGCGTGGACCGTGGCAGCCGGCCCCGCGCAGGTCCTCATGACGCGTGGCCGGGTGAATGTGCGGCAACTGCCTGACGAAACACGCATCAGCGTGGAAACCGGCCCCGTCAGCCTGCGCAGCGGCGCGTGGTGGCAGCGCAAGACCACGCCGATGGAAACCGGCGACATGATCGCTGTGTCCGCGTCGGGCCTGGGCCACCTGGATCGGGTGGACGTCGGCCCCTTCGTTGCCTGGCAGCGGGGACGGCTGGATTTCCGCGCCACGCCCTTGTGGCTGGCGGTCGATGAAATCAACCGCTATCTGTCCGAGCCCACGCGCCTGGATGCGCCGCGCCTGCGGCAATTCCCGGTCAGCGGCACCGTGGACCTGAACGATCCGCGCGGCCTGCCTGCGGCGCTGGCCGCGCTGGCCCCCATCACGGCGCAGGTGCTGCCCGACGGCAGCCAGCGGCTGGTGGCACGCTGAAAGCAAGGCGGCCTCCCGAGGGAGGCCGCCCACCACTGCGCTCAGGCAACCATGGCGCCAAAGCGGCCGCGGTTGAAGTCATCGACAGCCTGGCGGATTTCGGCCTCGCTGTTCATCACGAACGGGCCGTAGCCCACCACGGGCTCGTCGATGGGTTCGCCCGACAACCACAACACCACGGCATCGTTGTTGGCCTCGATTTCCACGCCGCTGCCGTCGCGATCCAGATGCACCAGCTGGCCTTCGCGCGCCACCGCATTGCCGTTGACCAGCACCGTGCCATGCAGCACCACCAGCGCCAGCGTGTGTCCGTCGCGGGTATCGAAACGCGCCACACCGCCCTGCCCCAGCTTGATGTCGCGGACATCCATGGCCGTGAACGTGCGTGCCGGCCCCTGGCTGCCCGCGTACTCGCCGGCAATGACGCGCACGCTACCCGCGCCATCGGGCAAGGCCACCGTCGGAATGTCACCCGCCAGCAGGGTCTGGTATCCCGCCGCAGCCAGCTTGTCCTTCGCGGGCAGGTTCACCCACAACTGGACCATTTCGATGGTGCCGCCCCGCTGCGTGAAGGCCTTCGAATGAAACTCCTCATGCAGGATGCCACGGGCAGCCGTCATCCACTGCACGTCACCCGGGCCGATCAGGCCGCCCGCGCCGGTCGAGTCGCGATGCGCCAGTTCGCCCTGGTAGACGATGGTCACGGTTTCGAAGCCGCGGTGCGGATGCTGGCCCACGCCACGGGGTTGCGTGGCAGGCTCGAAATGGGTGGGCGCAGCATGGTCCAGCAGCAGGAAGGGGCTCAGGTGCTTGCCCAGGCCGTCATAGCCGAAGAGCGAGCGCACGGGAAAGCCGTCCCCGACCCAGTGGGGCCGGGGTGCGCTGTAGACGCCGAGGATCTTCTTCATGATGCGTTCTCCGTTCTGTGCAGCCACTGGCTGCGTGGATAGGGAACCACTATAGAAAGAGAACGAATTCCTCGGTAGATGGGAAAATCCGCCTTCAGCGTCCTAGAATAGGAACGATCAACGGATTTTTCCTCTGGATGCGATGCGCGACCTCAACGATCTCTATTACTACGTTCAGGTGGTGGACCACGCCGGTTTCGCGCCCGCCGGACGCGCGCTGGGCATCCCGAAATCCAAGCTGAGCCGCCGCATCGCCTTGCTGGAAGAGCGCCTGGGCACGCGGCTGATCCAGCGCTCCACGCGGCGTTTCGCCGTCACGGAAATCGGGCAGTCGTACTACGCCCACTGCAAGGCCATGCTGGTGGAAGCCGATGCCGCCGACGACGCCATCGCCATGACGCATGCCGAGCCGCGCGGCACCATCCGCATGACCTGCCCCATCGCCCTGCTCGATGCCCAGGTGGCCGACATGCTGGGCGCCTTCATGGTCGAACACCCGCTGGTCACGATCCACCTGGAAGAGACCAACCGCGTGGTGGACGTCGTCGGCGAAGGCATCGACATCGCCATCCGCGTGCGGCCGCCTCCGCTGGAGGACAGCGACCTGGTGCTGCGCGTGCTGGCCGAACGCGGGCAATGCCTAGTGGCCAGCCCCGCTTTGCTGGCAGGCAGCGTGCCGGCCGTGCCCGCGGACCTGTCCGGCCTGCCCAGCATGGCCGTGGGTCTGCCGCAGCATGAGCACCTGTGGGACCTGATCGGCCCGGACGGCGCCCGCGCCTCCCTCCATCACCGTCCACGGCTGGTCACGCGCGGCATGCTGGCCTTGCGCGTGGCGGCGCTGGCCGGCGTGGGCGTCGTGCAGTTGCCGTCGATGCTGGTGCGCGAACAGCTCGCGCGCGGCGAGTTGGTACAGGTGATACCGGGCTGGGCGCCGCGGCGCGAGATCGTGCATGCCGTCTTTGCCTCGCGCCGCGGGCTGCTGCCGGCGGTACGCGCGTTGCTGGACGATCTGGCCCGGCGCTTCGATGCGCTGGGTGAGGACTGATCACGCCAGCCGCGCCCTTCTGCTCAATAGCGTGGCGAACAGAAAGGCACGGACACGGGATTAGAACTTCAAGGTCAACGCCGGCACATAGCTGAACAACGCCAGCACGATCAGTGCGCCCAGGTAGAACGGCCACAGCTCCTTGACGACCTTCAACACGGGCACCTTGGCGATGGTGCTCGAGATGAAGAGCGTCGTCCCGACGGGTGGCGTGAAAAGGCCGATGCTTAGATTCAGCACCATCATGATGCCCAGTTGCATGGGGTCCAGGCCGATCTCTTTCGCCAATGGCACGAAAATCGGCCCAAGCAGCAGGATCGCGGCCGGCAGATCGATGAACATGCCCACCAGGAGCATGATGCCGTTGAGCACCAGGATGATGGCCCACGGATCCTGCAGCGTTTCCAGCGCCCACGCGGCGAAGGCTTGCGGCACCTGGGCAAACGTGACGAGCCATGACACGACGGTCGACCCCATGATGACCAGCATCACGACGCCGGTGGAAACGCCAGCAGCCAGGACAGCCTTCACGAAGGCCGACAGGGTCAGGTCCCGGTACACAAGGAGACCCATGGCCAGCGCGTAAAGCGTCGCCAGCACGGACACCTCGGTGGGCGTCGCAATCCCGAATCGCAACAGCACGAGGATGAACGCAGGCAACAGCAGGGCAGGCATCGCCTTGGCCAGCAACGGCCAGAACCGGGCCCAATCGAACGGTACGCGGTTGTACGGGAAGTTGCGCAAGCGCGCCGACAGGTTGCAGACCAGGATGAACACGGCGGTGATCATGAGCCCGGGCAACACGCCCGCCAGGAACAGCCCGCCGATGGACACGCCCGAGACCAGCGAGTACAGGATCATCGGGATGGACGGCGGGATCAGTACCGCGATCATCGAGGTGGCCGCGTTGTTGGCCGCCACGAAGCCCGCCGGATAACCCTCGCGCTTCTGCCAGGGAATCAGGATGGACCCCATGGACGTGGCGTCCGCCACCGCCGACCCCGACACGCCGCCGATGGTGGCCGAGCCCAGCACGGACACCGAGGCCAGGCCTCCCCGGTAGCGCTGCACCAGCACCGTGGCGAAATCCACCAGGTGCTGGCCCAGCGTGCCGCTCATCATCAGGCCGCCAGCCAGGATGAAGAACGGCAGGGCCAGCATCGGGAAGGACTGCGACGGCCCGAAGAGCTGCTGGATGATGATGTTGTAGGGCAGGAACTCGCTGGTGCTGATGGCGGCGCCGGAAGCGATGACCAGCACGTGTCCCACCGGCACCGCCAGCAGGAGCAACGCGAGGAAGGTGACGATCAGGACGGGCATCATAGGCCGCTCTCCTCGGGCTCGGGCTGCGGCAAGGCGGCCGCGCCCTGCACCATCACACGCAGGGCGATGAAGAGGCTGCACGCCGCCGTGCCCAGGGCCGCATAGGCCAGCGCGGCATAGGCCCAGCTGGCCGACAGGTTCAGCATGGGGCTGATCTCGATGGCGACGATGTCCATCATGCCCACCACCGCATGGAAGAGCCAGCTATAGGTGGCCACCACCAGCAGGTTGATCGCGATGGCCCAGACCAGCCGGATGCGTTCAGGCAGCAGCGCCGTCAACACATCGACCGCGATGTGCGCGCCGCGCTGCACGCCCAGCACGATGCCGCCGGCGATCATCCAGGGGAAGAGAAAGGCGGAGAGTTCGCCGACCCACGACAGGCCGCCCGCGTCATTGAAATAGCGGACGAACACATTGATGGCCAGGCAGACCAGCAGCACCAGGGTGGAAGCAAGGACCACGAATGCGGAAAAACCGGCAATGAGCCGGTCTATCCGCTGCGTGGCCCCCACAAGCGATTGCTTGAAGGGTGTTGTCATCATGGAAACCTGTTCAGAAAATCAGGACTTCGCCGCGTCCACCAGACGCTCGACGAAAGGGCCGACCTTGCTTTTCTTGCGCCAGGCGTCGATGACCGGCGCCGTTGCCTCGCGGAACGGTGCGGGATCCACTTCATTGACCTGCAGCTTGCCGTCGGCACGGTACTTCGCCAGCAGCTGCGTGTCGGCGTCGCGCATCAACTGGCGCTGCAGCGCGCCGGCTTCTTCGGCCGCTTCCTGGATGGCCTTGAGCTCGGGCTCGCCCACCTTGGCGCGCGCGATGCGCGACATCAGGAAGGGATTGCTCTGCCACACGTGGCCGGTGAGGCTGATGAATCGATTGACCTCGTAGAGCTTGGAGCTTTCGATGTTGGCCAATGGATTCTCCTGGCCATCGACCACGCCCTGCTGCAGGGCGATGTACAGCTCGCCGAAGGCGATCTGCTCGGTGCTGGCACCCAGCGACTTGAACACATCCATCAACATGACGTCGGACGGCACGCGCAGCTTCAGGCCCTTCAGGTCAGCGGGCGTCTGCACCGCGCGCTTGCTGTTGGTGACGTGGCGGATGCCGTTGTCCCACCAGCTGAGCAGGGACAGGCCGGCAGGCTCCAGGCGCTGCGCCAGGTCCTTGCCCACATCGCCGGACAACACCTTCACGGCCTGGTCGGCGGACTGGAACAGGAAAGGCAGGCCCAGGACGTTGATCTCGGGCACGACGTTGCCCACGGGGCCCTGGCTGTTGATCGAGAAGTCCAGCGCGCCGGTGCGCAGGCTGGTCAGCATGGCGGCATCGCTGCCCAGCTGCTCGGCGCCGGCGATGTTCACACGGACCTTGCCCTGGCTCTTGGCCGCGACCAGCTCGGCGAACTTCTCCGCGGCGACGGCGCGCGGATTGCCCGGCGCGGCGCCATGGCCCAGCGTGAGGGTCACGGCCGCCTGCGCGGGCCGGATGATGGCCGGAAAGAACGGCGCGGTGGCAAGGACGCCCGCGCTGGCCACGAAGGCTCTTCTGCTAATCCTGGACATGTTGTCTCCTGTCTCTTGTTTCAGTTATGGGAATGTACCCGCGTGCCCTGCACGCGGAGGGTCATGTGGACGATTCAGTCTTGGCTATTCAGTCTTGAAAAACGCTCCGTCTTACAACCACGACTTGATCGAGGCCACGATGGCCGAGGTCGAGATGCCGTAGCGGTCATGCAGCGTGGGCAAGGCGCCCGCATCCAGGAAGGCATCGGGCAAGGCGATCTGCTTGAAGCGCGTGGGCGCGACGCCCTGGCGCAGCAACAGTCCCGCGATGGCTTCGCCCAGGCCACCCACCACGGAGTGGTTCTCGGCCACGATGACCAGGCGGTCGCCGCGCCGCACTTCGCGCAGGATGGTCTCTTCGTCCAGCGGCTTGATGGTCGGCGAATGCAGCACCGCCACGTCCGCCGCGCCGCCGGCCAGTTCCTGCGCGGCCTCCAGCGCGCGCATCGTCAGCAGGCCGCTGGAGATGATGAGCGCGTCCTTGCCGTCGCGCAGCAGCTTGGCGCGGCCCAGCTCGAACTGGTAATCGTATTCGTCCAGCACCAGCGGCACTTTGCCGCGCAGCAGACGCATGTAGACCGGACCGCGATGCGCCGCGATGGCGGGCACGGCCTGTTCGATGTCCAGCGCATCGCAAGGATCGACGATGGTCAGGCCCGGGATGCCGCGCAGGATCGAGATGTCCTCGGTGGCCTGGTGGCTGGGGCCATAGCCCGTGGTCAGCCCCGGCAGCGCGCAGGCGATCTTCACGTTCAGGTCTTCCTCGGCGATGATCTGGTGGATGAAGTCATAGGCCCGACGCGCGGCGAACACCGCATAGGTCGTGACGAAAGGCACGTAGCCTTCCTTGGCCAGGCCGCCGGCCGCGCCCATCAGGAGCTGCTCGGCCATGCCCATCTGGAAGAAGCGCTCGGGGTATTCGCGCGCGAAGATGTGCAGGTCGGTGTACTTGGCCAGGTCGGCCGTCATGCCGATGATGTCGGGCCGCTCGGCCGCCACTTTCACCAGCGCCTCGCCGAAAGGCGCACTGCGGGTGGGCTGTCCTTCGGCCGCGATCGAGGCGATCATGGCCGAGGTGGTGAGCTTGGGCTTGTTGGGGGCGGGCTGGCTCATGCGCGTTCTCCTGCGTGCTGGCGGTCCAGGATGTCGATGGCCTGCTGCCACTCCGCTTCCTCGACGCGGATGAAATGGTTCTTCTCGCGTACCTCCAGGAAAGGCACGCCGCGTCCCATCAGGGTGTCGAACAGGATCACGCGAGGCTGCGCGCCCTCGTGCGTGCGGGCACGGTCGAAGGCATCCAGCACGGCTTCCAGGTCATTGCCCTTCACGCGCTGGACGTGCCAGCCGAAGGCGGCCCACTTGTCGGCCAGCGGTTCGAAGCCCAGCACGTCGCTGGAGCGGCCGTCGGCCTGCTGGTTGTTGATGTCGACCAGGCAGATCAACTTGTCCAGCTTGTAATGGGCTGCCGACAGCACGGCCTCCCAGACGGCGCCTTCATCCAGCTCGCCATCGGACATCGAGTTGTAGACGAAGGCATCGCTACGCTTCAGCCGCAGGCCCAGTGCCATGCCGACGGCGATCGTCAGGCCCTGGCCCAGCGAGCCGCCGGAGATTTCCATGCCGGGCGTATAGGCGGCCATGCCGGACATCGGCAGGCGGCTGTCGTCGCTGCCATAGCTTTCGAGCTCGCCCTCGGGGATGACACCGGCTTCGATCAGGGCGGCATACAAGGCGATGGCGTAGTGGCCATGGGACAGCAGGTAGCGGTCGCGGCCTTCCCATTCGGGCTCTTCCGGACGCAGCGTGAGCGCATGGCCATAGGCCACCGCAAGGATTTCGGCCATGCCCAGCGCCTGGCCGATGTAGCCCTGGCCCTGGACCTCGCCCATGCGCAAGGCGTAGCGGCGGATGCGATAGGCCACGTCGCGCAGATGGGCCAGCCTGTCGGCGCGCGGCGCGTCGGCGGGCAGCGTGCGAACCGGCGCGGAGGATGCAAGCGTGTCAGTCATCGTCGTTCCTTAGCCGTGGATCAGCATGCCGCCGTTGACGTCGATGACGCCGCCCGTGATGTAGGACGACAGGTCGGATGCAAGGAAGAGATAGGCGCTGGCGACGTCGCGGGCCTGCCCCAGGCGGTTCAGCGGAATGCCCTTCAGTATGTCGGCGCGCATGGCGTCGGTGAGCTTGCCGCCGGTGATGTCGGTCTCGATGAGGCCGGGCGTGACGCAGTTCACGCGCACGTTGTCCGGCCCCAGCTCGCGTGCCATGGCCTTGGCCAGGCCCAGCACGCCGGCCTTCGCGGCCGAGTAGTGCGGGCCGCCGAAGATGCCGCCCCCGCGTTGCGCGGACACCGAGGACATGCAGGCGATGGCGCCGCCACCCTGCTTGCGGAACTGGGGAATGAAGGCCTGGCTGAGCTGCAGCACGCCGCGCAGGTTCACGTCCAGGATGCGGTCCCAGCTGGCCGCGTCGATCTCCATGGTCTTGACCGGCTGGGTGATGCCTGCGTTGTTGATCAGGACATCGATGCGGCCATGCCGGGCCAGCACGGCATCGGCGGCGCGCCGGCAGGCGGCGGCGTCGGTCACGTCGCAGGCCAGGCCCAGATGGCCCGCGCCCGGCAAGGTGGCGGCGGCAGCCTGGCTGGCGGCCTCGTCCAGGTCAAGAATGACGACCTTGGCGCCTTGCTCGGCGAATAGTTTGGCGGTGGCGTAACCGATACCGCGCACACCGGCGGCGCCGGAAATCACGGCAACTTTGCTGTCCAACAGCATGCTGTCTCCTGTCCTCTCGTGTTTGGGGAAATGCGTCATGCATCGTGGGCATGAAGGTGAATCCTAACCACGTGAAAACAGGCAAACAAACGGTAATATTGCACCTTCAGGTGAATTCAACTCACCGAAAAACAGGGGGATTACCCGCATGACAGCCTCGAAGGACAAGGCGCCCGACGCCTTGCGGACACTGCCGCTGGCCATGCTGCGGACCTTCGAGGCCGCGGCGCGCACCGGCTCCTTTCGCGCAGCGGCCAACGAGCTCTGCCTGTCGCCCAGCGCCATCAGCCACGCCATCCGCGGCCTGGAGGAGGCGCTCGGCACCCAGCTGTTCCTGCGCACCGGCCGCGCCATCACGCTCACGCCCAATGGCGAAACGCTCTTCGGCCACGTGGCGCGCGGCATGGATGAACTGCGCATCGGCATGGAACTGGTCAGCAGCCACGGCCCCGCCATGCTGCGCCTGCATTCGGCGCCCAGCTTCGCCGCGCAATGGCTGCTGCCGCGCCTCTCCAGCTTTTTGTCCGCGCACCCGCAGATCGACCTGCGGCTGGCGGCCAACACCGATTACGCGCGTTTCGAATACAACGAGTTCGACCTGGACGTGATCTACGGCCAGCCGCGCAGCGAAGGCCAGGTGGTGGTGCCGCTGGGACAGGAACTGCTGACGCCGCTGTGTTCGCCGGCCATGGCCGCACGCATCCGCACGCCTGCCGACCTGCTGCACATGCCGCTCATCCAGAGCGACGTGAAGAAGATTCGCTGGCCGGCTTGGTTCGACCTGAACGGCCTGCCGACGCCGCCCTTGCACGGCGCGCGGCTGGATCGAAGCTTCATGGTGATTGCGGCGGCAGCCGATGGACTGGGCGTCGCGCTGGAGTCGACGCTGCTGGCCGAGCGGGAGATCCGCAGCGGCCGGCTGGTGAGGCCGCTGGCAGGCAAGGAAAAGGAGACCCGCTATGTGGGCCACTTTCTGACCTATGCCACCGCCACGCGGCGGCGTCATGCCATCGAGGTGTTCAAGCGGTGGATGCTGGAGGAGCTGGCCTTGTCGCTGGGCGAGGCGCCGCCACAGTAAACGCGCGAAAGGGGTAAACGCAGGGGTAAACGCGCGAAAGCAAGCACGTGCCGCCGCTCAGTCAGCCTTGCCCGCCCGGGCACGCTGGCGGGCGAAGGCGCCGCCCTGTACCAGGGACTCGGCCGGCTCGGCGAAATAGCGGGCCGAGACGTCCAGCATCCGCTCGGCCGAAGCCGCCATGCTGACACTGGCAATGACACGACGGGGAACCGTCCGGCGTCGCAACCAGGCGGATGCAAAGGGTTGCGGCAAGGACAACGAAGGCAGGGAAAGAGAGAGAGGCATGGCGGTGTTCCGGCCCGGGTGCGAACGGGCATGCAAGCGATTCGATGGCTGTCAGCATAGGCCGGATACCCACGCCGATGGAACGACGCAATTGCCATAACCCTATAACCGCAAAGCCGCGACAGGCCGTCCTTTCCAAGGAATGAACATATTCCTCTTCCAAGCCGTTCCGCGCGTTTTTTTCTGTCGACATTATTGTCTGCATCATGCAAGACAGACTCGTCGACACACCCCTCGAATTGCGGCTTTGGATATAGCGCATCGGTTTTTCACAAAGCGGGCCGCCATCGATAAAGTGTTCAGGACTTGCCGCGTCTCGCAAGCGGCGCAGAACACCTGGAATCCACATGTCTTCGCTTTTCATCGCCGGCCGCTGGGTCGCCCCGCTCGCAGGCGAATTCCTGCCCGTCATCGACCCTTGCACGGGAACGACCTACGCCACCATCGCCCGCGGTGGCGCTGGCGACGTGGACCTTGCCGTCTGCGCGGCGCGCCGGGCCCTGCAAGGCCCCTGGGCCGCCCTCAGCGCGACGGACCGCGGCCGCATCCTGACGCGCGCGGCCCTGGGCATCCTTGCGCATGCGGAAGAACTTGCCGACATCGAATCCCGCGATACAGGCAAACCTCGCGCGCAGGCACGCGCCGAAATCGACGTCGCCGCGCGTTACTTCGAGTTCTATGGCGGCGCAGCCGACAAGCACGCGGGCCAGGTCATTCCCTTCCTGTCCGGGCACCAGGCCATCGTTACCCGGGAACCCTTGGGCGTCACTGCGCACATCATTCCCTGGAACTACCCCGCCGTCATGTTCGGACGCACGATCGCGCCCGCGCTGGCGGTTGGCAACGCCGCGGTGCTCAAACCCTCCGAAGACGCCTGTCTCACTATCCTGCGCCTGGCCGATATCCTGGCCGACGCGGGCCTGCCGGATGGCGCGCTGAACATCGTCACCGGCCTCGGCGAAGAGGCCGGCGCTGCGCTGAGCGCACACCCCGGGATCGACTTCATTACATTCACCGGTTCGCCACGCGTCGGCACCCTCGTGCAGCAGGCCGCGGCCGCGACACCTGTGCGCTGCGTGCTCGAGCTGGGTGGCAAGTCCCCGCAGATCCTCTTCGAGGACGCCGACATCGAGCAGGCCCTGCCCGTGATAGTCCGTGCGATCCTGCAGAATGCCGGCCAGACCTGCTCGGCCGGCAGCCGCGTATTGATCGCCAGCAGCCGCTATGACGACTGGGCGCCCAGGCTGGCCGACGCGTTCCGCGCCACCCGCGCCGGCCTGCCTTCGGAAAATGCAGACTGCGGGCCGCTCATCAATGCCACGCAGCACGCCCGTGTGCGCAAGTTCCTGCAACGCGCCGTCGCGGATGGCATCCCCCTGCTGGCCGAGGGCCAGCTCGATGCCTCACTGGCGGCACAGGGGTACTTCGTCAGGCCCGCGCTGTTCGGCCCAGTGCCTCGCGATCACGCGCTGGCACGAGAGGAAGTGTTCGGGCCCGTCCTGTCGGTGCTGCCTTTCGAGGACGAGGCCGATGCGGTCGCCCTGGCCAACGGCACGGACTATGGGCTGGTGGCCGGCGTATGGACGCAGGATGCATCGCGCCAGGCCCGGCTGTCCCGGGCATTGCGCTGCGGCCAGGTCTTCCTGAACTGCTATGGCGCCGGCGGCGGCGTGGAGCTGCCGTTCGGCGGGGTGGGCCGCAGCGGCCACGGACGTGAAAAGGGCTTGCTTGCGCTCGAGGAAATGAGTCTCGCCAAGACGGTGGTGCAGCGGTATGCCTGAGACCACCCAGCGCAGGCGGCGCGCCAGCGCCTCCTCGTCCCGCGCGGCGCCCGGCGCGCAGACACTCGAGTTGACGCTGCGCGACCGCATCGCCCGCCAGAGCATCGCGCCCGGCAGCAAGCTGCGCGAGACCGACCTGGCGCAGGAATACAAGGTATCGCGCGCACAAGTGCGGGAGGCGTTCGCCGGGCTGGCCCTGAGGGGCCTCATCGAACGCGTCCCGAATCGCGGCGCGGTCGTCTTCCGGCTCGACTATGAACAGGTGGCGGAGATTTTCTCCGTGCGCGAAGTCCTGGAAGGCATGAGCGCGCGCCTGGCAGCAGAGCGCTCACGTCCACAGGACTGGGAGCCCTTCCTGGAACTCTTCAATGGTCCGATGGTGCGCTATCTGAAGGACGAGGACTTCGAGGCCTTCCTGTCGGGCTACGAATCCTTCCGCCGCAGCATCATCGTCGCGGCCGATCACCGCACGCTCAGCGCCATGCTCGACAGCATCAGCGAAAAGATCATGGCGCTGTCGCGCCGGATCATCATCCTGCCCGGCCGTGGCGAGCAGGCGTTGAAGGAACACAAGGCAGTCCTGCAGGCGCTGCACCGCGGAGATGCGGATGCCGCCGAGGCGCTGCGCAAGGCCAACATGCGCAGCGGGTGGGAATGGTTCGCCCGCTATCGCAATTTCATTCTGTAGGGCATGGCATGAAGACACTACCGCCTTCCGGCGCGCTGGCAGGGCTGCGCGTGCTGGAAATGGGCTCCACCGTCGCGGGCCCCTTCTGCGGACGCCTGCTGGCCGATTTCGGCGCCGAGGTCATCAAGATCGAGGCGCCCGAGGGCGACCCCTTGCGCACCATGGGTGAACACCAGGACGGCGTCTCGCTTTACGCAGCCAGCCTGCTGCGCAATAAATCCCTGGTCACGCTGGACCTGCGTCAGGCAGAGGGCCAGGCGCTCGCGCGCGAACTGGCGTTGCGAAGCGACATCGTCATCGAGAACTTCCGCCCTGGCACGCTCGAGAAGTGGAACATGGGCTATGACGTGCTGTCTTCAGGCAACCCGGGCGTGATCCTGGTGCGCATCAGCGGCTATGGGCAGGACGGTCCGTATCGCGACCGGCCTGGCTATGGCGTGATCGGCGAGGCGGTCAGCGGCGTGCGCCACATGACGGGCGATCCGGACCGCCCGCCCGCGCGGGTGGCGGTATCGATGACGGACTACCTGACCGGCCTGTATGGCGCCTTCGGCGCCATGATGGCCGTGCATGCCCGCCAGGCCACGGGCAAAGGCCAGGTCGTGGATGCGGCGCTTTACGAAGGCGCCTTCAGCATGATGGAACCTTTCGTTCCCGCCTACGACAAGCTGGGCACGGTACCCGCTCGCACCGGATCGCGGCTGCCTGGCAGCACGCCCAACAACCTCTATCCAACCCGGGACGGCGGGCACGTGCACATCGCCGCGATGTCGGATGCCGTCTTCCGCCGCCTGGCCGCCGCCATGGAGGATGCCGGGCTGGGTGAGGATGCACGCTATGCCACGGCTGCCCTGCGGCGCGCCAACGAGGAGGCGCTGGACGCGCGAATCGCGGCGTGGACGTCGGCGCGTGAGCAGGCCGCCATCGAACGGGCGCTGGCCGCGGCCAGCGTCCCCGCGGCGCGTGCCTATACGCTTGCCGACATCTTCGACGACCCGCACTACCGCGCCCGCCGCATGTTGCAACGCGTTCCCCACGACGTGCTCGGAGACGTCACCGTGGCCGGCGTGGTGCCGCAACTGAGCGGCACGCCCGGCTGCATCACGCAGGCCGGCGGCGCTGCCGGCAGGGACACGCGCGACGTGTTGTCGCGCTGGCTGAACCTCGACGCCGCGCGTCTCGATGCCCTGGCGCAACAGGGCGTGCTGGGACAGACGGGGACAGGCGCATGAACCCGCAAGCCAAGGACTGGCAGCCGGAAGTCGAGGAGCTCCAGCGCCGGCAGCGCTGGGCCGAGTCGCTGGGCGGCGATGCCAACGTCGCGCGCCACCATGCCGCTGCGCGGCTGACCATCCGCGAACGCATCGACACCCTGGTTGACGCAGACAGTTTTCATGAGGTGGGCAAGCTGACGGGACAATCCGTGCCTCTCGACCAGCGGGGTCCCGATGGCCGCGGCGTGACGCCCGCCCCTTACGTCATGGGATTGGCGCGCATCGATGGGCAGGAGGTCGCGGTCGGCGGCGAAGACTTCACCGTGCGCGGAGGCATGAGCTGGTCTGGCGACCGCAAGAAGGGCGGCCAGGGCGGCTTCGTGGAAGACCTGGCGCTCAGCTACCGCATCCCCCTCGTCAATCTCATCGACGGCGCCGGCGGTTCCGTGGCCGGCACGCGCAAGCGCGGCCACAGCGTCTTCCCCGGCGTGCACGGTTTCGAGACATCGGTGGCCTTGCTGGGCCAGGTCCCGGTGGTCAGCGCCGTCCTCGGCGCCGCGGCGGGCGGACCGGCGGGGCGCGCCGTGCTCTCGCATTGGTCCGTGATGGTGCGCGGACAAAGCCAGGTGTTCTGCACGGGACCGGCGGTGGTGCGCCGGGCGCTGGGCCAGGCAGTCGACAAGGAGACCTTGGGCGGAAGCCGCGTGGCGGTGGAAGACTCCGGGAACATCGACAACGTCGTGGACACGGAATCCGAAGCCCTGGCGCTCGTTCGGCGCTTTCTGGGCTACCTCCCCGCCAATGTCTGGGAACTGCCGCCCAGGCGCCCGACTGGCGACCCTGCCGGTCGCCGCGAGGAAGGCCTGCTGGGCATCGTGCCACGCGACCGCCGCCGCGGCTACGACATGCGCGCCCTGATCGGCATGCTGGTCGACCAGGATTCCGTGTTCGAGATCCAGCCCAGCCATGCGCCTTCCCTCATCTGCGCCCTGGCGAGGATGGACGGCCATGCCGTGGGGCTGGTGGCCAACAATCCGCAACGCAACGGCGGCGCCATGGATGTCCGCGCCGCACGCAAGCAGGTTCGCTTCATCGAGCTATGCGACACCTTCCACATCCCCTTGATCTTCCTGGTGGACATGCCCGGTTTCATGGTGGGCGTGCAGGCCGAGCGGGAAGGCACGCTCAGGGAAGGCATGCGCGCGGTCTATGCCGGCGTGCAGGCCCGCGTGCCGAAGATCACCGTGGTCATCCGCAAGTGCTACGGCATGGGAGGAATGGCCACCACGGAAAAGAACGGCCTTGGCCTGAAGCTGGCCTGGCCCTCGGCCGAGTGGGGCTCCATGCCCATCGAAGGCGGCGTGGAGGTCGCCTTCAAACGCGAGATCGACGCTGCGCCGGACCCTGCCGCGCGCCGCGCCGAGATCGAGGACGAACTGCGCTCGCTCGCCTCGCCCTGGGCGACGGCGCAGGCTTTCGGTGTCGAGGACATCATTGACCCGCGCGATACGCGCCGATATCTATGCCGATTTCTGAACGCCATGCAGTCCCGCCTGAAGACGGAACTGGGGCCCCGCCTGCGCAGCGGCGTGCAACCTTGATGCAACGCGTGTCCGCGATGTGGCCTGCCGCCCTGGCCCACCGGGCGTCCAGGCTCGGGTTGCCGATCGCACTGATCCTGCTGTGGCAACTCGCCAGCAACGCCGGACTGGTGTCGCGCACCTTGCTGCCCGCTCCCAGCGACGTGGCAGACACCGTGTGGTGGCTGACCACCAGCGGAGACCTGTGGCGGCATGTGAGCGCCAGCAGCCTGCGCGTCCTGCAAGGCTTCGGCATCGCCGCGGCGCTCGCACTGGCGCTCGGGATCGGCATGGGGGTCTTCCGGCAACTGGATCACCTCATCGATCTGCTGCTGCAGGTACTCAAGCCGGTCCCCCCCATCGCCTGGATTCCTCTCTCCATCCTGTGGTTCGGCATCGACGAAGGCGCCAAGATATTCATCATCGTGCTGGGTGCGTTCTTTCCCATCCTGACCAGCACGGTGGACGCAGTCCGGCAAACCGATGGCCGTTATGTGGAGTTGGCGAAGGTGCTGGAACTGCCGCGCGGCCTGTTCATCAGGCGAATCATGCTGCCCGGCTCGTTGCCCCAGATCATGAGCGGCCTGAGGCTGGGCCTGGCAATGGCGTGGATGTGCGTGGTCGCGGCCGAACTCATCGCGGCCTCGAGCGGCGTGGGCTTCCTCATCATGGACGGACGCGCCATGTCGCAGGCGGACCTCGTGCTGGCAGGCATGCTCTGCATGGGGGTGCTGGGAAAGTTCAGCGACGACCTGCTCCGCCTGGCCGAACAGCGGCTGATCCGCTGGCGTACCCGGTTCGCGGGGCTGTGATCATGACGATACCCACGACCTCCCCAGGCGCGCAGTTGCGCTCGCTGTCGATGACCTACACGGACAGGGACGGCCGCGCCGTCCACGCGCTGGACGGCATCGACCTGCGCTTCCCCGAAGGAGGCGTGACAGCCATCATCGGCGCCAGCGGCTGCGGCAAAAGCACCCTGCTGCGCATCCTGGCCGGCCTGGAGACCGCCTACCAGGGCGATGTGGAGGTGGCCGGCGCCCCCGTGCAAGGCCCTGGCCTGGCCCGCGGCATCGTCTTCCAGGACCACCGTCTCATTCCGTGGATGTCCGTCGACGAGAACATCGGCCTGGCCCTGCATCGGCTCACCGCCGACGAGCGCCAGGCACGCGTGGCCGCCACGCTCTCGCTGGTGGGGCTTTCCGCCTTTTCCAGCGCCTATCCGGCCCAATTGTCCGGAGGCATGGCGCAACGCGTGGCGATTGCCCGCGCGTTGGCCCATCGGCCACGCATGCTGCTGCTGGACGAACCCTTCGGCGCGCTGGATGCGCTGACGCGCATGCAACTGCAGGACGAGCTGCTTGCCATCCGGGCCCGCGAGCGCGTCACCACGGTGCTGGTCACACACGACATCGAAGAAGCGCTGTACCTGGGCGACCGCGTCGTCGTGCTGTCGAGCCGTCCCGGCCGCGTCGCCGAGACGATCGACGTGGACCTGCCCCACCCCCGGGCCCGCAACGACCCACGGCTTGCGGCGTTGCGGCTCGCTCTCTACGACAACTACTTCCACTCCTGACGCCCCGTGCGTCGCCTTTTCCTGATCGAGGATCCCATGCTTGCCCGCATCTCCACCCTGCTGGCCGCCGCCACCCTGGCACTGGCCGCCACCACGCCCGCTCGCGCGGCAGACACCTTGCGTATCGGTTTCATGACCTTCGTCCCCTACTCGGCCAGCTTGCTGGCCAAGCAGAACGGCTGGGTCGAGGAAGAACTCAAGAAGGCCGGCCACGGCGACGTCAAGGTCACCTGGACGCAGTTCGCGGGGGGGCCGCCCGTGAACGAGGCCTTCGCCTCCGGCAATCTTGACGTCGCAGCGCTGGGCGACACGCCAGCGCTGGTCGGCCATGCCTCGGGCATTCCCACCCGCCAGGTGGGCCTGGCCTACCAAGGCGGGCAGGCACAGGCGCTGCTCGTGCGCAAGGATGCCCCGTACAAGCAGGTCGCGGAACTCAAAGGCAAGAAAGTCGCCACACTGCGCGGTGGAAACGTGCACGAGCTGCTGGTGCTCATCCTCCAGGAGGCCGGCTTGAAGCTTTCCGACGTGGCGTTCATCAACCTGTCGCTGCAGGACATGGGCACCGCGCTGCTCAAGGGAGACATCGAGGCCGCCCTTGCCTGGGATCCGGTGTTCACGCGCCTGGAAAGCGAAGGGCAGGCGCGGGTCCTGCGCGACGGCAAGGGGTTGAAGAACAACCTCAACCCCATCGTGGCCAGCCAGACGCTCGTGGAAAAGCATCCCGCCTATCTGCAGGCGTACCTGCGCGCCATCGCACGCGGTGCACAGGCCTTGCAGGACGATCCCGACGGTTCCGCCAAGGCCCTGGCGCCCACGTTCGGCCTCACGCCCGAGCAAACGCTCATCGCATTCAGCCGGTCGCAATGGCTGCCGCCCGTCAACGACGATGTGCGCGCCGAGCTGAAGCGTTCAGTGGGCTTCCTGCTGGAAAACCGCCTCGTGCGCAACACGTTCGATGTCGACGCCTTCATCGATCTGTCGGCCGCGCCCAAGCCATGAGCCTGGACACCCTGTTCGGCCTGCAAGGCAAGCTTGCGGTCGTGACGGGCGGGGCACGCGGCCTGGGGCTGGGCATCGCGCGTGGCCTGGCCCGGGCCGGCGCGGACCTCGTGCTGCTCGACCGGACAGCCTCGAAAGAGGCCGAAAGCGAACTGTCCTCGCTGGGCGTGCGCGTGCGCAGCCTGCAGGCTGACCTGGCCGACGCCGCCGGGCTGGCGGAGACGGCACGGCGAGTCCTGGAAGCCAGCGAGGGCCGCGCTGACATCCTCGTCAACAACGCGGGGCTGCAACGGCGCGTGAACTGGGACCAGCACACGCAGGCCGACTGGGACATCCAGCTGGACGTGAACCTGCGCGCCGCCTTCGTGCTGTCGCAGCAGCTGGGCGCCGCGATGGCCCAACGGGGCGCAGGCAAGATCATCAACATCGCATCCATACGCAGTATCGCCGCCTCCCCGGCAGCGCTGGGCTACGGCGTCAGCAAGGCCGGCCTGGCCCAGTTGACCCGCTCCCTCGCGGTGGCCCTGGCCCCGGCAGGCGTGCAGGTCAATGCCATCGCTCCCGGCTACATGCAGACGGCCCTGACGGCGGCGCTGTCTGGCGACGCCACCGCCAGCGCCAGCGCCTTGTCGCGCGTCCCGGCAGGTCGCTGGGGCAGGCCCGATGACCTGCAGGGCCTGGCGGTCTTTCTCTCCTCCGCGGCCTCGGACTATGTGACGGGCGCACTGATTCCCTGCGACGGAGGTTTCCTTGCCTGCTGATCGCCAGCAAACCGGGCCACGCGACTGGCTGCACGCCGAACTTCTTCCCTCCCCGGGCGCGCGCTTCGACGACGTGCTGGCCCTGGCCCTGCAAGCCGAGGCGGCGGGGTGGACGTCGCTGGCCTTGATGCCGGGCGATGCAAGCTTCGACACACTGACCCTGCTTGCGGCCCTTGCCGCGCAGACCCGTCACATCGGGCTTGTCGCAGGCATCGATCCCGCCCGAACCCATCCCTATGATGCCGCCCGCCGGCTGGCCGCGCTCGACCACGTCAGTGGCGGCCGCGCGGGCTGGCAGTTGCCTGCCGGACTCGAGCCGCCGCTCGCCGCGGGCTACGCCCACATGCTGGCCGCGCTGTGGGACACCTGGGACGACGATGCCCGGGTGTGCGACAAGGCAAGCGGCCACTACGTGAACCTGGCGCGCGTGCGCCCCGCTCATGCAAGCAGCCTGCATTGGCGATCCGCCGGTCCGCTCGACATCCCGCGCCCGCCGCAGGGCCACCCCGTGCGCTACGGGGGCCCGCACGAGAACGCGGAGGTCACGCTGCTGGATTCGCCCAGCTTCGCGCAAGTTCCGCCAGGTCCGGTGCTGCTGCGCCAGGACACGCCCGGCAATGCGCAGGGCAGACAAGGAAGGGGAAGAGTCTTCAGCCTGCCCATCGGCTCGCCGCATTGGCAGGAAATCCTGACGGCGCACACCCTGCCCCGTCATGCCACCCCCAGCCTGCGCGACGGCCTGGGCTTGCCTCGCCCGCTCCCCGCCGTGCCCACCGGCACGTCTCTCCAGCAGGCAACGCCATGACCGCGACACGTCCACGCAAACTGATCCTCTTCGTCAATGCACTCGTGACCGGCCATCACGAGGCGGCATGGCGCCTGCCCTCCGCCGAGCCCGAACGCCTGCGTGATTTGCGCTACTACCAATCCCTGGCGCGTACCGCCGAAGAGGGGGGCTTCGATGCCATGTTCGTGGCGGATTTCTTCGTCTTTTACCCAGGCGTGGCGCACAGCCCGCGCTGGGAGCTGGACCCGTTGACCTTGCTGGCCGGCGTGGCGCAGGCCACGCGGCACCTCGGCCTCATCGCGACGGCATCGGCGACCTTCGGCGAGGCCGGCGAACTGGCGCGCAGCTTCGCCACCCTGGACCAATTGAGCCGCGGCCGTGCCGCCTGGAACATCGTGACCAACGGCGAGCCGCAAGCCGCGGCCAATTACGGACAGGACACACCCATTCCGCACGGCGAACGCTATGCCCGGGGCGATGTCGTGGTGCGAAGCGTGCTTGCGCATTGGCGCAATGCCCACGCCGGCAACGGCATGCCCCCTCCTGTCCAGCCACGTCCCGTGCTGGTGCAGGCAGGCTCTTCCGAACAAGGGCGCGACTTTGCTGCCCGCCATGCCGACGTCGTCTTCACCGCGCAGCCCACGCTGGCAGCCGGCCAGGCCTTTCGCGCGGACCTGCGGCAGCGCGCCCAGGCGCATGGCAGGTCTCCCGACAGCATCAAGGTCATTCCCGGCATCAGCCCCTCCCTCGCCCACACCGACGGCGCGGCCGCGGCACGCAAGCAACGGCTGGACGCCTTGATATCCCCGGAGGCGTCCCTGGGGTGGCTGGCGGGTTTCGGCATCGACCTGTCCGGCCATTCCCTCGATGGGCCCCTGCCCGCCTTCCTCGGCGACCTGTCAGCCTTCGAAGGCATCAAGAGCCGCTACGGCGTCATCACTGAACTCATCAAGCAGCACCGCCCAGCCAGTATCCGTGCCCTGCTCCACCTGCTGGCAGGCAGCCGGGGCCACGCCTCGTTCACAGGCACGCCGCGGGCCCTGGCCGCGTACATGACGCAATGGTTCGACGCCGGCGCCGCCGACGGTTTCATGCTGATGCCCCACGCCTTCCCCGATGACCTCGCGTTCTTCGTGGAGGAGGTTTCACCGCTGCTGCGGCGCGCGGGCCTGATACCGGCACAGCAATCGCAACCAGGCACCCTGCGCGAACGCCTCGGCCTGCCTGCCTGCGCCCTCCCTTCCCACTTTCACACAAAGGAAACGACATGACCCAACGCCTGCTCGGCAAGACAGCCTTCATCTCGGGAGGCGCGCGCGGACTGGGCGCCTCGCACGCGCGCCGCTTCGTCCAGGAAGGCGCCCGCGTGGTGATCGGCGACCTGCTGGACAGCGAAGGAGAGGCCCTGGCGGCCGAACTCGGCGCGGAAAACGCGCGTTATGTGCACCTGGACGTGACCGAGGAGTCGTCCTGGGTGGCCGCCCGGGCGGCGGCCGAAGCCGCGTTCGGCCCGGTCTCCATCCTGGTCAACAACGCAGGCATCCAGAAACTGGGGCCGATCATCGACACGTCCCTGGAGGATTTCGATGCCGTCATCCAGGTGAACGTGCATGGCACCTTCCTGGGCACCAAGGTGATCGGCCCCTCGCTGATCCAGGCAGGCGGCGGCAGCATCATCAACGTATCGTCCATCGCCGGCCTCATCGGCCTGCCCAACACAGCCGGCTACGTCGCGGCAAAATGGGCCGTGCGGGGCTTCACCAAGGCTGCCGCCCTGGAGCTCGCCCCGCACGGCATCCGGGTCAATTCCATCCACCCTGGACGAATCGTCACCGAGCTGACCGCCGGGCTGAACAGTCCGATCCGGCCGAATCAGCTCATCAAGGAACCCGGTCGCCCCGCCGACATCAGCAATCTCGTCGCCTTCCTGGCCAGCGAGGAATCCCGCTTCAGTACCGGCGTGGAGTTCATCGTGGACGGCGGCCGCTACGTCGGCGAGTCCGATCCTGTGTCGTAACGGCCGCGCGGCGCCCGCCTCACTCCAGGCCCTTCACCGCCTCCGCGAAGAGCGCATGCTGCCCTTTCAGGTACTCGGCGTACTCCCTTGGCCCCAGCACATGCGCCTGCGCGCCGAAGGTCGTCAGCGTCTCGCCGATCTTGCCCGCATATTTCTCGCTGGCTTGCCGGGCAGCCTGATAGAGCCTGTCCACGACCTCGGGCGGCGTGCCCTTTGGCGCGGCGATGCCATACAAGGTGGGGCTGCCGATCCTGTAGCCCAGCTCGCGCAAGGTGGGCACGTCGGGATAGGCCTTGAGCCGCTGGTCGCCGAAGACGGCCAGCGCGCGCAGCGTGCCCGCCTGCAGATGCGCCTGCGCCGGCGCAATGGCGGTCGACGCCATCTGCACGTGTCCGCCCAGCAGGGCCGTGATGGCGGGCCCGCTGCCCTGGAAGGGAATGTGCGTCCACTTCACGCCCGCTTCCCTGGCGAAGGCCTCGGCCAGCAGGTGCGTGATGCCCAGCGCCCCCGAACTCGTGAACGTGACATCGCCGGGCTTCCTGCGCGACGCCTCCACCAGGTCCCTGGCGGTCTTCCACGGCGACGAGGCGGGCACCACCAGCATCAGGCCGCCCTCGGCCAGCGCGGCGACGGGCGCGAAGTCGTCGAATCGGTACTTCACCTCCTTGTTGGCCAGCGGCACGACCACCAGCGACCCCGGCGAACTGCCCACCAGCGTGTAGCCATCGGGCGGGCTGGCCGCAACCGACCCCGCGCCGATGCCGCCGCCCGCGCCCGGCTTGTAGTTCAGCACCACGGGCTGGCCCAGGAACTCCTGCATGCGGTCCACGAAGGGACGCAGCATGTTGTCGGTATCGCCGGGCTGGAAGGGAATCACCAACTGGATGGGCTTGGCCGGGAAGGTTTGCGCCGCCATGCTTGCCACGGGAACTGCCGCGCCCAGGATCACTGCGGCGCACGCCGCCCGGGCCTGTCTGCTCCACTTCATCGCTTGTCTCCTAATGGGTTGCCGCAAGCGCAACCCATCCGGCGCGCCGCACGGCGGGGCTCTGTGGTACTGACTGCCGGGCTGGCCCCAAGGCCCGAAACAACGATGCGCGCGTGCGTCCTCAGTCGCAGCGCGCGCTCATGCCGCCGTCCACCACCAACTCGGTGCCGGTGATGAAACGCGCTTCGTCCGACGCCAGGAACAGCGCCGCGTTGGCGGTGTCGCGCCCATCTCCCATGAAAGGCAGCGGAATGCGTTTCTGGCGTCGGGCCAGCAAGGCCTCGACGTCGCCGCCGCTTTGCATGCGCGCAAGATTGGCCTCGACCAGCGGCGTGTGCATCTGGCCCGGCACCACGGCATTGATGCGGATGCGCCTGGCCGCATACTCCACGGCCACGACACGGGCGAACTGGATGACGCCGGCCTTGGCCGCCGCATAGCCGACCTGCGCCGCGCCGGTCCAGCGGATGCCGGAGGTGGACGCGATATTGACGATGGCGCCGCCCCCCCTTGCCTCCATGACCGGCATCACGTGCTTGCAGCTCATGAACACGGTCTTGAGATTCAGGTCGATCTGGCGGTCCCAGTCCGCCTCGGACAGCTGGACGGGGCCTCCTGGAACAGGCGCGCCCACGTTGTTCACAAGGATGTCGATACCGCCGAAAGCCGCCAGGCAATCCCGCACCATGCCGGCCAGCGCCTCGCTGTCCGTCACATCGCAGCGATAGGGCCGTGCGTCGCCGCCCGCCTCGCGGATGCGCGCCAGCGTTTCCTCCATGGCGGCCAGGTCGCGATCCACCGCGAAGACGCGCGCGCCTTCCTGCGCGAAACGGTGCGCAATCGCGCGGCCGTTGCCCCACCCCGGCCCGACGCAACCCGCGCCCGTCACGATCGCCACCTTGCCCTGCAAACGGCCTGCCTGCGCCATGGCTGTCTCCCTGGTCCTGACCTGCGTCAACGGGTGGCCTGCACCAGCCCGCCGTCCACCACGATCTCCTGCCCGGTGATGTAGCGGCTTTCGTCCGCGGCCAGGAACAGCACGGCGTGCGCGACGTCCCAGGCATCCCCCATGCGCCCCATTGGCACCTGGTTGTGGCGGTGGGCGACGAAGCCTTCGAAATCGCCGCCCGCGTATTTATCGGCCAGGCGCTGCACCAGCGGCGTGAACACCAGGCCCGGCACCACGCTGTTCAGCCGCACGCCGCGCGGGGCATACATGACCGCGGTGGTCCGGGTCATCTGCATCAACGCCGCCTTGCCCGCCGCATAGGCCACCTGTGGCTTGCCGACATACCGCAGGCCAGCCACCGACGAGATGTTGACGACCGAACCCTGCGCCTGCTTTTCCATGATGGGCAGCACGGCCTTGCATGCCAGGTAGGCGGACTTCACGTTGACGTCGAACTGTTCGTCCCAGGTGGCCTCGTCCATCTCCACCGGTCCGCCAGGCTCGGAACGGCCCACGTTGTTCACCAGGATGTCGATGCGGCCATGCGCGGCCATGCACGCGGCCACCATGCGTTCCACATCCTCGTGGCGTGTGGCGTCCGCCTGCACCACCTCGGCGTGTCCACCCTCTTTCCGGATGAGATCCCGCGTCGCTTCCGCCGCCGCCAGGTCCATGTCGCTGCCGAACACCGTCGCCCCCTGACGCGCCAGCAGCACCGCGATCGCGCGGCCATTGCCCCACCCTTCCCCGCGCGTGCCGCAACCGGTCACCAGCGCCACTTTCCCATCCAGCCTCAGCATCCTGTCTCCTGCCTGTTCAGCCTGTTGATTTTGCGGCGCAGCATGGGCGCCCTCATCGCGATCGAATGTGTGCACCTATAGTAGGAGGCGGTCCGCGCAGGCGGAAATTCATTTTGCGACCGCATTGATGGGGGATAGGCATGAATCTTTCGCCGCGCCAATTGAAGATCTTCGTCTCGCTCGCGCACTCGTTGAATTTCAGCCAGACGGCCGACGCCTTCTGCGTGACGCAACCCACCATGAGCAAGCTGATCCGCGAGATCGAGGAGGAAGTCGGCGCGCGGCTCTTCGAGCGGACGACACGCAGCGTGCAGCTCACGCCGGAAGGCGACGCCTTGCTGGAGGTGGCCACGCGCGTGAGCAATGCCTTCGAGCAAGGCATCACGGAACTGGAGGAAGTGGCGCGCAATCATGCGCAACGCCTGTCGGTCGCCGCCCTGCCCACCCTGGCGGCCATGCTGCTGCCGCCCCTGGTGCGCAAGCTGCGCGAGCAGACGCCCAACGCCTTCATCCGCGTGCACGACGTCTTCACCGATACGGCGCTGGACCTGCTGCGCACGCGGCAGGCCGACCTGGCGCTGACGGGCCTGGACGTCATCCACAAGGACCTCGCCTATGAGGAAATCCTGCAGGAGCGCTTCGTGCTGCTCTCGCGCCGCGAGGATGCACGGCCGGGCGGCCTGGACGCTTGGTCGGTGCCGGCGCTGGATGCCTTGCCGCTCATCGCCATGCCGCAAGGCACGGGCACGCGACGCGTGGTGGAAACCGCCTTCCTGAAGAAAGGCGTGGCTTTCCGCCCCGTCATGGAGTTGCGCAACCTCAACGCCATCGGCAAGTTCGTCAAGGCAGGTTGCGGCCATTCGCTGCTGCCCCTGTCAGGCGCCGAACTCATCCTGGACGAGACGCTGGCTATCACGCCGCTGCGCGGCGCGCCCGAACGCACGCTGGGCATCGCCACGCGCCGGGAGGCGGGCCTGCCTGCCCTGGCCGAGGCCATGATCGAGGCGGTGCGTGTCGCGGCCTGGGCTCGGCAGGCGATGCCGGCTGACCCGGACATGCATGTTCCCGGCGCATCCCAAGCCTGCGAAAAACTCAATTGAGTCCACCAGGAATCCCGGGCATGCTTGGCACGCCGCCGGCCTGCCGGCCTATCGTCCGGGGTGCCCACCATGATTGCCATGCCGCAACCGGCCAGCGCCGTGCTGGAACGCGACGTCATGCAAAGACTGGCCCTCAGCTGGGACGACCGCGTGGCGGTACGCAAGCCCCGGCTCCCACTGGATCAGTATTACGATCCGCGCATCCCTGACTTCCCGATCGCGCTCATTCCCTTCTGCCGCGACCCTGCCTTCCAGCAGGAACTCGACGGCGCGGCGGACGCGGCCCGCCTGCGCTACCTGGCCGCCACCTGGATCGCCTACAACGAGCGCGTCATATTCATCGAGGACGACATCGTCCAGCCCTTGTGCGGGCTGCTGCGCCGTGGCGTATTGCCTGGCGTGGACGAGGCATTGCTGCAGCGGATCATCGCGCAGGTGCAGGTGGACGAACAATTCCACACGCTGATGTGCCTGGAGGTCTGCCAGAGCGCGCGCAACCGGCACGCGCTGCACGACTATCGGCTGCCCGAGCCTCTGCTGGGAAAACGCCTGCGCGACAGGCTGGCGCGCGTGCGCGAGGCGGGCGGCACCCGCCAGGACGAAGCCCTGATGCGCCTGGCCTACGCCACGATATCGGAAGCCACCATCCATGACTACCTGAAGGCGCTGTCCTCGGACACCAGCATCCAGCCTTTGAACCGCGCCCACACCGACCTGCACCGCCGCGACGAAACCGCCCATGGCGCGATCTTCCTGCAATTGGCACGCTCGGTGTACCTGCACCTGAACGACGGCGCGCAGGCGCGGCTGCGCGAACACCTGAACCATGCACTGGCGGACTCGGTGGAGATCGACCTGGGTTTCTGGGCGTCCACGCTGCCTTATCTGCGCGACCGGGACTGGTCCCCTTTTCTCACCCATGTCGAAAGCGCATTGGCGGGCAGGCAGGTGGGCCGCGACTATACCGGACTGCTCGTGCTGCTCGACGAGTTGGGCATCCGCGATCGCCTTGCCTTCGCCTTTCCCCGGCCCTGACCCCCTATCGCGTCCGGATCACCCCTCATGCCCTCCTGTCCCATGCCATCCGACCCCGCGGACTGCGACCTGAGCTACCGCGTCAACTATCCGGACACGGACGCCGCCGGCGTCATCAACCACGGTCGCTACATCGACATGGCGGAACGCGCCCGCCACGACCTGCTGCAACGCACGGGCCTCTCCTATGCATCGCTGTCCGCCGAGCATGGCACCTTGCTCGTCGTGCACCGCCTGCGCGCGACATACCACGCCTCGGGCGTGCTGGAGGACACGTTGCGGTTGCGCACCCGGCTGACGATGTGCAGCCCTGCCCGCAGCAGCTGGGTGACGGAGATCCACCGTCGCGACACCTTGCTGGCCACGGTGCAGGCAGAGCTGGCGGCGCTGGATCCGCACACCAAGCGCGTGCGGCGTCACCCGGACATCCTCCTGCAGTGCCTGGCACCCTATGTCCGTGTCCAGGCTGACAGGATGCATGCATGAGCGGCGCGCGCCCCATGCCAGAGGGTTCCCCCTCGGCGCCATCCCCGCCCTTGCCGCAACCACGCGCCGCGCGCCTGTCGGGCAAGGCAGTGGGCATCGCTTGCGCCCTGCTGGTCGTGGCACTCTTCTCCGGCTTCACGCTCGTGTCCCGCCTGGGCCTCACCCGTTCGCCGCTCACCCTGCCCGACATTGCCGCGCTGCGCTTCGGCGTGGCCGGCCTCCTGATGCTGCCCGTGCTCTGGCATTACGGGCTGCGCGGGCTCGCCCTTCGTCGCGCGATCCTGCTGGCTTTCCTGGGCGGCCTGGGTTTCGCGCTCTTCGCGTACGCCGGTTTCCTGATGGCCCCCGCCAGCCACGGCGCGGCGCTCCTGCACGGCACCCTGCCCCTCACCACCTTCCTGGCGGCCATGCTGCTCACGGGCGCCAAGGCCGGTGCCGCCAAGCGCCTGGGACTCGCCCTGATCGGCATCGGCGTCGCGGCCATGGCCTGGGACAGCCTGCTCGGCGCCTCGTCGCGACAGTTGCTGGGGGACGCGGCGCTGGTCTGCGCATCGCTGTGCTGGTCTTTCTATGCCGTGACCGCGCGGCGCCTGGGACTGGCGCCCGCGCATGCCGCCGCCATCGTCGCGGTGCTCTCGTGCCTGGCCTACCTGCCCTTCTATGCCATGCTGCCGGACAAGGCCTTGTGGACCGCGGACTGGCAGGACATCCTGATCCAGGCCGGCTTCCAGGGCGTCCTGCTGGGCGTCGTGTCGATCTTCGTCTACACACAGGCGGTGGCGTCGCTGGGCGCCCAGGAAACCGCCCTCTTCACCGCCGCCGTGCCTTGCCTGACCACCGTGCTGGCCGTGGCCGTGCTGGGGGAAATGCCATCGACCACCGCGTGGACGGGTGTCGCCGTGGTCACCGCGGGCATGGCGGTGGCGCTGCGTGGGAAATAACGCGCCGCGGGCAAGCCGCGAGGGATGAAACCTCCCCGCCAAGCGTCATGCATACAGGCCGTCCCCTCGGACGGCCATGTCTGCATGAGGAAGTCATGGATATCTACGCAATCGGGATGCTGCTGATCGCGCTGAGTTGCGCCTATGCCGCCTGGGCCGCCCCACGGGTCGGCGCGGAAAGGCGCGATGCCTGGCTGCTGGCCGGCACCGCCGCGGCGCTGGGAACGGGAGGCGGGGTGTTGAGCGTGCTGTAGTGCGCCAGCCCTGCGGCCGCCCTGCGCAAGCGGGACCCAAGCAGGGCTGATCGACAATGAAAAGGGCGGCACCGACAGGTTGCCGCCCTTTCCACGTTCCGCCCGATCAGTGTCGAGGCCGCGCCGCCTGCCTGGCGGTCACCTGCTCGATGCGCAGGTGGCTGCGGCGGCTGACCTGGAATTCCCATTCTCGCCAGGCCAGCACTTCCCCTTCCTCGGGAATGCGGCCACCCAGGCGCAGCAGGCATCCCGCCAGCGTCGTGTCGTCCGGGAAGTCGTCACGCAGGTCGGGGGCATCCAGCAGGCGCGCGGCTTCATCCACCGACAACCTGCCTGACAGCAGCCACGACCCATCGGGCTGCGCCGTGCTGTCGGCGCCGTCGGCATCGTGCTCGGGCAGGTCTCCGGCCACGGCCTCCAGGATGTCCATGGGCGTGACCAGGCCCGCGCAGCCACCGTGCTCGTCCACCACGATCAGCATGTGCTCGCGGCTTTGGCGCACTTCCTCCACCAGCCTGATCACCGGCATCGCATCCGTCACGAAGCGTGGCGGACGCGCCAGTGCCACCAGGTCGAGCGCACCGGGCTGCGTGATGGCCTGCATCGCGTCCTTGAAGTGCAGCACGCCGATCACGTTCGAGGCATCGCCATCGCACAGCGGCAGCCGCGAATGGCCCGAGGCGAACTTGCGCAACACGTCCTCGGACGTATCGCGCACGCCCAGCCAGACCATGTCGCGGCGCGGCACCATGATGGCGTCGACGCTGCGCGCGCCCATCTCCAGCACGCGTTCGACCATGGTGCTTTCCTCGGGCGCGAAGACCGGCAGATCGTCCTCGGGCAACGCCACGACGCTGTCGTCCAGTTCATCCTGCTTGGCGCGGCGCGAGCGGCGTCCGCCCAGCAGCGCCAGCACGGCGTGGGCCGTGCGCTCGCGCCGGCCCATGGCGCTGACGCGGCGCAGGCGGTTGCGCTGCGCCAGCTGGTTGAAGCATTCGATCAGGATCGCGAAGCCGATCGCGGCGTACAGATAGCCCTTGGGCACATGGAAGCCCAGGCCTTCGGCCACGAGGCTGAAGCCGATCATCAGCAGCAGGCCCAGGCACAGCACGATCACCGTGGGATGGCGGCCCACGAAGCGCACCAGCGGCTTGCTGGCGGCCACCATGACGATCATGGCCACGATGACGGCGGTCATCATGATGCTGAGCTCGTCGACCATGCCCACGGCGGTGATCACCGAGTCCAGCGAAAACACCGCGTCCAGCACGACGATCTGGGCGATCACCTGGAAGAAGGAGGCGTATTGCGCCGAGCCGCTCTTGCCATGCGTCGCGCCCTCGACCCGCTCGTGCAGTTCGGTCGTGGCCTTGTAGAGCAGGAAGGCGCCCCCGAAGAACAGGATGAGATCCCGTCCCGAGAACGAATGCCCGAACACCGAGAAGAGCGGCGCGGTCAGCGTGACGATCCAGGCAATACTGGCCAGCAAGCCCAGGCGCATGAGCAGCGCCAGCGACAGGCCGATCAGGCGCGCGCGGTCGCGTTGGTGTTCGGGGAGTTTCTCCGCCAGGATGGCGATGAAGACGAGGTTGTCGATCCCCAGGACGATTTCCAGGACGATCAGGGTTGCCAGGCCGAGCCACGCAGTGGGGTCGGACATCCAGTCAAACAGCATGTTGCGGTTTTCCTTGCGTTGTTATTGTGGTGATCAGTGCACGGCGGGGACGGCGGGCGCCAGCCGCTGTGCCATCACGCTCAATTCGGGCTCGGGCAGGTTGCCTGCCAGCGCATAGACCCATTGCCCCTTGCGCCAGTACACGACGCTGGTGTCCTCCGCGCGGGAGCGTCCCTGCTCCAGGGCAGCCGCCGCGCCGGGCTGCGGCGCGCGCGCGGCGAAGACCGACACCATGCGCGCGGGCACGGCCTCGAGCGCCCAGTCCGGCCCCGCGTCGGGAACCACGTCGAGCGTCACCTCGACGCCAGGGCCATTGCTGGCCGGGAAGACCTGCACGTCGCGGATCAGCCAATCGGCGGGCAGCGCGGGCATCTGGATGCCCAGGCTGCGCAGGATCTCGTCGGTGTCCAGCACCGGCACGTCTGGCTGCGAGACCATGGCGGCGCGGGCCACCGCCGTGCGGTGCGCGCGTACCGCATCGTCCACGACACTGGGATGCGCATGCAGGGCGGGCGTGGCGCCCTGCCCCTGCCACGCCGCGTAACCCGCGTGGCCAGTCCAGCCCGCCGTCAGCATGACCATGGCCACGGCCGCGGGCCGCAGGCGGCGCGACCAGCGCGCCCGCGTGTGGGCCCGTTGCAGCCGCCCGGCCAGCATGTCGGCCGACGCGCCGCCATGGCGCGCCGCGCCCGGGCCGGCGCAGGCCGCTTCCCGGGTGGCGGCCAGGCGCAGGGCATCGCGGATTTCCAGGTCGGCCATGACACGCGTGGCTGCCTCGGGCGTGCGCGCCAGATACCCCTGCACCACGATGCGGCGCTCCAGGTCGAGTTGTTCGTCCAGGTACGCGTCGATATCGAACTCGGTGATCGCGTCGGTGTCGTGGTCGGATTCAGCCATCATCGCCTCCAACTAGTTTGAGATGCTTGGACTCGGCTGCCTGCCCGCGCGGACGCACGGGTGCCTCCATGGCCCGCAAGGCCGCGCGTGCGCGGCCCAGCCTGGACATGAGCGTGCCAATGGGAATATCGAGGACGTCGGCGGCCGCCTGGTAGGACAAGCCTTCGATGGCCACCAGGTGCAGCGCCTCGCGCTGGTCCGCCGACAGGCGCAGGAACGCCTGCTGCAGCTGCCGCAGGCGCACCGCGTGCTCTTGCGCGGGCGGGGTTGCGATATCGGCAACCTCGTCCAGGCTCACGGCCTGGCGCGCCGGATGCTGGCGCCGGCGCCAGTCGCTGATGAAGGTGTGGTGCAGGATCGCCATGAGCCACCCACGCACGTTTTCCACCTTGCCGATCTTGCCGCGCTGCGCATAGGCGCGCGCCAGGCCTTCCTGGACCAGGTCTTCGGCGTCGTGGGGGTTGCGCGCCAGGGTCAAGGCATAGCGGCGCAGGAGGGGAAGGTGATCCTTGATGTGTCGAGGAGGAGGGTCGTCCATGAGGATAGGAACGCACGAAGCGCGGACTTAATCCGCGGTTTTACTTTTTGTTTCAATGCCGCCACAAGATGGCAAATCCGATCCGGACAACTGTATATTTATACAGTTAAAAGCCGTTACCCAAGCTCCCCGACCCTCCTTGTATCCCACATTTTTCCCAATTCACCAGGCTTCGCCCCCGTGCTTTTTCTCGTGCTCCGCCCCCACCGCAGTGACCATCCCGATCCCATCGCGTTCACGGCGGGCACGCAACTGCGCGTGGGTGAAACCCATGAGGGCCCCGAAGGATGGGACAACTGGCATTTCTGCCAGACCGACACCCACGCTGGCGGCTGGGTACCGGGACAGATCATCGTCCGCGATGGCAACGGCCTCGGGACGGCGCTGGAAGACTACACGGCCCAGGAACTGGATGTGCTGCCGGGCGACATCCTGCAAGGCAACCGCATGCTCAACGGCTGGGTCTGGTGCCTGCGCGCCGCCGACGAACGCAGCGGCTGGGTGCCTTGCTCGGTACTGCGGCAGGCCAGGATGGACTGAGGCAGCAAGCACCGGCAATGAAGGCGTATCCATTGGTGTCGATCCCATCCCCGGGGCGCGCGGCCGTGCTACGTTTGCACGCGATAACGGGGCCGGAACAAGATGCACGCACTCATGAAGACACGAACAAGACAGCGATACGACATGCTGCGCCTGGCGCTGGCAGCCCTGCTGACGGGACTGCTGCTGGCCGCGGCCCCTGGCGCCCCCGCCCTGGCGCAGGCGGCTTCCGGCACGGCCGCCGCCGGCAAGGACGTGGTGGATGCCACCGAACTCACCATCGAGGTCCAGGATGAACGCTCGCTGGACTTCCGCATCCTGGTCCCCAGCGACTTGACGTGGGTGCGCACGCAAGCCGAGGAAAACCGCTTCGATGAATCGGGCACCGTCCGCGACATGCGCCAGCTCTTCGTGGCAGAGAGCGACAAGCCCGGCCTGCCCACGCTGGCCGTCTATGCCGCCGAAATCCCGCCCGAGGGGGCCGCGCTGGAGATCGGCTACGGCATGCTGTTCGCCTCGGTGTGGGCCAATCGGGTCGACAGCGTCGATCGCCTGTTCGACGAAGGCGGCGCAGGCATCATGGCCAGCCGCGAGGTCAACGGCCAGACCAAGCGCATGATGATCAACGTGTGGCGGCGCGGGCTGGCGATCGTCGTCGTGCGCGCCGAAATCGACGACGCGCACGCCGCTGTCTGGATCCCAAGGCTGGAGGAGATGCTGCAGAAATCCATGCTCTTCGTGAACGAGACGCTGGGCGACGCCCTGGAAGCGTCGATGGAACGGCACGAGATGACGCTGCCGTCAGGCAAGGTCATGCCCTTCCTGATGCCGCCAGGGTGGAAACCCGTCAAGCCGGTCAAGGCCGGCTTTGCCGCCGTCATGTTCGAGGACAGCACCTATCCCGAGGGCGAACGCGCTGTAGGCGTGTTCGCGGTGCCCACGAGTGTCATGCAGGAGACCTCGCCCGAAGCCGTGGACCAGGCGGTCGTCGACACCTCCGACCTGCTGCTGCGCAGCTTCAAGCCCGGGCTCAAGTACCAGCGCGAACGGGTCGAGATGCCTTACACCGCGCCGGGCTTCCAGGACGTGGCCGCGCTGAATGCCTTCTTCGAAGAGCGCCTGATGCCTGACGGTGAAGGCCCCGAGCGGGATGCCCTGGGTTTCTTCGCCGCGTTGCCCGGCAGCATCCTGGGCTTGTCCACCACCAGCGTGCAGCAGACCGGCATGCGCGGCATGGGCGCGCGCATGCATGAGCATTTCGTGCGCGAACAGTTGATGACGGCGATGCATGCTTACGGGAAGTCGCAGCAGCGCTAGTCTGCCGGCGGCGCCGGCGGCGAGACGCGCGGTGTTATAGCCTTATAGCCGTCCTGTCTTTCCCTGCCGCCTGCCCGATGGGATAGGGTGAAGTGTTCAGCCACAGCCCGCCCCGCCTCATGACCTCCCCGCGCCAACTCAAGTTGGGCGCATTCATGCGCCCCGTCAGCATCCACACCGGCGCCTGGCGCTATCCGGGCGCCTACCGCGACGCCAACTTCAACTTCGCGCACCTGAAACGCTTCGCCCAGTTGCTGGAACACGCCAAGTTCGACGCCTTCTTCATGGCTGACCACCTGGCGCTTCTGAACATGCCGCGCGAAGCGCTCAAGCGCAGCCACACCGCCACCTCGTTCGAGCCCTTCACCCTGCTGTCGGCACTCAGCCAGGCCACGGAACGCCTCGGTCTGGTCGCCACGGCCTCGACGACCTTCGACGAGCCTTTCCACATCGCCCGCCGCTTCGCATCGCTGGACCACCTGAGCAATGGGCGGGCAGGCTGGAACATCGTCACGACATCCAACCCGGATGCGGCGCTGAACTTCGGCCTCGAGGAACACCTGGACCATGCCGAGCGCTACGCCCGTGCCCGCGAGTTCTACGACGTAGTAACGGGCTTGTGGGACAGTTGGGCCGACGACGCTTTCGTGCGTGATGCGTCATCCGGGATCTACTTCGATCCCGCACGCCTGCATACCCTGGATCATCGCGGCAAATACCTGACCGTGCGCGGGCCGCTGCACATTGCCCGCCCCGTGCAGGGCTGGCCTGTCATCGTGCAGGCAGGCGCCTCGGAAGCCGGCCGGCAACTGGCCGCCGAAACCGCCGAGGTGGTCTTCACGGCGCAGTCCTCGCTAGCCGACGGCCAAGCCTTCTATTCGGACGTGAAAGGCCGCATGGACCGTCTGGGGCGCGCACGCGACCACCTCAAAATCCTGCCCGGCGCCTTCGTCGTGGTGGGCGAAACGGACGCCGAAGCGCACGCCATCCGCGCGCACCTGGACAGCCTCGTGCACCTCGACAGCGCGATCGCCTCGCTGTCGATCGCCTTGGGCACCGACGCCTCCACGTTCGACCTGGACCACCCCCTGCCCGACGTCCCGGAGAGCAACGGCAGCAAGAGCGGGCGGGAGCGCGCGATCCAGTTGGCCCGACGCGAAGGCCTGACGGTTCGGCAACTGGCCCAGCGCCTGGGCGGGTATTCCGGCCTGGCATTCGTGGGATCGGTCCGCACCATCGCGGACCAGATGCAGGCCTGGCTGGAAACCGAGGGCTCGGACGGCTTCAATGTGATGTTCCCGTGGCTACCAGGCGGACTGGAGGATTTCGTCCACAAGGTCGTGCCGGAACTGCAGCGGCGCGGCATTTTCCGCAAGGACTACGAGGGCACGACGCTGCGTGAACACCTGGGGTTGCCAAGGCCGGCAAACCGGCATTTCCCAACGCCATAGCAGACCCGGCATGGGCGACCGCACAAAAAGAAAACCCATGACGCTTGCGCGATCATGGGTTTTCAGAGCTGCCTGGCAAGCAGGCTGCTTGCATTCTGGCGGAGACGGAGGGATTCGAACCCTCGATGCAGTTTTTAGCCACATGCTCCCTTAGCAGGGGAGTACCTTCAACCACTCGGCCACGTCTCCGGGAAAGAAGCGGGATTCTAGCACGAGATGAGCCGCCCTGGGGCGGCTCATGCGGGCATTTCAACGCGCATCGTTAAGGAATACGCGCCCCGCGGCGGATCAGGCCGCGGCGCCGGGCGCCTGGTCCAGGCCGAAAGCCTTGTGCAGGGCGCGGACGGCCAGTTCCATGTACTTGTCGTCGATCAGCACCGAGGTCTTGATCTCGCTGGTGCTGATCATGCGGATGTTGATGCCCTCTTCCGACAGCGTGCGGAACATCAGGCTGGCCACGCCCACGTGCGAGCGCATGCCGATGCCGACGATGGAGACCTTGGCGACCTTGTCGTCCTTGGCGATCTCGCCGGCGCCCACGGCGGGGGCCACGACATTCTGCAGCACGTCGACGGCGCGGCTGAATTCGTTGCGGTTGACCGTGAACGAGAAGTCGGTGGTGCCGGCCACGGACTGGTTCTGCACGATCATGTCCACGTCGATATTGCGCTCGGCGATGGGGCCCAGGATGGAAAAGGCGATGCCGGGCTTGTCAGGCACGCCCAGCAAGGTGATCTTGGCTTCGTCGCGGCTGAACGCGATGCCCGAGACAACGGCGGCTTCCATTTTTTCGTCTTCCTCAAAAGTGATCAGCGTGCCCGAGCGCATTTCTTCGTCGAGCGACATAAGGGGGTCGGTGAGCGAGGACAGCACGCGCACGGGAACACGGTACTTGCCGGCGAACTCGACCGAGCGGATCTGCAGCACCTTCGAACCCAGCGAGGCCATTTCCAGCATTTCCTCGAAGGAAATGACGGACAGGCGGCGGGCTTCCGGCACGACGCGCGGGTCGGTGGTGTAGACGCCGTCCACGTCGGTGTAGATCAGGCATTCGTCGGCCTTCAGCGCCGCCGCCACGGCCACGGCCGAGGTGTCGGAGCCGCCACGGCCCAGCGTGGTGATGTGGCCTTCTTCATCGATGCCCTGGAAGCCCGTGACCACGACCACGCGGCCGGCGTCCAGGTCGCCGCGGATGCGCGCGTCGTCGATGGAAGAGATGCGGGCCTTGGTGTAGGACGAGTCGGTGCGCACCGGCACCTGCCAGCCCGTATAGCTGCGGGCCTTCACGCCTTCCGCTTGCAGGGCCATGGCCAGCAGCGCGCTGCTGGCCTGCTCGCCGGTCGCGGCCAGCATGTCGAGCTCGCGGCCATCGGGGTCGGCCGCGATTTCGCGGGCCAGGCCCAGCAGCCGGTTCGTTTCGCCGGACATGGCAGAGGGCACCACCACGACCTGGTGGCCGGCCGCGTGCCATTTGGCGACGCGGCGCGCCACATTCCTGATTCGCTCGATGGAACCCATCGAGGTACCGCCGTACTTGTGAACGATCAAAGACATCTTGGACTCGGGTTGCGCCCCCCGCGGCAAGCGGCAGGCAAAGTCGGGTAGTTTAACGTGTTGCGGGCGAACGCCGTCCAGCTCCGCCAGACCGGCCCGCGGGACGGGGCTCCAGCAGCACCCTGCCTTGCACGCAACGCACGCGCGCCTGGGCATGGTCGAACAGCATCTGGCGGTCATGGCCCAGTTGGTGCAGTTGGCGCAGCTGGCGCACCAGCGCCTCCAGGCGCGCCTCGGTGGGCATGCGCAGGCCGTTGCGGTCGAACCAGTGACGCAGCACATGCGCCTGGTGCACCGCATCCAGCTCACGCCAGGCGGCCAGCGAGAAGCTGCTGGCATCTTCCGAGGGGTCCAGCTTGGCGAAGTCGGCGCGGGCCACCTCGTCGAGCAGCACCGACGCCTGCGCCGTCAGGCGGGCATGGCGGGCCAGGATGGCGCGCCAGCCCGGCCAGCGGGTGTCCAGCGAAGGCGCCAGCAAGGTGCGCACGGCCGCGCGGGTGTAGCGCGGGTCGGCATTGCTGGGGTCGGTCGCGGCGCGCCAGCCGGTGGCATCGCCATAGCGGCGCGCGGCGTCGATGATGAGCGCGCGATCGGCCTCCAGCCAGGGGCGGACGTAGCGAATGCCGTTGCGGCGGGTTTCCGCCGCCATGGCCGCCAGGCCCGTGGGGCCGGTGCCGCGCAAGAGGCGCAGCAGCACGGTTTCCGCCTGGTCGCCCAGGTGGTGTGCCAGCAGGATGGTGGTGACGCCCAGCTCGCCCGCCAGCTTCTCCAGCGCGGCATAGCGCGCCTGCCGTGCGGCGGCCTCGGTGCCTTGACCGGCAGTGGTATCCACGACGGTATGCGCCACGCGCACCGGCAGCTTCAGCGCCTGACCCAGCTGCTCGACCTGCTCGGCCCAGAGATCGGCCTGGCCGAAGAGGCCGTGGTGCACGTGGAAAAGGTAGAGAGGGCGATTGCCCGCGGCGTGCGAGGCAAGCACCGCCAGCATCGCGGAGTCCACGCCGCCACTGACGGCGACGGCCCAGGGAGCGTCGCCACTGTCGCGGGCGAAGGCGGCTTCCAGCGCGGTGCGCAGTTGAAGCGTCGGATCGATATCGTTCACGGTCACTCTGTTGCCGCTGGCGGCCTGGCCGGTGTGCTTGGCGCACACGTGGCCCGGCGCGCGCAGCGGCGGGTTCACTGGGCGCTCAGGCCCGGACTTCCTGCACCTTGCCGTAGGCGCGAACGCGCGCGAGGCGATGCGCGATCAATTCGTCGGCGCTCATGTCGCTGAGCTGGCGCAGGGCGTCGGTCAGCGAACGGCGCAGCAGGCGGGCCATGACGCGGGGGTCGCGATGCGCGCCGCCCACGGGCTCGTTCACGATGCGATCGATGAGGCCCAGCTCCTTCAGGCGCGGCGCGGTGATGCCCAGCGCGGCGGCGGCGTCCGGCGCCTTGTCGGCGCTGCGCCAAAGGATGGAGGCGCAGCCCTCGGGAGAGATCACCGAATAGGTGGAGTACTGCAGCATCAGCACGGCGTTGCCCACCGCGATGGCCAGCGCGCCGCCCGAACCGCCTTCACCGATGATGGTGGCGATGAGCGGCACCTTCAGTTCCGCCATGGCGTACAGATTGTGGCCGATGGCCTCGGACTGGCCGCGCTCTTCCGCGCCCACGCCGGGATAGGCGCCCGGCGTGTCGACGAAGGTGAAGACCGGAATGTTGAATTTTTCCGCCAGGCGCATCAGGCGCAGGGCCTTGCGATAGCCCTCGGGACGCGGCATGCCGAAGTTGCGCATGGCACGCTCCTTCGTGTCGCGGCCCTTCTGGTGGCCGATGACCATGCAGGGCTTGCCGTTGAAGCGAGCCAGGCCGCCCACGATGGACTGGTCGTCGGCGAACATGCGGTCGCCGTGCAGCTCGTGGAAGTCCGTGAAGATCTCGCGCACGTAGTCCAGCGTGTAGGGACGCTGGGGGTGGCGGGCAACCAGGGCGGTCTGCCAGGGCGTCAGCTTGGCGTAGATATCCTTGGCCAGCGTCTGGCTCTTTTGCTGCAGCCGGCTGATTTCCTCGGAGATGTCCACGGCGGAATCCGCCTGCACGAACCGGAGTTGCTCGATCTTGTTTTCGAGCTCGGCCATGGGCTGTTCAAATTCGAGAAAGGTATTGCGCATCTCGTGTCGGTTTCCGTTGTCGGGGTAGCAATCGTAGGGGCGGGCGCGCCGCGTTCAGTCTTGCGCGGGCGCCGGATCCAGGCTGCGCCACAGGTACCAGGTCGCGACGGTGCGCCAGGGCTGCCAGGCCTGCGATACCTCGCGCGCCTCGAAGCGCGACACAGGCTCGCCGCTGAAATAGTGTAGCGAGATTGCCTTGAGCAAGCCCGGATCGTCCAGCGGCAGGATGTCCGGCCGCTGCATGTTGAAAATCAGGAAGAGCTCGGCGGTCCAGCGGCCGATGCCGCGGATGGCCGTCAATTCGGTGATCACGGCCTCGTCTTCCATGTCGGCCCAGCTTTCGGGGCGCACGCGCTTGTCGCCGAAATGGGCGGCGAGGTCGAGGATGTAATCGGCCTTGCGCTGCGGCAGGCCCGCGTCGCGCAGGCCCTGCAGGCCGGCCTTGTCGATGGAGGCAGGCGTGGGACGCTTGCCGCAAGCCTGCGTGAAGCGATCCCACAGGGCTTCGGCGGCGGGCACCGACAGCTGCTTGCCGACGATGGCGCGCGCCAGCGTGACGAAAGGCGTGTCGGCCACCGTCAGCCAGACCTCGGCATGCTGCGGGATCAGCTTCTTCAGGATGCGATCGCGCTTCATGAGGTGGGCGACGGCCGCATCCCAGTATTCGGGCTTGGCGGCGGGCGTATCAACGCTGGGCATGTTCTTGTTCTTCAGAAAAGGAAGGCCGGGCCGCTCAGGCGCGGCGCCACTGGGTCGTGCCGCCCGGTTTGTCTTCGAGCTCCACGCCGGCCGCGCGCAGCGCCTCGCGGATGCGGTCGGCCTCGGCGAAATTGCGGGCCTGCTTGGCCGCGGCGCGGGCGGCGATCTGGGCGTCGATGGCGTCCGCATCCAGCGTGCCGCCCTCGGATTCGCCCTCCTCGCGGCGGCGATAACGCGTGTCGGACTGCAGGTAAACAGCGGGTTCCTGCTCCAGCAGGCCCAGCACGCCGGCCAGCGCGCGCAACTGCCCGGCAGTCTCGGCATTGCGGGTGCGATTGACCTCGCCCGCCAACTCGAACAGCGCGGCCACGGCGCCGGACGTGTTGAAGTCGTCGTCCATGGCGGCCTTGAAGGCCTGGGCGGCGGGGCTGCGCCAGTCGAGCGTGACGCTGGCGGGGGGAACGTTGCTGAGCGTCTGGTACAGGCGGTCGAGCGCGTTCTGCGCATCGAAGAGATTGTCGGGCGCGTAGTTCAGGCTGCTGCGGTAATGATTGCGCACGATGAAGAATCGCAGCATCTCGGCTTCGCGCGGATTGAACCAGTCATCGCCCTGGGCAGGGTCGTAGCCTTCGACCGCGGCGCCACGGCCGATGGTCTGGCGGATGGTGCGGAAGTTGCCCAGCGACTTGGACATCTTGTCGGCATCCACCATCAGCGGGCCGCAATGCATCCAGATGGACGCCAGCTGGCCGCCATAGGCGCCTTCGGTCTGCGCGATCTCGTTTTCGTGGTGCGGGAACTTCAGGTCGGGACCGCCGCCGTGGATGTCCAGGGGCAGGCCCAGCAGGGCCTTGCTCATGGCCGAGCACTCGATGTGCCAGCCCGGCCGGCCCATGCCATAGGGCGACGTCCACTTGGACTCCTCGGGCTCCTCGGCCTTGGCCGATTTCCACAGCACGAAGTCGAGCGGATCACGCTTGCTGGAACCCACCGCCACGCGCTCGCCGGCGCGCAGGTCGTCCAGGCTCTTGCCGGACAGCTTGCCGTAGCCGGGGAAGGCGCGAACGGCGTAGTTCACATCGCCATCGTCCGCCTGGTACGCCAGGCCCTTGCGCTCGAGCTGGCCGATCAGGTCCAGCATGTCGCCCACGTGCTCGGTCGCGCGCGGCTCGGCCGTCGGCGTCTGCACGCGCAGCGCGCGCTCGTCGGCATGCATGGCGTCGATGAAGAAGGACGTGACCTCGCCCATGCGCTTGCCGGTTTCGACCGCGCGGCGAATGATCTTGTCGTCGATGTCGGTGATGTTGCGCACATAGTCGACGTCGTAGCCGCTGGCACGCAACCAGCGCTGCACCACGTCGAAGCCCACCAGCATGCGGGCATGGCCCAGATGACAGTAGTCATAGACAGTCATGCCGCAGACATACATGCGCACCCGGCCCGGTTCGGCCGTCTTCAACGGTTCCTTGGTGCGCGACAGCGTATTGTGGATGTGCAGCATGGCGAGTCGGGGCGTCGTGTGGGCTGACGTGGAAAGGTCGGGGATCAGGGCCTGCGGCCAGGACCGAGCCAGGCGGCAAGCACGCCGCTGGTGGCTGCGTCAGCGCTTGCTGACGGCCTGTCGCGGACACGCGTCTGGGCCGCGAACCTGAACCGGGGCTAAAATGGCGATCGGCAAGTATAGCAAGCAGGCCACTTTGCGACCCAATCGCGCGTGGCCCGCTGTCCACAGTTCCACTTACTGCAACCGAGACGCCCCATGCCGCGTTCACGCTTTTCCCTGATGCTCGCGCTGCTGGCCAGCCTGGGCACGGGCGCCGCCCTGGCGCAGCCGGTCAACCCCAATGCCCCCCCGCCCGCCGCGGGCTCGCGCGGCGACGAGAAACAACCCGAAGGCGGCTCCGAGACGGTCGCCCGGCTGCTCGAGGCCCTGAAACCCGGCGTCGACACCGAGATTCCGCCCACCCCGTCGGAAATCACCGACAGGATCGAGCGCCTCCTGAACGAAGGCCGCAACGAGGAAGCCTTGCGCGCCATCGCCGAGCGCCAGGCCGAAGAACAGAACCGCCACGTGCCGGGCACCGACGTGCAGCTGCAATTCCAGCATGCGCGCGCGCTGGCGGCGGTGGGCCGCGCCGAGAAGGCCCGCGCCATCTACCTTGAAATGACCACGCGCTATCCTGAGCTTCCCGAGCCGTGGAACAATCTGGCGGCGCTCTACGTCCAAAGCGGCGATCTCGACCAGGCCCAGAAGGCGCTGGAAATGGCACTGCTCGCCAATCCGGGCTATGCCACGGCCCGCGCCAACCTGGGCGAGATCCAGTTGCTGCTCGCGCAGCGCGCCTTCCAGACCGCGGCCAGCCAGGGCGTCCCCGGCGCCGCCGCGAAGGCGAAAGCCCTCCAGCCCGTGATACAAGGCCCCGACCAGAAATGATCTCCTCCATTCAGAACCGACTGCTGCGCCTGAGCGCCTGCGGCATCGCCATGGCCTGCCTCGCCGCGCCCCTGAGCGCCGGCGCACAGTCCACTCCCTCTTCCTCCTCCACCCAAGGTACCGCATCCATGAGCACCTCCCCCCGCGTCAAACTGCAAACCAACGCCGGCGACATCGTCATCGAACTGAATGCCGAAAAGGCCCCCAAGTCGGTCGAGAACTTCCTGACCTACGCCAAGGAAGGCTTCTACAACGGCACGGTGTTCCATCGCGTCATCGACGGCTTCATGATCCAGGGCGGCGGCTTCGAACCCGGCCTGAAGCAGAAGCAGACCCACGCCCCCATCGAGAACGAGGCCAACAACGGCCTGAAGAACGACCGCTACACGCTGGCCATGGCCCGCACCAGCGACCCCCACTCGGCCACCGCCCAGTTCTTCATCAACGTCTCGGACAACGACTTCCTGAACTTCTCCGCCCCCACGGCCAACGGCTGGGGCTACGCGGTGTTCGCCAAGGTCGTCGAAGGCACCGAGGTCGTCGACAAGATCAAGGGCGTGAAGACCGGCAACCGCGGCTTCCACCAGAACGTCCCGGCCGAGGACGTGGTCATCGAGAAGGCGGAAGTCCTTGAATAAACTGGCTCTGCCCGGCCGCCTGTGGCTGGCGTCGGACCTGCACCTCAGTCCGCAGACGCCGGCCACGGCCGAAGCCTTCCTGGCGTTCCTGGATGCGGCGGCCCAAGAGGCAGATGCCCTGCTGCTGCCGGGCGACATCTTCGACGCCTGGATCGGCGACGACGTCATCCGCGCGGCGCCGCCCTGGCTGGCATCGGTCGTTGCCGGCCTCGCCAAGACCGGCGCCCGCATTCCCCTCTGGCTGGGCCGCGGCAACCGCGACTTCCTGATGGGCGCGGAACTTGCCACGGCGGTGGGCGGGCAGCTGCTGCCCGACCAGGTGCTGCTGGAGACCGACTACGGTCGCGTCCTGCTCTCGCACGGGGACGAATACTGTACGGACGACGCGGCCTACCAGCAGTTCCGGACCATGGTCCGGAACCCGCAATGGCAGGCCCAATTTCTGTCGCAGCCCATCCCGCAACGCCTTGCCATGGCCGCCCAGGCTCGCGGCGAAAGCATGTCGGCCAACCAGACCAAGTCGGCCGAGATCATGGACGTGAACCCGCAGGCCGTGCTGACCGCCCTGCGCGACAGCGCTGCGCCCCTGATGGTGCACGGCCACACGCACCGCCCGGCACGCCACGTGCTGGAAGTCGACGGCAAGCGCGCCGAACGCTGGGTGCTGCCCGACTGGGACCTGGATCATGCGCAACCGCCACGCGGCGGCTGGATGGTGCTGGACCAGGACGGACCGGTCATCTACGACGTCTCGCCGGAAGCAGACTGAAAAGCCTGCCCTGGAAAGTGAAAAAGCCCCGGGCCTGACGGCCGAGGGGCTTTTTTTCCGCCGGGCCGCCCCAAGTTTCTTGGCGGCGCGGGAACAGCCTGACTCAAGTCATCGCAACCACAGCCACAGGGCCACCACGAAGCCCAGGGCGATGCGATACCAGGCGAACACGCGGTAGGTGTGGCGCGCCACGAAGGCCAGCACGGCACGGACGATGAGCAAGGCGCTGAGGAACGCGCCGATGAAGCCCGCCACGATGGCCCAGGTTTCCTGGCTGGTCAGCAGGCCATAGTTCCGATAGGTGTCATAGACCGCGGCGCCCAGCATGGTGGGCATGGCCAGGAAGAACGAGAACTCGGTGGCGGTCTTGCGCTGGATGCCGGCAACCATGCCGCCAATGATGGTGGCGCCGGACCGCGACGTGCCCGGGATCATGGCCAGGCACTGCGCGCAGCCCACGGCCAGCGACTGCTTCCAGGTGATCTCTTCCAGCGTGTGGGCGGTGGCACGGTTGCCCGCCCAGGTCTCGCCGCCTTCGCGCGGACGGCGCTCGACCCACAGCATGATGAGGCCGCCCAGCACCAGCGTGATCGCCACCACGGACGGGTGATAGAAGACCGACTTGATGAAGGAAATGAACAGCGCGCCGACGATGGCCGCCGGGAAGAAGGCGATCAGCAGGTTGCGGGTGAACAGCATTTCCTGGCGATCGCCCGTGAGCGTGCCGTGGATCAGCCGGCCCAGGCGCTGGCGGAAGATCCACATGACCGCCAGGATGGCACCGAACTGGATGACCACTTCGAACACCTTGCCCTGGCTGGACTGAAAGTTGATCAGGTCGCCGACCAGGATCAGGTGGCCCGTGCTGGAGATCGGCAGGAATTCGGTCAGCCCCTCGATGATGCCGAGGAAAAAGGCCTTGAGGAGATAGAGGGTGTTGTCGGTCATCAGTCCGGCTTGATTCAAGAAATTCGGGGTTGTCGAGGAAACCGGCAGGGGCGTCCGCAGGGGCGCGCGCCGGCGCCCCCCGCATCGGCCTGCACGGGCTCAGTCGGGCTGCTGGGCCTGCGCCTCGGCGTCCTCGTCGAGCGGCGGCAGGCGATCGACCAGCACCGACGCAATACGGCGGCCTTCCAGCTTCAGCACCTCGAAGCGGTAACGGTGGTGATGCGCATCGTACTCGCAAGCATCGCCGGGTTGGGGCAACTGGCCGAAACGCTCGAGCAGGTAACCCGCCAGGGTCGTGTATTCCTGGTCTTCGTCCACCAGCCCTTCGGTTTCCAGCACCTGCTCGACATGGTGCAGGTCGGCTGCGCCGTCCACCTTCCAGCGGTTGTCCCCGTCCGGCACGATGTCGGGCGTCTCGTCCTCGTCCGGGAACTCGCCGGCAATGGCCTCGAAGACGTCGATGGGCGTCACCAGGCCCTCGATGGCGCCGAACTCGTCGGCCACCAGGACCAGCTGGCCGCGCGAGCGCTTGAGCGTGTCCATCAGGCGGATGATGTTGGTGGAGTCATGGACGATGATGGGCTCGCGCAGCTTGGCGCGGCTGATGCGGCCATCCGTGATGAGGTCGGCCACCAGGTCCTTGGCGCGGCCCACGCCCACCACCTCGTCCAGCGAGCCGCGGCACACCGGGAAGAAGGTGTGCGGCGACTCGGCCAGGATGCGGCGGATTTCTGCTGGCTCGTCGTCCAGGTTGATCCAGGTGACGTCGATGCGCGGCGTCATGATGGAGTGGATGGTGCGCTCGGCCAGGGTCAGCACGCCGCTGACCATGTTGCGCTCTTCGATGCCGAAAGTCGGCAGGGCCGGGGTTTCGGGCGTGGCCGGTTCGGCCTGGGGCGCGGCGACCTCCTCGGGCGGGCGCTTGCCCAGCATGCGCAGCACCGCTTCGGCGGTACGCTCACGCATGGGGCGCGCTTCCATCTTGACGAGGTTGCGGCGCGCCACCTGGTTGAGCGCCTCGATGACCACCGAGAAGCCGATGGCGGCATACAGGTAGCCCTTGGGCACCTTGAAGCCAAAGCCTTCCGCCACCAGCGAGAAACCGATCATCAGCAGGAAGCCCAGGCACAGCACCACCACGGTGGGATGCGCGTTGACGAAGCGGGTGAGCGGCTTGGAGGCCAGCAGCATCACCACCATGGCGATGACGACGGCCGCCATCATGACCGGCAGGTGGTCGACCATGCCCACCGCCGTGATGACGGCGTCCAGCGAGAACACGGCGTCCAGCACCACGATCTGGGTGACGATGACCCAGAAGCTGGCATAGACGCGCGGGCCGCCGCCCGTGTCGTGGCGCTTGCCCTCGACGCGTTCGTGCAGCTCCATGGTGCCCTTGAACAGCAGGAAGAAGCCCCCGATCATGAGGATCAGGTCTCGCCCGGAGAACGTGAGCGGCCCGACGGAGAAGAGCGGCGCGGTCAACGTGACCAGCCAGGACATGACCGACAGCAGGCCCAGGCGCATGAAGAGCGCCAGCGACAGGCCGATGATGCGTGCCTTGTCGCGCTGCGCGGGTGGCAGCTTGTCCGCCAGGATGGCGATGAAGATGAGGTTGTCGATCCCCAGTACGATTTCAAGAACGACCAGGGTAAGCAGGCCGACCCACACAGCGGGGTCCAGCAGCAACTCCATCAGGAGCTCCAAGAATTTGCGATCGGACATGGTACCCGATTCGCGGCTGCCGTCTGCGACAAAGCGGTGACGGCGGGTTAGCGGGCTCGCAGCCTCGGCCCTTCCAGGCCAACAAGCTTAAAAAAACCTGAAAAACAAACGCCTCGTCCAGCCCGGACGAGGCGTTGCAAAGCTTTCCGACGCATTTGCCCCGGAGATGTCGACGGGATCAGGCTGCCGGCGGCTGCAGGAATCCCAGGATCTGCGTGAAGACCTTGGGCGTGCCCGCGACCACGCTGCCGCTGTCGAACCAGGTCTGTTCGCCCTGGAAGTCGCCGATCAGGCCGCCGGCCTCGAGTACCAGCAGGCTGGCCGCGGCCATGTCCCAGGGCTTCAGGCCGATGCCGACGAAGCCGTCCAGGCGGCCAGCGGCCACGTAGGCCATGTCGAGCACGGTGGAACCCGTGCGGCGCATCCCGGCGCAGGTTTCGGCCAGGTCCGAGTAACGGGGCACGGCGGCCGCGTCGGGCACGGCGCCCGGCCAGCGGGCGGCCAGCAGCGCGTCGTGATAGCGGATACGGCCCGAGACGCGCACGCGGCGGTCATTCAGGAAAGCGCCGCCGCCACGGCTGGCGGTGAACATTTCATTGCGGGCCGGATCGTAGATGACCGCCTGGGTCACCTGGCCGCGCTGCACCAGCGCGATGGACACCGCGTAGGTGGGAAAACCGTGGATGAAGTTGGTCGTGCCGTCCAGCGGATCGATGATCCACTGGTCTTCGACCTGGCTGCCGTCGCCGGCTGCGCGCAGGCCCGATTCCTCGCACAGGAAGGCGTGCGAGGGATAGGCGGTGCTCAATATCTCGACGATCGCCTCTTCGGCGGCGCGATCGGCATCCGTGACATAATCCCGCGGTCCCTTGCGGGAGACCTGGATACGATCGATGTCGAGGCTGGCGCGATTGATGATCGCGCCGGCGCGACGGGCCGCCTTGATGGCGGTATTGAGCATGGGATGCATAGAATTCCGTATGGATGCAGTTCTGTTCCAGGCCCGGTTTTCCCTGGGAAAACCACCTTGGACCGGATAGGCGAAAAGCGCCTCAACCCACTATTTTAAATGACTGCAGAATTTTCTCGTCTTCGGACCATCATGACCCACCCCAGCCACCCCGGAAATGTGGGGTCGGCGGCACGGGCGATCAAGACGATGGGCTTCGGAGACCTGGTGCTGGTGGCCCCCCGCCTGCCCGACATCACCACCCATCCGGAAGCCATCGCGCTTTCCAGCGGCGCGGCCGACGTCCTCGAACGCGCGCAGGTGGTCGAGACGCTGGAAGAGGCGCTGGCGCCAGTGACGCTGGCCTTCGCCATGACGGCCCGCCCGCGGGAACTCGGCCCCCCCGTCTGCGACATCCGCCAGGCGGCCGGCCAGGCGCGCCAGCACCTGGCCGACACGCCCCATGGCCGTGTCGCCGTGGTGATGGGCACCGAGAAAAGCGGCCTCACCAACGCCCACATCGCGCTGTGCCATCGCATCTGCCACATTCCGGCCAACCCGGAGTACAGCTCGCTGAACGTGGCGCAGGCCTTGCAATTGGCCGTCTGGGAAATGCGCTATGCCCTGCTCTCGCCCGGGGACGCCACCTGGCGCCCCGCCGCGGCCGACGCCCTGCCTTCGGGCAGCCGCCCCGCGGCCAGCGACAAGGTGCAGGCCCTGCTGACGCATTGGGAAGAGGCCCTGGTGGCCGTGCGCTTCCTGGATCCGCAACACCCGAAGAAACTCATGCCGCGCATGCGCCACCTGCTGGGACGCAGCGCGCTGACGCAGGACGAAGTCGACATGCTGCGCGGCGTCTGCACCGCGATGATCGACACCGCTCGCCGACGCTGATAAGCCAGCGAGCGGGGCTTTTGCCCCGCCGTGTTTTTCCACTCAGGACGTGAGGTCGCCGGACTGCGCCGGAGCCTTCGCGGCGCCAGCCGACGCCTCCTCATCCTCCACACCACGCACAGGCACCGGCGCCCGCATGCCCGCTGACTCCAGGGCCTTGCGCACCTCATAGCGCAACGAGCAGGTCAGTTCCCAATGCTTGGATGCCTCGGCCCAGACACGGGCCACGACCACGACGCCATTGTCCCGGTACTCGGTTACCAGCACGGCGGGCGCAGGATCCTGCAAGACCAGCGGATGCTTCGCCACCAACGCCTTCAACGTATTGATTGCCAAATCGATGTCGTCGCCATAGCGCACCACAGACGCCACATCCAGGCGGCGGCGCACATGGCGACTGTAGTTGATGATGGTGGCGTTCCACACAGTGCTGTTCGGCAGGGAGATGTTGATGCCGTCGGCCTGGGTCAGGCGAGTCAGGAACAATCCGACCTCTTGCACCGTGCCTTCCTGACTACTGCCGATGGCAATGTACTCACCCGCGCGCAAGGGGCGCAGCGCCAGCAGCATGATGCCGGCCGAGATGTTCTGCAGCGTGCCCTGCAAGGCCAGGCCGATGGCCAGGCCGGCGGCGCCCAGCACCGCGATCAGGCTGGCCGTCTGCACGCCGAAGCGCGCCAGCACGGCGATCAGGGTGAAGATGCGGATCGCCCAGACAGCCACCGACCGGACCATCGGCACGATGGTGGGGTCGATGCGGGGCGACCTCGATGCCGCCTTGCCCACGGCGCGTCCGACGGCGGCGGACACCCACCACCCGACGATGAGAATGATGATCGCGGCCAGCAGGTTCGATCCCCACGCAATCGCCAACGGGGTCCAGGCATTCACGTCTTTCAGCAACTCATCCACGAGTCCACTCCTTGCTACGAATACGATGTACCGGGCGGCGGCCCGGCGGATGACCGGGCGAATGTATCAGAAGCCGGGCGCAAAACCCTTGTCCAAGCGTATCCGAGGCGGAACGCCGCTCAGGCCTTGTCCAGGCTCAAGTGCCGCAGATGGTTGTCCCAGGCCAGGCTGCGGGAGGGCGCCAGCACCGGCTTGCGGTCGCGGCCCGGCCCCGTGCGCAACAGATCGCCGTGGCCGCTGCTGAGCAGGAAACCGCCGATGCCGTCCTGGGCCGCGCCGCAGCCGTCGGGCAGCAGCGTCTCGCCCAGTTGCCGCCCGGTGGCGGCATCCCAATACAGCACCCTGCCGCCGACAGGGCTGGACGTGGCCATGATCGTCCCGCTGGCATCCGCGGCCACGGTGCCCACATAGTTCTCCATGCCGCGCAAGCCTTGCGGATCCCCCTCGAACAGCTCGGGCGCCCTGCCGCGCCGGTGCCGCCCGACCAGCGCCGGCCGCTCGGCCGCGGGACCGACGTATTGGCAGCCGAACCACACCGCGCCATCGCCCGCCAGCGCCAGGTGCCGCAGGGAGAGCTGGTGCAAGGCCGGCTCGAGCTCGGCCTTCCCGACGATCTCCCCGTGGGCCGTGTCCAGATAGGCCAGCGAGGGCCGCATGTCGGCCAGGTTGAGTTCCAGCTTGCCGTAGTCGGGATGCGTCAGGATGCCGCCATTGGCCAGGCACAGCGTGCGGCCGTCGGGCATCAGGATGATCTCGTGGGCGCCGATGCCGCCGCCATCGAATTCGCCCAGGCGGCGCCACTGCCCGCCAGGACTCGCGTCATAGACGCCCACGACGCTGCGCCCGCCTTCGTAGTCGTTCTCGGTGGAAAACAGGCGGCTGCCGTCGGGCGAGAACACACCATGGCCGAAGAAGTGCCGTCCTTCGGGCAAGGGCAAGGACCGGGGCGCCTGGCGCCCGCGCAGGTCGAAGGCCAGCGCATAGAAACCCGGCTGCCGCCCGAAGATCACGGCGCGCCCACGCGCCGCGTCGATGGCGAAACTATGGCCGCGCTCGGGAAGCGCCACGGCGTGCGCGTCGCGGCCCATTGCGTCCAGCAGCACGGCCTCGTATTGGCCGTCGCGCCGGCGCGAGGTCACGTAATGGTGGGCCACGGCGCTTTCGGGGCGGGCCCGGACCAGGCCCGGCAGACCCAGCATGGCGCCAGCCTTCAGGAGCTGCCTGCGGTCAATCGCCATCGAGCGCGTTGAAACCGATGGTCACGCCCAGTTGCGGCGCGAGGTCCTGGTCCAGCAGGTCCTTGGCGTTCTTCAGCAGCAGCGTGGCCAGGGTCAGTTGCCGGCGTCCTTCCGGGTCCTGCAGGAGATCGCGCACCGGCGCCTTCAGGCTGCCCAGCACGTCCCGCAGTTGCACCAGCTCGCGCCTCAGCCCCTCGACCCGCCATGCCTCCTCGGCAGGCAACGCCCAGCCCGCGGCGTCGTGGAAGCGCAGCATGCTTGCCACCGAGGCCGCCAGGGCGGGCGCCGTCAGGCCGCTGCGCCAATAGGGCGCGCGACGCGCACGGCTGTCCTGGTAGGGCTCCGCCAGCACCGGCACCAGCTTCACGTCGCGTGCGAACTGCAGGCCCGTAGACAAGGCCTTGATGGCCTCGGCCGCCACTTCCCTCGGCGTGCGATACAGCGGATTGTCGGCCGCCGGCCGGGAAAACTGCCTGGCGTACTCGCCCTGCGCCGACCAGGCTTGCGCCAGGGCGCCGGTCTGCAGCGCCAGCGCGCCCGCGGCGGCCTGCGCATAGGCGCAGTCAGGCGCTTCGGCCCTGCCCTGCCTGGCGGCTTCCAGCACGCCGCCATCGCGATACAGCAGGAACTCCAGCGCGGGCAGGCCCTGCTGCGCCACGCTGCGCGCGGACAGCGCCTGCGCATCCAGCGCCGTCACGGCCGGGTCCGCCAGCAAGCCCTGCACCTGGCGCGACATGACGCCGCGCGGGTCGGGCCAGAACGCGATGCGCTCGTAGCGATTGCCTTCGACCAGGGGGCCGAAGCGCAGGAACTCGACACCCGACCAGGCCAGCACGACGGACCGGAAGCGCGCCTGTACCGACTCTGCCGCCTTCGCCGCCGGCTGCTTGCACAGGGCATCCAAGGCCTGCGCCAGCGCGCGGGCATCGGCATCCAGGCGTTGCGTGGCGGGTGCGGCATACGTCGTGACGAGCCGCTGCCCCAAGTCCGCGGGGACCGCATCCTGCTGGGCCGCCGACGCCGCGCCGGCACCGGAGAGACTCATCACCAGCAAGACCAGGGAAAGACTACGCCGCATGCTCACTCCTTCCTTCACGACAACACATCCACGGAAACCATGACTACAGCGACTCCAGGAACCGGATCAGGTCCGCGCGTTCGTCCGGCGTCATCTTCACCACGCGATCACGCGCCGCCTGCGCTTCGCCGCCGTGCCACAGCACGGCCTCCAGCAGCGTGCGCGCGCGGCCATCGTGCAGCCAGCCTGCCGCCGGGTTCACCATGCGCGTCAAGCCTATGCCCCATAGCGGTGGCGTGCGCCACTCGCGGCCATCCGCCGCGCCTTCCCCCTGGTGATCCGCCAGGCCTTCGCCCATGTCGTGCAGCAGCAGGTCGGTATAGGGCCAGATCAGCTGGAAACGGTGCTCCGGGCGCTCCGCGTCGCGGCGCGTGACGTACTTGGGCACGTGGCAGGCCACGCAATTGCTTTCATAGAACAGCTTCTTGCCGGCCAGCACGCGCGCATCATCGGCATCGCGGCGCTGGGGCACGCCCAGGTTGCTGGAATAGATATCGACGAAATCCAGCAGTTCGCCCGGCACCTCGTGCTCGCCCAGATGGGCTTGGGCGCCGTGCGGCATGGCGCGGCAATCCGCCTGGGCCTGGGTGCAATCGCCATAATGATCAGGCACCAGCGGCGTGGACAGCCCCATGTCGTGGGAGAACGCCACCGCGCTTTGCTGCATGACGGTGGGCTGGCCGGCCTTCCAGTTGAAGCGGCCCAGCACCTGCCGGCCCGTCTTCAGGTCCTTCACCCAATTGGCCCGTCCCGACACGCCGTCGCCGCGATTCGCGGCCACGTTCGCCAGGATGTCGTCTTCGTGGATGGCGCCCAGCAGGCCCAGCCCGATCATGGGCGGCGCCATGCGCGGCGACAGGCCCGTCTGCGGATGCAGCGGCCCATACGCCAGGTCGGTCACGCTGTATGCCGGGCGCATCAGCGTCACGCTTTCGCCGCCGTTCAGCGCCACCTCGATGGGGGTGTAGCGGATGGCGATGCTACCCTCGGCCGGCAGGCCGGGCACGGCCAGGGTCTGCAGCTGATGGCCATAGACCGGGTCGGGCAGCGAGGCCAGTTCATTCACGCCGGGACCGGTGCGCGTGGTCGTCGAGCTGGGAATGGACAGGCGCAGCAGCAGGCCGACGGTGTCGCTGCGTTCAGGCGTGGAGAAGGCCGGCGCGGTGCCGCGGCCGTCCTTCACATGACAGGCCTGACAGGACCGCGCATTGAACAGCGGCCCCAGGCCGTCGGACGCCTGCGTCGACGACGGCGAGGACACCCAGTCCTTGCGGAACAGGCCATTGCCGATCAGGAAGGCCTGGCGCCCTTCGAAATCCAGGTTGCCCGCCGGATGGGAAAAGATGTCCGGATTGAGCAGCTTGTTGTTGATGGTGCCCGCCCCCGCCTGCATGACCTCGAAGCGCTCGGGCGCCGAGAAGTCCTTGGCGGGTGCGGTGACCGTGCGCACGCGCGCACGGTCCGCCTTGCTGAGATCGGCGCGCTCGGCGCCGGCGCTCGTCCCGGTCCACAGCAGGCCCGCAAGCAGCAGGCCTGCCACCCGCGCGGACGCGGGCGAGCGAAAACGGCTGGATTGCGGCATTTACTCGAACACGGCAGACGGGTTGTCCAGGCTGTCGGAGCCCTCCAGCTCGATGTCGCCCAGGTCCAGCTTGGCGATGACGCGCTCGATGCTGCGGGTCTGCTCGACCAGCGCGTCGATGGCGGCCTGCACCGTGGCATTGCCCTCGGCATTGCCCTGGGCAATCATCTGGTCATAGGTCTCGACCGTCTCGGCGCGGGTCTTCATGGCCTGCATGGCGCGGCGCGTGGCTTCCAGCTTGCCGCGCATTTCCTTGTCCAGCGCCGGATCGGCCGCCTTCACCAGTTCGGACAGGCTTGCGCCCTTCACTTCCTTGCCATCGACACGCTTGTAGCGGCCTTCGTACACGTTGATCATGCCGATCTGGTTGTAGAAGTGCGAGTTGTGCGTGTTGTCCGAGAAGCAGTCGTGCTCTTCCTCGGGGTCGTTCAGCATCAGGCCGAGCTTCATGCGCTCGCCGGCCAGCTCGCCATAGGACAGGCTGCCCAGGCCGGTCAGCATGGCCACCAGGCCCGCCTTGGGATCCGGCTCGACGCCCTTGCGGGCCTCGCCGTTCTTCTGCCATGCGGCCACGATGTCCTTCAGGTCGGACAGCAGCAGCGAACTCACGGCCTTCAGGAACTCGGCGCGGCGCTCGCAGTTGCCGCCGGTGCACTGCTTGGCATCGAAATCGGTGTAGGGACGATTGCCCGCGTGACGCTCCTGCGGCGTGCCCTTGCGGTCCTTGGGCGCCGGGCCCGTGCCGTTCAGGTCCTGGCCCCACAGCAGGAATTCGATGGCGTGGTAACCCGTCGCCACGTTGGCCTCATTGCCATCGGCTTCATGCAGGGTCTCGCGCAGCAGTTCAGGGGTGATGCGGCTGGCGTCGATCTGCTTGCCGCCCACCGAGATCTTCGGGTTCGCGATGACGTTCACGACGTAATAGGCGTTGGCGTCGGACTCCTTGCCATACGAGGCATCGACGTAGTCGATCATGCCTTCGTCCAGCGGCCAGGCATTGACCTTGCCTTCCCAGTCATCGACCACCGGGTTGCCGAAACGGAAGGCTTCGCTTTGCTGGTAGGGCACGCGCGCGGCCAGCCAGGCGCGGCGCGCCTCGGTCAGCGTGGTTTCGCTGGGCTTGGCGATCAGGGCGTCGATGGCCTTGTCCAGCGTCTGCGCGGTGGACAAGGCGTCTTCATAGGTGGCCAGCGCAATGTCCGCATAGGTGGTGACGACCGCTTTGGGTGCGGGGGCCGACATGGCTGGCGTCGCGGCCAGCATGGCAGCCAGGGCGGCGGCGAGGACGGTATTGCGCATGGGACTTTCTCCTGTCGTGACGGAATGGCCGTGGCGGCTGTCGGCGATAGGCATCACGCCCGGCGTCCACGCAGTGCACGCTCCCCTCCCCGCAGCCGGATGGTCGCGCCTTGTGGTTTCGAAACCGGGGCGCCTTGATCGGGCGTAATTGTAAACAGTTTTCGTTTTCTTTTTCAGCTGCAAGTCAGTTGCCGTTTTTGCGCGAGCGCAAACAGGCGGCCACGGTCACGCGGCCAGACATGAATGGTTTTGTCATCCCTGAAGGCCGTGCCACGCTCTACACTCGGTTGACCGTCGCCGCGTGCCTGGCGTGGCGGCGCGCTCCCCCTTCACCCAGCAAGAGGAAGAAACGCATGAGCAACCATAGCATCGCCGTCCTGGTCGGCAGCCTGCGCGCCGACTCGTCCAACAAGAAGCTCGCCCGCGCGATCGAACGACTCGCGCCCAAGGACGTCTCCTTCCAGTACGCGGACATCGGCGCCCTTCCCCTCTACAACCAGGATGACGAGCAACCTTTGCCTGAGCCCGTGGCCGACTTCAAGGCGCTGGTCAACGCCGCCCACGGCGTGCTGTTCGTCACGCCCGAATACAACCGCTCCATTCCGGGCGTGTTGAAGAACGCCATCGACTGGGGCTCTCGTCCTTACGGCAAGAGCTCCTGGGCTGGCAGGCCCTCGGCGGTGATCGGCACTTCGCCCGGCGCCACCGGCACGGCCATGGCCCAACAGCACCTGCGCAATATCCTGGCAGGCCAGGGCTCCCCTACGTTGACCACGCCGGAAGCCTTCCTGCAATTCAAGGAAGACCTCATCGATGACCAGCATGCCTTCACCAATGCCGGTACGCGCGATTTCGTCCAAGGCTGGCTGAACCGCTACCTGGAATGGGTGCGGAAGTTGTCCGCTTGATGTCCACGTCGTCGCCGACAGGCTTGTCCACAGCGACTGTGGAAAAGCCTATGGACAGCCTTTGGGCAGCCCGGAAATCCCCTTATGCGACAAGTATTTGAAACCTGCGGTCAAAAACGGCTCATCGCCGCTTTTTGACCGCCTTTCTCCCTGGTTCCGGCACTTTTCCCCAGCCGTCGTCCCAATGGACGGGATTATCCTCGGATGAAACCCTCCCCTGCGGGAAATGCTAGGGTTATCCCTGAAAAATGTGGACAACCCTTTGGACATGTTCAGAGCAGTTGTCATTTTTCGTTAAGTTTCAACGCCTTGCTTAGACAGCGCAAAAAAAGGGCACACGTGTGACAGTGTGCCCAATCCTTGCGCAGTCAAGACCCGTTCCTATTGGAAGGCGGTCTCCATGAAACTGCGCAGCTTGCGCGAGTGCAGGCGCTCGGGCGGCATCTCGCGCAGCAGCTCCAGGGCCCGCATGCCGATTTCCAGATGCTGCGACACCTGGCGCTGGTAGAACGCCGTCGCCATGCCGGGCAGTTTCAGCTCTCCATGCAGCGGCTTGTCGGACACGCACAGCAAGGTACCGTAAGGCACCCGGAAGCGGAAACCGTTAGCCGCGATGGTGGCCGACTCCATGTCCAGGGCAATGGCGCGTGACTGCGAGAAACGCTGCACGGGCTCGAGGTGATCGCGCAGTTCCCAGTTGCGGTTGTCGATGGTGGCAACCGTGCCGGTGCGCATGATTCGCTTCAGGTCCCAGCCCGACAGCCCCGCCACCTCTTCGACCGCCTGTTCCAGCGCAACCTGCACTTCCGCCAGCGGCGGCAGCGGCACCCAGGTGGGAAGGTCGGCGTCCAGCACGTGGTCTTCCCGCACATAGCCATGTGCCAGCACATAGTCGCCCAGGCGCTGGGAGGTGCGTAGCCCCGCGCAATGCCCCAGCATCAGCCAGGCGTGCGGGCGCAGCACGGCCACGTGATCGGTGATGGTCTTGGCGTTGGAGGGCCCCACGCCGATGTTGATGACGGTGATGCCCGAATGGCCGGGGCGCACCAGGTGGTAGGCCGGCATCTGCGGCAGGCGCGCCAGCGGCTGGCCTTGCGAGGGCTGGCTGTCGCCGCGGCGCGTGACGAGATTGCCGGGCTCGATCAGCGCCTCGTACGGGCCCTCGCCCGTCGCCATCTGGGCGCGGGCGCGAGCGCAGAACTCATCGACATAGAACTGGTAGTTGGTGAAGAGGACGAAGTTCTGGAAATGCGCCGGCGCCGTGGCGGTGTAGTGCTGCAGGCGGTGCAGCGAATAATCCACACGCGGCGCGGTGAAGGGCGCCAGCGGCCGGGGCTCGTCTTCACGCCCGCGCCAGGTCCCGTTGACGATGGCATCGTCCGTCACGGTCAGGTCCGGCACGTCGAACACGTCGCGCAAGGGCCGCGACAGCGTCTCGATGCGCACCCCCTCCACGAACGTCCCTTCGGAGAAGGCAAAGTGCAGCGGCATCGGCGTATCGGACTCGCCGATCTCGACCGGCACGCCATGATGGTGGATGAGCTGGCCGATCTGTTCCTTCAGGTATTCGAAGAACAGCGTGGGCTGCGTGACGGTGGTTTCGAACCGTCCGGGATCGTCCACATGGCCGTAGGACAGGCGGCTGTCGATGGGGTCGTAGGTCTGGACCTCGAACCGGATGGCCGGATAGCAGGCCCTGACGCGCCCTTCGGCCGGCGCCTTGCCCTGCACGTAATCCTGGAAGGCCTGCCGCAGGAAAGCGGCGCTGCGGCCATACAACTCGACCAGCCTTTCCACCGCCTGCTGCGGATCCCGATAGGATTGGAAGGGCGCGGGCGCCGGGCTCAGTATGACCTCGGGACGTCTCGTAAACGCATGCATATCCAGTGTGTCCGCCTCGGGTTGCTTTGGGGCTGGATCATTATAGGCACGGGCCGGTGACCGCTCCTTTGCCACGATACGTCATGCCGCGGGCGTGGCCACCATGCCCTGGGCGAAATGTATCGCCAGGAAATCCAGCATGGAACGCAGGGTGGCGGGCATGTGCCGGCGCGATGCATAGACCGCATGGAAATAGGTGTCCACTGGCCGGTGCGCCGGCAGCAGCGCCACCAGCGCGCCATCGTCCAGCCGCGCCTGGGCCAGATAGGCGGGCAACATCGCCACACCTGCCCCCGCCACCGCCGAGGCGCACACGGACAGCGCATCGTTGGCGCTGAAATTGCCACGCACCGCCACCTGCAAGGGCTCACCCTCGCGCAGGAACTCCCAGACGCTGCTGCCGTAATACGCGTGGGTCAGGCAGTTGTGCCCAGCGAGGTCCTGCGGCTGGGCGGGTGTGCCATGCTCCCGCAGGTAGGCCGGCGCCGCGCACACCACGGACTCGCAGACCGCCAGCTTGCGGGCGATCAGGTTCGGATCGATCTCGCGGCTGATGCGCAAGGCCAGGTCGATGCGCTCCTGCACCAGGTCGACCTTGCGGTCCACCAGCAGCAACTCGACCGAGACCGCCGGATGCTGGCGCTGATACAGGGCGACCGCCCGGGACAGGCGGGCGTAGCCCAGGGAATTGCTGGCGGTGATGCGCAGCAGCCCGCGCGGCGCGTCCTCCCGGCTGGCGCCGGCAGCCCGGATCTCTCCGCCCAGGGCCAGCACCTGGCGGCAGCGCGGCAAGGCCTCCGCCCCCGCGGCGGTCAGGCTCAGCTTGCGGGTCGTGCGGTGCAGCAGCCTGGCACCCACCCAGCCCTCCAGGTCGGCCAGGTGGCGCGACACCACCGGACGGGACAGTCCCAGCCTGTCGGCGGCGGCGGATTGGCTGCCGCCATCGACCACGGCGACAAAGACTTGCATGGCGGTAAGACGATCCATGAGACGCCCTATTGTTTTTGATATCGGAACAAATAAATGTCAATTACCGGCTATTTTGCGCGGTTTTCCGGAACTAAGCTTGTTTCACCGCTGGCGATGCCAGCCTTGAACCGACTACGGAGAATGCCATGAGCAATATCGCAATCCTGGGCGCCACCGGCCGTGCCGGCAGCCAACTGCTGGAAGAGGCCCTGCGCCGCGGCCACACCGTCACCGCCATTGCCCGCAACGCCTCCGCGCTGCAAGGCCGCGCCGGCGTGAAGGCGGTGTCGCTGGACGTGCTGGATGCGCAGGCCCTGGCCCGCGCGCTGGCAGGCCATGACGCCGTCCTGAGTGCGACGCACTTCTCGACGGTACCGCCGCAAGCTGTCATCGGGCCGGTGAAGGAAGCGGGCGTTCCGCGCCTGTTGGTCGTAGGCGGCGCGGGCAGCCTGGAAGTCGCGCCCGGCAAGCGCGTGCTGGACCTGCCCGACTTTCCCGCCGAGTACAAGGCCGAAGCCACGGCTGGCGCGGCGTTCCTGGACGCCCTGCGCAAGGAGCCCGGGCTGGACTGGACCTTCCTGTCGCCGTCGGCGGAATTCGTGGAAGGCGAACGCACCGGCGCCTTCCGCCTGGGCCAGGACACGCTGCTGAGCGATGCCGCCGGCCGCAGCTGGATCAGCTTCGCCGATTTCGCGATCGCGTTGATCAACGAACTGGAGGCGCCCGCGCACTCGCGCAAGCGCTTTACCGTCGGCTATTGAGCCTGTCCCTGCATGGCGGACCGCGGTCCGCCGCGTGCCTCAGCCGGCATCCTGGCTGGCGTCGTAGCCGTAGGCCGCCGGGAAGCCCGGCTTGCCCTGGTCGCAGCAGGCGCCCCAGCCGAACAGCTTGGAAGTGTGGCCGATGCCGGGATTGAACACATTGCAGGGATCCAGCTTGCGATAGTGCGAGGACAGCGCGGGCTTGGCCTCGTACAGGTGCCCGACATTGTGCTCGGCCGGATACTCGGCCTGGCGCGCATCCAGCAGCGTCCACATGCGATGCTCCATCGCCAGCGGATCCACGCCCTTCTTCACGATGTAGTCCTGGTGGAACACGTGGCAGAAGAAGTGGCCGTAGTACAGCTTGTGGACCATCACCTCGTCCATGTCGCGCGGCAGGGTCTCGACCCATTCGCGGTCATTGCGCCGCAAGGCGATATCCAGCGCGACGATATCCTCGACCGAGCCGCGGTGCGTGTCGCGATAGCGGATGGCCGCGCCCGCCACGGCGAAGCGATGCAGGAAGGCCTTGCGGCCTTCGTCCGGCTCGCAGTGGAAATAGCCCCCCTCCCTGCCCTGGAAGTGCGCGTCCAGGAAGGCCCGCGTGGCATCGGTGGAATCTTTCGCCACCCGCAACAGCAGGTGATGCGCATAGCGGTTGCGATAGTCACGCATGCGCGGCGGCAGGTGGCTGGGCAACAGCGCCATGACCGCCTGGATGACGTGATCCGTGACGTTGCGCAGGCCCAGTTTTTCAAAGAACCCGTCGATGCGGCTCTTCAACGCGAAGGCCGCCGGCACCTTGGCCGTGCCCAGCTTGTCGATGAGCAGGAAGGTGTCCTTGCCATAACGCGCGCCGATGTCGAAGGCCACGCGATGGATGTACTCGCCCGCGATGGGCAGGCTGGGCAGGGAGGTGAGCAGGTGGCGGCGCACCGCCGTCAGGTCGTCCGGATCGTTGCTGCCGATGTAGAAGACGTCACTGGCTTCGCGCGGGAAGGTGTCCAGCCGCACCGCGAACACACCCACCTTGCCCGCCGATCCCGACGCCTCGAAGAGCCGTGACGGATCCGCGTTGAAACGCGCGGGGGTCGCGGCGTCCACGTCGCGCACGTGCTCGCCGTAGCGGGGATCGGATGCCGCGCGCTCGCCGCTGTTGTCCACGTCAGCCGGGCCATACTGGCCCGCCTGCAGGCGCGTCAGGATTTCCTCGGGCGAGTCGCCCAGCGCGATGCCCAGGTGGTTCACCAGGCGCAGCGTGCCGCTGTCATCGACCGCGGCGTACAACGCCATCTCGGTATAGGCCGGGCCGCGGCGCACCAGCGCCCCGCCCGAGTTGTTGCAGACGCCACCCAGCACCGAGGCGCCGATGCACGAGGAGCCGATGACGGAATGCGGCTCGCGGCCCAGGGGCGCCAGCGTCTGCTCCAGCCGGTCGAGCGTGGCGCCCGGCAGGCAGACCACCTGCGCGCCGTCGTTGATGACCTGCACACCTTGCAGGCGCAGCGTGCTGATCAGCACGATGTCGCGGTCGTAGTCGTTGCCATCTGGCGTGGAGCCGCCGGTCAGCCCCGTGTTGGCCGCCTGCATGATGACGATGCAGCCGGCCTCGACCGCCGCCTGCATGGCCTGCCACTGCTCCAGCAGCGTGCCGGGCCGCAGCACGGCGAGCACGCCGCCTTCGCCGGTGCGATGCCCCTTGCGGAAGCGGCGTGTGTCGGCGTCCTGGGTCAGCACATGGGTGGCGCCGACCACCTCGCGCAGCCGCGCCAGCAAGGCCGGGCTGTCAGTCCGGCTCCGTGCCTGCGCCTGCGTCCCCGCAACGGCGGTCATGCCTGCACCAGCGAGTCGCGCGTGATCTCGGAGATGGACTTCACGCCCGTCAGCGTCATGGCCACGCGGATTTCCTTCTCGATCAGGTCGAGCAGGTGCGTGACGCCGGCCTCGCCCGCTACCGCCAGCGCATAGATGAAGGCGCGGCCCAGCAGCACGGTATCCGCGCCCAGCGCGATCATGCGCACGACGTCCAGGCCGCTGCGCACGCCGCCATCCGCCAGGATGGTGAGGTCGCCCTTGACCGCGTCGGCGATGGCCGGCAAGGCGCGCGCCGAAGACAGCACGCCGTCCAGCTGGCGTCCGCCGTGGTTGGACACGACGATGCCGTCCGCGCCGAAACGCACGGCGTCGCGCGCGTCCTCGGGATCGAGGATGCCCTTGATGATCATGGGGCCCTTCCAGAAATCGCGGATCCACTCCAGGTCCTTCCAGGAAATGGAGGGGTCGAAATTGTTGGCCAGCCACGCGATGTAGTCGGCCAGGCCGGTGGGCTTGCCCAGGTAGGCCGAGACGTTGCCGAGGTCATGCGGGCGGCCGTTCACGCCCACGTCCCAGGCCCAGCGCGGATGCACCATGGCCTGCAGGTAGCGGCGCATCGGGCCGTTGGGGCCGCTCATGCCCGAATGCAGGTCGCGGTAGCGCGCACCCGGCGTGGGCATGTCCACCGTGAACACCAGCGTCTTGCAGCCCGCCGCCTGCGCGCGCTCCAGCGCGTTCTTCATGAAGCCGCGATCCTTCAGCACGTAAAGCTGGAACCACATGGGCCGCTGCATGACGGGCGCGACTTCCTCGATGGGGCACAGCGACACCGTCGACAGCGTGAAGGGGATGCCCTTGCGGTCGGCCGCGCGCGCGGCCTGTACCTCGCCGCGGCGCGCATACATGCCGCACAGGCCCACCGGCGCCAGCGCCACCGGCATGGACAGGGTCTCGCCGAACAACTGGGTTTCCAGGCTGAGCGCCGACACGTTCTTCAGCACGCGCTGGCGCAGCGCCACGTCGGCCAGGTCCTCGACGTTGCGCCGCAAGGTGCGCTCGGCATAGGCGCCGCCATCGGCGTAGTGGAACAGGAAAGGCGGAATCCTGCGCTGGGCGGCGGCCCGGTAGTCGGTGGAAGCGGAAATGATCATGGCGTCTCGTCTCGTTGTTTTACGGGCGGGGAAAACAGGACTGTCGGAATCATGAGGGCGTGAACAGGCGCATGGCGCGTGCGCGCCGGGCGTCGTCCTCGTCCAGCGTGCGGACGGTGGTGCGCACGAAGTCCAGGTGCGAGGTCACTGCGTCGCGGGCGGCATCGGCGTCGCCGTCCAGCACCGCCTGCATCAGCGCGCGATGCTGCCCCGTCAACAGGGCGAAGTTGTGCGGCACCGTGTAGATCTCCTTGCGGTTGCGCGTCACGGTGGACTGCAGCAGGTCGAAGAGCCCGCGCATGGTCTGCATGAGCACCAGGTTGTGCGAGGCCTCGGCCACCGCCAGGTGGAAACGGGCGTCGGCCTGCGCGGCCAGATCCGGGTTCTCGCTTTCGTTGAACTGCAGCGTGGCGTCGAAGGCATCGCGCACGCGCACCTTGTCCTCGTCCGTGGCTCGCAGGGCGGCATGCCACGCACAGGCGCCCTCGATGGCATGGCGCGCCTCGAGGACGTCATAACGGTATTCGGGATCGTCGACGAACAGCGTGGCCAGGGGAGTCACCAGGCTGTTCTCGGACCAGGCGGCCGTCGGCGCCGCCGGTGGCGCCTGCAGATAGGTGCCGCCGCCACGCCGGCTGACCAGCAGGCCCTTGCTGGCGAGCTTCTGGATCGCCTCGCGCAGGGAGGGCCGCGACACGCCCAGTTCCTCGGCCAGCTTGCGCTCGGCCGTCAGGCGCTCGCCAGGCTTCAGGCCCTGTTCACGGATCAGGGTCTGGAGCTGGTCGGCGATCTGGTCTACGAGGCGCATGGGCAATGGCGGCAATGACGTCGGCAAGGGTCAGGCAGGGGCTGCGATCACGGAATCATCCACGGCAGGACGTAAGCCTGCAAGGTGGTGATGATGCCGACGATAACCGTGAAAATGAGACTGTGCTTGACCGTGAAGCGGAACAGGTCCGACTCTCGGCCCACCAGGCCGACGGCCGCGCACGCAATGGCGATCGATTGCGGCGAGATCATCTTGCCGGTCACGCCGCCCGTGGTGTTGGCAGCCACCAGCAACACCTCGGGCACGCCGATCTGTTGCGCGGTGGTCGCCTGCAACGCCGCGAACAGCGCATTGGACGAGGTATCCGAACCGGTCAGGAACACGCCCAGCCACCCCAGGAAGGGCGAGAAGAACGTGAAGGCATGGCCCGTGTGCGACAGGGCCAGCGCCAACGTGGCCGACAGGCCCGAGTAGTTGGCGATGAAGGCGAAGGCCAGCACCATGCCGATGGAATAGATCGGCAGGGCCAGTTCCTTCAGCGTCGCGCCGAAGGTCTCGACCGCGGCACGCGGCTTCATCTTCAGGAAGGCGATGGAGATGATCGCCGCGAACAGGATGGCCGTGCCGGTGGCCGACAGCCAGTCGAACTTGTAGATGGCGTCGTAGGGCGTGGCCTGGGCCACGATGGGCGGCATCTTGTCCACCAGGTGGTGCAGGCCGGGCACGGGCAGGCTCAGCACCCAGTTGGCCAGCGCGCCGCCCTTGGCAAACAGCGCCTTGAACGGCGGGATGCTCCAGACCGTGACCATGGCGGTCAGGAAGAGGAAGGGCATCCAGGCGCGCGTGATCTGGCCGGCAGAGTAATGCTTGCGCGGCGCGGCGGCGGCAGCGGCGGCCTCCGCGGACGCCGGGTTGCTGGGTGCCGCCGCGGCACCCCGCTCGCCACCGCCGTCCTCGTTCTCGAAGCGGAAAATGCGCACGGGCTTCCAGACGCGCAGGAACAGCGTCAGGCTGAGCAGCGACGCCAGCGAGGACGTGATGTCCGGCAGTTCCGGGCCGAGGAAGTTGGAGGTCAGGTACTGGACGATGGCGAACGAGCCACCGGCCACCAGCACGGCGGGCCAGGTTTCCTTCACGCCACGCCAGCCGTCCATGATCGCCATGATCCAGAACAGCACGATGAGGGTGAGGAAAGGCAGCTGGCGCCCCGCCATCTGGCCGATGGCGAAGGGATCCAGGCCCGTGACCTGCCCGGCCACGATGATGGGAATGCCCATGGCGCCGAAGGCCACGGGCGCGGTGTTCACGATCAGGCACAGGCCGGCGGCATAGAGCGGGCGGAAGCCCAGGCCGACCAGCAGCGCGGCCGTGATGGCCACCGGCGCGCCGAAGCCCGCCGCGCCCTCCAGGAACGCGCCAAAGGAGAAGCCGACCATCAGCATCTGCAGCCGCTGGTCTTCGGTGACCGACAGGATCGAGGAGCGGATCACATCGAACTGTCCGGTGCGGACCGACACCTTATAAAGGAAGACCGCGCCGATGATGATCCAGGCGATCGGCCACAGGCCATAGAAGAAACCGTAGACGGCGGAAGCCAGTGCGCGGTCGGCAGGCATGCCGTAGAAGAACAACGCGACAGCCAGTGCGATCAGCACGGTGATGGTGCCAGCCACGTAGCCCTTCATGCGCAGCGTGGTCAGCGCCAGGAAGAAGAACAGGATGGGAAGCGAAGCGATGAGGCTGGATAGCCAGATGTTGCCAGCGGGGTCGTAGAGTTGTTGCCAGGCTTGCATGGGCCTATGTCTCCTGCGGATTGGAATGCCGCCGCGGCCTGTCCCGGATCATGACTGGGCGGCCTCGCTCCCCGTGCGAAAACCGCCCTCTGTGCGCCATGTCCGAAAGGACGCGGTGGGTGTCTCTCTCCAAATTGGTCTGTCCAATTCGACCTTGTTTCGAAGAAGGGGTGATTATAGGGAGCGCAAAATCCGCAGAGCAGCTAGGGTTTATCCTTAAGAAATTAGTCTAAGTGCCCAATAAAACAATGGTTTGGTATTACCAATTTGGCATAGAAAAACGCCCTCGACTGCAAGACAGCGAGGGCGTGGAACCGCGGCAACATGCTTACTGCAAGGGCAGACCTCGCTCCGCAGCCCACTCGGCAAAGCGCTTGACGAGTACCTCACTGGCGTACTCTGAATAGTGGCTGTATTCGTCCCGGAAGGCCGGCATGCCATCCACGATCAACGAACACCTGTCACCATCACAAAGCATGTCGTTCTGGTCGAAGAAGGGAATATCGGGGTGACTGGCGGCCAGCGCATCAACAAGCGGCTGGAACTTGGCATCCAACTCCTTGCGCGCGCCCAAAGGCAACTCGCAGCTTTGTTGCGGCGTCTTCAGCGGCCGTGCAAAGCAACCTTTCAGGTCTCCATCCCGCGTGAGATGAGGCTTGAAGATAACGACCTTTGCGCCGTGCCCCACCAGAAAATCCAGACGCTCCTGAACCGCCTGGATCGTCGCGGAGTTCTGTGCCTGACTAAGGCCGTCAATCACGACGAGCCTCAGCGTACCGGCGGATGCTTCAATGACACCATCGATCAGAAGCCGCTGCTTGTGTGCACGATCGCCAGAGCAAGGACTGTACGTCTTGGGGGCTTCCGGATCCGTGATGTATCTCACGTCCACTGGACAGGCGCCAATCGACAGGATGCTTTCATCGGAAAAGGGCTTCACCGTAAGAAAACCGGCATAGTGGTGATTGGCGAAACTGCTGCCCAACAACAACAGAGTGGGCGGTGCATCCTTGCTGGCCACGCAGAACCACCAGCCATAGTCCGAAGCATCAGGAAAGGGATAACGCTTCAGGCAGGTGTCATTCTTGGTGTATTTCCAAAGCGGCCCCACGAACTGACTGTTTCGGAGCGCGCTTTCCTTGATCAGCGCTCGTTCAGTCAGGCCATCCTTCTTGAATATATCGTAGCCAGCAATACCCAACAGAAGCATCACGCCCGCCAGCCCCGGCACGATCCAACGGGACTCCGCATGGCGCAACGGCTTCTCGACCAGAAAATACGTCAGAATGGCCAAAACCACGGAAACGCCTACCGCTAACTGCGCCACCCTCAGTGGAAGCGCCTCGCCAATAATGATGTGAGCGAACGAAAGCAATGGCCAATGCCAAAGATACAAAGGGTAGCTGATCAAGCCAATCCAGACGAACAGACGCGATGACAGTATCCACCGGTTGAGATACGCATTGGGCCCACAGGCAATCAGCAACGCCGCGCCCATCGCTGGCGCGACAGCAGCAGTGCCTGGGAACGGCGTCTCCTTGGTAATCGTATAGAGCCCGTAGGCAATCAATGCTGCGCCTGCAACTGAAAGCAGGTTGCTGGCTGCCATGGCCAGTGCCGGCATGGACAACCTGCGTCCCCTCCACTGCAGGTATGCGATTGACGCACCGATCAGCAACTCCCACATCCGCATCTGCGGCAGGTAGAAGACGGAAACCGGATCCGTACCAATATTCTGGATATTGAGGAAAAAAGAAACCGCCATTGCAGCTACGGCCAGGAGCAGGAAATTCAATCGAAGCTTCCATGCCAACCAAAGCGCCAAAGGCCAAAAGAAGTAGAACTGCTCTTCTATGCCGAGGGACCAAAGATGCAGAAGGGGTTTCTTTTCAGCGGTTACATCGAAATAGCCTGCCTCATTCCAGAGCACGAGATTCGAAACAAACGCGGCTCCCCCAGCAACGTGCTTGCCAAGTTCCTTGTACTCATCGGGGAACAGAAGGAACCAGCCCGCGACCAAGCTGCTGACAAGAACCAGCAGCAACGCAGGAAAAATCCGCTTGATGCGCCTCGCGTAGAAATCAGCCAGACTGAACGTTCCCGCCTCCATGCTTTTATAGAGAATGGAGGAAATCAGATAGCCTGAAATGACAAAGAAGATGTCGACGCCTATGAATCCCCCTGGCAGCAATGCAGGGAAGGCGTGGAACAACACGACGACGGAGACGGCGATGGCCCGCAAGCCGTCTATATCCGGTCGATATCGAAGATTTTTATTGTGCATCTGGAAAGAGGGCATTGCAGGAAAAGAGCATCAATTGTATCTAAAGATGACCCGATTCCGATTCGCTTCTTGTCCCGCGAGGTATCCTTGCCGCCATGAACACCATGCATCTCGTCATCGGCACCGCCCTGGGTGCTGCCCTGGGCGTCATCCTGAACAACATCGTCGTCGGCATCGTGGCGGGCATCATCCTCGCCTTGCTGCTTTCGGTGACGAAACGCGGGCCGCGCGAATAGCGCCAGGCCTGACCTGGCTCTGGCACCAGAGCTGCCCGCAACGGCCCTGCCAGCCCTTGCGGCAAAATGCCAGGATCGCCTCGGCCACCCGCGCCGGCGCCTCCCGCTGCGGAAAGTGCCCCACGCCCTCCAGCCCCTGCCTTTCATAACGACCGCTGAAGCGGCCTTCCCCGCCGCGTGAACTGGCTGGATGGTTGCAGGTGTCGGCGGCGCCGTGCAGCACCAGCAACGGCACGCTGTCCGGCCAGCCATGCATGCGCACCGCGATGCGTGCAGCACCCGGGTTCCACGCCAGATAAGCGATGTCCAGCCGCGATGTCGAAACGCGGTGCTGCGTACGCGTGATGCCCCCTGGGGCAAGGGGCGACGCCCCTGAGCGTAACCGGAGCCCGCTGTTTAGAATGACGCCTTGATCGCGGGTGAGTCCGCCCCCGCAAGCATGGCAACCCATTGGATTCGATGAGCAAAACCACCGACACCTCCGGCCTCACGCCGATGATGCAGCAATACCAGAAGCTGAAGGCCGAAGCCGGCTCGCTGCTGCTGCTTTATCGCATGGGCGATTTCTACGAGATGTTCTATGAGGACGCCGAACGCGCCGCGCGCCTCCTGAACGTCACGCTGACCAAGCGCGGCACCAGCAATGGCGTGCCTATTCCCATGGCCGGCGTGCCGGTGCATGCCATTGAACAATACCTGGCGCGCCTGGTGGCGCTGGGCGAATCCGTCGCCATCTGCGAACAGATCGGCGACCCCGCCACCAGCAAGGGACCGGTGGAACGGCGCATCGTGCGCATCGTCACGCCGGGCACGCTGACCGACGAAGCCCTGCTGCCCGCCAAGGCCGACCGCGCGCTGGCCGCCGTGCACGTGCCTATCAAGGCGACCCGCCACGGCTTGCTGGGCATTGCCTGGCTGAACCTGGCCAGCGGCGACTTCCGCCTGACCGAGTGCAGCGCGGACCAGTTGGAGTCCGAACTGGCGCGTGTCGCGCCCGCCGAAGTGGTGTTGCCCGAGCACGCACCGGCGCTCTCCGCCTTCGACGGCGCCACGGCGCGCGTGCCCGATTGGCACTACACCACCGACAGCGCCCGCGAACAGCTGCTGGCCCATTTCCGCACCGATACGCTGGCGGGCTTCGACGTCGAGGACATGCCCGCCGCCATCTGCGCCGCCGGCGCCCTGCTGCGCTATGCCTCGCGCACGCAGTCGCAGGCGCTGGCGCACGTCCAGTCGCTGCAGGCCGACCGGGCCGGCCAGTATGTGCTGCTGGATCCCTTCACGCGGCGCAACCTGGAGCTGACGCGCACGCTGTCGGGCGAGGAATCCCCAACGCTCTTCTCCATCCTGGACAACTGCCGCACGCCCATGGGCAGCCGCCTGCTGCGCCGCTGGCTGCACCATCCGCTGCGCGACAACGCGCCGGTGCTGGCACGCCAGCACGCCATCACGGCGCTGCTGTCGGCGCGCACGCCCGAACACCTGGCCGGCAACCCGTATGCGCCCGCTCCCTTGCTGGAATCCCTGCGGACCGCGCTGCACAAGCTGCCCGACATCGAGCGCATCGCGGCCCGCGTGGCATTGCGCTCGGTCCGTCCGCGCGAACTGGCCGCCTTGCGCGACGCGCTGGGCGCCCTGCCCGGCGTGCGCGCGCTGCTCGATGGCGAGGCTCCCGCGCCGCGCCTGGCGGAGCTGGCGCAGTCGCTGGACTGCGACGCGGCGCTGGGTGCGCTGTTGGCGCGCGCCATTGCCGAGGAGCCTGCGGTCGCCGTGCGCGACGGCGGCGTCATCGCGACGGGCTTCGACGCCGACCTCGACGAACTGCGCATGCTGTCCACCGAGGGGGGCGATTTCCTGCTGCAACTGGAGACCCGTGAGCGCGAGCGCACCGGCATCGCCAACCTGCGCGTGGAGTTCAACCGCGTCCACGGTTTCTACATCGAGGTGTCGCGCGGCCAGACCGACAAGGTGCCCGACGATTACCGCCGCCGCCAGACGCTGAAGAACGTCGAGCGCTACATCACCCCGGAACTGAAGTCCTGGGAAGACAAGGTGCTGTCCGCGCAGGACCGTTCGCTGGCGCGCGAGAAATGGCTGTATGAGCAGGTGCTGGACCAGTTGGCGCCCCATGTCCCCGCGCTGACCGCCTGCGCGCAGGCGCTGGCCGAGCTGGATACGCTGGGCGCACTGGCCGACCACGCGCGCCGCCACGACTGGGTGGCGCCGGACCTCGGCGAACAGGCCGAGATCGACATCGACGCGGGCCGCCACCCCGTGGTGGAGCGCAGCATCGAGCGCTTCACGCCCAACGGCTGCCGGCTGGACGCCACCCGCGCCATGCAGCTCATCACCGGCCCCAACATGGGCGGTAAATCGACCTACATGCGCCAGGTCGCGCTCATCGTGCTGCTGGCGCGCACGGGCAGCTTCGTGCCGGCCGCGCGGGCGCGCATCGGCCGCATCGACCGCATCTTCACGCGTATCGGCGCCGCGGACGACCTGGCGGGCGGGCGCTCGACCTTCATGATGGAGATGACCGAGGCGGCCGCCATCCTGTCTGCCAGCACCGCGCACAGCCTGGTGCTGATGGACGAGATCGGGCGCGGCACGTCGACCTATGACGGCCTGTCGCTGGCCTGGGCGATCGCCCACCGCCTGCTCACGCACAACCGCGCGCTTACGCTCTTCGCCACGCATTATTTCGAATTGACCCGCCTGCCGTCCGAGCTGCCGCAAGCCGCCAACGTGCACCTGGCCGCGGCGCAGTCGCCCTCCGGCATCGTGTTCCTGCACGAGGTCCGCGAAGGCCCGGCAAGCCGCAGCTACGGCATCGAGGTGGCGCAGCGGGCCGGCGTGCCCGCCGCCGTCATCCGCCAGGCCAGCCGCGAACTGGAACGCCTGGAAGCGCAGGGCGCGCCCTCGCCGCAGCTCGGCCTGTTCGGCGGCGAGCCTGCCCCCTCTGCCGCGGCGGACGTGGACCCCGCCGAACTCGACGCGCTGCGCGCCCTGCGCGAATCGCTCGAGCAGATCGATCCCGACAGCCTTACCCCGCGCGACGCGCTGGACGCCCTTTATCGCCTGAAGCACGCCCTGCCATGAATCCGACCCTCCCCCTCGCCCTGCTGGGCGGCCTGACGCCAGACGCGTTCATGCGCAAGATCTGGCAGCGCAAGCCGCTGCTGATCCGCCAGGCCATTCCTGGCTTCCGTTGCCCGCTGAGCACCAACGACGTGCGCAAGCTGTCGCGCAGCGACGATGCCGAATCCCGCCTCATCTGGCGCGAGGACGATGCCTGGCAGATGGAGCCCGGCCCCTTCGCCCGCCTGCCCAAGCCCGCCGAACCTGGCTGGACGCTGCTGGTGCAGAGCCTGGAGCAGCACCTGGACTGGGCTGCGGCGTTGATGGCGCAATTCCGCTTCATCCCGGATGCCCGCCTGGACGACATCATGGTCAGCGTGGCCAGCGATGGCGGCGGCGTGGGCCCGCATTTCGACAGCTACGACGTCTTCCTGCTGCAGGCACGCGGCAAGCGGCGCTGGCGCATCAGCCAGCAGAAGGACCTGACGCTGGTCCCCGACCTGCCCCTGAAGATCCTGCAGAACTTCCACCCCGAAGAGGAATTCGTGCTGGAGGCCGGCGACATGCTGTACCTGCCGCCGCAGGCCGCCCACGACGGCATCGCCGTGGGCGACGATTGCATGACGCTCTCCATCGGCTTCCGTTCGGCGGATCGCGCAACGCTTGCGCGCGGCATGCTGGAAGCCGCGGCCGAGCAGTTGGCCGCGCGCAGCGGCATGCCCACCGGCCCTTATGGCGAGCCGCCGCTGCCTGGCCCCGACCTGTCCGCGCGCTACCGCGACCCGGGACAGGCCGCGACCGGTGAGCCTGCAGCCCTGCCCGAAGCCCTGGTCGAGGCGGCCGTCAGCGCCGCGAACGCCGTCAAGCTCGATGCCAGCCTGGCCACGCGTTTCCTCGGCTGCTGGCTGAGCGAGCCCAACGCCCGTGCCGTCTTTGACGACGCGCCGGACGACCTGCCGATGCTGGCGGAAGCATGGCCGGCAAGCGGACGGCTGCGCCTGGATCGCCGCTCGCGCATGCTGTATCGGGGCAGGCAGCTCTTCATCAACGGCGAGTGCGCGCCGGTCGCCGCGGAAGCCGGCCTGCGGGCCCTGGCCGATGCACGCGAACTCGACGTCTCGGCCGCCGTCGCCAAACGCCTGAGTCCGGCGGCGCGCGATTGCCTGGATGACTGGCTGGACGCAGGCTGGCTGCATTTCGAGAGGTAAAACGCAACGGTCGGGGAGCGCCTGTCTTCGCCTCCCTGGGCACGCCTTGCCCAGGATCCGATCATTCAGGGTTAACCCCGATACACCCCGTCATTGAGGACACACTTTCGCAAACAATGTTTCGCCTGGGCTACCGACGCTTTAATTTCCACACCCATGTCACAGTGGGACTCCGGTAGCCTGAACTTGTCCCCCCGCTTTCAAGGCGGGGCCACAAGTAAGCATTAACCACAATGATGGAGTCCACAATGATCAAGAGCGTGCTCGTAGCTTCGACCCTGGCGCTTGCCCTGGTTGGTTGCGGTGACAAGAACGAACCGGCAGCCCCGGCTTCGCCTAGCGCCCCCGCCCCCACGGCTCCCGCACCGACGCCGGCGCCGGAATCGACCCCGTCGACCCCCGCCCCCGCTACGCCGGCTCCCACCGATCCCGCTGCGCCCACCCCGCCCGCTCCCGGCGGCACCGGTGGCACCGGCACGACGACGCAGTAATCGCGTCGCACGCCTTTCCCCGCCGGGTGAACCCCCGCCCGGCGATGGAAACCAAGGCCTGGGCAGGACTTCCGATGCGAAGCCTGCCCAGGCTTTTTCATGGCGGGTGCTATCGCGCCATGCGGGAATCATTCAGCTTCCAGACAGCTACAAATTCAAGTTTTATCCCGGAGATTCACATATTGCGTCGCATCATTTCGTGATTCATTAGGCAGACCTGAAAACCATTTCCGCCGCAGTTCAGGTTTGTCCAGGCTCACGCCATGCTTTCGCTCCAGAATCTTTCCCTCAAGAAGAAACTCACCGGGCTCGTCCTCTTCTTCATCGCCACCTTGCTTGCCCTTGGCGCCATCGCCATGCAGGAACTGTGGTCCGTCAGCCAGCACCAGCGCGCCATGTATACCGACACGGTCCAGCCGCTGCGTGTCGTGGTGGATGCCGCGCGCGAGGGCGCCACGCACTATCGCCGCCTGTACAAATACATCCTGACGCCGGATCGCAAGGAACGCGACGCCGAACTGCGCTTCAACGCGCAGTCCGAGCAGGCCGTGCTGGACACCGCCCGCATGCTCCAGGGGGAATCCGATCCTGCCCTGCGCGACGCGAGCACCAAGCTCGCCGATGCCTGGAGCCGCTACAAGGCTTCCGTCAACACCGTGCAAGCCATGGCGGACCGCGGCGATCCGGCAGTCATGGATGAAATGCACAACACCGCCGCCGGCCTGCATATCGCGGTGCGCACGGTGCTGCTGGACGCCGCCAAGCGCCAGGAAGAACTGGCACGCCTGGACACCGACGCATCCGCTGCCTCCGTCGAACACACTTTCTGGCTGCTGACGGGTCTCATGCTGCTCGGCGCACTGGTCAGCAGCATCCTCGGGCTGGGCCTGGTGCGCTCGGTCATGCGCCAGCTGGGCGGCGAGCCCGCCTATGCAGCCCAGGTCGCCCAGGAGGTCGCCAAGGGCAATCTGGGCCTGCGGGTGATGCTGCGAGACGGAGACCAGACCAGCGTGCTGGCCAACATGGACAGCATGCGGGCGAACCTCGCCGGGATCGTCAGGCAGGTCCGCCAGGCCAGCGAGGCGATCGCCACGGGTGCGGGGCAGATTTCGTCGGGCAATACGGACCTGAGCCAACGCACGGAGGAACAGGCCTCCAGCCTGGAGGAAACCGCGGCGTCGATGGAGGAGATGAACGCCACCACCCAGCAGAACCTGGACGCCGTGCGCACCGCGTCCGAGCTCGCCATTTCCGCGCGCAACGCCGCCGCCCGCGGCGGGGATGTGGTCGGCAATGTCGTCAGCACCATGGACGATATCAACGCCAGCTCGCAACGCATCGGCGACATCATCGGTGTCATCGACTCGATCGCTTTCCAGACCAATATCCTGGCGCTCAATGCGGCGGTGGAAGCCGCCCGCGCCGGCGAGCAGGGCCGCGGCTTTGCCGTGGTGGCGGGTGAAGTGCGCGCGCTGGCGCAACGCAGCGCCGAAGCCGCCAAGGAGATCAAGCAGTTGATCAGCCAGAGCGCCGGCAAGGTCGAGGCAGGCAGCCGCCTGGTGAGCGACGCCGGATCGGCCATGAACGACATCGTGGCCGAGGTGCGCCGCGTGGCCGACCTCATCAGCGAGATCGGGGCCGCCGCGCAGGAGCAGGGCCAGGGCATCTCGCAGGTGAGCGATGCCGTGAACCAGCTGGATCGCGTGACCCAGGAAAACGCGGCGCTGGTGGAGGAAGCCGCCGCGGCGGCGGGCAGCCTGGACGAACAGGCCGCCAAGCTGGTGAATCTCGTCAGTGTGTTCCAGTTGGGCAAGGAAACGGTCAAGGCGCCCATGACGAACACTGCGCCCACGCAGACGCCGCCAGCCCCGCCACCCGCCGCGGCGCCCGCGCCGGCCCCCGCCAAGCCTGCTGCTCCCACGCCCGCAACGATCAAGGCCGCCCCGGTCGTTGCCCGCCCGGTGGACAAGACCGTGATCACCCCCACGCCGCATCGCCCCGCCGCCTTGCGCAAACGGGCTCCTGCCCAGGATGCCGAACCTGCGCGGGCCACGCCGCGCCCGGCCTCGCCCGTCCCCTCCCAGGCCAACGACGACTGGGAAAGCTTCTGATCCAGGCAAAAAAAAGCGGCGACCGAGGCCGCCGCTTTTTGGACTGACACGGATCAGAGGCGATCCGCCAGCACGCCCAGCAGGCGGCGTGCCGTGGGGGACGCGTCGCGCTCACCCTTGGCGTCGAGCACCGTCACGAACGTCGTGCCGCCCTCCTCGCGCAGTTGCAGGCGGTATTGCGCGGCCTGGGCGCTGGAGCCCGTGCCGAACAGGCGGCTGAAGAAGTTCGGGTCTTCGCGCTTCTGGCCGGTATCCGTATCCAGGTAACGCACGTAGTACTCGCCGGTGCTGCGGTTGCGGTCATCCACCGTGAAGCCGGCCGAGTCCAGCGCAATCCCGACACGCCGCCAGGCGCGATCGAAAGGCTCGACCACGCGCAGCGTGGCGTCGCCCGTGGCTTCGCTCTGCTCGACTTGCGGGCGCTGCGGCTGGCTCTCGGCCTGCGCGACCAGTGTGCGGGCACGCTCGACGTCGGTGCCGAGGAAGACGAGCATGCGCGCCAGCATGGCGGCGTTCAGGCCCGGGTCTTCCTTGCCGTGCTCCCAGGCCACCTGGGAGCTGTCATAGCCGCCGATGCGCTTTTCCAGCATCTGCTCGTGCGAGACATAGACCTCGGTGCGGCCGTTCACGCGCTCGATGCGCGTGCGGAAACGCTCACGCTCGCCGCTGTCCCAAGCCTGGTCGATGATGGAACCCAGGGCGCTGCGGATCCAGCCTTCCGGCACCTTGGCGCGGTTCTCGGTCCATTCGGTCTGGATCAGGCCGGCCTTGGGGTCGCTGACGGTGACGACAAAGCCCTGCTGGCCCCAGAACTCGACGATGCGGGGATAGATGTCTTCGGGCGTGCGATCGACTGACAGCCAGCGCAGATTGCCGTCACGCTCGACGCGCATGCCGCTCTGCTCGGGCAGCACGGTCGACTGGCGGTTGGCCGAGGCAGCCTGCTGGCTGGCCTGCTCGCCCTGCTGCTGGAACTCGCTGAAGGTCGTCGTGCCGGAAGCGGGCGCGCTGTAGCGCGGATCGCTGGCGGCCTGGGTCAGGTCCGGCGGAATGCTGAGGCGTTCGCCACGCACCGCGCCCTTGTAGTTGACGGACTCTTCACGGCCCAGCATTTCGTTGACATTGCTGCAGCCAGACAGCAGCAAGGCGACCAGCGCGGCCGCGCCTGCATGACGTTTGTTCATACACATCCTCATGATGTTTTTCAGAGCAGGCCCGCTTCCTGCAAGGCATTGCGGACCAGCGCATGGTGCGACTCACCCAGTTCGACCAGCGGCAGCCGGTAGCCCAGGGAGATGCGCCCCATTTGAGCCAGCGCCCACTTCACGGGCACCGGGTTTCCTTCGACGAAGAGCACCTTGTTTAGAAGCGCAAGCCGTCCATTAAGTTCGCGCACCCGTGCAACGTCGCCCACCAGCGCGGCGGCGCACAGCTCGTGCATGAGGCGCGGCGCCACGTTGGCGGTGACCGAGATGTTGCCGCGCGCGCCCAGCAGGATCAGGGCGGCGGCGGTGGCGTCATCGCCGCTCACGACCAGGAAGTGCTCGGGCGCGTCGCGCAGCAGCAGCGCGCCACGGCCGATGTCGCCCGTCGCATCCTTGATGCCGATGATGTTCGGCACCTGCGCCAGGCGCAGGACGGTCTCGTTGGACATGTCGGCCACGGTGCGGCCGGGCACGTTATAGAGCAGCGAGGGCAGATCCACCGCTTCGGCCACGGCCTTGAAGTGGCGATACATGCCTTCCTGGCTGGGACGGTTGTAGTAAGGCACGACGGACAGGCCGGCTTGCGCGCCCACGCGCTGCGCGTAGCGCGAGAGTTCGATGGCCTCGGCCGTCGAGTTGGCCCCCACGCCCGCGATGACGGGCAAGCGGCCCGCCGCGTGCTCGACGGCCACGCGGATGAGCTCGGCGTGTTCATCCATGTCCACCGTCGGCGATTCGCCGCTGGTGCCCACCACGACCAGGGCATCGGTGCCCTCGGCCACGTGCCAGTCGATCAGTTTCCGATAGGTCTCGTAGTCAAGGCTGCCGTCGGGCTGCATGGGGGTGACGAGCGCCACCATGCTGCCACTGAAGGCGGGAGATTGCGATGCAATGTCGGATGTTGCCATGACAGGACTCCAGAGTGGCCGCCGCACGGGGCAGGTGTGCGTCAGCCGCGAAACCGGACGCAGCGCGCCCAGGATAATGAATTGAATAAACCGGGAATTTTAGCGGATACGGGCCCGGTTGCTCAAAGAAACCAGCTGACCACGGCCCGGCCCAGCGCCATGACCGGTTGCATCAATGTCCACAACACGCCGGTGGCCAGCAGCACGATCACGATCATGAGGCCGTAAGGCTCGATCCGCTGATACTGCCAGGCCAGGCGGCTGGGCAGCAGGCTGAACACGATGCGCCCGCCATCCAGCGGCGGCAAGGGCAGGAGATTGAGCGCCATCAACACCAGGTTGATCTGTATGCCGACCAGCGCCATGTCAAACCAGAAACCGCCCTGCCCGCCTCCTTCATGGATGAGCCGCAGGCTGATCGCCCACAGGATCGCCATGAACAGGTTGGCGGCAGGCCCCGCGGCGGCGACCCACAGCATGTCGCGCTTGGGACGGCGCAGGCGCCCCCAATCCACCGGCACCGGCTTGGCCCAGCCGAACAGCATGGCGGGCCCGCCGAAAAGCTTGGACATCAGCAGGATGCCCAGCGGCACCAGGATGGTGCCCACGGGATCGATATGCCGGATGGGGTTGAGCGTGATGCGTCCGGCCTGCGCGGCGGTGGGATCGCCGAAGGCGCGCGCGACATAGCCGTGCGCCGCCTCGTGCAGCGTGATGGCGAACACCACCGGCAAGGCGTAGAGGGCGATAGTCTGGATCAGATCGTTCATCGCGCGATTGTAACGGGGTCGGCTGTCAAGAAAGCGTCATCCTGCGGACAAAAGGGAGCGCGCTGGCAAGACGGCTCAGGTCACCAGGCCCAGTTCAGACGGATCGCCCGCCCCGACGCGCAGCACTTGGGGCGTATCGCCCGTCAGGTCGATGACGGTGGTCGGCGACAGGCGGCAAGGCCCGGCATCGATCACGGCGCCCAATTGATGCTCGTAGCGGGCGCGGATGAGCTCGGCGTCGTTCAAGGGGTCTGTCTCGCCATCGGGAATCAAGGTGGTCGAGATGAGCGGCGCGCCAGCCTGCTCCAGCAGGCCCAGGCAGACGGGATGATCCGGCACGCGGATGCCGATGGTCTTGCGCGAAGGATGGGAGACGCGGCGCGGCACTTCGCGCGTGGCTTCCAGGATGAATGTCCAGGGTCCGGGCGTCGCGGCCTTCAGCAGGCGGTACTGGGCATTGTCGACGCGGGCGAAATGGCCGATCTCGGCCAGGTCCCGGCACAGCAGGGTCAGGTGATGACGTTCGTCCAGCCCGCGCAGGCGGCGCAAGGCGTCCGCCGCCTGTTTGTCGTCCAGGCGAGCCGCGACGGCATAGCTGGAATCGGTGGGCAGGGCGACCAGGCCGCCTGACTGCAGGCATTGCGCAGCCTGCTTGAGCAAACGGACCTGAGGATTCTGCGGATGAACGGAAAGAAATTGCGCCATCGGCCTATCCTACCACCGCCCTTCCCTGCCCGCCGCCGGGGTCGGCCCTCTCCCCCTGCATCAGCGTAACGCCAGGGAGACATCAGGACCGTGAAAGCTGCCTCTGGGAGACCTGCCAGGGAAAGGCTACCTTTGTGGACCGCCGCCCCGCCCATGCAACGCTTCGCGTCCTGCTCATGCCCCAGCCCACCTCCCTCGTCCCCACCGCCCCCCGTTCACCGCAAGGGGCGAATACGCTCGCGCGCGGCCTCACGCCCGCCTTGCTGCACCGGCGGGCCGAAACCACCCTGAGCCTGCTGATGCTGCTGCACCTGCAACAGATCAAGGCCGCGGCCAGGCAAGCCGCCTCAGGCCAGCGGCAGGCGCACTTGGGCCACCACGCCAAGCACGCGGCCATTGCGCTTGCGGTTGCGCAGCCACAGCGACCCGCCCATGGCCGCCACGCCCTCCCGGCACACGGCCAGGCCCAGGCCGGTGCCCGTGCCGCCCGGTCCCGCCTGAAACGGCAGCCATAGCCGTCGCAACGCGTGGGGCGCAAGCCCCTCCCCCGCGTTCCAGATGAGCACCTCGGCGTATCCCGCCCGCTTCCGCAGGGCCACGCCCAGCACGGTGCCCGGCCGGGCGTGCCGGATGGCGTTGGCGAGCAGGTTGCCGAACACCTCCCAGGCGCGCCATGCCGGCGTGCGCAGGGCGGCGCGCGCCAGCCTGCACCGCAGGCGCAGATCCTTGTCCAGCGCCAGGGGCGCCAATGCCAGCACCAGCTCACGCAGGCTTTCATCCAGACGGCATGCGGCCTCGCCGCAAGGGACGGGCAATGCCTCGGGCGGCATCAGCAGTTGGTCCGCCAGGTACAACGTTCTGGATACCGTGCGCTGCATGTCGCGCAGCACGTGCGCGCCAGGCGCATCGCCGCGCAGGCCGGCCTGCAACTGCACGGACAGCGCCGCAAGCGGGGAGCGCAGCTCGTGGGCGGCGCGCGCCAGGCCCAAGGCGTCGTGCATGCGCATGCGCAGCAGATGACGCACCCAGGCCAGGCTGGCCGCGCAGCAGACGCCCAGGCCGAACAGGCACAAGGCATACACGCGCAGCACGGCATCGGCCGCCTCCGCCGCGCGCAGCAGCATGCCGAGGCCGGCCACGCAGGCCGATACCAGGGCCAGCACGACGCCGCACCACAACACGCGCAAGGTCCGGTGTGTCGCGCCCATGGCGCGCGCGGGGGAAATCAGGGAAGACATAGGCAAGGTAAGCCGGCGCCCCGGCGGGCGCGGAGGAAGTCAGTCGGGTTGCCGATCCGGCCTTGCGGGCAGAATCGTTCCGAATGATAGAAGCCACGGCGTCGTGCCACGCCGGCTTATGCGCCTCCTCCGCAAAAAAGCGCTTAGCGGAGTGCGGACATGTGGAAAAAATCGGCGGTGTTAGGATGGCGCCCGTCCCTCGCCGTTGCCCGCCGCCTGGACGACTCACTACGCAGACGACCCTTTCATGCATCCGTCCTCCTCTCCTTCGCCGCTGCCCACGCTTGCCCTCATCGGCGCCATGGCGTCGCTTTGCCTGGGGACCTCGTTCGCGAAAACACTCTTTCCCGCCGTGGGCGCCCAGGGCACGACGGCGTATCGCATTACCGTCGGCGCGCTCATCCTGCTGGCCATCTGGCGGCCCTGGCGTTTTCCGCTGACACGCAGCCAGGCGCGCACGGTGGTGCTGTACGGCACCACGCTGGCCTGCCTGAACCTGTGCTTCTACATGGCGCTGCGTACGCTGCCGCTGGGCGTGGCCATCGCCATCGAATTCACCGGCCCCCTCACGCTGGCGCTGGTGCTGTCACGCCGCGTGCTCGATTTCATCTGGATCGCGCTGGCCGCGGCAGGCCTGCTGCTGCTCATGCCCTCGGGCGTTTCCGCCCACCAACTGGACCCGACCGGCCTGGCCTATGCCGCTACCGCGGGCGTTTTCTGGGCGCTGTACATCATCTTCGGCCAGCGCGCGGGCAGCCTGCATGGCGGCCAGGCCACGGCGCTGGGCATGACGGTGGCGGCACTCATCACGCTGCCCATCGGCGTCGCCCATGCCGGCGCGGCGCTTTTCGATCCCTCGCTGATCCTGGCCGGCCTGGTGGTGGGCGTGCTGTCGAGCGCCCTGCCCTATTCGCTGGAAATGGTGGCGCTCAAGGGCCTGACGAAGAAGACCTTCGGCGTGCTGCTCAGCCTGGAACCCGCCATGGGCGCCGTGGCGGGCGTCATCGTGCTGGGCGAACACCTGGCCGTGCCGCAGTGGCTGGCCATCGGCGCCATCGTTGCCGCATCCGCCGGCTGCGCAGCCACCGCGCGGCGTCGCATGCCGCCTGCCCCCGCCCCGGCCAAGACGGATTGAAACGCAGCCGTCCAGCAGCCGTACGCCGCGCCGACAGGCGGGAGCTGGACAGTTGGCCGGCTACGACGAAAACAGCGCGGACTTGACCTCTGTGTTCTTCAAGTACCGGGGCCGGCGGCCCGCCAGCACGTCCACGATGCCATCCGCGCACTGCCTGGCCGTCTCTTCCAGCGCCTCCTGGGTCGAGCCTGCCATGTGCGGCGTCAGCAGCACATTGTCCAGTTGGGCCAGCGGATGGCCCTGCATCAACGGCTCAGCCGCGAATACATCCAGTCCCGCGCCTGCCAGCCGGCCGCCACGCAGGGCGTCGACCAGCGCATCCTCGTCGATCAGGCCGCCGCGCGAGGTGTTCACCACGATGGCATGCGCCGGCAGCCAGGCCAGCGCGCGCGCATCCAGCGTGTGGCGCGTATCGGCCCGCAGGGGACGGTGCAGCGACACGAAGTCGGCGCCGCGCAGGGCAGCTTCCAGCGACGGCGCGGCAGACGCGCCGGCCGACACTATCTCGGCCGGATCCGCGCTGGGCGACCACACCTGCACATCCATGCCGAAACCGCCGTGCGCCATGCGCGCCAGCCAGCGGCCCGTGTGGCCGAAGCCCAGCACGGCCAGGCGCTTGCCTGCCAGGCCATAGACGGGCCGCGTGTACTTGAAGCCCCATTCGCCCTTGCGCGCCGCGGCATCCGCGGCCTGCGCCTGGCGCGCCACGCCCATCATCAGCATCAAGGCGTGCTCGGCCACCGCCTGCACATTGGCGGTCGGCGTGTAGACGACGGGAATGCCGCGTTGCGTGGCGTGGTCCACGGCCACCGCATCCGTGCCGGTGCCGTGGTTGGCGATGACCTTGAGCCTGGGCGCGCGATCGATGACCCAGTCCGGCAGGGAATCACGGATCAACACCGCATCGGCATCGGGAATCTCGGCGGCCAGCGTGTCCAGGTCTGGCGCGCTGGCCAGCTTGACGGTCAGTCCGGCATCGCGCAGCGCAGTGACGCCGGCGTCATGGATGGGTTGGGCAATCAGGCAGAGAGGCATGCACGGCTCCGTAAAAAGAAAAGCGCCCGACACCCACGAGGGGTTGCGGGCGGCAGGCGGGCAATCAGGGATCAGGTACCGACGCGCAGCGGCGCGGCCAGCTTGCGCAAGGCGGCAACCGCGCTCAGCGCGGTGATGCGGCCGGTCTTGGGATTCTCGCTGGGCACGTTCTGGATCTCCATCGACAGGCGCGCCTCCTCGGCATCCACCTCGATGCGATGGATATTGCGGCTGATGGTGGGATCGGCCCAGATTTCCAGGCGGGTCTGGTCGGGACCGATGCCGGCCAGGGACAGCGACACGGCCACGTTGAGGTTGGCCGGGAAACCCGTCGCCGCCTCGCGCGCGGTGCCGCTGTAGATCAGCGTGGGTTCCTTGATGGCGTCCAGGTCGATGTTGTTGCGCACGACATAGGGCGCGCCCGCGAAGCCGATGGGCGGCTTGCGGCTGACCATGCGGATTTCCTTGATCGTGCCTTCGGCCGCGGCGGTCACCGCATCCAGGCCCAGCAGCGCGCCGGTGGCAACGATGATCTGCCCGCCGTGGGCACGCGCCACGTCGATCAGCCCGTTATGCTGCAGCAGCGCCCCCGAGCTCAGCACCAGCAGGCGCTTGCCCGCCTTCAGCACCGGCGTGGCGATCTCGGGCAGCAACGCGGCAGGCGCGCACTCGACCACCACGTCGCAGTGCTCGACCAGCGTATCAGCCGGCACATAGGCCACGGGCTCCTTGAACGTATAGGCCGCACGCGCCTTGTCGGCGTCGCGCACGCCCAGGGCGGTGAGTTTCAGGCCCGGAATGCCGTCATCCAGGCGGCGGGCGATGGCCTTGCCGATGGCGCCGAAACCGGCGATACCGATACGGATGGGAGATGCTTGCTGGCTCATGATGGACTCCGGACTGCACAAGGAATAAAGGACGACAGCCTACGGAAGGCCTGCGCCGCTGACAAAGAATTCTTTCTGGCATCTGGCATTAGCTGCGGTAATGCCAGACACCCGGGCTGGCGTCACGCCACCGGCGCGTCGGCCATGCCGTACAGTGTTCGCGTGCGCGCGCCTTCTTCCACCAGCCACTGGCGGAAAGCCTGCACGGCACGCGAAGTCTCCTGCGTTTCGTGGGTCAACACGTAATACTCGCCCGCGCTGCGCGCGGCCGGCAGCCACGCCGCCACCAGGTCTTCCGACTGCGCGCGCGCGTGGTGGAAGATCAGCTCGGGCACCATCGCAATGCCGCGCCCTTCACGCGCCGCCTGCAGCGAAATGAAGAAGTGGCCGCACTCCGGGTCCGCCAGGCGCGGATGGAAGCGCACGCCTTGCGCGCGGAACCAGTCCGGCCAGGCGCGCTGGCGGCTGACGGTGTGGATCAGCGGATAGGCCTGCAGGTCCGACGGCCCCTCGATGGGCGCGCCTTCGGCCAGCAGCGCGCGCGACGCGACCGGCACGATGGCATCGGGAAAGAGGCTGTCGGCAATGACGCCGTCCCAGCGCTCGGTCATGACGAGATCGATGTTCGCGTGTTCACGCGGATAAGCCCGGCCAGGCAGCTTGCCGACGCGGATGGCGACATCGACATTGCCGCCATGCAGGTCGGCGGGCTCGATGGACGTGGCCAGGCGCAACTCGATGTCGGGATGCAGGGCCGCGAAGGCCGCCAGCCGCGGCATCAGCCAGACGGTCGCCAGCGTGGGCATGGCGGTGACGTTCAGCACGACGCGCTCGCCGCGCACCACGAGCCGCCCAACCGTGCGCTCCAGGTCATCCAGCGCCCGCTGCACGGACGCGAAGAGCTGGCGCCCCTCGTCGGTCAGGTCCAGCCGGCGCGCCTGGCGTTCGAAGAGCTTCAGGCCCAGGAAGTCCTCCAGGTTGCGCACCTGCTGGCTGACCGCGCCCTGGGTCAGCGAGAGTTCCTGGGCGGCCAGCGTGAAGGACCCCAGCCGCGCGGTCGCCTCGAAAGGACGCAGCGTGGCCAGGGGCGGCAGTCGTCTGCGCATCGTGTTCCCGGCAATGAAAGGTCTGCGGGGATTCTACTGCGGGGGAATGCCGGCATCCTTGATGACCTTGCCCCACAACGTATGCTCCTTGACCAGGTAGGCCTTCATGTCGGCCGATGGCAGGGGCATGGTCTGCACGCCACGCTCGCCCAGCGCCTTCACGATGCCCGGGTCGGCCAGCACCTCCACCAGCTTGTCGCTCAGCAGCTTCACGTCCGCCGCATCCATGCCCGCGGGCGCCATCAAAGAGAACCAGGTGCTGACCTGGTAGTCCGGCACGCCGGCCTGCGCGAAGGTCGGCACGTCGGGCAGCAGCGGCGAGCGGTCGGGCAGCGAAATCGCCAGCGGCACGACCTTGCCGCCACGGATGTGCGGCAAGGCGGTGGCCACGGGCTCCATCAGGAGGTCGATCTGCCCGCCGATGAGGTCGGTCATGGCCGGCGCGCCGCCGCGATACGGCACGTGCAGCATCTCCAGGCCCTGGGCCAGGTTGTATTGCGCCATCTGCATGTGCTGCGACGTGCCCGCCCCCGCCGACCCATATGTAAGCGTGCCGGGCTGCTTGCGCGCGGCCTCGTGCACGGCGGGCAAGGCGCCATAGGCCTCGCGCTTGCCTGTGACCAGCACGCTCGCGACCGAGGCCAGGCCGCCCACCGGCACGAAGTCGCCCAAGGGGTCATAGCCGGTGTTGGTATTCAGTTGCGGCACGACGGCCAGCGTGCTGGCCGCGCCCAGCAGCAAGGTGTAGCCGTCCGGCTTGGCGCGCGCCACCAAGCCGCTGCCGATGGTGCCGCTGGCGCCCGGACGGTTCTCGATGACCACGGACTGGCCCAGGCTTTCCGCCAGGCGCTGCAGCACGGGACGCGCGATGGTGTCGTTGATGCCGCCGGCCGGGAACGGCACGACGACGGTGATGGCCCGCTCGGGATAGGCCGCGTGCGCGGCGCCGGCGAAGGTGAAGGCGGCCGCGGCTGCCAGGCTGGCGGCCGCGCAGCGGCGCAGCCGGCGCGCCCGCGAAGGCACGTCGTGATGGTCTTGCATCGTCATTCCCCTTGATCTGTTGTGATCCGCCGGGCAGTCCTTCGCCGCCTGCGCCTGTACTGGCGCCGCGCGACCATTTCCGTCCTCGGCTTGGGGTAGCCTACTGCGGTGCAGCAAGCGCGCGCAAATCAGATTTACGGGGGCCAGCCATTAGCTGGGCTAATCCCCCCTTGTCTCCGCCCGGGTATCCGCCAGGGCTTGGGCGCGCCGGAATCAGCCGTGCGTGCCGCTTTCCAGCTGGGCCAGCAGCCAGTCGCGGAACACCTTCATCGGCCGGTTGTTGGCCTTGTGGGGGGGAATCAGCAGGTAATAGCCGGTACCGTCGGGCGACGGCGCATCGAAAGGAATGCGCAGGGTGCCAGTGGCCAGCTCGTCCTCGACCAGGAAACGCGGCAGCAAGCCGACGCCGATGCCGGACGACACGGCCTGGATCAGGTGCGAGGTCAGCTCGAATTGCGGCCCCAATCGCAGGCGATCCACCGACAGGCCCTGCTCCTTGAACCAGTCCAGCCACAGGTTGGGACGGGCCGCCACCTGCAGCAACTGCACGGAACGCAAGTCATCGGCCGAGCGGAAGCAGTGCTTGACCACGTTGCGCGCGCCCACCACCGGCACCAGCTCCTCGGTCAACAGCTTGTCGGCATTCAGCCCGTGCCAGCGCCCGTCGCCCACGCAGATGGCCGCGTCCAGGTTGTTGCCGGACAGGTCGACCGTGCCCACGCGCGAATGCAGGTGGATGAGGATCTCGGGATACTTGGCATAGAAGTCGGGCAGCCGTGGCAGCAGCCACTTGGTGCCGAAGGCGGGCAACACCGCCAAGTGGATGGAGCCGCCGCCGCTGCGATGCGCGATGGCCTTGACGGTGGCATCGCGGATGCGGGCCAGCGACGCGGACAGCTCGGTGGCATACACCCGGCCCACCTCGGTGAGCTCGATGTGGCGCCCCACGCGCTCGAAGAGCGCCACGCCCAGCAGGTCTTCCAGCGCCTGCACCTGGCGGCTGACCGCGCTTTGGGACAGGCTGAGTTCCTCCGCCGCGCGCGTGAAGCTGCCATGCCGCGCCGAGGCCTCGAAGGCCACGAGCGACGACATGGAAGGATTCAGCGTGCGGGGATTCATGGGGCCGTGCCAGTGCCTTTTCAGCGAATGGCGGCGGCGGCCCTCGGGTCACGCTTGGCCAGACGCCGCAGCAGGTTGTCGACTTCGGCGCGCGCCTTCTCGCTCAGCGGAGCTGCCGGACGACGTTGCGCATCGCACGCGATGATACCGCGACGCATCATGATGTACTTGCGCACTGCCAGGCCGGCGCCCGGCTGCTGCTCGTAGCGCAGCAGCGGCAGGTGGGCGTCGAAGAGGTCATGCGCCTCGTCCCACTTGCCTGCCTGCGACAGGTTGACCACGTCGGCCAGCATGTCGGGGAAGCAGTAGCCGGTGTTCGCGCCATCGGCGCCGCGCTGCATCTCGTAGTCCAGGAACAGGCCGTTGTTGCCGCACAGGATGGAGATGCGGCGCATGCCTTCCTGCTCGAACTTGCGCAGCGTGGAGATCTTCTCCAGGCCGGGCCAGTCTTCGTGCTTGAGCATGACGCAGCTGGGCAGGTCGTTGACGATGCGGCGGATCACGCCCGGCGTCATCTGCACCGAGAAGGTCAGCGGATAGTCCTGCAGCACGAACGGCACGTCGGCGCCGATGGCCTCCACCGCCTGACGGTAGTAGTTGACGATCTGGTCATCGGTGCGCAGCGTGTTGGGCGGCGCGATCATGACGCCGGCGGCGCCCAGGTCCATGACGTCGCGGGTCAGCGCGCGCATCGAGGCAAAGCCCGGTGCCGACACGCCCACGATGACGGGCAGATTGCCCGCGCGCTTGATGACGCGTTCGGCAATCGACAGCGACTCGGCGTGATCCAGCTTGGGGGCTTCGCCCAGCTGGCCCAGCACCGTCAGGCCGGTGGAGCACGTGGCGTAGAAGTCCATCATGCTGTCGATGGAGGCGTTGTCGACCGAGCCATCGGCCAGGAACGGCGTGGGCGCGATGGGGAAGACGCCCTTGGCGTCAGCGGTAAGAAGAGGCATTTCCGTAATCCTTCGGGAATCAGGTCGATCAGATGCTGGTGATGAGACCGCCGTCGATGCGCAGCGTCGAACCGGTCAGGTAGGCGGCTTGCTCGCTGGCCAGGAAGGCCACCACGTCGCCGTATTCGCTGGGCTTGCCATAGCGGCCCACGGCGATCGACGCCTGGCTTTCGGCGCTGACGTCGGCCACCGGGCGGCCTTCGCGCTTCGCGCGGGCTTCATCCAGGAAGGTGATGCGGTCGGTGGCGATGCGGCCGGGCAGCACGATGTTGACCGTGATGCCATCGCGGCCCACTTCGCGCGACAGGGTCTTGGACCAGCCCACCAGCGTCAGGCGCAGGGCGTTCGAGATGCCCAGGTTGGGGATGGGCGACACGACGCCGGACGAGGTGCTGGTGATGACGCGGCCCCACTTTCGCTCACGCATGCCGGGCAGGACGCGGTCGGTGATCTTGATGACCGACAGCACCATGCTGTCGAAATGCTTGCTCCACAGCGCGGCGTCCTGGCTGTGGGCGGTGGTGGGAGGAGGACCGCCGGTGTTGTTGACCAGGATGTCGACCGGGCCCAGCTTCGATTCGATCTCGGCGATGCGGGCTTCGATCACGTCCAGCTGCGCCAGGTCCCACTGCAAGGCGATGGCGTCGTGGCCGGCCTTCTTCAGCGTGTCGACCGTGGCTTGCGCGGCTTCCAGGCTGATATCGGCCACGGCAACCTTGGCGCCTTCACCAGCCAGCGAGGCCGCGATCGCGCCGCCCAGGCCGCCACCGCCGCCCAGCACCAGTGCCGTCTTGTCCTGAATCTTGAAATCCATCCGTGTCTCCGAGAATTCGGATGGAATGGCCACGCCCCTGCCGGACGCCCTGCCAGACCACCCAGGGCTGACGCTTCATGCGTAAAACGCAATTCTAGGGGCCTGGCCTCTACGGAAAAAACGGAAAAACCGCATGTCGTTCATGCAGTTTTGGTATGAATCGAGAAAATAGGGTCAGATTTTCGCCAGCACCGCCAGCAGACGGCGCTCGTCGGCGGACAGCGCGCGGGGGCTGCCAGGCGCAGGCGCGAAGGCCGGCAGATTCCCGGCCTCATAGGCATCGAGCAAGCCGGGATGAATGTAGCAGGCACGGCAGACCGTGGGCGTGTTGCCCAGGCGGCCGGATACCTGCTTCACGACCTCGACGATGCGCTTGCCGGCCTGGCGGGCATCCTCCCAGGGCGTGCGCTGCAGGGCCGCGCAGGCCATCACCGAGCCAGCCCAGGTGCGGCAATGCTTGGCGGTGAAGTCCTCGCCCATGACCCGCTTCAGATAGGCATTGACCATGCCGGAATCGACGGCATGAGGCTCGCCTTCGTCATCCAGGAAATGGAAGAGCTGCTGGCCCGGCAACTCCAGGCAGCGCTTCACCAGCCGCGCAATGCGCGCGTCCTTCACCTTCACGTCATGCGAGATGCCGCTCTTGCCACGGAAGCGCAAGCGGATCTGGCTGCCCAGGACCTCCGTGTGGCGGCGCGTCAGCGTGGTCAGGCCATAGGACTTGTTGTCGACCGCATAGCGCTTCGATCCCACGCGGATCAAGGTAAGCTCCAGCAGGCTGACCACCGCCGCCAGGACCTTGTCCTGCGTCAAGCCCGGCGCGCGCAGGTCGCGCGACACCTGTCGGCGCAAGGCCGGCAGTGCGTTGCCGAAGGCCAGCAACTGGTCGTATTTGTTGGCGCCCCGCACCTCGGTCCAGGTGGGGTGATAGCGGTACTGCTTGCGGCCCCGCGCATCGCGGCCCGTGGCCTGGATGTGGCCGCTCGCGGCCGGGCATATCCACACATCCTCATAGGCCGGCGGGATGGCCAGGGCATTGATGCGCGCGATGGTGCGCGGATCCTGGATGCGCTTGCCGCGCGTGTCCAGGTAATGGAAGGTCTTGCCATTCACGCGCACCCGGCTGTAGCCAGGTTGCGTGTCCTCGACATAGCGCAGGCCGCAGTCGTCGCCGAGCTGGTCCAGGGACGCGGGCTGCGGCATGGGACGCTGCCGGGCTCAGCGGTCCACGGTCCCGTTACGCGTGGGGGACGGCTGGCGGTGCGAAACGCCCGCCTGCTCTTCGTCGACCACCGCATCGACATCGATGTCGCTGGCGTCGCCGTCGCGATCACGGCGGTTCACGGACTTGCGCTCGCCGGAGCCTTGCGCATCGCTATCGGTGTTCGCCTGCTCGCGCGGCAGGTCGCTGGCGGAATCCGTGGAGTCGCTCGGCCCATAGCCGGGCAAGGCACGGCCCTCGTTTTCCGGGGCCATCACAGGCGTAGGCAGGAACAGTGAAAACATGATGGTCTCCTTGATGCATCGTTATCTTGGGGCGCGCGCGGCACCTTGCATCACTGTGGCCCAACCGGGCGCCCAAGCCTTGTCAGGACGTATCAAGGCGTAGTCGTTCCCCCTGCCTGCGCGTCCCGCGGCGCCCTGGGTGGCAATTGGATGCAATGTTTACCGTCACCGTGTGGCCGCAGCGCCACTCAGCGTGTGGCGGCCTGCCCCGCCGGCGGCACGGTCAACATGTCGTAGGCCCGTTCGCAGGTCAATCCTGCAAGCCGGGCCCGGTCAGCCTGCGCTGCGTAGACGCCCGCCAGCGCATCAAGCTCTCCAAGCAGTTCGGCGAGCACGCCGACGGGATCGCCGGCTGTCGTGCCTGGCTGGGCAGCGCCGGCACTGCCGGCGGGTCGATGGCGACGGGCATAGTCGCCAAGGGCGTCGCGCAGCCGCACAGCAGCAGCATCGCGCTCGCGCCGCACCGTAGCGGCCAGCGCCAGGTCGACATCATGTCGGATCTCCTCGATGGCGGCCACGCGCCGCCGTTCTTCGTTGCGGGCCGCGGCCTGCGCGGCTTCGGCGGCCTGGGCGTGACGGGTGAGTTGTTGCGCATGGTCCCGCTGGACAATGGCCAGGGCTTTCTCGTTGCGCCAGGTTTGGAGTTGCCAGGCCGCCGAGGCGGACAAGGCACTTGCGATGAGCGCTGTCGCTGCGCAGCCGCGCCAGCCCGTCAACAGGTTAAAGGGCATGCGCATCGTGCGCTCCGGTTCAAGGGGGTCAGGACACCGGCGGCGCCGGCTCGCCATGCATGCGCTCGAGCTGCTGCTGCATGATCTCGACGCGGGCGTTCAGACGTTCGATCTGCGCCTTCAATTCACCGATCTCGCGGATGGCGCCGTTGCGCTCGCTGGCGAACAGGTCCGCGCGGGCATTGGCGGCGGCCAGTTGCACGGTCAACGTCTCGATGATGTTGACCTCGGCGCGGTCGCCCGCGCGCTCGACGGCATCGCGCGACAGCCAGCGCCGCAACACGAAGCCGCCGCCGATCAGGCTTGCGATGACCGCGCCCAGCCAGCCGCTCAGGCCGGTGCCGGCGAGCTCGTCAGGAATCAGGTTCATGGATATGTGGGGACTCACGTGGAATGGAGGGTGCCGCCGGCCTTGAGGTAGACCTCGCGCAGCCTGGCCAGCGACTGCTCGTGCTGCCCGTAGCCCGCGCCCGGCAGGCTGGCCCAGATGTTGCGTACCTTGTGGACGGCTTCGTCGAACCGTCCCGCTGCGATATCCGGCAGCGCACCGCGCTCGCGAATCTGCTGGATGGCGACGCGGTCCTGGTTCTCAGGGGAGAAATCGGGGAGGTTCAATTGCTTGCGGTAGGCGTCCCAGTAGCGGGACAGGAGCTGGTAGCGGCCGGCGGCGGTGGAGGAGATGTTCAGGCGCGGGAGACGGACCAGCACGCGCGGGTGATCCGCGTAGTTCTGGAAATTGCCACCTCCGACCAGCACGTCATAACCGCTGTCACGCGTGGGCTGGCGCCCGTCATCGGTCCCCTCGGCCACCGCGATCATGTCCAGGAAGGCCAGCAGGTTGCGGGGCGTCGTCGCGCTCTCTTTCAGTCGTGCCATGGTTCCTCCAGGCGTAAAAAAGCCCGCGCGAGGCGGGCTGGTAATCGATAGCCGATACGACGTCAGGTGACGACCCCTGATACATCAATCATGGATACGTAACAGGTCTCGCCCAGGGCGTTGAACTCGTTGCGGTTGTTCGGACCTCCCCATGCTGGGTACTCGATCGCCGTCTGGCCGAACGACGCGTGGAAACCGTTGGCCGTCGCAGTGATCCGTTCCCGGTAAAGGAAGGTCGTAAATGGTGCTGGCGAGCTGCCAAAGGTGTTGAGCCCTTCGCGTAGGTACGTGACGTTGTAGGCCCACTTCCCGGAACTCAAACCAGCGTATGACCACCCATCCGCATACGCCATCCGATAGGCAGTGGTGTAGTTCGGCACGACTACTCCGCCAATCACGTTCAGTGGCCGCTGGCGGCTGGTGAAGACGTGTTCGCCTGCGGCATTCCAGCCATCGAGCCCGCCGCCAGACACGGCAGGCCCGTCGAACACGTAGTATTCGCTCGGGCCGCTGAAGGTGATCGTCGCCAGCCCGCCCGAGCGCTGGACACCCAGCAGTTGGCCCGATGCCGCCAGCGGCCGAAAGAAGACATACGGCCGCACCGCGGGCACCGTAATTTGCGGGTAGGTGCCGCCGCTCACTGTGCCGGCGTGTCGCAGGAACAAATTGATGTTGTTCCCGTCTACGATCAGCTCACCAAACGCATTCCAGACCTGTAGCGGCATCAGAGCACCCCATACGCTACGCGGCAGCTCACCAACGACTCGCCAAGACCCGCAGCCCGATTGAAGAATTGCCAGGTGATGGTGGTCCCACTCAGAAAAATCGCCGGATAGGAAATACGCGTGGAGTTGCTGATATAGGCAATTCCCTCCGGCACCGACGCTATCCAGGGAACACCCTGCGCCAGCTCGGGAATCACGACGCTACCGCCCGACGTACCAGTGGAAAACTCACCGAACTGGCGAGCAATCCGCCCGGTGTAGGAAATCAACGGAAGCCCATTTTCATCCCAAGTATCAAGACCCGTAGCCATCACACCCCCACCCGTACCCGTAGCCGAGCATTGTCATAGAGCAAGATTTCGTTGTTCCGGATTTCAAGTCGAGCGCCCGACGCCGCAGTGCGAAGCACCCCCACGTCCGCACTGATGGCCGAGAGCGAAGACACCGCCATTTTGTCGGCCGTGATAGACCCAGCCCGGATCTTCGAGGCATCCAATTGGCCGATGAATGCCTCGTTGATGAACACCTGTCCACCCTGGATCACAAATGGGACCGAGGTGGTCGAGCCATTGGGATGCAGCACGGCAAACCTATCCGCCGCCACCAGCACCTGCGACTCGATGGTGCCCTCGTTGTTCTCAACACCCACCCCGATGCCGGCCAGGTAGGTGCGGCCGCCGTCAGTGATCTGCGTCTTGATGGTGTACATGGCCGCCAACTGGTTGACCAACTGCTCCACCACCACCGCCGACTCGCCGCCGCTGTCGATCTTCTCGATGAGCGCCTGCGCCAGCTGCGTCTCGGTGATCTGCCCCTGCAGGTATTCCAGGATCTCGCCGGCGTCCGAACTGGCCAGGCCCATGACGCCGCCGCCGCTGACGGGGTACCAGGGGCCGATCTCGCCGTTCTTGTCGACCAGCCGCCCCCAGAAGAACAGCTGCGCGCCGGCAGCCAGCCCCATCAGTGTGTGGGTGGCCTGCGGATAGGCGAAATCGCCCAGCTTGATGGCCTGCTGCAGGTCGTTGGCCTGGCCGTACCAGAGCTCCGTTCGTTCGATAATCGAGGGGCCAAGGGGGAAGCCCCAGTCCAGCCGGATGCCGAAGACCAGCGACGTGGGCGTGAGGTGCGTGAGCGCGGACGGCGGCACCACATTGCCCGACAGCTGCGTCTCCATCGACGAGGCCCACAGTGACGGAATGCCCGCGGCGTTGATCGCCCGCACGCGCGCCAGGTAGGCGCCCGCGCGGATGTTCTCCAGTTCCAGACGCGCCGAGCCGGTGCGCCCGCCCTCGATCCAGTCCGAATTGTCCCGGCGCCATTGCACCTGGTAGGCCACGGCCGACGGCGCGGCCGTCCACTCGATCACCGCGTTGTGCTGGGCGATACCCTGGCCCAGGACCGAGTAGGACGACAGCAGCACCTGCGCCGGCGCCGGCTGCACCGAGGGCGGCACCACGGTGATGGGCCGCGTGTCGATCTTGGTGCCGTAGTCGACGTTCTGGTATTTGCCGGGCTCATGCTGCACGGCGGATATCTCCGCCACCAGCCCGTCCTGGCGGTTGATGGACAACACTCGGAACAGCTGGCTGCTCAGCGCCTCGGACTCCACCGTCCAGACCGCCTCCGGCTCGGGCGTCTCCGAGAACGCCTGCGTGACCGTGATGGTCAGCGTGGCGCCCGGCAGGCCCACCATGTCGGCCGTGATCTCGGTACTGTCCACCGTGAATATCGTCTGATCCGCGGTGATGAACTCGCCCACAGCCGAGCTGATGAGGCGCGATTCGGAGACGCCGCTGGGCAGGTTCACCACCAGGCGGTCGCCGGGCCGCACACCCACCTCGGCATCCACCTCGATCACCGTGGCGCTGGCGGCCCGGATGCGGCCGCCGATGCGCCGCCCCGCGCGATTCGGGTCCACCACCCGGATCACCTTGCCCGGCGCCACCACAGCGTGATCCAGGCCCACCTGGAACGTCACGCCCTGGGTTTCCCGCTGGGAGGTCAGCAAGCTCCACTTGGCCGCGCGCACGGCCTGGCCGCGCGACGTGCAGCCGAAGGCGGTGACCTGCGTTATGCGCAGGCCATAGCGCGCCTGGGCCTCCCGGTCCTCCACCGCCTCCATCTTGGCGCGGCCCATGTCGCTCATGTCGTTCCAGCTGACCTGCGCCACCGTGTAGCGGGTGCGCAGCGCGGCGCCGACGTAGGTGAAGCGCCCGTCGATGACGTTGGCCGACGAGTAGGTATAGGACGGCTCGCCCGGGATGTCCGCCGCGGCCATGACCGCCCCGCCCTGCTCGTACACCATGCCCCGGAACACGCTGGCCAGGTCGGACAGCACGCGGTAGGCGTCGCCCTGCTCCTGCAGATAGGCGTTGCAGGTGAAGCGCGGTTCCAGGCCACCGAAGCCGTTCGGCACCATCTCGTCGCAGTATTGCGCGATCGGGTACAGCGCCCACTTCAGCATCGACAGCTTGGCGGCCGGGATGAATGCGCCCTGGCCGTAGCGGTCGTTGCCCACCATGTCATAGAAGATCCAGGCGGGGTTGTTTGACCATGCCTGCTTGAAAGACCCGTCCCAGGTGCCGCTGTAGGTGCGCGTCTCGGGGTCGTAGTTCGCCGGCACGGACAACACCCGACCCCGGAAGTGAAACGCGCGCTGCGGCACGCTCTGGAACTGCGAGGCGTCCACCTCGATGCCCACCAGCGCCGACATGGGCATGCGCAGCTTGGCGTCGATCACCTCGGTGATGGCCTGAATGTAGGTCGTATCCGCGATGGTGCTGCTGTTGGCGTTTGGCGTCAGCCGGCGCACGCGTACGTTCCAGCCGCTGCTGGCATCGGGCAGGTCGATCCGATGCGTGCGGGCATAGGTCTGCGTGGTCTTGCCGTCCAAGGCCGAGCGCAACACCTCCGCCCAGGCGCCGCCGTCGGTCTGCACGTCGATGGCGTACTCGACGCGATAGCCACGGATGTCGCCATTGCTGGTATCCGCCTGGGATAGCCCGCGGGTCTCCAGCGTCACCCGCACGGCCGACAGCGCCGTGTTCGTCACCAGGCGCACCCAGGGCTGCGCCGAGCGCAGTTCCACGTTGATGCCAATGGTGTTCTCGGCCGCCGGGAAGCCCGCGATGTGGTCCTGGCTCTGCGTGCCAGCGCGGAAGTCGGCGCGCACGTTCTGGAAGTTCAGCGTGCCGTCGTCGTTCTGGATCGGCGTGCCGTCCAGGTAGATGTCGCGCAGCAGGCCCGCCGTGCCGTGCGCAGGTCCCGCGATGGGACCTTCCGAGATCAGGTCCAGCACCTTGGCAAACGCGATGCTGTGCAGGCTGTCAGGGGCCTCCACGGGCTGGCGCGCACCGCCGCCCCCGCCCTTGCCACCCTTGGCGCCCACGATGGTCATGCCGCCGCGGCGCGCGATGGATTTCAGGGGGCCAGAAATGCAAAAGGCGCCCGGAGGCGCCTCGTCATGCTGCTGTGCTTGGGTCATGCCTGATCTTCCGCATAGATGCCCGCCGACACCACGGCGCTGCCGACCATCATTTCCCCGTAAAGGACAGGCACGCAGTTGCCCTGCGCGGTCGTGTTCACTGGGCCGTTGAAGCTGTAGCTGGCGCCGTTCTCGGGGTTGTCGCGCGTCGAGAGGCCGCGCTGCTGGGGGGAGAGCATCTGCACCACACCACCCAGAGCGAGAGAAACCCCTAGGCCAAATAGAGCGGTTCCCACTGTGGCCCCTCCCAAAAGAGGGGCGGCCATCATGGCAGGGGGAAACGAGAGCGCAGAGACTATGAGAGCCGCACCTAGAACGGTCTGGAATAGACCGCCTCTTTTGGAACCCTGCAGCACTGGGACGATACGAATGACGCTTTCAGCCACAGGTTGCGCAACGCCCTCTTCACTCACATTGCGTCGCCCGGCGAAACACGCATACCGCACGCCGCGCTCACCCGACGAGAGTAGTTCTTTCTCGAAGCCTGGGATGGTCGCGCTCAGGGCGAATGCAGCTTCCGCGGGGCTTGATACTGCTAGCTGGTGAGCCCGACCGAACTGAGTCGCCAGCCGACCGGATAGCAGCACGGTTTTTAATTCTTGGACCATTTCTTTCCCCAATGGGTTGGTGAAAACTCATGGCGCAGCCGCACGCGCGTCACGTCGCGCCAGTAACCGCCGTACACCACCCGCTCAGAGGGGCGGCCGTACAGGTGGTGCAGCATGGCGCCAGCCAGCGGATGCAGGTCGGGCCGCTCGGCCAGGGGCTGTCCACCCAGGTAGATCCCGGCATGGTTCGTGCGCGGGCTCAGAACCTGCATCAGGATCACGTCGCCGGGCTGCAGCGGCTCGTCGTCGGCCAGGCGGCGAAAGCCCGCCTCCGCGAAGTGATCCAGGTACAGCTCCTTGTCGCCCTCCCACCAGCCGTCCTCGCGCGCGAAGTCGGGCAGCACCACGCCGCGCTCTCGCGCGTACCAGTCCCGGATGATGCTGTAGCAGTCCAGGATGCCATGGTGGAAATCCCGGCCGATTAGCGGCGCCTGGTAGCCCTCGGGCGCGAAGGAACGGATGCCGCCCGTGGCCACCATGCCATCATCGCCGCGGCGCACCTCGACGATGTACCAAGGCAAGCCCGAGGCCTCGCAGGCGACGCGGTCGGCCTCGCTGGGCGTGGGCAACGCGTCGGGGTGGCTGTGCGCCACCGCCAGCACCTGGCCCACGTCCTCGGCTGCCGCGTAGTCCTCAGCCGACAGAACGAACTGTCCGCCGTCGGCCGCGGCGTTCCGGCACGGTACATAGACCTCGCTGCCGTCCTCGGCGGACACGACCAGGCCGCAGCACTCGCGCGGGTACTCCGCGATCGCGTGGGCACGGATCGCGGCCAATGTTGCCTTGCGCATGGATTACCTCAGGCGGTCAGCAGCAGGGAAGCCGCCGAAGTTGATGACCTGGTATTCGCCGAAACGCGATTTGCAGGACGTGACGCGCCCGCCGCAGCGGTCCAGGGCCGGGTCGGTCACCGGCGTGTCCTGGGCGTCGAAATAGCTGCTGCCCGTGTAGCCGCAGTACGGCCCCCGGTAGCCTCCGATCCACAGCCACGGGCAGATGCCGGCCGAGATCTGCCGGCCAGGCAACTGGCGCCCGTCGAAGCTCAGCGAATTGGAAAGCTCGAACTCGATGACCTCGGCTGTCTCGCTGGTCTTCTGCTCGACGATCCAGACCTCCAGCGGCAGCTCCTGATCCGGGTCGGCGCTGGGGTTTCCCTCGGGCCAGTTCGCCGCGTCCAGGTACTGCCCCAGTGTCTCGCGCACGGTCAGCACCGCGCCCACCAGGTCATCGAGCGCGATGCACAGCGACGAGATCACGCCCACCACCGGGCGGGCCTGTTCGTCCTGGCCGATATTGCCCACCGACAGAGTGGGCGCCGGTTGCTGGGCCTCGCCGGTGCGCGCGAAATCGCGGGCCTCGATGGCCCACGGCTGATAGGCTTCTCCTCGCCAGAGGATCGGCCCCGCCTGGGTGTGGCCGTGGAAGCGCAACACGTCGCCTCCAAGGCTCGACAGGTCGAGCTCGTAGAGGCGCACCAGCGCACCAGGCTCCAGGCGCTGGACATCAGCAGTGATCGGCATGATCAGGCCTGCTGGGGCTCGGCGGGTTGCTGGGCCGCCAGCTGCATTCGCAGCGCCTGTGCCTCGGCCTGCAGTCGCGAAATCTGACTCTCCTGCGCCGCGATGATCTCCAGGGCCTGGGTATGCAATTGCCCGATCACCCCATTCAGGGCGTCCTCGCTGAGGATCGGATGCGGTTGGCCATAGGCAACCTCATCGTCGCCGTCAGCGTTCTGGCGAACGATCCCCTTGATGTAGTGGGCGTTCATGTTCTGGCGGTCGCCACGAATCGCGGGAGTACCGCGCACAACGAGTTCAGCAATGAATTCCATGATCTGATGTTCCTTTAGAGTTTCCAGCGGCCCCGAAGGGTCCAATTGATGTAACCGGTGCCGTTCATAGAAGCGGCGGACCACATCGGCGTGACGAGGTACATGCCAGCGATAGTCAATGCGTTGAGTTCGTAGTACGACATGTACGCCGCCCGCGAACCCGGTTGCCCATCCAAGAACGAAACAACCCCACGCGGCAGGATGCTCGCAATGAACGGCGCCCCGTGATTGACGCTGCCCAGCAAGTAATACCCCGAGCCGCTGCCGCCGTTGATGAACACGACGCCAGTCATGTCAATATTGATCGCTCCAACTGCCAGCAGCGTACCGTCCGGCAGTCGTGTTGATCTGCGCCCGGCATCGACCACGACCTCCTGCAACAAATTCGCGGGAAGCCCCGTTTTTAACGACAGCCACTCGGTTCCGTTGCACTGCACGTCAGACGGACCATCGGCCGCATCACTGCAGAACGTGATCGCCCCACTGAGCCAGCCGGACGGCGTCGGTAGCGTCGCAAACGTGAATGCGCCCGGCAGAAACCACGACCCGGCCCGCACGCCGCCATTGACCAACAGCGCGGCATTCGCGTCCACCGCCGTGGAACCAGGGCCGACAGCAAGTCGCCCTGTAGCGCGGTCGATGAGAAGAGGCGTGTCGATGGACGATCCTGCATCGCTGTAGCGCCGGGCCACCAGATTACTGCCGGCGTTGGCGCCGCTCTCCGCCGCACCATTGCTTTCGACCCCCCAGCGGTCCAGGTCATCAGAGCGAAACAGCAGGCGACGGTTGGCGCCCGCCGCCTTCGATATCACGAGATCCGGGGCGACCGCGACACCAGTGAACGAGGGATTGGCAATCGGTGCGCGTGTCGCCACCTGCGCGAGTGCCGAGGTCGCATCAGCCTGGGCATCCCCCGCCGCGGTGACCGCGCCATCAGCCGTGGCCTGTGCTGCCGTCGCCGCTCCTCCTGCAGCGTCTGCCGTTGCTTGGGCGGCAAACGCAGCGCCCCGTGCGTCCGCAACCCCGGATGCAGCCCCGTCCGCCGTGGACTGTGCTGCTGCGGCGTCCGCCACGCCCTCGTTCGCCCGCGTCCACGCAGCGCTCGCGCGCGTGTCGAGATCGGCGAAATTGGCATTCGCCTTGCCAAACGCATCACGAAGCAGATCCCCCGTGCCATCATTCGGCGCCTGCCCGATATTGATCTGTTGAATAGCCATTACGGTTTGAACACCTGTTGAAAGGTCGCGCTGACCGAATAAAGGGAACCGCCCAGCGGCGAAGCGCTGTAGCCGGACACTTCGTAGTAGCCCTGTTCACCCAGGGGCGGCGTCCAGAAGAAGCTGCGCAAGCCCGCGTGGCGATTGAGAAAGCCCGTCAGCGACGACATCTCCGCCTCGTCACCCACGAACTGCAGCGGCCACGCCTGCACGCGGCCATTCAAACCATCCCCCGCCACCTGGCGGTAACCGTCGCCAAACTGCGCAGCCAGGCGACGGAACGTGATCGTGCCCTGCGGCGTGTCGACGGCCTTCCATGTGAAAGTCTCGGTTGCCATCAATTCCATCCATTGCGTTGACGCCAGGCCATCCCGCCCTGCCGCTGCGAGCGAGCCTCGAGCTGGTTGAAGCGTTGGTCGATGTAGTGCCCGATGTCCTGGGCGAATTGCTCGTATCCCTCAGGGGCGGTGGATTGCACCTGGCCGGCGCCGTGGATCTGTACGGCGACCTGGATGCTGCTGCCGGTGCCGGTGAGCATCTGCAAGGCCGGCGAGCCCGTCATGCCCGAAACGCGGGCGTCGCCGGACATCGCCAGCGGTCCGCCTGCGTTGAGGGCGTCGAGTTGGGTACGGCCAATACGCTGGGTGGCATCTGCGTTGAGCACGTATTCCTGCCCATGTACGATGCCCGCGATGCGATCGCGCGGGTGGTCGCCGGTGTAGCCGCCGCGGGCAAATTTGTTGGTGAGGACACCGCCCGGAATGAATGACGACGACACGCTGAGCGACGACAACTCACCAACCGCCGCGGGTGCTCCCCACCCTTGGAAAATGCCGCCCAGCGCTCCGGCGAGCGGCCCTAGCACCGCCTGATGTAATGCTATCTTTCCCAGGTCCGACAGCAAGCTGCTGACAAAGCTGGAGAAATTCGCTTCCCCCGTGGTCACGAACTGGTAGAGCGCTTCTTCAGCGCCGGAAAACGCCTTGGTAAAGGCCTCTTCAGTCTGTTTGGCGGCATCTCCCATCGAATTGGAGTACTCAACCAATGCGTCACCAGCCGACGTTGCTGTTCGCGCCAGGAAGGTCGGCCCTTTCGGTTGAAGCACGCGGTTCACCGCAGCCCCTTCTCCCTCCACCGTATCCGGGCTTTTCACGACCTCACGGATCAAGTCCGCGACGACGCCCGACACGCCTCCCAAACCAAGACGGATGATGCCCCTCAGGTTCTCCTCGGAGATATCCGTAATTTTTGCGTCCATCACGGGCTGTCCCGCTTCGTAACGCTCGTATCCTTTCTTGGCGACGTCCCTGAAAGCACCAAAAAGCAGCGAGCCTGGCGACTTCCCGGCCTCGACAGACTTGGCATACGCATCAAAGGCAGCCGTCACGCCTTTCCTGGCATCCGTTGCGAACTGCTCCACGCCGCGCGCCAACGCCGAGGTCTGACGCATGGCTTGCGCCTGTTCGACGAAAATACCCGTCGTATCCTCCAACTCGCCACGCAACGCCTTCGTATTGCGCTGCAGCGTAGTGACCTCCTTGGACATCTGCTTGCCCACCGACGTCACGTTGCGCAGCAAGCGCTCGGACTGCCCCAGCACGGTATTCAATCCAGCCAGATCCCGGCGCGCCACGCCAACCGAGCTGCTGTCCACCCTGACAGTCAATATCTCGTCAGCCATATCCATCTCATGAAAATTGCCCGCCGCTGGCGGGACGTTTGCGGTGCATCGATGCGAGTGCCGTCATCTCCATGACGCGCACCCCATCGAACACCTCTGAATGCCGCGACCGCGGCGCGCCCAGGAAGCCCAGCACGGCGGGCAGCGCGGCGTAGTCCAGCCCCAACAGGCCGGCAGGTCCCGCGCGCCATTGCGTGCCCATGGCCTGGAAGACGTCCTTGACCAGCACGTTGTCCGGCCAGAGCGCGATGTCCTCCGGCGGAAAATCTTCCGGCCGCAAGCCGAACTCGGCCAATGCCGAACGTTCGGGCGGCGGCCGGAACAAGGCCTCGGCCGCGGCGATCAGTTTTTTCTTCGAGCCTGCGTCAGCTCTTCGAGGTAGCCCGTGATCACCGCCTTGGCCGCGCCGGGGTAGTTGGCCAGCAGCATCCCAAGGTGTTCCTCGGAATACGGCTCTGCCACGCCTGACCAGCCCGCCACGATTTCGGTCAGCAGCGCCCCTTCCTGGTCGGCGTCGGCCTTGCCGGCGCGCAGCAGATAGGCTTCCAGGTCCGCCCGCGACTTGTGCTGGAAAACCAGCGTGATGACGGCGGGCTCGCCGCCGGCACGCGGAATGGAGACCGCCGCCTCGAAGGTGGGCGCGGGATTGATGCTGAATGCGACCGTTGCCATGCCTGCCGCCTTACTGCGCCACGTAGCGCGTGAACTCGGACGTCATCGAGAACGTCGCGGTGTTCTGCATGTTGGTGTCCAGCGTCATCGACGGATCGGCGTCGAAGGACGGGTACACCAGGTAGTACAGCTCGTCGCCGTTGGGCAGCTTGGCGCGCAGCACCACGGGTTCCTTCAGGGCGTCGGCATCGCGCAACGCGTCGTACCAGGCCAGGGCCGGGTCGTAGTCCAGCGTGATGGTGATGGTCTTGGCGTTCTTGAAGGTGGGACGCTGGCGCTGGCGGCCGCTGCGGTCCTCCACGTAGCGCCACTGGTAGAACTGTTGTTCGCCGCCGGTCTTCTCGATGGCGGTCACTTGCGACAGGTCCACCCAGGCCGACACGGCCTTGACGGAACCGGCGCCCTGGCCTGCCGGATAGCGGGCTTCGCTGCTGGTGTCCACGCCGTCCAGCGTGAAGCTGCCGGTCTCGGCATTGGCGACGCGCACGATGCGCTCGTTCAGCTCGGTCCAGCCCGACGAGACGGCGACGATGGCGCCCTCGGCCGGTGCGGTAGCGGCGCTGGCCACGGCGGGCGACGCGTTGGAGATGGCCGTCACGTCAATCGCGGCGGCAAAGGCGGTCGACACCGAGAACACGGTGCCATTGGGGAAAATCGCGCTCATGCGAGAGCTCCTTCGGGATGAAAAAACCGGCCATGGCCGGTGGAGGGGTAGGACAGACAACGACCTGCAAGGCCGCATAAGCGCCGAGCGAGGCCAAAACGAAAAAGCCCCGACGCATGGCGCCGGGGCTTCAGGATGAAAATCTGCAGGAATCAGGCATCGCGTTTGCTGTGGACGCGACTGCCCGGACGTATTGTCTCAGTTTGCGTGGCGGCTGCCAGCCCATGCGTGTAATGCTTGCCTCGCGCGCACCATGACACGCTTCACCCGCCGCCGTGCCATGCCAACCCTGTTCGAAGCCATGGAGCGCTATCTGCGGGAAGTGTCCGCCTTCAAGAAAGGCGCGGCTTCGGAGCGATCGATCTCAAGAATCTGGCTGGGCACGGACCTGGCGACGCGGGCCAACCCGGTGCAATTGGTGATCCGCCCTTCCGTGGACGATGCGAGAGACCGGCGACTGCACGAACACATCACCTTGCGTGGCATTTCTTCCGAACAATGTCCGCGCCGGGAGATCGACCTGTAGCATGGCGCCGGGCGCGCCGCCACGCCGCCTGCCTGATCAGACCTCGGGTGCCACGGGTACCGCCCAGCCCGAGCCCGTCCACGTTGCATCCGGCGCGGGCGGCGCCACACGCGTCAACCAGGCAGGCACGGGGCCCCAGCCCGAGAAACGCACGACCTGGTCGCCCAGCAGAATGGCCGTGCCCAGCGCATATTCGCTCGCGTCGTCGATGCGATAGAACTGGCTTGCACGCCAGTCTTCGACCAGCGTCCAGCTGTCGCCGATGGCCTGCGCCACCTGGCCCGACGCAGCAACGGGCGGCGCCGACAAGCGCGCGCCGTAGGGGATGTTGAAGGAACCGGGCTGTTGCGCCAGCTCATTGGCGGTAACGGCGTGCAGATACAGGCCGTCGACATCGGTCTGGTAGACCGTGATTTGCTGAGTCATGAAGAACTCCTGTTTGAAAGAGAGATTTGCACTGCAAATGCAAGGGGCTTGGGGTCGCGCCAGCAGGACGCAATTCAGCACATTAGTGGTTCGAGTGGATTTAGGTCCGCCAGTGCCGTTGCGGGCGCGGGCACAGGCTCCACCAGCGGAGCGTTTGCGTACGCAACCCGTGCAGGCAGCGCGGGGGCCAGTGAACTCGCTCTGGGCAATGCCGCCTATAACGCTGACGTGCTGTCGTTCGATGCCTCGCGCGTCGCTCGGACGAGCTTGGAGACTCGCACCACGAACGTCGCGTACCACCCGCGCTTGCATGCTTAGGTCAGGCGTGCAAGCGAGGAGCGTAGGCCACATTGATCGGCCGAGTTTCCGAGCCGCCCGCGTTGTTCGTGGGGCGGTACAGGTAGGACCTGCTGCCCGCGGAGCTGGCGCTGTCGGCCGAGCCGGTGCCTCCCCAGATGCGGGAACCACCGTTGTCGATGTTGTGATTGTGGCTGCGGAATTCGTCGGACTGGACGGCCCCCAAGCCCCTCGCATTTGCAGTGTCAGCGTCAGTCCCCGTAAACCTCCGGAACTGATTCCGAAGATCAGGACAGCGAAACTGCGTGCTGTTCACATCGACGAAGTAATGCGCGCCGATGTTCACCGACCACACAGCCTGGCTCACCACCAGGCTGTTTTCCTGCGCATAGCCCCACAACCCTGCATAAGCCTCCTTGCTCAACAACCCGCCCACCGCATCCACTTCCGACGGCAGCGGCACCTGGGTGTGGCCGTCCACCGGGCGGCCACACAGCGGCGAACGGTAGCCGGAGAAGAACGCGCTCTGCGACCAGGTCCAGATCTCGTTGGCCTCCAGAACGAACATCGGCCCCTGGTTGGTGGCCGGCAGATCAGCCCGACTCACATACGGCACGGCCCTGCCATCGATGACCGCCAGCAACGCACGCGTGAACGCAGCCTGGAAGGCGGCGACATCGCCATCATCCTGCACGTCCTCACCGGAACGATCCGCGCTGAACTGCCCGATCATCGCCGCGGCGAAGGCCGCCTGGCGCAACACGGTATTGACCTCGCGGGACTTGGCCACGCCGGCCTGGAAGCCGCCGGCACGCACGCCCAGGGCGGCGTATTCGGCGGGAGTGAGAACATTGGCGCCGGCGGCGCCCCCGAACGGAAGAAGCTGGTTTTCAGCCACGGTATTACCTCGCTTGAGCGCTGATCAAAGTTCCCCAGAGTCCGTCGTCGAACCCCGAGATGTACTGGTTTTCCACATCGAACCCGAATTGCGGGCCGTCGCCGCTGGGCAACACGTAGTAGTTCACGCGCACGCCCGCCGGCTTGATGGGCAGGTAGCCGCCGGTCAACAGCGCCAGGAACAGCGCCGATGGCACGCGGCCCGAGACGGCCACATCCATGGACATGTCCTGGTTGTCCTGGATGAACACATGGGTGTCCCCGTTGAAGAGCAGGTTGAAGACCGGCACGGCCCCTTCCAGGGTGCCGTCCCAGTGGTTGGCGCCGATCTTGGCGCGGATCAGCAGCCGGAAGGTGTCGTCGTCCAGCGAGGTGATGCCCTCGCTCGGATCGAACGGCCCCTGCCAGATACCTTGGTCCAGGCCCAGGCCGTCGGCGTCCAGCGTGAAGTACACGCCGGTGATGGGCGTCCGGATGTGGCGCGTGATGCCCACCCACAGGCCCACGGCGTCCAGTTGGGCGCCAATGGCCTCTTCCAGGTCGAAGGCCGCCGGCAAGGCGCGATAGCGCTCGCCCAGCGCGGCCAGGCCTTCCACCAGGGCGGCCGCCGTCGCCATGAAGCGCGGCTTGCCGCGATGCGCCGACGTGATGCGGCGCAGGGATGCGTCCAGGTCTGCCATGTCAGTTCACCGTCAAGGAAACGTCCTCGGGCGTGCAGCGCGCGGCCTCGTTGAAAGCCAGCGGCACGTCGGGCGTGCCGGTGCCTGCAGGACCGGACAAAGCCAACGCAGCCAACTTGAACGGCCGAGAACCCGCCACACCGTTGGCGGCGCTGAGGACATCGCCCCACTCCACCACGCCGCCCGCACCGCCGCCGATGGGCACGCTGTTGACGGCGTCGGCCACGGCCTGGCGAATCTGCTCGCCGATGGCGGTGGTGTAGCCGGGCAGTGCCTTCAGCGTCACCGCTACCGTTACAGGGACCGGGGTGGGACGGAAGTAGCGGATGGTGATGGGTCTGCCGTACATGTCGGACACCGACTCGGCGCTGCTGCCATGGGTGCCGGCGCCGGGCGTCTTCTTGTGGGCGATGGCTTCGGCGATGCGCAGACCATCCCCACCATCGACGACCAGCGCGATGCTGTGCGCGGGGATACCGTTGGCATCGGTCACATTCGTGTCGTTCTCGTACGCCGCATAGCGTGCAACGCCGTCGATGGCCGCGACTGCGCCGACGATGCCCTCCAGCACCGTGCGCGAAGGCAAGGCCACCGAAGTGGCTTGCCGTACCCGCAACGCGGCATCGGTTTCAACGGGCGCGCCAGGCGTGGCAGGCGCCGGGTTGCTGACGCGTTGCCAGCCCAGCGTGGGCGTGCCGATGCGAGACAAGGCGCCGGGCGCCGCGGTGATGGCGCCCGGCTCGGTGCAGGTCGCGGTGACCGTGATTTCCCCGGCGGCCGGAATGACCACCTGGGGCGGCAGGCGCCACTGGCGTTGGTCCTGGTCGTTGACGAGACCATTGACCAGCGTGGTGCCCACCGCCCCCACGATACGCACATCGGCGGTGGAATAGCTGTGCGCGGCGCGGCGGATGCCATTGATGCGCACGTTGCGCGACAGCGCTTCGCCCACGGCCGTGGAGGGAGAAAAGGCGTTGTAGGTGGCCAGGGCGGCCGAGTTGGCATCGTGGATGGCGGACGCGAAGACCGCCAGCAGCTGGCCGTCCTGGCTGTCGGGCGCCAGATAGACGTCGTCGCCGTAGATGCCGCGATACTTTTCTTGCAGGAAGCCCAGCACTTCGCCGTAGGTCGGCGCATGCATGCCGGTCTCGTCGAGCCGGGGCGAGGGAGTGGTAATGGCCATCAGAGGGTCGCCTGTACTGTGGTGTTGCCGTAGACGGTGGTGACGCGCACGCTCACGGAGAGCGCGCGCGTGTCGGTATCGAGGACGCTGCTGTAGTCGGACAGGGCGGTGACGCCCGGCGTGGCCAGGATGCGCTGGCGGATGGCGCTGTCGTGCAGGCCGCGGCGCAGCTTGCCCAGCACCTCGGTCTGCCAGGGCATGCCCTCGCGCTGGTCCAGGAACCATTCACCGCGCAGCAGGCGCAGCCGCGTGGCCACGGCCTGGGCGACGGCCTCGGGCGTGTCGCGATGGAAGTCAGCCTGCTGGCCGCCGAAGACGTAGTCGCCATCCGGGTCGAGTCGCCGGTATCGCATGGCAGTGTTCCTTTGAATGAAGAGGGTTCAGGCCACCGGCCCGGAAGTCGAGCCGCCCGCGCTGACGCCGCTGTGGACGTGGGTGTCGTCGATGCGCCGGCCATTGGCCAGCACCGTGCCTTCGAACTGCGTCGTGCCGCGAATGGCGCAGGCCGTGCCCGCGCCCTGGCTGTTCTGCACCTGGACGGCGCCAGTCAGCGTGACCATCGGCGCGTCCAGGACGATGCCGGCGGGCGCCTTGATGTTGACCAGGCCGCCGGCGGGATCCATGTCCACCACGGTCTGGCCGTCGTCGCTGCGCAGCTGCGCGGTGGTGGCGCTGACCTCGGCCAGCGCACGGGGCCGCGAGCGCACGCCCGCCAGCACGAAGCCGTCGGACAGGTCGTGCATGCGGCGCTCGCGCTGCGTGGCCACCCCGCCCGCCTCCCACCAGCCGTCGATGCAGCGCGAGGCGAAGACCACCAGGCACTCATCGCCCTGTTGCAGCGGAAAGGTCAGCGTGCAGCCGCCGCCGCCCGGAAACACCACGGGACAATCGGTCAGCAGCGGCAGCGTCACGGGCTCGGATCGACCGGACGCGTCGCGCACGGGTTCGCGCAGCGCGGGCTGCACCACGCAGGTCTGCGCCTGCGCGTCGAAGGCCTGCACGATGCCGGGCAGCGCCGTCCACAAGCTACCCTGGAAGCCGCCCAGCACCGCCCGCCACGCGGACTCGGTATCGGCGGCGCGTTCGATGCGTTGCACGCGGAACTCCTTGAAGAATCAGGTGGGAATGACTGCCGGTGGCGTGACCGAGCGCTGGAAGCCCTCCAGCGCCTCGGGCAAGGCACTGGAATCGGCGGCCAGGCACAGCGCCTCCGTGTACCAGTCCCCGCCGCCCGTATCACCGCGATGGGTGGCGGACATCACGTAGTAATAGCCGTCGTGCTGCAGCCGCGAGCGCAAGAGGCGCTTGGCCGCGTCGTCGTCCTGCTTCGAGGACAGCGAGGCCTCCGGCTGCTGCGCCAGGTAACGGTGGTCGATGCGGATGAGCGAGGCGATGCGGATGCTCGGGTTGAGCAGCATGGTCACCTTGATCCCCTTCTCGTCCCGGCTGGGCGAACCGATCATGCCCGAGCGCGCCGAAACCACCGGGATATCGCCCGGCAGATAGGAGGTCTCGGGCACCATGACGGCCTGGCCGTCCTGGATGCTCCAGACGCAGTTCGCGCTCTTGGCCACGCCGCGCAGGAAGTCGCGCGCCAGGCCGAACATCACCTTGCCGCGCGGCAGGCGCTCGGCGGGCAACGCGGCAAGGTAGCCGCGCGTGACGCCATGCGGCGCCATCTGCGCGAGTGCCGCGTCCACCTGTTCGGTCATGCCCGCGCCCGCCGCCAGCGTCGTGTTGACGAAGGCGAAGTTGTAGGCGCTGTCGCCGTCGGCCGCGACCAGGTCCAGGTAGCCGTCGGTGCCGTTCTCGCGGCCTCGCCGTGCCTGGACGATGCTGCCGTCGAAAATGATGCCGTAGTTGCCCTCGTAGCCCGCCTGCAGCACCAGGCGGGTGAACTCGTTCATGGCGCGCCACACCGTGTCATCGCTGGGGTTGTAGACCTTGATGCGCACCGAGTTGGGCGTCTGCTGGTCGCCACGCTGCACGTCGAAGGTGAAGCGCAGGCCGGACAGGTCCAGCGCGTCGTCGCCGCCCACGATCAGGGAGGCCTTGCGCAGCCATTGCGCGGTGCCATCAGCCGTCGTCATCGGTCACCCAGTACAGTTTGGCGCCCACGCCCAGGTCGTCGAAGGTGGGCACGTCATCGGGGTGAGCGGCGCCCTGCACGCGCAGCGCGCCGGCAAAGCCCAGGTGCCGGTGCTGGCCAAGCAGGTCGATGCCCGTGACCAGCGGCACGCCGGACAGCATCGGCGTGCCTGTGGCATCCGCCACGTCCAGGAACCAGCCCTCGCGATAGCGCAGCGTAAGCTGGTAGGACGTGCCGCCCAGCAGGATGGAGAATCGCTGCGGCGTGGGCGACAGCGGGATTTCGTAGACAGCCATCACGCCTCCATGACCGGTGAAGAGAATGCCCCGCCCGGCGAGGGATTGCCGGGCTGGACGGACTTGCTGCCCATCGACTCGGTCTCGGCGGTGATTGCCGGCGATGCCTGGACATTGCGTGGCGGCAAGGTGGTGGCACGGGTCGGCACGATGATCACTTCCTCCAGGCTGGCATTGACCTGCACGGCGCCCGGCGAACCGGACGACACCTGCAGGCTCGTGATCATCATGTTGGCGTAGCGCCTGCGCGTCGTGACCAGCTCGAAAGGCATGCGCGATGCCTGCAGGGCAAGCAGCCGCGAATACACCGCATCCACGTAGCCGGGCCGCGTCAGTTGGCCGTTCTCCACCTGTTCATGGGCAGCGGCCTCTTGCGCGGCCTGGTCGGCATTGCTCCAGCCGCACTCCAGCGTCACCTCGCAAGGCTGGCGCAGGGCGTGATCGGAGATCTGCGCGCCCTCCTCCACCGGATGCGAGGTGATCTGCAGCGCATCGGCGTGCGTTTCGGAAATCGTCACCGACACCGCCACCTCGCCCAGGCTGGGCGAAGACAGCAGCACCATGTCGGGACCTTGGGTGTCGGTCTGGCTCATTGGCGGTTTCCTTGCAGTTGACGGACCAGAAGCAGATTGTTTTGCTCCTGGCGCTGCTGGACGGCGCTGGCCGTGGCCATGGGATCAAACATGCCGGTCACGTAGATGTTGGTGCTGGCGGTCAACGACACCTGCGACGGACCGCAGGCCTTCGCGGCGCCATTGGGGTGGCCGAAAGGCGCGCCCAGCGCGAAGCCGGCGCCCGGGACTTCTCCGACACCATGCAAGGTCGGCGAATCGCCGCCGCCCCACCAGCTGGAAATGCCGCCCTGCACCCAGTTCCTGGCCGCGCTGGCGCCTTCCATCATGAGATCCCATCCGTCGGAGACCGCTTGCGCCGCCTTGCCTGCGCCTTCCGATGCCTTTTTCCAGGCACCACCAAGGAAACCCTTGATCGCCTCGAAAACCGGCACGATGACAGCCATCAGGCGCTTGACGTTCTCGACGCCGAGATTCCACAGGTCGGTCACCGCGGCCTTGACGGATGCTATGGCGGCATCGACCAAGGACACCATTCCATCGACGGCCTTGACCGCCATGTTCCACAAGCTCGTCGCCGAGTCGACGACGAACTGGACGACCGCCGCCACGATGCCGAATAGCCACGCCGTGACCGTGTCCCACAGCGCCGAGGCGGCCGTGGTGATGAACTCGCCGATGGGCAGGTGGGTCGCGGCGGTCCACCAATCGCCGTCCTGAACGGCCTCGCGGCCGATCTTCACGTCTTCGTCCGAGCGATCGAAAAGACCCGCGGCCCATTTGAGGAGTTTGACCGCGCCGACGATGGCGCCGAACAAGGCCAGGAAACCCGCGACCGCCGCCACCAGGATCAGCAGCGGCTTGACCAGCAAGCCCAGTAGAGGAAGCAAGCGGAGCAACGCGCCGCCCAGCCAGCGCCCCAGGGTCTTTACCAGTCCGATGAAAGTCTTGATGAAGGGACCGATGCGCTTGATGGCATTGACGACGGAGGTCAGGCCTGGCAGCAAATTGCCCAGCAACCCACCGCCACCGAGCTTCAACAGCAACGCCAGGACGGCGATCAAGCGCGTGCTCCAGCCATCCGTCGCGCCATCCATGGCAACGAACAGATCGAAGGCCGACACCATCAAGGGCACGATCATCTTCAGGGCGTAGCCGATCCCGATGAACACCTCGCTCAGGCGCTCGGCCAACATGGCTTCGTTGGCGCGCAGCCAGTCGGAGAACATCTTGAGCGATGGCGCAAGCACCGTCAGCACCTTGGATGCCGCGCCGACGAGGATGTTCTCTGCGCTGCGCCCGATATTGGCGAACGACGTCAGCGCCCCGCCGGTGTCATCCAATCCGCTGGCATGCACGCGCTGGCGGTTGCCTGCCAGTTCGGACGCAAACGCCGACCTCTGCATGGCCGCCAGCAGCGCGGGATCGAAACCCAGGGTTTCGCCTTTCGGCAGCCGGGACAGGACAGGCATCAATTCGCCCAGCACATCGACCGTCGCGCGGAGGTTGCCACTGGCGTCCAATGCCTCGACGCCGAGGTCTCGCAGAAGATTGCGCGTGTCCTGGCTGTTGGCCAAGCTGTCGCGGAAGCGCTCCAGATTGTCCACGGCCTGGTCGGCAGGAATATCGAAGGCGTCCGCCGTCCACGCAAAAGCACGGGTATCCGAGGCCGATGCCCCCGTCCGCGCAGCGTCTTGATGCGCATCTGACATCCGCCCGGTGAGCTTGACGACCGCGCTCTCGAGGCCGTCCAGCGACGACCGCGCACGCTGCAAACCCGTGTTTTCAGCCTTCCCTGTCTTCCTGCCCGCCTCTTCGAGCTTTGCCACCGCGCGTTGGAGGCTCGTCGCAGCCCCTTCAAGTTTCCCGGCGGAACGTTCGAACTGGCCCATCCCGATGTCCAGCTTCCTGGCGACATCGTTGAAGGAGTCGCCAAACCGCCGGGCATGGCGGCGCAAGGCATCCGCCGCCGCGTTCAATCCCGATTCGAACGCCCGCAAGGCATTCGCGTCGAACGTCGCGTAAGTTTCAACTGCCATATCGTTCATCCCGTTGACGGCGTTCCGCCCTGGCCTGGTTATCCGCCCTGACTGCCAAGGCATCGTTCATGAGGGCGATATCCGCCAGGTCGAGGCTGCCGTCTTTCAGGCTCTCGTACTTGCACAGCCCTTCGAGGACCGGCGCCAGCAGCCAGTCCTCGCCGCCGGGCAGGCTTACCCAGCCTGGGCCGCCGCCTGAGCCGGCGCCGGTCCGCTCGCTGGGCTGGTAAGCAGACCGCGAATAAAAGGGCCCAGGTTCTCCACGATCACGCGCACCACCAGCGGCAGCATCACGGCCAGCTCGATGTCCTGGAACATCAGGACCTTCTGCGTGGGACTCCAGACGGAGACCCAGCGGCCGTCCTGCTGGCGCTGCACCGCCGACAGGCAAGTGTCGATGATGTAGTCCGCGTCCTCGTCGCGCAGCCCCGCGATGCCGTCAGCCAGGGGCTGCAGCAGCGCGGCGCTGTCCGCCGTCAGGCTTTCGCCTTCCTGCCGGTTGGCCAGGAGGCCGCTGTACAGGGGAATCAGCGAAGGCACGATCGGCGCGATGCGGCGCGAGACGTGGAACTGTTGCTTGGCGCTCAGGCGGCCCAGCGCATAGCGGGCGCCGCCCAGTTCGATCTCGGCGCCCATGATCAGTAGGTACCCAGGACGGTTTCGATCTGCAGCGAGTCGAAGGTCCACTCGAGCGCGGCGCCTTCGTTGTCGTAGGTCAGCTCGGGCGCGCCCTTGAAGGCGCACGACAGCGCCGTGGTCACGTCACCATTGGCGCTGTTGGTCACGGTGATGACGTTCTTGCCGTGCAGGCGGCTGTCCAGCGTCTGGGCGTTGTACAGGGCCTGCAGGAGCGCGTTGATGGGCGCGGTCTTCAGGTAGCGCAGCACGACGGTGCCCGAACGGTTGGGGCTCAGGACGTGCATTCCCTGGCCATCGGCGCCGATGGTCATGGCGCTGCGGTCGGCGTTGCCGGTGATGGTGATGCCGCCCTCGGCGACACCGGCGCCGGCGCCCAGCGAAAAGGCGCCGCCCGGGCCGACGATCGAAGCGTTGACATCGGCGAAGCTGTAGGTGCTCATGGTGTGTGTTTCCTTTGCGCGGAACGCGGATTAGCGGTTGACGTTGACCAGGATGTCGGCCGTGTGGATGGCGCCGGCCTCCTTGGCGGCCACCTGGAAGGGCACGGCGCGGCGCGCCTCGCGGTCGGACTGGGCCTGCGAGGCCAGCGGGGGGGTGTAGACGTAGTAGCCCTTGGCCAGGGTGTCGCCCTGCTTCAGCGCGCCGAAGCCGGCCGAATTCCAGACGCCCGGCGCCAGGTAGCCGTTGTTGACGGCGGCGGCGCACGCGGATTCGATGGCGGTGGCGATGAGCGCGTTGCCCGCATCGGTCTGCGGGATCTTGGTGGGACTTTGGTACAGCAGGTTGTAGACGTCGGTCTGGATGCGGTTGCGGAACCAGATGGCGTTGTAGATCGAGTCGATGAAGATGCCGCTGGGCGTCACGCCGTACTGGATGATGGCCGTCTCGTTGTCGTAGTTCACGAAGACGTTGCAGCGCTTGGCCTGCAGCGTGTCGGCCTGGCTGCTGCTCAGGTTCTCGGCGACGATGCCGGGGGCCTGCTTGTACATCAGCGTGATGGTCGTGTTGTTGGCGTTGAAGTTCACCGTCAACAGGCGGCCCAGCAGGGACGCCACCGCGTAGGGGCTGGTGCTCGAGTAGTGCGCCAGCGTGTAGCGCAGGTTGCGCGCCTTCAGGCTGCTGGCGATGTCGCTCTCGTTGACCGGGTCCAGCACTTGCGGCGCCTGCGTGGTGATGCCGTACAGGTGGCGCTGGTCGGCCTCGATCAGCTCGGCCACGGCCAGGTGCTGCGCATCGCTCAGGTCGGCGTCGGCGAAGGTCAGGCCCAGGAAGCGGTTGGCATGGCTGTCGAGCAGCGCAGCCACGGCTTCGGCGGGCGTTTCCGGCACGATGCCGGGAACGGGCGCGGAGGCCAGGCCGGCGCTCAGGCCCAGGCGAGCCGACAGGTCCACGCCATCGGCCGGCGTGCCGGCATAACCCAGGGTCGCGCTTGCGCCGGTGCTCTGGGTGGTGACGACGAACTGGTTGCCGTTCCAGGCGATGGATGCGCCATCCAGGGCGGCATCGATCACGCCGGCCACGCCGTTCAGGTTGGTCTGGGCCGAGAAGTCCAGGCCGCTGACGGTCTGGGCTGCGCCATCCACGCTGATCGTGAAGGCGCCGTCGATCACCTCGGTCCATGCGCCGATGGCCTGTTGCGTGGCAGACAGCACGGCGCCGCGCAGGCTGCCCGTGCTGGCGGTCTTGGCCCAGCGGCCCAGGTACAGCTGTGAAGGCTGGGGCGCCTGCTGGAAGTACAGGGCGGCGGCCTGGTATTCAGGCGCCTGCAGGCCGAAGTCGGCCGCGACCGCTTCGATGTCGCCATAGGCGCGCAGGCGTTCGGCGGTATCGATCACGGGCGACGCGCCCAGGATGAGCGCGGTGTTCAGGTTGGCACCTTGCGCCGCCAGGGGCGACATGTTGATCGTGACGTTGATCAGGCGCGTGACGGGGAGTCCGTTGGACATGGTCTTCCTTTACTGGTCGTTGAAAGAGTTGGCGGCGGACGACGGAGCATCGGTGCCCGTCGCCACGTCGGCCGACAGAAGGTTGCGCACCGGATAGCTGCGCAGGATCCGGCGGCGCAGCCTGACGGTGACGTCATGGCGGCGCTGCCATTGCTCGGCGACGCGCTCGGCGGTGACCGTGACTGAACCGGTGTTCAGGATGGCCATGTCGGCGCGGGCCAGGGCCTCGCGGTTCTGCGGCACGGCCAGCCCCTCGACGAGGCGTTCTGCGTAGCCGCGCGCCGCCGGGCCGAGGAAGCGGCACAGCAACGTGAGGTCGTGGTGTCGTGCATACACATCGTTGCCCTCGCCTTCGCCGTCGTGCCTCAGCACCGCGTTGGCATCGGGCTGCACCGCGGTGATGGCCAGCTCGCAGGCATCACCCTCGGCAGGTCCGGGCTCGTCCTGCTCGGGCCACATCGGCCGCAGGGCTTCGGCCGGCAATCCCGTGACGCCGGACACGACCGACTGGAGGAAAGCCTCCAGCACGGCATCGGCCCGGGGCACGGGGTCTTGCGGCAGCAGATAGCCGCCGCTTGCGCTGTCGTTCATGTCAGTCCGCCTGGATACGAAAAGGCCCGCGCGGCGGATGCCGGGCGGGCCTGGGTCGGAATTGGAAGGGAGGCTGCCGGCAGCATGGCCAGGCAGCAGAAAACACAAGGGGAAACACGACGGCCCCGGGATCACCGGGGCCGTTGTGAGTGGACGCAATGGCCCGGACGTATTGTGCAAGTTCACGTCACGGATTGCCAGCATCCGATGTGATGGTTTGCCAGGAATACTCTGCATAGCTGCCATTGCGTCCGTCGGGCCGGTCGATGCGGACCTGCCCGGACTGCGCCAGCGCGCCCAGCACCCGCCAGACGCCCATGCGGGCCGCGCGCACCTGCGCGGCCGATGCGCGCGGCACCACGTGATTCAGGATATGCCGCATGCGAAAGCGGCGCCCCGGATAGGCGGCCAGCAGATCGATCACTTCAGTGGCGTATTTCATCGGACTTTCCTCCTTACCTCGTCCTTGAACAAGCCCAGGTAGAGCTTGTAGTCGGTGTCGCTCAGATGGACACCCGTCGTCTCGAAAATCCAGGCACGTGCCGCCTGACGGCGCGAGGCCGCGGCCTGCATGGCGAAGCGCCCGTGCTTCTGCGGATATTCCGCGATCACCACCATGCGTTCGTGCCACGGCAGGGTTGCGTGCAACGCTTCCACCGCCTGCGCATGCCGCTCGTTGATGGGCCGCACGTCGTCCCCCTCGTGGATCACATGGGCCATGTTTCCCACCGTCGCGCCGGACCACGTCCAGCGCGCCCAGTTCCACAGCAGGTCGTCCGCGGTGAGACCATCGTCTTCCCGCAACGCCCCTGCCCGTCTTGCCTGATGCGCGGCATCCATCACGTCGCCACCCTCCTGTAGCTGGGCCAATCGAAGATCACCATGCGACCGCCGCTTTCGCGCAGGCGGTCGACCACGCGCTCGCCCAGGTAGAGCACCAGCGACTCCTTGGCCAGGTTGCTGATGACCAGCGTCGGACGCCGATGCTCGTAGCGGCCGTTGATGATCTCGAACAGCAGCATCTTTTCCGTCTCGCTGCCGAACTGCACCCCGACCTCGTCCAGGATCAGCAGGTCGGGCGCCACCAGCCGCGCGATGGCGTCGCTTTCGCTCAGGTCGCTGCCGCGCCGATAGGTGTCCTTGATGGAGCGCACCGCCGCCAATACCGACGTGAACACCGTCAAGCGGTTGCGGGCGAGCAGCGCCTGGGCGATGCCTACCGCCAGGTGCGTCTTGCCCGACCCCACGCCGCCAGAGAAGATCAGGCTGCGCCCACGGCTCAGGACCTCCTCGAAGTCGTCGACGTATTCCCGGGCGATATCCAGCGCACGACGCGCGCCCTCGTTGTGCGGCACGAAGTTCTCCAGCCTGCGGTCCTCGAAGCGCGGCGGGATGGCCGCGCGCTGCAGCAGCGCATCGGCCCTGCGGCGCAGGCGCGCGTGTTCCTCCGCGGCGCGGCGGGCCGCATCCTCTTCGGCATAGCGCTTTTCCGCGCAGGCCGGGCAGCCTGTCCAGCCCACGGGGGTCTGCACGGACGCATAGTCGCCATGCGTGTCGCAGGCGCGGGTTTCGGTGGGGTATCTAAAAGGAGCCATCCGCCGCCACCCCGGCGCGATAGTCCTGGTCCGCGAAGTTTCCATGTGCGGTCTTCCTTATGGAGCCCGGAGCGGCGGCGCGCGGCGTCAGCGAGCGGTTGAGCCAGCTGACGACGAACGCCCGGATGCCCCGGCGGGTTTTCAGGTTCTGGGGCCTGGCCTGCAGCCATGCGCGCATGCGCAACAGCTCGGCAGGCAGGTCCAGGGTTGGATAGGCGGCGCTCCACTCCGCGGCCTGCGTGGCGGTGATCCCGAACTCGGAGCCGTCGGCGAGCGGAAGCGTCGCGACGGGAGGCGGAGGCAGGTCGATGTGTTGCAGCGCCGCCTGGCAGGCCGGCGCCGTGGCCGACGCCGCGCACGCGGCATCGTCGTCAGGGTTGTTTGATGGAAGGTTGTCTGTTGTGGGTCCGACAGCCGGACTAGCGACCCGGCCGGAATCCGGACGGCTGCTCGTCCCGCAGACGGACACGGAAGTCCGGGCCTCGGACACCCCGCCATCACGGCCCGTCGCCGGCACGGCGGCCCGCGCCTCGGCCTGTCCGGCCCCCGGACGCGCCAGCCACTGGGCGTAGTCCTTGTTCACGCCCACCACGCAGCCATAGAGACCGGGGCGTTTGTGGATCACGCGCAAGGCGGCCAGTTCGTTCAGGGCGGTCGTCACGTGCTGGCGGCTCATGCGCCCGCACAGCGTGGCCAGTTGCGAGGCCGACAGATCGTCCTCCTTCTTGCCGTAGCCGTAGGTCTTGCGCAGCACGGCCAGCAACACCCGCAAGGTGGTCTGCTTGAAGGGATGCGCGGTGATGGCGTCGAACAGCTCGTTGGCGATCCGCAGATGGCCATGCTCGAGCTGGGGCGAGCGTGCGATTGACACCATGCGCTAGCCCTCCCCGCCAGTCGCATCCGGGACGAAGGCGATCGCCCGCTGGTCCGGGTGCGGCACCACGCGCGGCTTCATCAGGTGGAAAACCAGCAGCCACGCGCGGGGGACATGGTTGTCCTTCACCATCTGTGCGATGCGTCCCTTCGTCAGGCCCGTGATCCGCATGACGGTGGCGCGTCCGCCCATGGCGGTGATGATCTGTTCTGCGTTCATGGCCAGAAGAATAGAAATATCTAAACATTAAGTCAAGAATATTCTATACCTGAGTTTAGAAATTTCTTGTTCTAATCCGCCGATGGACATGTACGCCATCCGCCGCCAACGCCTGCGTTTCCTGATCGCCAACGATCCCCTGGCCCAGGGCAACCAGGCCGCCTTCGCCGAAAGGCTGGGCTACACGCGCGCGCAGATCAGCCAGTACCTGTCCGCGACCTACAACAATGGCCGCAGTCCCGGCGAACAGGCGGCACGCGCCCTGGAAACCAAGGCGAAGCTTCCGCCCCTGTGGCTGGACGGCTGCGACAACCTCACACAGAACTGGCCCTTCCCTGAAATCCCCCGCGATGCGTTCGAGGCCCTGCCCGACGCCGCCAAGGCACAGGCCGGCAGGTTCATTTCCTCATTGATCCAAGAGCATGGCCAGGCGCGCGCGGGCGTACGCCGCAGCCTGGCCATGCGTGAAGACGAAATGGCATCGTTGCTCAGCACGGACGACGCCCTGGGGCTGCACGCGGCGACCGCCGCGCCCCGGGACGAGCGCCCCGGCACGAAGCCCAAAGGCAGGCGTGGCAACAAAGCTGACAGTTGATATCGGAGCGATCCAGCTCTTTCTCGGCGATTCGGGCTACGGCAGCAAAGCCCCCCGGATCGCGCTCGCGCGTTTCGGCAAGGCCGATGTGCGTGTCTATGCCAAGCAGATGGAACCTGCACGGTTGGCAGCCGAACTCTTCGGCGCCCTGCTTGCGCGGACGGCCGGCTTTCGCGCACCGCATCCCGGCCTGGCGTTCGACGAGACCACCGGACTGTGGTGGTTCACCAGCCGCCAGCGCGCCGCGCCCGACCTGTCCCGGCGCTTCAGCATCGGCCAGGTGCCCGGCCCGGCGCAGCGCGAGGCCTTCGCGGCCGCGGCGGCCTGGATCACCTCGAGGCGGCAGTTCCCCGCCATGGTGGCCTGGGACGAGTGGATCAACAACCGGGATCGCAACCTTCAGAACCTGCTGGTCGAAGGCGACGATTTCTCGCTGATCGACCACGAACAGGCCTTCGATTGCCACGACGATGAACGCGCCGACGTAAACAAGATGGCCCAGTTGGTCAACGCCACGCTGGATCCGATCGCCCAGATGCGCGTGAAGAGCGGCGCCGTCGCGGGCGCCATGACCTTTTCGCCCGACTGGACAAGACTGGTACATGACATACTGTCACCACTTCCGGCCAAGGCCGTGAAGAATGTCGGTATCATCCGCCACTGGACCGAGGCCCGCTATCCCAGCACCGTCCAGCGCGTCGAGCGCCGGATCGCGGGCGGGCAGTCCAACCTAGCCTTATGAACCAAGTCCCTACTCTGCCGACGACCTCCGCGTCCTGGCGCGTCTTGCGCTGGGAACCCATGCTCGGCAGCGGCGAACGCCTGTCGGTCGCCGTGATCGTCGATGCCGTGGATGGCATCCAGTCCTTCACGCTGCTGCGCCCCGGCCTGCTGCAGAATCTCTATGGCGACCAGGGCGAAGCCGCCCACGCCCTCATCAAGTCCGCCACGCGCACCGCGCTCGCGCTCGCCACCTCCAGTGGCCTGGCGGTCGCGGATCCCGGCCTGGAAGGTTTCTTCCTGGACGAGATCAAGACCACGCGCGCCGAGTCCGCCAAGGTCGCGGCGCGGCAAGCCGCGGCGCTCTATTCTTCGCTGGCCGGCCAGGTCGAGCAGTCCAGCGGCACCGACGAACCCGGGTCCAGCGATGGCGCCTCCACGCGCTTCGGCAAGGAAGTCGAGCGCCTGGTGGCGCAACGCCGCATCGAACTCACGCGCTATTTCTGGCAGTCCGCCATTCCCGTATCGGGCGGCCACCCCATCCGCTTCACGTTCCTGTCCGAACACGCCGCCATCCAGACCTCGGTCTTTCGCGGCGGCCAGATCTCGCAAGGCTCGGCTACCTCGCGGCTGCGGATGTGGGAACTGATGACCGTCATGGAGCAGTCCGGCCGGCGCGGCGCGCTCATCGTGCGCAAGCCCGATCCGGAAAAGGAAGCGCTGGGGGCCAAGGCCATGCAGAACCTGGATCGCTGGCTGAACCAGTTGTTCGAGGAAGGCGATCGCCACCAGATCCGGGTGATCCCGGTGGCGTCCACCGAAGCGGCAGCCACGACGCTGGAGGCATTCGCCGGGACGGATTGACCGCCTGACGGACGTCGGCTTGGCAGACCATGGCTGGGCGGTCGGCGGCCGGCAGATCCGCCGCAGGCTGGATCGGGCCTTCTGGCTGATGGATACGGCAGGTTTGTGACGAGAAACCCGCCACACGGGAAAAATCGTGCTATAGTCTCGCTTCTTCGCTGTACCGTGGTGGCTGTAGCTCAGCTGGTAGAGCCCTGGATTGTGATTCCAGTTGTCGTGGGTTCGAGCCCCATCAGCCACCCCAAGAATTCCCGAACGGGCACTTGAATTCATTCAAGTGCCCGTTTCGCTTTGGGGTGCCGCCCGCCGGGCGCCACCTGCCACCGCCCTCCCCCAAGCATCCCGTCACATCCCCACGCGCCCGCTTGCGCCAAGCCAGGCGGAATTCGGGGACAATGCCTTCAAAGCGCCTTGCTCCCCCTGGACCGGAGGCTCCAAGACGAATGGCTCGCCTGCAACTCCTGCTGGCCGAATACTGGCCGCACCTCGTGTTCCTGATCAGCGTGGCTGCCAGCACGGCCGCCGTCATCCATGCCGCCATGACCAAGCATGACGTGCGGGCGGCCATCGGCTGGGTCGGCGTCGTGCTGTTTTCGCCCCTGTTGGGTGCCCTGCTGTATTTCGTGGCGGGCATCAATCGGATCCGCCAGCACCGCGGCACGCCCGAACTCGGGGAGACCCCCGAGCCCGATGGCGCGCGCCTGCCCGACCGCCTCGACATCTCCCTGGCCGCCGGACCGCAGTTCGCATCGATGAAGGTGCTGGGCGACCGGGTCAGCGCCTTTCCGCTCGTGGACGGCAACCGCGTCCAGCCGCTGGCGGGCGGAGACGAAGCCTATCCGGCGATGATCCGGGCCATCGAGTCCGCGCAGGAGAGCATTGCGCTGCAGACCTACATCTTCGACCGCGACGATGCCGGACGCGCCATGGCGCAGGCGTTGATCGCGGCCCGCGAGCGCGGCGTCAAGGTGCGGGTGCTGGTGGACGCGGTGGGCGCCAAGTATTCGCAGCCTCCCATCACCGGCATGCTCTCGCGCGGCAAGGTGCGCACGGCGCTGTTCCTGAGCAGCGGCCTGGGCCTGCGCGTGGCGTACACGAACCTGCGCAGCCACCGGAAGATCCTGGTGGTGGACGGCCAGGTGGGGTTCACCGGCGGCATGAACATCCGGGCCAGCTTCACGACCCGCCCCGGCCGCGAAACCTCCCGCGACACCCACTTCCAGGTGGAAGGCCCCGTGGTGGCCCAACTGCTTGCCAGCTTTGCGCATGACTGGGCTTTCACGACCCGCGAGCGCCTGGAGGGGGAGCTGTGGCGCCCCACGCCGCGCATCGCCGGCACCGTGCCGGCGCGCTGCGTGCAGTCCGGCCCCGACCGCACCATCGCGAGCACGCACGACATGCTGCTGGGAGCGCTGGCGGTGGCGCAACGCAACATCCGCATCCAGTCGCCCTACTTCCTGCCCGACCTGCCGCTCATCGCCGCGCTGGCCACGGCCGCGCGCCGCGGCGTACAGGTGGATATCGTCATTCCAGGCAAGAACAACCTGCGGCTGGTCAATTACGCCATGTATGCCCAGCTGGACCAGGTCGTGCGCACGGGTTGCCGGGTCTGGGTGGCGGCCGGCGCCTTCGATCACTCGAAACTCATGACAGTCGACGGCACCTGGTCGTACATTGGCTCCTCGAACCTGGATCCGCGCAGCCTGCGGCTGAATTTCGAGCTGGACATGGAACTCTACGACGCCGCGACGGCCGTGTGGATCGAGCAGCGCATCGATGCGCTGATTGCCACCGCAAGCCGGGAAACGCTGGCCACGCTACGCGCCCAGTCCTTCGCGCGCCGGCTGCGCAACAAGGTCATCTGGCTGGCCTCGCCCTATCTGTGAGCGGCGATGCTCGGTCTGCCCAATCCCTGACACGCAGTGCCCTCACCCACCAAGGAGCCTTGCATGCATTCCCTACTGTCGGACCGCCCCCAGACGAACGCAGGCATTGCGAAGCATCGCGGCGCCTCCCTTTACGACTCGGCCGGCGTTGCCGCCCTGCGCGAAGACCTGGCGCTGGCCTTGCGCGCGGCGGCGCACCACGGCCTGGGTGAAGGCGTGTGCAATCACTTCAGCGTGGCGCTGCCGGATGAGGACGGCCTCTTCCTGCTGAACCCCCGCGGCCTGATGTGGGAAGAAATCCATGCCGCGGACATCGTGCTCGTCGATGCCGAGGGGCAGGTGCTGGCGGGACGCCACGAGGTCGAACCTACCGCCATGTTCATCCATGCCGCCATCCATCGCATTGCGGGAAAGACCTGTGTGCTGCACACGCACATGCCCTATGCCACGGCCCTGACGCTGGTGACGGACCGCGCGCTGGACACCACGCTATCGCAGAACGCCATGCGTTTTCACGGCAGGATCGCCGTGGATGAACACTACAACGGCCTGGCGCTGGATACCGGTGAAGGCGAACGCATCGCGCGCGCCATGGACGGCGCCGATGTGGCCTTCCTGGGCAATCACGGCGTCGTGGTGTGCGGCGAACGCGTCGACTATGCCTATGACGACCTGTATTTCCTGGAGCGAGCCTGCCAAGCCCAGGTGCTGGCCGCCAGCACGGGCCAGGCGCTGCGGCCGGTGGCCAGGGACCTGGCCGCCACGGTTGCGGCGCAGGTGCAATCCGAAAGGCTGCAATCGACGCTTTTCTTCGAGGCGCTGCGCCGGCGCCTTGGCTGAACCTGGGCCGGCCGCCGGGGTGGGATTGCATACAAAACGGCAGCATCGGAAACAACGCGCCGCGACGCCGGCACGGTACAACAACAGGAAACGGGCGCGCACACCGCACCCGCGCGCGGCGGCTTTTCCGCCGGCATGAAACCTGGAGGTGGTTATGAAGCGATTCCTGTTGGGCGGCCTGTTGCTGGGCGCAAGCGTGGGCACGGCCATGGCGCAGGGCACGGTGGACATGTCGTTTGTCGGTCCCAAGGGCGTCGAGCAAACCGCCGGCACCGTGAAGATCGAACAGACGGAGTACGGCGCGCTGCTCACACCGTCGCTCAAGGGACTGCCGCCCGGCATCCACGGCTTCCACGTGCACGCGAACCCGTCATGCGAGGTCGGCGATGTCGACGGCAAGCCCACGCCCGCGGGCGCCGCGGGCGGCCACTGGGATCCGGACAAGACCGGCGCCCACAAGGGCCCCTACGATGCCAGCGGCCACAAGGGCGACCTCCCCGCCTTGTACGTCGATGCCCAGGGCGAGGCGCACTACCCCGTGTTGGCGCCCAGGCTGAAAGCCTCGGACATCTCGGGACATGCGTTGATGGTGCACGCAGGGGGCGACAACCACAGCGACCATCCGGAAAAACTGGGCGGCGGCGGCGCGCGCATCGTCTGCGGCGTGGCGAAGTAAGGGGAAGAAAGGTGGCCCGCCCTACAGGATTCGAACCTGTGGCCGCTCGCTTAGAAGGCGAGTGCTCTATCCAACTGAGCTAAGGGCGGAAGCGGCGCCAACGTGATGGAGATACCCGCGGCAGGCCGGGTTCCGGGCCGCCGGGTGTTGGCAGGAACCCACGGCCGGCGCGGGGAAGCCGAATTCTAGCGCGACTTGCGTCAGCGCATGGGAAGCGGACGCCTGTTTACACTCGGTTGCCAACCCCGGGAACGGCGGTGATAGAGTCGCGGGCACGCCATTTTTGCCAACGAGAACGACACGATGCCCGCGACCGCCTCCTGCCCGACCCGCGCTTGCCCGCGCCCGACCGCCCTGGCCCTGCTCCTTGCCTGCGCATTGGCTGGCGGCGCCGCGAACGCCGAAGTGAGCTACAAGCTGGATCGCGCCCAGGCGGGCCCGGGTGAAACCATCAGCGTGCGGGGCGTCTACGTCAACAACACCCCGAATGAAGCGAATTGGACGGCTGCGTCGCGGCTGGTGCTGCAATGGCGGGGGCCGCAAGGCGACATCCAGCGCACGCTGGCATATCTGGACGGCGGCACGGCCCAGTTCACGGTGCCGGTCAACAATTTCGCCAGCGCGCAATGGAAGGCCGTGGTGCCGCCGGGCGTGAGCGGCCTGCAGGCCGTGTCGGTCGAAGGCGAACCGGTGATGATGGCGCTGGATACCAGCACGATCACGGGCGCTTCCATTGCCGCCCGTCCCGCGGATGTCCCCATTACCGATGCCGGGGTGCCAGGCGGGCGTGCCGGCACCGGCCAACCGTTACCCGAGACGGCGCTGGCGGACACCGGCAGGCCGGTACAAGCCGTGGGGCCCGCCCCCACGCAGGTGGCCCACGGCATGCCGGCCGGCACGTCGGGCAATGCCGCCTTCGACAATTTCCGCAACGCGATTTCGGCCCACGAGCCCACCTATTTCATCGTCGGCGGACGCAACGAGACCGATGCCCGCTTCCAGATCAGCCTGAAATACCGGCTGTTCACGCCCGACGACCCCGCCAATCCGACCTTCGCCGAGAATCTCTATCTGGGTTACACGCAGACCGCGCTGTGGGACCTGGAAGGCGACTCCCGGCCCTTCGTCGACACGACCTACAACCCCAGCCTCTTCTGGCGGTCGGACAAGGTGTGGGAAAGCGACAGCGCGCGCTGGTCGCTGGGCATGACTGCCGGTGTGGAACATGCTTCCAACGGTAAGGATGGTGACGATTCGCGGTCCTATAACGACGCCTTCGTCGAACCCTCCTTCAACTACCGCTACGGCTCGGGCAGCACGCTCAGCTTCCACCCCAAGGTCAAGATCGGCTACTTCGGCGTCTCCGAGGACAACAAGGACTTCCGCGACTACGCCGGCATCGTGGACTGGAAAGTCCGCTGGGCCCAGGACAATGGCCTCGTCCTCTCGGCACTCTACCGCCAGGGCAGCGCGGGCCACAGCACCAAGCAGTTCGACGCCGCCTGGCCCTTGCAGCGCACCTTCCTGCGCATGAACGGCTACCTGTACGCCCAGTACTTCAATGGCTATGGCGAGACCTTGCTCGGCTACAACCAGCGCAACGACTCGCAGTTCCGGATCGGCCTGGCGCTGGTGCCCTGACCCGGGCGTGGAGCACGCTGACACAGCGCTTGCCTTCTTTTACCTGCGGCCACCTTGTCGCCTTCCGAGCGGCATGGGTTAATAGATTCACGCGGTATCGGTGCCGCCAAACAAAGGATTGCAGTTGGCGGCAGACCAGCAGCCGCCAGCCACACCAGGGGTTCCCATGTCCAGATACCAGTTCGTATCCGAGACCGACCTCCCCGACCACGGCGAAGATGCCGATAGGCCGTCGCCCAAGGTCGGGGACCTCAGCGCAACCGCGCCATCACGCCCCGCCGGGCAGCAAGCTGAAAAGCTCGAGGCCATCGGCAAGTTGACGGGCGGCGTCGCGCACGACTTCAACAATGTGTTGCAGACCATCAGCGGCAATCTGCATCTGTTGCGGCTCGAAGCCAAGGGCAACGAAAAGACGGAAAAACGCGTGACGGCCGCGCTGAGCGCCGTCGAGCGCGGTGCGCAATTGGCCGCGAGGCTGCTCGCCTTTGGCCAGCGTCAGGCGTTGCGCCCGGCCGCCACCGACCTGAACGCCCTGCTCTCGTCCAGCCAGCAGGCCCTGCGTCACGCTGCCGGCGAACACACCACCCTGGACATCTCCGTCTCGCCGCAGTTGTCCGCCGTGCAGGTCGATGGCGTCCAGCTTGAGCGCATGCTGGTGCAGCTGCTGGACAACGCCCGCCAGGCACTGGGGGGCGCCGGCACCATCCGTATTACCGCCACCCCGTGCGCCGACGACGGCGGCACCCCCCCACGTCCCGCAACGCTGCCACCCGGCCACTATGCCGTGATCGAAGTGTCGGACACCGGCGCCGGCATGGCGCCCGAGGTGGTGCGCCAGGTCTTCGATCCTTTCTTCACGACGCGTCCCGGCGGCCCTGGCACGGGCCTGGGCCTGAGCATGGTCCATGGCTTCGTCGGCCAGAGCGGTGGCGCGATTGAACTGGACAGCGCGCCCGGCCAGGGCACGCGCGTGCGCCTGTACCTGCCCTGCACGCCCGAGGCCGTGGCTGCGCCAATGCGCAATCCCGCGGTCAACAAACACACGATGGATCTCGCCATCCACCACCCGGCCAAGCAGGACACTTCGTCCGAACGCCCGCTCATCCTGGTGGTCGAGGACGATGCCTCGGTGCGCGAAACCGTGCTGGCCCTGGTTCGCCACCTGGGGTATGCGGCGCTGGAAGCGGAGAATCCCGACGAGGCGCTGACCCTGCTGCAACAGGGTGCCCGCCCCCAGTTGCTGTTCTCGGACGTGCTCATGCCCGGACGATTGACCAGCGCCGAACTGGCCGAGCAGGCACAGGCAATGCTGCCCGATCTGAAGGTGCTCTTCACCTCCGGCTTCACGGCCAACGCCCTGCCCGGCGGCAATGCCCTGGCCTCCGGGGTCGCCCTGCTGGAAAAACCGTACGGACAGGATGACCTGGCCCGGCGGCTGCGCGGCATCCTGGGGCCTGGCCAGACGCAGGAAGAAGACAACCAGGGACACCAGGCCAACAACAAGCGGACAGGTAACGGTCGCCCCCCTGTCATGTGACGAGATCGTCATGTGACTGTCATGACACGACCACAAAATGAGGGGCTTCACCCACCTCGTTTCCGGTACGCGACATGAAAAAACTGCTTGGTCTTTCCCTGATGGGCCTGTCCTGCGCACTTGCCGGCGCCGCGCCCGCCAAATCCGCTGAATGCCCCCGTGGCGAGCTGGATGCCCGCTATTGCGACGCCGACGGTGACATGGTCGCGGACGCCCCGACCGATCCCAAGCAGTTCGTCGACCCCTCGACCCTGGTGTTCGCCTACACCCCCGTGGAAGACCCGGAGGTCTATCGTGGCGTGTGGGACGGCTTCCTGAAGCACATGGAAAAGGTCACCGACAGGAAGGTCCAGTTCTTCCCGGTGCAGTCCAACGCCGCCCAGCTGGAAGCCATGCGCGCCGGCCGCCTGCACGTCGCCGGCTTCAACACCGGCAGCAACCCGCTGGCCGTAAACTGCGCGGGTTTCGTGCCGTTCACGATGATGGCCGACAAGCAGGGCGCCTACGGCTACGAGATGGAAATCATCGTGCCCGCCGACACCAGCGTCCAGAAGATCGAAGAGCTGAAGGGCAAGACCATCGCCTTCACCTCGCAGACCTCGAACTCCGGCTACAAGGCGCCCTCGGCCCTGCTGGCCAGCGCCTATGGCATGCAGGCCGACAAGGACTACAAGCCGGCGTTCTCGGGCAAGCATGACAACTCGGTGATCGGCGTGGCCAACAAGGACTACGACGGCGCCGCCGTGGCCAACTCGGTCATGAAGCGCATGTTCGCCCGCAACGCGGTCGACGCCAAGAAGATCCGCAGCATCTACAAGTCGGAATCCTTCCCCACCACCGGCTACGGCTACGTCTACAACCTGAAGCCCGAGCTGGCCGCCAAGGTCAAGGAAGCGTTCTTCACGTTCAACTGGGAAGGCTCGGAACTGCTGAAGGAATTCGGCAAGGCCGAACCGGCGCAGGAAGCCTTCATGCCCATCACCTACAAGCAGCACTGGGCGGTGGTGCGTGACATCGACAAGGCCATGAACGTGTCGTACGCCTGCAAGTAATGTCGACACCGGCAAGCAACCATTCCAGGTCCGGTCCCGGCGCCAGCGGCCCGCTGCTCGCGCTGCGCCAGCTGGTCAAGCGCTATCCGACCGGCGACCTGGCGCTGGATCACGTCGACCTCGACGTGCCGCAGGGCCAGGTGATGGCCCTGATCGGCCCTTCGGGGGCGGGCAAGAGCACGCTGATCCGTTGCGTGAACCGGCTCGTGCAGCCCTCGGGCGGACAGATCCTGCTCAATGGCCAGGACCTTGGCACCCTCGGGCGCCACGGCTTGCGCCTGGCCCGCCGCCAGCTGGGCATGATCTTCCAGGAATACGCGCTGGTCGAGCGCCTGACGGTCATGGAAAACGTGCTGTCCGGCCGGCTGGGCTACACCAGCTTCTGGCGCAGCTGGACACGCCGCTATCCCGCGCAGGACATCCAGCAGGCCTATGGCTTCCTGGCCCGCGTCGGACTGGCCGGCTTCGAGAACAAACGCGCCGACGCCCTTTCCGGCGGCCAGCGCCAGCGCGTGGGCATTGCGCGCGCCCTGATGCAGGCCCCGGTGCTGCTGCTGGTGGACGAACCCACCGCCAGCCTGGACCCGAAAACGGCACGCCAGATCATGCGCCTGCTGTGCGAACTGTGCCGCGAGCGCGGCCTGTCGGCCATCGTCAATATCCACGACGTCGCGCTGGCCAGCCAGTTCGCCGATCGCATCGTCGGCCTGCGCAAGGGCGCCATCGTCTATGACGGCGCCCCCCAGGGCCTGGACACCATCGCGCTCACCGCCATCTATGGCGAGGAAGACTGGGGCGCCGCCGGCCACGGCGACACCGGCCAGGCGGACAAGGTCGAGCCCGAGACGCCCGCCGTGCCCGACACGCTGACCCTGGCGACGGCACGCGCATGAGCCTTTCGGATCCTTCTGGCGCCGGCACTGCCCGGCCCGCTGCCATCGCCTCGGCCGACCTGCCCACCACCTGGCGCCGCCCCAGCCTCGTCGCCTCGCCGCGCTGGCGCTGGCTGATCCTGCTGGGCACGCTGGCCTACCTGGCAGCCGCGCTCTCCTCCATCGACGTCAACTGGTCGCGCGTGGCCGAGGGGCTGGTGCGCGGCTGGCGCTTCGTCGCCGCCTTCGCCTCGCCCGACTGGGTGACACGCTGGCGTGAAATCAGCGAAGGCCTGCTGGAAAGCCTGGCCATGACCCTGACCGCCACCGCCCTGGGCGTGGTGCTCAGCATCCCCATCGGCCTGGGTGGCGCGCGCAATCTCAGCACGCCCGTCGTCTATGCAGTGTGCCGCGGCTTCATCGCGATTTCCCGCGCCTTCCCCGAACTCATCATCGCGATCCTGCTGGTCAAGATGTTCGGCTTCGGCCCGCTGGCCGGCATGGTGACGCTGGTGATCGCCTCGATGGGCTTCCTCGGCAAGCTGCTGGCCGAGGAAATCGAGGCCACCGACCCGGCGCAGCTCGAGGCCGTGCGCGCCACCGGCGCCTCGTGGCCGGCCTGGATCGTCTACGCCGTGCAGCCGCAGGTCATGCCGCGGCTCATCGGCCTGTCGCTGTACCGCCTGGACATCAATTTCCGCGAATCGGCCATCATCGGCATCGTGGGCGCGGGCGGCATCGGCGCCACGCTGAACACCTCCTTCGACCGCTATGAATTCGAAACCGCGGCGGCCATCCTGCTGCTCATCATCGCCATCGTGATGGCCTGCGAATATCTCTCCGGTTTCGTGCGCAGGAGGTTCATGTGAGCGATGCCACCCAAACCTGGCGCCGCCGCCCCCCCAGCGCCGAACGCTATATCTGGCTGGGCTGGCTGGTCGGCGCCCTGCTCTTCGCCGCCGCCTGGAAGCTCGTCAGCGACAACACCATCTGGGCCTTTGCCGCCGACGCGCCCGCCGCGGGCTGGGACATGATCTCCCGCATGTGGCCGCCCCGCTGGCACTACGCCTCCGCCATACTGCAGCCGCTCTGGGACACGCTGAACATCGCCACGCTGGGCACGGCGCTGGGCACCGTCATCGCCGTGCCGGTGGCATTCCTGGCGGCACGCAACACGTCTCCCGTCCCCTGGCTGCTGCGTCCGCTCGCGCTCGGCATCATCGTGGCTTCGCGCTCCATCAACTCGCTCATCTGGGCGCTGCTGCTGGTCACCGTGGTGGGCCCCGGCGTGCTGGCCGGCATCATCGCCATTGCGCTGCGCTCCATCGGCTTCATCGGCAAGCTGCTCTATGAAGCCATCGAGGAAATCGACACGCGCCAGGTCGAGGCCGTCACGGCCACGGGCGCCACCACCGCCCAGGTGGTCAGCTACGCCATCGTCCCGCAGATCCTGCCCAGCCTGGTCGGCACCACCGTCTATCGCTGGGACATCAACATCCGCGAATCGACCGTGCTGGGCATCGTCGGCGCGGGCGGCATCGGGCTGCCGCTGGCCGCCTCGGTGGACACGCTGGCCTGGCCCCAGGTCACGGTGATCTTCGCCGCCATCCTGCTCACGGTGTTCTTCGCCGAATGGCTGTCGAACCGGATCCGGCGCGTCCTGATCTGAGAAACGTCGCAAATCTGCAACACGACGCCGCGCAAAGCCAAGGGTGAGCGCGGATTTCCCCCCGCTGTCCGGCCAATTGCCCGGCGCATCCTGTCACTAGAATCCTCGCATCGAATCGCTCCGGCCGCGGCACGGCCGCCTGTTCGCGATCTTTCTGCGGGTCCCTGCCATGAATTCCTCCACCCTTATCGGCCTGGTCGTCGGCGTCATCATGCTGGCGGTCGTGGTCGCCACGTCGTCGCTGAACGCGCTGGCCTACCTCAACCTGCACGGCCTGGCCATCGTCCTGGGCGGCACCGCCGCCGCCGTGCTGATCGGCTATCCCTGGCGTGAAGTCCGCCGCCTGCCGGTGCTGTTGCGCACGGTGCTGCGCGGCGACCGCGCCGACACGCAACGCGACATCGATGAACTGGTCGCCATGTCGCAACTGTGGATGAACGAAGACATCCACACCGCCGAACGCGAGCTGAAGAAGGTGTCGAACCCCTTCCTGCGCACCGGCGTGCAGTTGCTCATCGACAACACGCCCGAAGACCAGATCATCGAGCTGATGCAGTGGCGCATCGCCCGCCTGCGCGCCCGCGAGCACGCCGAAGCCCAGATGTTCCGCGTGATGGCAGGCTTCGCGCCCGCCTTCGGGATGCTGGGCACCCTGGTCGGCCTGATCAACCTCATGACGCTGCTGGGCGCGGGCAGCGTCGACGCCATCGGCCAGCAGATGGCCATCGCCCTCATGGCGACCTTCTACGGCCTGTTGCTGGCCAACCTGATCTGCAAGCCCATCGCCGTGAAGCTGGAGCGCCGCACCGAGCAGCGCCTGGTCGTCATGAACATGGTCATGCAGGGCATCGCCATGATGTGCGAGAAGCGGGGCCCGGCCATGGTCCGCGAAACCCTGCATTCGTTCATGGCGCACGTCGAGGACGAGATCTACGACGGTGGCGACACCGTCACCGGCCCCGACGCCGGTCCGATTGCCAGGACCGCCCCCGCCGCGCGTGCGTCCTCCCGGGCTTCCGCCGGCCAGGCAGCCGCCAAGGCGCCGGCCCGGCCCGCCACGGCCACGCGCGCGCCGGCGCCCGCGCAGGCCCCTGCGCCTGCCGCTGCCGCCCCGGCCCCCGCGCGTGGCGCCAGCGCCCCGTTGCTCACGCCGCGGCCCAATCCCGACGGCAAACCCAACGGCATCGTCGCCGCCAAGGCGGCCCAAGCCGCGCATGACGCGCTGGCCGCCGCCCTCACCCGCCGATGAGCCCCCCCGCACTGACCCTGGCCGACCTCGTCGAGCGGCACAAGGCCGCCCACGCGGCCCAGCAGCGCGACACGCGCAAACGCCGCCGCGCCCGCGACCGCCAGTCGCGCTGGCACATTCCCGACTCGCCGGACAACGACACGGAAGGCTGGCAACTGATCTACCAGGACCTGATCACGCTGTTGCTGGCGCTGGTCCTGGCCCTCTTCGCGCTGTCGCGCGTCGACGCGCTGAAGACCACGTCCACGCCGGCACCCGTCGCGGCCGTGGCGCTGGTGGGATCGCTGACCCCCGATGACGGCAAGGAAAGCGCCACCGGCATCCGCGGCGCCCTGGCCGCCCATGCCGCCTGGACACCCGCCGCGCTGGATCCCGCCCTGCTGCCCGTGCTGCCGGCGCTGGCGGAAACCGCCGCGGCGCCGCAATCGCCGCAAGACGTGGCGCACGCGGACATGCCCGCGCCGGAAACTTCCGATGCCGTCCACGCCGGCACGGCATCGACCGAGCCGCCCGGCCCCGTCACGGCCAGCGTCCCGGCGCTGCGCGCGCCGTCGGCCGAGGAGCTCGGCCTGGGCGACCTGGGCAACGCCATCGACGTCGTCATCAACGAACAGTCCGTCAGTTTCCGCATCAGCAACGAGCTGCTCTTCGGCTCGGGCCAGGCTACCCTCAGCGCCTCCGGCCCCGACCTGATCCGCAAGCTGGCCGAGGTCGTGAAGCGCAACGACTATCCCCTGTCGGTGGAAGGGCACAGCGACAACGTGCCCATCCAGACGCGCCAGTTCCCGTCCAACTGGGAGCTTTCCTCCAGCCGCGCCACCAGCGTCCTGCGTGAACTGGTCCGTGACGGCGTGCCGCCCGCGCGCCTGCGCGCCGTGGGCTTCGCCGACACGCGGCCGTTGTCGCCCAACGACACCACCGCCGGCCGCGCCGCCAATCGCCGCGTGGAACTGGTGATGGAAATCACCCCGCCCAACCGGCCTGCCGAGGCAGCGCCCAGTGCCGCCGCCGCGTCGCCCGAAGGCAGCCAGCCCGCGGCGACGGCAACCCCGCCCGCCATCCACTGAGGTCACACACGGCCCGGTGCCGCGCGGACGCGTGGCGCCCGGCAAGGCGGTAAGCTAGCGGCTTTTTCGCGCCCCGCCCACGTGGCGGATATCGCGGCCACTGGAACACACCTGCCGTCCATGCCTTACCAGAGTGCGCCCACCGAACTCCTCGCCACCACCTGGCGGCGCGCGCAAGCGCGCCATGAGCCCGGCACCCACGCCCGCCTGCGTGACCTGGTGGCCGAGCACAGAACCACGCTTGCCACGCGCTTCTACGAAGCGATGCTGGAATCGCCATCGGCTTCACGCTTCCTGTCGCACCAGCTCGTCCAGACACGTCTGCACGCCGCGCTGCAGCGTTGGCTCGACACCGTGTTCGACATCGCCTTCAACGCGCGCTACGACGAGGCCGTGGCCTTCCAGCGGCACATTGGCGAGGTCCATGCGCGCATCGGCATTCCGTCCCACCTGGTCATGCAAGGCGCGCGCGCGCTGATGATGGACCTGCACGCGCTGCTGGGCGATGCGCCCGTCGCCGAGCGCGCGCAGGCCCTGGCCTGTGCCGTGGACACCATCGGCCAGGCCACCGAGATCATGTGCCATGCCTACGACACCTTCCACGAGCGCAACACCCGCGCGGAAGAGTCGTACCGCCTGTTCGTGGTGTCGCAGGACATCGTGTCCGAGAAGGAAAAGCAGCGCGCCGCCCTGCTGGACTGGGAAAACACTTTCGTCTATGAGATCGCCGTGAACGGCGCCGGTCCGTCGCTGCCGCGGCTGGGCAAGTCCGAGTTCGGCATGTGGTTCCTGCACAAGGCCGCCCATGCGTTCGAAGGCTCCAAGGACGTCGAGAACATCCTGGCGCAGATCACGCAGGTCGACGAGGCCGTCGCAGGCCTGGCCGACACGCCCGCCCAAGCTGCCATCCCCGTGCTCAAGACCGTGCGCGAACAATGCGCGGCCATCCGCTTCCTGCTGGAGGGCCTGTTCGCCCAGGCGGCCCACCTGGAGTCAGGCCGGGACACGCTGACGCGCCTGCTCAACCGCAAGTACCTGCAGGTGGTGATGGCGCGCGAGATCAACTATGTGCGGCAGAAAGCCTCGCACCTGTCCGTGCTGTCCATCGACATCGACCACTTCAAGGGCATCAACGACCAGTATGGCCACGATGGGGGCGACGCGGTGCTGCAGCACCTGGCGCTTTTCCTGACGCAAAGCGTGCGCAGCGGCGACTATCTGTTCCGCCTGGGGGGCGAGGAATTCCTGATCGTGCTGGTCGACGCCAATGAAGCCCAGGCCATTGCCATCGGCGAGAAGCTGCGCCGCCGCGCCGAGCTTGAACGCATCGCACTGCGGGATGGCCAGACGCTGTCGGTGACATTGAGCATCGGCGTGGCCACGCACGACGGCCACCCCGACTATCAACGGCTGCTGAGCGCAGCCGACACGGCGCTGTATGGCGCCAAGCGGGCCGGACGCAACCGGGTGCTGGCGAACTCGGCGCTTTGATCGGCGCGGGCATGGCGCCCGCGCATCACGATCAAGGCATCAGACGATGCGCGAGTAGGTCGCGCCCGAGGCACGACCCGCCTGCAGGTAGCGGTCGAACACCATCGCCACGGCACGCACGAAGAACCAGCCCTGCGGACTGACCTGAAGGACCTGCTCGCCGGCGCTGACCAGTCCCATCTCGGACAGGCCCTGCAAGGCCTCGCGTTCGGTGGCGAAATACTGCCAGAAACGCAGGCCATGCTCGCGCTCGAAGGCGGGAATGTCGATGCGGCCCTGGCACATGATCTGCATGATGACCTCGCGACGCAGCAGGTCGTCCACGCCCAGGACCATGCCCTGCACCACCGGGAAACGGCCGCGGTCCAGCCTGGCGTAGTACTCCTCCAGCGTCTTGGCGTTCTGGCTGTAGGTGTCGCCCACGCGGCCGATGGCCGAGACGCCCAGCGCGATGATGTCGCAGTCCGGGTGTGTGCTGTAGCCCTGGAAGTTGCGCTGCATGCGGCCCTCGCGCTTGGCGATGGCCAGGGAATCCTCGGGCAGCGCGAAATGGTCCATGCCGATATAGGTGTAGCCGGCGGCAAGGAAACCTTCGATCGCCGAACCCAGCAGGCCGATGCGGGTTTCGCCATCGGGCAGGTCGGCGTCCAGGATGCGGCGTTGCGGCTTGAAACGCTGCGGCAGGTGCGCATAGCCATACAGCGCGATGCGGTCCGGCCGCAGCGAGGCGACCTGCGCAATGGTGTGCGCGAAGGATTCGCGGCTCTGCTTGGGCAGGCCGTAGATGAGATCCATGTTGACGGATTGGAAGCCCAGCGCGCGGGCGCTTTCCGTCAGGCGCTGCACGCTTTCGAAGGACTGGATGCGGTGCACGGCGCGCTGCACGTCGGCGTCGAAATCCTGCACGCCCAGGCTCAGGCGGTTGAAGCCCATTTCGGCCAGGCGCGCCAGCCGCGCCGGCGTGGCCGTGCGCGGATCCACTTCGATCGAGACCTCGGCATCGGGCGTCAAGGGAAATGCCGTGCGCAGGGCGCGCATCAGCCGCGCAAGCTCGTCGTCGTCGAGGAAGGTGGGCGTGCCCCCGCCGAAGTGCAGTTGCGAGGCAGCGCCGCCGCCCATCAGCCGCACGTGCATGGCGATCTCGCGCTCCAGCGCGTCCAGGTAAGGCTCGGCGCGCTCGTGGTGCCGCGTCACCACCTTGTTACAGGCGCAGTAGTAGCAGACGGACTGGCAGAACGGCACGTGCACGTACAGCGACAATGGGCGGGCGAGCCCGGCAGCCGACTCGGCGGCCCGCGCGGACAGGGCCTGGCGGTACTGCATGTCGCCAAACTCCTTGCCGTAGCGGTCCGCGGTGGGATAGGAGGTATAGCGCGGGCCGTTCTTGTCCAGCCGTCGCAGCAGCTCGGGCGAGAACAGGGGCGCGGGAGTCGGGGAAGGAGGGGGGCTGGCCAGGGTATCCATGCGATGCAGTATGAAAGCCCCCCGGCCGCCCCGTCTTGATCTGGCGCAAGGCACCTGACGCCGCCCTGCCCTAGCCTGTGCGGTATCTGCTACCACTAGGCCATTTAACCCATGCAGTATTCCCCTCTCGAGATCGCCGGACACAGCCTTCTGCCCATCGTGCAAGGCGGTATGGGCGTCGGCGTCTCGGCTCACCGCCTGGCAGGCGCCGTCGCACGCGAAAATGCCGTCGGCACCATTGCCAGCGTGGACTTGCGCCACCATCACCCCGACCTGCTCGAACAGACCGAGGACTGCCACGACCGTGAGCGGCTCGACCAGGCCAACCGCATCGCGCTGGACCGCGAGATCCAGGCCGCGCGCGCGCATGCCGAAGGACGCGGCCTGATCGCCGTGAATGTCATGAAGGCCGTGCGTGACCACGCCTCGCTCGTGCGCCAGGCCTGCGAAAGCGGCGCCGACGCCATCGTGATGGGCGCCGGCCTGCCGGTCGACCTGCCCGAGATGACGGCCGACCACCCCCGCACGGCGCTCATCCCCATCCTGTCCGAATCGCGCGGCGTAGCCGTGGTGCTGAAGAAGTGGATGAAAAAGGGCCGCATGGCCAGCGCCGTGGTGATCGAGCACCCCGCGTACGCAGGCGGCCATCTGGGCGCCTCCAGGCTGGATGACGTGCGCCATGAGCGCTTCGGCTTCGCCCGCGTGCTGGAAGAATGCCGCGCCCTGTTCGACGAACTGGGCCTGGGGCGCGACGCCCCCAAGCTGGTGCTGGCAGGCGGCGTGGGCTCGCATGCCGACGTGCGTCATTGGCTGGCGAACGGCGCCGACGGCATCCAGGTGGGCACGGCATTTGCCGTCACCGAGGAAGGCGACGCGCATGAGAACTTCAAGCGCGTGCTGATCGACGCGGACACCGACGCGCTCAAGGAATTCGTCAGCGTGGCCGGCTTGCCCGCGCGCGCGGTCGGCACGCCGTGGCTGGTGCGTTACCTGCGCCAGGAAACCACGCTGCAGTCACGCACCAAGGCCGACCCGCGCCGCTGCAGCCAGCGCCTGGACTGCCTGAGCCAGTGCGGCCTGCGCGACGGCCTGGCGAAATTCGGGCAGTTCTGCATCGACCTGAAGCTGGCCGCGGCGCTGCGCGGGGAGGTCGACAAGGGCCTGTTCTTCCGCGGCGCCACCAAGCTGCCTTTCGGCAAGGCCATCCGGCCGGTGCGGGAGCTGATCGACCATCTGCTGCATGGAACCGAACCCGCCGCAGCGTAGGTCCGGAAGGCAGGCACCCGCGCGGATGCCTGCGCGGCCCTCATTCCCTGAGCAGAAAAAACGCGCCCCGAGGGGCGCGTTCTTCATTCAGGCAATCCTGATCAGGAGGCTTTCTTTGCGCCGTCCTTGTCCTTGCCACCGAAGGGATAGGCGCCGCCCGTGGGCTCGCCCGGCTTGGGCGGAATGACCAGCGACAGGATCATCGTCGCGGCAAGGATCGTCGCCGTGCCCAGCAGCGACCACATCACCGGGATCTTGTAGATGTCGATGAGCAGCATCTTCGTGCCGATCAGCACCAGCACCAGCGCCAGGCCATAAGGCAGCAGGTGGAAACGCTCGTGCATGCCGGCCAGCAGGAAGTACATGGCGCGCAGGCCCAGGATCGCGAAGACGTTGGACGTCAGCACGATGAAGGGGTCGGTCGTGATGGCGAAGATCGCCGGGATCGAATCGACCGCGAAGACCACGTCCACGATACCGATCAGCAGCACCACGACCAGCATGGGCGTGGCGACCTTCTTGCCGTCGATCTTGGTGAAGAAGCGTTCGCCGTCGTAGTCGGGCGCGATCGTCAGCTTGCGGCGCACCCACTTCAGCGCGGGATTGTTGTCCAGGTCGGGCTCCTGGCCCGCCGCCCACCACATCTTGATGCCGGTGAACACCAGGAAGGCGCCGAAGACGTACAGGATCCAATGGAACTCGCTGATGAGCCAGGCGCCAACCAGGATCAGCACGCCACGCAACACCAGCGCCGCAAGGATGCCGATCATGAGCACGCGCTTCTGGAATTCGGGCGGCACCGCGAAATACGTGAACAGCAGCAGGAAGACGAAGATGTTGTCGACCGCCAGCGCCTTTTCAACCAGGTAGCCGGTGATGAACTCCAGCGCCTTGTCATTGGCGATCGCGCGTTCGGCCGCATCAGGCCCCATGCCGCCCAGGCCCCACCAGACGAGGCCGACGAACACGAAGCTGGCAGCCACCCAGATCAATGACCAGATGGCGGCAGCGCGTATGGAAACTTTTTGGGCGCCCTGACGATTGAGGGCGAAGAAATCGAGAAGCAACGCAACGATCACGAAAACCGTGAACAGCGTCCACAACATTGGCGTACCGACAGATACCATGGCGAGACCCTTTGTAACGGGATGGGAAGAGGAAAAAACCCATGCCGGTCTCGCCAGCCGCGCTTGTGACGCGGACCACAGTGCCGGGATTCCGCGGCGGCGCATAGTGGCCACCCGGCTTCCGTGCTGACGACACTGCAGGAGCCAAACTGCGGGCTCCGGCTACTCCCCGAGAGAGCGAGCCGCGATTAAATCAATCCCGGCCCGGCCTGTCAACTTCATTCAGCTTACAGTCAGGATGCATTGCGCAACCAGGCGCAACGGTCCTGCCACGCTGCTTACATTCCTAGTACGCCCTGCCCCACATGCGGGAAAAGACGCCGTCCTTCAGCACCACTCGGTGATAGACCGCCGCAACGACGTGCCCCACGATAAGCGCAAGCAGCACCCAGGCCAGCAGGCCATGGAACGTGCTGGCCGGCGTGATGAGCGCCGGAATCTCCTGCCCGCTCGCTTCGAAGAGCGGCATGCCGAAAGGGGAAAAGCCGCGGCCTCGGCCATAGGCCCGCAGCACGGCCAGGAAGGGCACGAGGATCATCAGCGCATGCATCAGCAGATGGCTGACACCTGCCAGCCGGCCCAGGACACCCGTGTGCAGCGGGCGGCGGCCGATATTGACCAGGCCCCACGTGCCCCGCAACACGGCCAGGAGCAGCAGCAGGAAGCCCAGGCTGCCGTGGTTGGACCACAGCAGGCGCTCCAGGGAAACGCCGCGCGCGAAGACGTGCAGCAACGCGCCCAGCAACTGGACGCTCAGCAACAGCGCCATTGCGCCATGCAGCACGCGGCTGACGCGGCCATAACGTTCAGGGGTGTCGAAACAGGAAGTGCGCATGGGGGATATCCCGCTGGCCAACCAGGGAAAGAGCTTCCCGCACAGGGAAAGTTCCGCAGTGCAGCATGATTTTCATCGTCGCAAGGATCGTTGCGGAAACGCCGAGGACCGCAATTTTTCCCGCGCCGGGCGACTATTTAAGGCAGAAACGCGGCCTTTCTTTTCCCGACGAACCGCAATTCCATCAGTTATCTTTGCCTGCTAGCGAGCCGGCATGCCCATCGGGGGAAGACATACCCGCTCATGCCAGGATAAATGGATGAACCGCACTCGAGTCATAGCCTATGGGATCGTGATGGCCATCATCGGCGCCATTCTTCCCATTGCGCTCATGGCCCAGTTCTCGTGGACGCAGGCAGTCGGTGCGGAACAGAAGCACCTGACGGAACTGGCCGACCGGACGATCCGGCGGGCCAAGCTCTCGTTTGACCAGGCCGTCAGCGCCCTGCGCCAGATGGAAGGCCTGGGCCTGCTGCCCTGCTCGCGCGCGCACATCGATGCCATGCGCCGCCTGACCATGAACGTCCGGCCGATCGAGGAAATCGGCTATTTCAACGACAACCTGCTGCGCTGCACGTCCTGGGGCGTGACGGAAAAAGACATCTCGCGCGCTCGGGTCGATTACGTGACGCCCGACGGCATCGAGGTCACGATCTCCCTGCGTCCCTCGGTCACCCGTGGCGATCCCATGATGGCCATCCAGGTCGGCGCGCATAACGCCCTGGTGAACACGGCCCGCTTCACGGACCTGATCATCGACGATGTCATCCAGCTCGCGATCACCCGCAACGACGGCACGCCCATCGCTGACCTGAACGGCCCTGCCCCGGCCACGGTGCGCGACATGCTGCGCGGCCGCGCCAGCGGCGTCACCCCCACGCACCTCTATGCCTGGGCCAGCCACGGTGGCTGGACCGCGCTGGCGATCCAGCCCCGCAGCGCCATGCAGGAGAACCTGCGCCGCGAACAGAGCATGCTGATTCCGATCGGCGCCTTCATCAGCCTGTTCATCGTCGCACTCGTCTTCCGCCTGTCGCGCGAGCGGCTGTCGCCGCTGGCCGAACTGCAGATCGCCGTCAAGAAACGCGAGTTCGTGGTGCATTACCAGCCGATGGTCGACCTGTGCAACGGCGCCTGCGTGGGCGCCGAGGCGCTGGTGCGCTGGCGCCGGCCCGATGGCACGATGGTTCACCCGGACATGTTCATTCCCCTGGCCGAGGAAAGCGGCCTCATCCTGCCCATCACGGACCAGGTCATCGACACGGTGGTGCGCGACCTGGGCGGCATGCTTGCGCAAGACCGCGCCATGCACGTCGCCATCAACCTGAGCGCCGAGGACGTGCGCACCGGCCGCGTGCTGCCGGTGCTGTCGAAAGCGCTGGAGCACTCGGGCATACAGAACCAGCAGGTCTGGCTGGAAGCGACCGAGCGCGGCTTCATGGACATCGCCTCGGCGCGGGCCACCGTTGCCAAGGCGCGCGCCATGGGCCACTGCGCGGCACTGGACGACTTCGGCACCGGTTATTCCAGCCTGCAATTCCTGCAAGGGCTGCAACTGGACGCGCTGAAGATCGACAAGTCCTTCGTGGACACCATCGGCAAGGAGTCTGCCTCGAGGGCCGTGGTGTCCCACATCATCGACATGGCCCGGACCCTGGACCTGCTGATCGTGGCCGAGGGCGTGGAAACCCAGGCGCAGGCCGACTACCTGCGCGAACATGGCGTGGCCCTGGCCCAGGGCTGGCACTATGCCAAGGCCATGCCGCTCGACGAGTTCCTCGCTTTCTACCAGCAGTCGCGCCTGCATCACCGCCCCCCAGCTCCCCACGCCTGAGACCGCGCACTGCCGCGGTGCAAGCGCGCACCAGCCTCGTGCCGCACCGCACCAGCCCCCAACGCCGCCTGAGCGTCTGCGCCCTGCCAGGGCGCGGAGACGGCAGCGCTGGCACGCCTCTTGCTTGATTGATCCTGCGCGGCCTGCCTCATGGGCCACGCGCAACGATCAGACAGGCCCGCGAGGGCCGAATTGGGCAACGGCGTCCTCTCCCTCCCGTCCTCATGGCGGCAGGGACAGGACGCCGTTGTCGTTGGAGCCGAGCAAACATGCTGGAAGACAAAGCCACCCGTATCACCCTGTTCAGCCTGCGCAGCGCGCCGATGCGCGCCTTCCACCTGACCTGGCTGGCCTTTTTCGTCTGCTTCTTCGCCTGGTTCGCATGCGCGCCGCTGATGCCGGTGATCGTGCAGGCGTTCTCGCTGACGCCCGAACAGGTGGCCAACATCAACATCGCCGCGGTGGCGGTGACCATCCTGGTGCGCATGCTGGTCGGTCCCCTGTGCGACCGCTACGGCCCGCGCCGCGTCTACACGGGACTCATGACGCTGGGGGCGCTGCCCGTCTTCGCGCTGGCCTTCGCGGACGATTACCTGACCTTCCTGCTCTGCCGCCTGGGCATCGGCGCCATCGGCGCCAGCTTCGTCATCACGCAGTACCACACCTCGGTCATGTTCGCGCCCAACGTGGTGGGCACGGCCAACGCCACGACCGCCGGCTGGGGCAATGCGGGCGCCGGCGCCGCCCAGGCCCTGGTGCCGCTGCTCTTCTCCGCCATCCTTTTCCTGGGCGTGGACACGGCCCAGGCGTGGCGCGGCGCCATGCTGGTGCCCGGCGCCGCGCTGCTGGCCATGGCCTGGCTGTACTGGCGCTACACCCAGGACTGCCCGCAGGGCGACTACGCGACGCTGCGCCGCGACGCCGCCAGGCTGCCGCCGCGCAAGGGAGGCTGGGCCAGCTTCCGCCAGGCCTGTGGCAACTACCGGGTGTGGATGCTGTTCCTGACCTACGCGGCCTGCTTCGGCGTGGAAGTCTTCATGCACAACATCGCCGCCATCTACTACGTCATGCATTTCGACTTCTCGCTGCGCGACGCAGGCCTGGCCGCCGGCACCTTCGGCCTGCTCGCCCTCTTCGCCCGCGCGCTGGGCGGCTGGCTCTCGGACAAGGCCGCCGCCCGCTGGGGCCTGGATGTGCGCGCCAGCCTCCTGTGCCTGCTCATCATCGGCGAAGGCCTGGGACTGTTGTGGTTCTCGCAGGCGTCCGGCGCCGTCATGGCGATCCTTGCCATGCTGGTCTTCGGCCTCTTCACCCACATGGCCTGCGGCGCCACCTATGCGCTGGTGCCCTTCGTGGACCGCAAGGCCCTGGGCGGCGTGGCCGGCATCGTGGGCGCGGGCGGCAACGTCGGCGCGGTGGCGGCGGGCTTCCTGATGAAGGAAGTGGGCGACATGCAAGGCACGCTGCTGTGGCTCGGCGCCTTCGTGGCGGTGTCTTCGCTGTGCGCGCTGGCCGTGCGTTTCTCGGCCGAACACAAGGCCAATGAAGCCGCGCTGCGCGACCGCGCGCTGGCCGCCGGCGGCCTCGCGCGATAAGGAGCCCGCGATGCCTGCCGGCCAAGTCAAGACTGCCTGTCCGTATTGCGGCGTGGGCTGCGGCATGATCCTGCACGTCGAGGACGGTCGGGTCGCCAAGGTGTCAGGCGATCCGGAACATCCCAGCAACATGGGCCGGCTGTGCACCAAGGGCCTGTCGGCGCACGTGCCGATCAGCGATGCCGGACGGCTGCGCCAGGCCTACGTGCGCCGCGCGCGCGGCCAGGACCCCGTGCCCACGCCCATGCAGGACGCCATCGCCGAGACGGCGCGCAGGCTGGGCGGCATCCGCGATGCGCATGGCCCGGACGCGATCGCCCTGTATGTGTCGGGCCAGATGTCGCTGGAGGCGCAATACCTGGCCAACAAGCTGGCCAAGGGATACCTGCGCACCGCACACATCGAATCGAATTCGCGGCTGTGCATGGCCAGCGCGGCCAGCGGCTACAAGCTCTCGCTGGGCGCCGACGGGCCGCCTGGCTCATACGAGGACTTCGACCGCAGCGACCTGTTCTTCGTGATCGGCGCGAACATGGCCGACTGCCATCCCATCCTGTACCTGCGCATGATGGACAGGGTGAAGGCCGGTGCGCGTCTCATCGTCGTCGACCCGCGCCGCACCGCCACGGCCGAGAAGGCCGGCCTGCACCTGGCGCCCCGGCCAGGCACGGACCTGGCGCTGCTCAACGGTCTGCTGCACCTTCTGCACGCCGAAGGCCGCGTGGACCCGGCCTTCATCGCCGCGCACACCGACGGCTGGGACGACATGCCCGCCTTCCTGGCCGGCTATGCGCCCGCGCATGTCGCTGGCATCACCGGCCTGTCCGAGCAGGACATCCGCCAGGCCGCCGACTGGATCGGCGAGGCCGGCGAGTGGATGAGCTGCTGGACCATGGGCCTGAACCAGAGCACGCACGGCACCTGGCACACCAACGCGCTGTGCAACCTGCACCTGGCCACCGGCAAGATCTGCCGGCCAGGCAGCGGCCCGTTCTCGCTGACCGGGCAACCCAATGCCATGGGCGGGCGCGAGATGGGCTACATGGGCCCCGGCCTGCCCGGCCAGCGCAGCGCGCTGGATCCGCGCGACCGCGAGGAAGTGGAAGCGTCGTGGGGGCTGGCGCCCGGCACGCTGCGCACGGACGCAGGCAATGGCACCGTGGATCTCTTCGCACGCATGGCGCAAGGCGAGATCAAGGCCTGCTGGGTCATCTGTACCAATCCGGCCGCCAGCGTGCCCGACCGCGACACGGTGGCGGCCGGCCTGCGCGCGGCCGAGCTGGTCATCACGCAGGATGCCTTTCTCGACACGGAAACCAACCGGCACGCCGACATCCTGCTGCCCGGCGCGCTGTGGGCCGAGGCCGACGGCGTGCTCATCAACTCCGAGCGCAATCTGACGCTGACGCCGCGCGCCGTCGACCCGCCTGGCGAAGCCTGGCCCGACTGGCGCATCATTGCCGCCGTGGCCACCGGGTTGGGCTATGGCGATGCGTTCCGCTACGACACCGCCGCCGACGTCTTCGCGGAAATCACCCGCCACGCCAACCCGCGCACCGGCTATGACCTGCGCGGGGCCAGCCACGCGGCACTGCGCGAAGCGCCGATCCAGTGGCCCTGTGCGCCGGGCGAGGCGCGGCTGCGCCATCCGATCCGCTACGTGCGCCACGCCGACGGCCAACGGACGCTGCGCTTCCCCACCGCCAACGGCCGGGCGCGCTTCCACGCGCGGCCCTACGCGCCGCCCGCCGAGCTGCCCGACGCCGACTACCCGCTGGTGCTGAACACCGGCAGGCTGCAGCACCAATGGCACACCATGACCAAGACGGGCAAGGTGGCCATGCTGAACAAGCTGAACCCCAAGCCCTTCGTGGAAATCCATCCGCAGGATGCCGCGGCGCTGGGCATCGCGCCCCAGACCCCGGTGGAGATACGTTCGCGGCGTGGCCGCGCCGTGCTGCCCGCCGTCATCAGCGATCGCGTGCAGCCGGGCAGCTGTTTCGCGCCGATGCACTGGAACGATGTCCAGGGCGACGCGCTGTCCGTGAACGCCGTCACCAGCACGGCCGTGGACCCCGTCTCCTTGCAGCCCGAATTGAAGTTCTGCGCGGTGGCGCTGGCCCCCGTGGCCGCGCCGCAAGCCATGCCCGACGACGCAGGCAGGGCCGCCCCCCTGCCGGCCCCCACGGCGACGGCAGGCACGCCCGTGCTTGCGCTGGATGCCCTTTCTGCCGCCCTGGACCTGGGCCCCGCCGCGCCGCCGCCACTCGACGAGCAGGAGCGTCTGTATGTGAGCGGTCTGCTGGCAGGCCTGCGGGCGGCGGAGACCCTGTCCGGCGACACGCAAGGCGTGCCCGTCGTGCCGCCCCAGGCGCCGCTCAATCCCTCGGCACGACTGTGGCTGGACGGCATGCTGGCCGGCCTCTACAGCCGTGCCGCCCTGCCGGCCAACGACACCGCCGCCCCGGCCCCGGCACCTTTGCGCATCGTGGGCAGCCGCCCGAAAGTGGCGCTGCTGTGGGCCTCGCAGACCGGCAACATCGAATCGCTGACCGAACACTACGCCACCCTGCTCATGGAGGCCGGCTTCGAGATCCGTGTCGCCTGCATGGCGGACTTCCCGGTGGCCCACTTCGCCAAGGTCCAGTACGCGCTATGCCTGACCAGCACCTTCGGCGACGGTGATCCGCCCGACAACGGCCAGGCGCTGTGGCAAGCCTTGCAGGCGGATGACGCGCCGCGCCTGGACGGCCTGCGCGTCGGCGTGCTGGCCTTCGGCGACCGCAACTACGACAGCTTCTGCGGACACGGCCGACGGCTGGATGCGCGCCTGGCCGAGCTGGGCGCCATCCGCCTGGCGCCACGCGTGGAGTGCGACGTCGACTTCCAGCCCCAGGCCGACAACTGGCTCACGCAGCAGATCGCCTGCATCAAGGCGGACGATGCCGAGCGTCATGCCGCCACCCCGCGCGCGCCGACGTCCGGCACCGCCGCCACCAAGGCAAGTCCCGCGCCTGCGCGCCTGCTGGGCAACACGCGCCTGAGCGGGCCCGGCGCGGCGAAGGACACGCGCTGCGTCGCACTCTCGCAGGAAGCGGGCGGCCTGGACTACGAAGCGGGCGACGCCCTGGGTGTCTGGGCCCGCAACTGTCCTGAACTGGTCGAGGAAATCCTGCACCTGGTGCACTTGCCCGCGGATGCGCCCGTCACTGTCGGCGGGCTGGGCGAACTGGCGCTGGGCGAGGCGCTGGCCTGCCATTTCGACATCACGCGCCCGACGCCCGAGGCGCTGGCAAGCATCGCCGCGCGCACCGGCAACACCGCGTTGGCGGCGCTGCTGGAGGCGCCGCGCAAGGCCGAGCTGAAGCACTGGCTGTGGGGCCGCCAGCTGGCCGACGTGCTGCATGAGTCCCCCATGACCTTGACCGCCCAGGAACTTGTGGGCCTGCTCAAGCGCATGCAGCCGCGCCTGTACTCCATCGCTTCCAGTCCCCGCGCGCATGCCGGGGAAATCCACCTGACCGTGTCGGCCGTGCGTTATCACAATGGCCGGCGCGCACGGAAAGGCGTGGCCTCGACCTTCCTGGCTGATCGCGCCGGGGACGGCCACGTGCCGGTCTTCGTGCAGAAGTCGGCCCATTTCCATCCGCCGGCGCAAGGCGACGTGCCCATCATCATGGTTGGCCCGGGCACCGGCATCGCGCCTTTCCGCGGCTTCCTGCATGACCGCCGCGCCACCGGCGCGCGCGGGCGCAACTGGCTGTTCTTCGGCGAACAGCACGCGGACAGCGGCTTCTATTACCGGGACGAACTGGACACCATGCGCCAGGACGGGCTGCTGAGCCGCCTGGACCTCGCCTTCTCGCGCGACCAGGCCCGGAAGACCTATGTCCAGGACCGCATGCGCGAGCAAGGCGCGCAGCTCTGGTCCTGGCTGCAGGATGGCGCGCACTTCTATGTCTGCGGCGATGCGTCCCGCATGGCCAGGGACGTGGACACCGCGCTGCGCGAGATCGTCGCCCGGCAGGGCGCAATGTCCGACGAAGCCGCCGGCGAGTTTGTGACGGGACTGGCGCGCGACAAGCGCTATCTGCGCGACGTGTACTGACCCCTCCGCGGTCCCGGCCTGGCAGCGCCCCCAGAAACGCGTGCCCCCGATCAGCCAGGGTTGCGCATCTGCAGGAAAGCCGCATCCATCCATCGGGCCAGGTTCACGTCGCGCTGGCTCAGGCCCTGGATCTCGTGCGTGGCCAGCACCACCTCGACGTCGGCATACACATTGCGCCACTCCGGGTGATGATCCAGTGCCTCGGCCTGCATCGCCACGCGTGTCATGAAGCCAAAGGCCGCGTTGAAATCCTTGAAGCGGAAATGGCGCGCGATGGCGTCGCGGCCAGGCACCTGCCTCCAGTCAGGCAGCTCGGCCAGGACGGTTGGCAGGGCAAGTCGGGCCGGGGGCGTGCGCGTGGCCATGGCGGGGTCTCCAGGTAGGGGGACGGCGCTGCGCGTGTCAGGCGCGGCGGAACAGATCGGGATAGTCCAGCACGAAGCCGTCGGCATCCACCGAGATGTCGCGCCGGAAGTCGGCGTCCAGCGATTCGAAGCGATGCCGTCCGCCGGCCAGCCGCGTATAACGCTGCGGCGCCTTCGACAGTGCCAGGCCGGGCCAGCCGACGTGGACGACATGGATCTCGGCCGACGCGCCCTCTGCCAGGTCCAGGCGACGGATGGGCAATGTATTGGTGGCGGGCGACACGCTCAGGTCGACATCGATGGCGCCCGCCAGTTCAGGCAAGGGCGCGCCCCCTTCAGCGGTCCAGCGCCCGTGTCCATCGGACTGCAGCTGGATGGAACAGGCGCTGCCCACCTCCTGGATGAACAGACGGCGCGTGCGCCAGGCCGCGTCGACATGCAGGCGATACCGCAAGGCGCCGCGCTGGCCCGAGTCGGCCTGCATCACGACAACGGCATCGAAGATCGTGCCGCCAGCCAGGGTCTGCACGTGCAGGTGTTCCAGGCTGGGGGAGGCCAGCCCCTCCCAGCGCAAGGTCAAGGGAGTGGCGGTGTCGGTGCGAGTATCCATGCAGGCAGCATAAAGCGGATCCGCCAGCAAAACCGTAACGGGAAGCGCCCCGCCCGGCCTAGCGGTAGGGCTTGACCAGCGTCGCCAGGGCCGGCGACTGCAGCAGGTCGAGGCACTGCATGACGTGCAGCGGCTCGCCGCTCTTGCTTTGATAGGGCTTGGCAAGATGCGTGCCGACCAGGGCCGCGATCTCGCCATAGACGTCGGCGTCAGCCGAGCCCAGTTCGACATAGGCGCCGGACGCACGGCGCGCATCGGCGCCGAAGGACGTATCGGGGAAGGCGCGCTGCAGGCATTGGCTGACCGCGAATTTTTCCAGGCGCTGCGCCTCGGATTGTTGGGGCGCTTCCCGCGTGGCTGGCGCCCCGCAGGCCACCAGCGGCCAGGCCAGTACGCTGGCCATGATCCATCGACGATTCATTTCAACTCCCACAGGCTCGCTCGCGTCGACTCGGCAAAATAGCACGAGTCCGAGCACATGGTGCCGTTCCACAGCGTGGCGTGGCCGGAGGCATCGCTCCAGATGGACACGTCAAAGACCAGGATGCCCTTCTTTCCCGCGAAGTTCGCCGCCGTCGGCTTCTCGTAGGTGTGCTCGGGCTTGCCGAACAGCGCGTCGAGGTGAGGCACCAGATCCTTGACGCGGTACAGATAGCGGGCCCCGCCGTCACCCGAGGACACCGCTCCGGCATTGGCCGTGATGGGGAAACCCGTCTGGTTCAGCACGTAGCTCATGCGGATGGCGCAGGCATTGGTGAAGATGCCCCCATCGATATTGCGCTTCACCTTGCCGCCGATGACCTGGCCCACGTGGGCGACCGAGCCGGCGACTCGCGAGAAGGCCGCCCAGGCCAGGTTGAAATTGGGTCGCTGCGCCATGATTCCCCTGCTTGCCGGTTGATGGTGCCGGGAACCTTATCGGGCGCGTGCGACCCCTTTCATGACAGGAAAAAGTCCGTTACGCAGCCTTGCGGGGCGTCACACTTGGCGAGCGGTGTCACCCGTAGCGGTACAAGCCCGCCGGATTGTCGACCAGGATGCGCTGCAGGACCTGGGCATTCCCCGCCCACGCGCCGAGCAATGCCAGCAGGTTCGCCTCGTCGGGACGCCGCGCCTGCCCCGGATGCGGCCAGTTGCTGGCCCAGAGGCAGCGCTCGGGATAGCGGCGCGCCAGTTCCGCCGCCAGGCGGCCCACGTCGTCATAGCCCGGCGCACCGATGCGGGAAGTCTCATACGGCGCAGACAGCTTCACCCAGGTATTGCCCGCGTCCAGCAGGCGGCACAGGCTGTGCCAGCCGGGGTGATCCAGCCCCACGGGCGCCAGGAACTTGCCCGTGTGATCGATGACCAGCGGCGTGGGCAAGGCGGACAGCAGAGGCTCGTAGGCCGGCAATTCACGGCCATCAAGCTGCAGGTTGATGATCCAGCGCCACGGCGCGATACGCGCGGCCATCACCGGCAGGTCGTGCCAGCCCAGCAAGGATTGCGCGCCAGGGATCATCATGAAGCGCACGCCGCGCACGCCGGCACGATCCCACTGCGCCAGTTGTTCCTCGGCGGTATCGGTGGCGAAGGCCAGGATGGCGCGCGCCGCGTCGCCGCCCTGCCGCAAGGCATCCAGCGTGCAGCGATTGTCCAAGCCATAGCCCACGGGCTGCACGATGACCGCGCGCGACAGGCCCAGGCGGGCGCGCAGCGCCAGGTAATCCTCCCAGCGCGCACCCTCCGGCGCGACAGCGGGCGCGGGCATGGGGTAGCGGTCGGGGGCATAGACATGCAGATGCGTGTCGCAGGCGCCGGATGGAAGCGCCAGGACCTCAGGCATGGTTCGCGCCCGCCGCCATGAAACGCTCACGGAAACGCGTGGCGTGGTCGAGGTTCAGGGCGCCCGCCGGCGCTTCGCCGCGCAGCATCGCCCCCACCTGCGCGACCGTGTCCAGCGCCTGGTGCGCCACGGCTTGCGGCGTGAGACCGCCGACATGGGGCGAGGCGATGACCTTCGGGTGCGCAGCCAGCGTCGGGCTGGGCATCTGGTCCGGCGCCCTGCCCACGTCCAGCGCGCAGCCCGCCAGGCGGCCGGCATCCAGCGCGCGCAACAGCGCCGCGTCATCCACCAGCTCGCCGCGCGACGCATTGATGAAGCAGGCATCCGGCCTCATGGCCGCGAAGGCGGCGTCATTGAACAGATTGGCGGTCTGCGGCACCGACGCGGCCAGGCAGACCACGTGGTCCGATTGCGCCAACAGGGCCGCCAACGTGTCGGCGCGGCGGCACGGCGCCACATCGGCCTGGAAGGGATCGTGCACGACCACGTCCATGCCCAGCGCCAGCCCCAGGCGCGCCAGATAGCGGCCGATGGTGCCGTAGCCCACGATGCCCAGCGTGGCGCCGGCCAGTTGCCGTCCCATGCGCGGCCGCGGCGCACGGCCCGCGCGATAGTCGCCCACGCCATCCGAGATGCCGCGGTCCAGGTCGATCATGGCGCCGACGATCCATTCGGCCACGGAAGGGCCGAAGCCCGGCGAGGCGCGCGTGACCAGCACGCCGTGCTGGCTGGCGGCGGCCAGGTCGATATTGCTGACATCCACGGCCACGCGACAGAACGCCACGAGCTCGGGCAGGCTGGCGAAGACTTCGGCTGGCACTGCCGGCACGCGCGCGCCGATGATGACCTGGCAGCCCTGCGCCGCGTCGATCATCTCGCGCGGCGAGAGCGGCGCGTCCTGCGCGTTGAGCCGCACGTCGGCAAGCGCGCGCAGGCCGGACAGGGCCTGCTCGCCGTAATAGTTTTCCCGCATGCGCGGGCTGTGGTTCAGGAATACTCGGATCATGCCCTGCTCCCGGAAGGCTGCGCCGCGGGCGGCGGACTGACGGATTCCCGCGGCACCAGCGCGGGATCGAAACGAAGTTGCTCGGCCGGCGCGTCAGGCTCGGTGATGCGCAGCACGGCGCGATCGACCATGGCCTGCGCCATGGGCTCGACCGGCATGGCGATGGACGTGAGCGGCGGCGACGTGAAGGCCGCCAGCACCATGTTGTCCATGCCCACCACCGAGACGTCTTCCGGCACGCGCTTGCCGGCGGCGCGCAGGCCGGCCATGAGGCCCATGGCAAGCGTGTCGTTGACCGTGACCACGCCCGTGGGCGCGGCGGTTTCGGCGGCCAGCCGCTGGCCGAGTTCATAACCGATGTCGGCCAGCTCGGAATCCCCATAGGCCGTGATGGCGCGGCCTTCATAGACCTGCGCGGACACCGGCTCGGCGGCCTGGCCCGCTGCGCGCAGGAAGCCCTGGATCTTGCGGTCGCGGCTGTTGGTGCGGCCCGCCGGCATCACGAAGGCCAAGCGGCGGTGGCCGTGATCGATGAGATGCTGCGCGGCCAGGCGTCCGGCCTCGACATTGTCGGCATAGACATGGTCGATGCCCCGGTTGCCCGCGGTACCCGGCGCGCGGTCATAGCTGATGACGGCCAGCCCGCGCGCGACGGCATCCTCGACATGGCGCTCGTCATCGAAGGACGACAGCAGGATGGCCGCGGCCACCCCGAAGCCGCTCAGGTCTTCCAGCATGCGGGCTTCCAGCGCACGGTCGCGATGCGTGTTGCACAGCATGACGCGATAGCCGTGGCGGGTCTGCGCATAGGACTCGAGCGCCGCGGCGATCTGTCCATAGAAAGGGTTGGCCGTGGACGGGACCAGCAGGCCGATGACGGGCATCTTGCCGGTCTTCAATTGGCGGGCGGCCTGGTTGGGACGGTAGCCGAGCAACTGGATGGCCTGCTGGATCCGCTCGGCGGTATCGGGGCGCAGGCGTTCCGTCCGACCATTCAAGACGTTGGACACGGAACTGATCGATACCTTGGCTAGCCTGGCTACGTCCTGGATCGTGGCCATGCCGGTCTCCTTTGCGGCCCCGCCGGCACCTGACCGGCATGATGAAGCTGGATCATATGAATCGTTCTAGTAAATCGTTATATCTCGACGAATGTATCACGCACCTGAAGGACGAACAATTCTAGCGTTTTCCCCTAGTTATTATTGGTTGTTTCGCGGTTTATACGCATGCTAGATTTCGTCACTACAACGTTTTACTAAAACGTTTTAATCGATGCATCCAAAAAACAGGGTTGCCAGGGAAGACGACCGCAAGGATCCCCGGCCCGGCCCGCCAATAAGGAGACTTGCCATGCCTCGCAGCGCCCCCTTCAAACGCCTCGCCCTGGCCGCCGCCCTGTCGGCCCTGGCCCTGTCCACCCTGCTCGCGCACGCGCAGCAGAAGAAGCGCGAGATCAAGGTCTCGCACGCCCAGCAGGCCACGCTGGATTCCGAGCTGCAGATCGCGGCCTGGATCTTCCGCAACTACGTCAATGAAAATTCCGACACGCTGAACGTGCGGATCTTCCCGAACAATGCCCTGGGCGACGAGCGCTCGGTCTATGAAGGCATGCAATTGGGCGGCGGCGCCACCTGCGCCCTGGGGGGCACGGCCATCCTGAACACGTTCTCGCCCCGCCTGGGCGTGGTCGACCTGCCCTTCCTGTGGAAGGACTACGAGCACATGAACCGCTCGCTGGACGGCGATGTGGGCAAACAGCTGTCGGCCGAGCTGGAGAAGTCGGGCCTGAAGACGGTGGGCTGGCTCACCAACTGGGGCTTTCGCAACGTCATCACCGCCAACAAGCCGGTCACCAAGCCTGAAGACCTGAAGGGCCTGAAGATCCGCACCATCCAGAGCCCGGTGTATATCGAGGCGCTGAACGCCATGGGCGCGAACGCCACGCCGATGTCCTTCGGCGAGGTCTACTCCGCCATGCAGACCGGCGTGCTGGACGGCTTCGAACACGGCCCCGCCGTGGTGTTGACCGGCAAGTACTACGAGGTCACCAAGCACGTCGCGCTGACCCGCCACTTCCTGGGACCGGCCATCTTCGCCTGCTCGCTGAACGAATGGAAGCAGCTCACGGACAAGGAACGCGACGTGCTGGCGCAAGGCGTGAAGCTCGCCTCCGACATCAACCGCTCGCTGGCGCCCGTGCGTGAGGCCCAGGCGCTGGATCAACTGCGCGCCCGCGGCATGCAGGTCCACGAGATCGACACCACCTCGTTCCAGCAGAACGCCGTGAAGATCCAGGACAAGTTCGCCGCCGACCGCAAGGCCGAGGACCTGCTCACGCTGATCCGCGACGCCGGCAACCAGGCCAACGGCCAGGCCAAGTAAGCGTCACTGCAAGCCGGAGTCCGTCATGCGACATATACATTTTGCGGTGCACCTGCTGCTGGCCGCGCTCTTCGCCGTCATGGTCGTCGTGGGCGCCATGCAGGTGTTCAACCGCTTCCTGCTGAACAACTCGCTCAGCTGGAGCGAGGAGCTGCAGAAGTTCAGCTTCATCTGGCTGGTCTTCTTCGCCATTCCCGTGGCCTACCAGCGCGGCTCGCACCTGTGCGTGGACGCCATCACCAATCTCTTCCCGAACCGCGCGCGCGCCGCGCTGGCCAAGGTGGTGGACGTGATGTGGCTGGTGCTGGGCCTCGCCTTCGTCTTCCTGACCTGGAAGCTGATGAGCGTGGCGCGCTACCAGCAAAGCGCCGGTTTGGGGCTGAGCATGGCCTGGGTGTACAGCGGCATGCTGGCGGGCGGGGCCTACCTGGTCCTGTGCGCCTGCATCAAGCTGGTGTCGCGTGACGGCCCGGCGGACACCACCACGCCTGCCCAGCACATCGAGGAGCAGCAACAGTGACCTTGATACTCATCTTTGGCGGCCTGCTCGTGCTGGTCATGCTGGGCGTGCCCATCATCCTGGCCATCGCCAGCGTCAGCCTGGCCGGCGTCAGCCTGCTGGACGGCCTGGTGCCGGCGCTGATGCCGCAGAAAACCTTTTCGATGCTGGACTCCTTCAGCCTGCTGGCCCTGCCCTACTTCATCCTGGCGGGCGCCATCATGGCGCGCGGCGGCCTCAGCGAAGGCCTGATCAGCTTCTCACAGAAGATCGTCGGCCACATCCGCGGCAGCCTGGGCCACACCGCGGTGCTTTCCTGCACGGCCATGGCCAACGTCTCGGGCTCGTCCACGGCGGAAGCGGCGGCCGTGGGATCGATCATGATCCCCGCCATGAAGAAGCAGGGCTATCAGCCCGGCATGGCCGCCTCCATCGTGGCCGCCTCCGCCACCATCGGCCCCATCATCCCGCCCAGCATGACGATGATCATCTACGGCTCGATGACCGGCGTGTCGATCGGCGGGCTGTTCCTGGCCGGCATCCTGCCGGGCATCCTGATCGCCGTCAGCCTGATGGGGGTGATCTACGGCATGTCCTACCTGCCCGCCTACCCCGAACTGCGCGCCGTGCTGCCGCGCGCCTCGTTGAAGGAGGTGCTGCGCTCGACCGTGGAGGTGTGGCCTGCGCTGCTCGCGCCCTTCGTGATCCTGGGGGGCATCCTGGGCGGCATCTTCACCGCGACCGAGGCAGGCGTGGTGGCCTGCGTCTACAGCCTGGCAGTCAGCGTGTTCTGGTATCGCGCGCTGAAGCTCAAGGACATGTTCGCGATCCTGGTGGATGCCGCGGTCACCACGGCTATGGTGGCGGGCGTCATCGGCATGGCGGGGGCGCTGGGCTGGATGCTGAGCTACCTGAACTTCAACGACCTGATGCTGGACAACCTGCGCGGCCTCACCACGAGCCCGATGCTGATGCTGCTCATCCTGCTGGCGTTGATGCTGCTGCTGACCATGCTGCTGGACGGCCTGGCGGTGGTCGTGGTGCTGGTGCCCACCATCGTCTACATCGGCGAAGCCTTCGCGCTCGAACCGATGCAGCTGGGCATCCTGATGATCATGATCACGCAGATCGCGGGCCTGACGCCACCAGTGGCCATCCTGCTCTTCATCACGACAAGCATTGCCAAGACCACGTTCATGGACACGGTGCGGGCCAGCTGGCCCTTCGTGGGCGCGCTGCTCTTCGTCCTGGGCCTGGTCGTCGTCATTCCGGAACTGGCAACCTGGTTGCCAGCGCGGGTGTTCTCGCCTTGATCAGGCAACAGGAAACACCCCTTGATGCCGCCCGGTTTTCCGGGCGGTTTTTTTTGCTGCCGTCGGATCAGGCTTTGGCGGGCTGCCGCGCATCGAAGCGCTCGCGCGCCGCCTCGATGGTCTCGAGGTTCTTCTCGGCCCACACCCACACCCCGCAGAACGCCGCGCCCAGGCTCAGGCCCAGGTCAGTCAGCCGGTATTCCACGTGGGGCGGCACGACCGGATGCACCGTGCGCAGCACCAGGCCTTCGCGCTCCATCTCGCGCAAGGTCTGCGTCAGCATTTTCTGGCTGATACCGTCCACCTGGCGGGCAAGCTGCGTGAAGCGCAGTTCCCCCTGCGTGGCCAGTACATCCAGGATGATCATGGTCCACTTGTCGGCCACGCGGGCGATCACCCCCGTGACCAGGGCTTCCACGCGCGGATCGGGTTTATCTGCCTGGGACAGCTTGCGCTGGATGTCGTGGTGCCTGGCGAGGTCGATGGACATGCGTTCACCCTTATCTTTTCATACTGACTTCCAGGTATGTATAGCACTTTTCGGTGCCTACTTCCCAAAAGAGAGTGTCATTTTTATCCTGCCAGCTCACACAAGACAAGGAGCTCGCATGCCTCACCCCACCCTTCCCTCGCCGGCCCGTCGGCAACTACTGGCCGCCGCCAGCCTTACCACCGCCGCCGTCGCCACCGCCGCCGTCGCCACCGGCGCGGCCGCCCCGGCACTGGCCGCCACTGCGCAGGCAGGCAAACAAGCGCCGGGCGCGGGCAAGGCCGCGCTTGTCACCGGCTCGTCGCGCGGCATCGGTGCGGCCACGGTCCGCCGCCTGGCCCAGGACGGCTATGCCGTCACCGTCAACTACCTCCGCAGCCGCGATCTCGCCGAGCGCGTCGCCGCCGACATCCGCGCCGCGGGCGGCCAGGCCATCGTCGTGCAGGCGGACGTGAGCGACCCGGCCGCCGTGCGCCGGCTCTTCGACGCCACGGAAAAGGCCCACGGGGGCGTGGACGTAGTGGTGAGCAATGCCGGGATCATGCGCCTGGCGCCTTTCGGTGACATGAGCGACACGGACTTCGACGAGATGATGGCCGTCAATGTGAAAGGCAGCTTCAACGTGCTGCGCGAGGCGGCGCGGCGCGTGCGCGATCACGGCCGCATCATCGCGCTGTCGTCCAGCATCACGCGGATGCGCACGCCCACGTATGGCCCGTATGCCGCCAGCAAGGGCGCGCAGGACCTGTACGCCAGCGTGCTGGCCAAGGAGCTGGCGGGCCGCATGGTGTCGGTCAACGCGATCGCGCCGGGCGTGGTGAACACGCCGCTTTTCACCGACGGCAAGACACCCGAGCAGATCGCGGGTTTCGCGCAGCGCACGCCGCACCGCCGCCTGGGCGAACCAGAGGACATCGCCAACACTATCGCGGCGCTGTGCGCAACGGATGGCTGGTGGGTCAGCGGCCAGACCGTCTTCGCCAACGGCGGGATCGTCTAGGCCCCGTCAAGCTGGGGCGGCACCCGCAAGGTCACCCTCGTGCCCTTGCCCGCCTCGCTGTCCACGGACAGCGAGGCGCCCAGGCGTTGCGCGCGCAAGCGCATCCCGGCCAGCCCGCGCCCGGCATTCGGCTGGCCGGCCTCGCGCTGCCCGGCCTTGAAGCCCTGCCCATCGTCCCTCACCTGGATGCACAGGCCCTTGCCTTCGGCGGCGATCTCGATATGCAGGTGCGTGGGCCGCGCATGCTTGAGCGCATTGTTGATCGACTCCTGCACGATGCGCAGGATCGACAGTGCCCCTGTCGCGTTCAGGCCCGCCAGCGGCGGCACGGCCTCGGCATGCCAGCCCAGGTGGATGCCCAGCGCGGCCAGCCTCGGCGCCAGGCGGAAGCGCAGATTGCCCAGCAAGGGCAGCACGTCGCCTTCGGCCACGTCCAGCGAATCGATGATGAGCCGCAAGTCCTGCAGGGACTCGTCGATGACGAGCGCCAGCTCCTTGCGATCCACCTCTTCTCGCAGGGCCAGGCGCTTGGCGGTGATCAGTTGCGCGCCCATGCCGTCGTGCATGTCCTGCAGGATGCGGGCCCGCTCCGTGCCCACCGCCGCGCGGTGATTGCGCACGGCTTCTTCGCGGTCCTGGACGAAGCGCTCGGCCAGCACGAGCACCAGCATCGCGCACAGCGGCACGGCCGCCGCCGTGTTGTAGCGGAAACTGTCCCAGGGCAGCCAGCCGAAAGGCAGCATATTGGAATGCAGGACCGCTGCCGTCCAGATGACGGCCACCCCCACAAGCAGGCCCAAGCGCATCGATCGCTGCAACCAGGCGGTTTCCAACAGCAACGCCAGCACATACGCGATCAAGGGGTAGAACGGCGTGGCATACAGCCAGACCTTGTCGCTTGCCGTCCCCAGCACGATCGTCGCGGCCGAAGCAAGCATGACGGCCAGCGACACCAGGTGGATGACCCACGGCAAATGGCGCTTGCGCACGGCCGACAGCCGATAGGCGGCCAAGCACAGCAGCCACACCATGGCGGCAAACACCACCGCGCGCACCGCATAGCGGTCGCCCCGCGACAAGGGCAGCTCGGGAATCAGATCCAGCGCCAGCGACACCGCCCCCAGCGCCAAGGTGACCTGGATGCCGGCGTACTGCTTGCGCCGATAGGCATAGGCGCAGGCCAGCGCCATGGCGGACAACATCAGGATGACCAGCGCATAGGGCATGGCCGTGCTGAGCAGGCGCTGGGGCGCCAGCATCGCCGCCATGACCGGCACGGGCCCCAGGCGAGGCGCCGACAGGCCGCTGCGCATGTCCTGGTCGCCCAGCATCCGCACCAGCAGCTCGTTGCGGCCAACCAGGAAAGCCGTGGACGGCAGCACGAAGTACAAGGGCGCATCCAGGTACTGCACTTCCCTGCCCTCGGGCCGTTCGTCACGCAGGCGCGCGTTCAGCAGCGCCCCGTTCAAGCTGATCTCGCCCGCCACGGCCAGGCGCGGCAAATACAGCGCCAGCGGCTCGGCCGGCAAGGCCGGCAGCACGAAATCAACGCGGTACCACGCCAGCCCGCTTGCATCGGGCCGGCGCTTGCGCCAGCTGTCCGGCAAGGGCACGGGCTCCCAGCCATCACGAGGCGGCTCGGCCGCGTCGCTGCGCACGAACTCGCCCTGCGTCAGCGTCAGCACCCCCGGCACCGACTCGGGCGGCAGCACGGGATCCCAGACGAGAAAAACCATTTCCGCCAGCAGCAGGGCCAGCGCGATGGCCAGGGTGCGCATCAGCGGATCAGGCCACGCAGCCGCGCCTGGTTGACCGCCTCCATGCGGTTGCGCACGGCCAGCTTGCCGTAGATGTTCTTGATGTGCGTGGCCGCCGTGTGCGAGGAGATGAAGAGCTGCTCGGCCGTCTCCGATACGGTGAAGCCACGGGCGATCAGGCTGAGGATGTGGGTTTCGCGCGAGGTCAGCGTGTCGGACTCGCGCAGCGGCGTGGTGGCCGGCGCTGCCGCCGGCACGAAGCGCGCCAGCAGGTGCTTGGCGATCTGCGGGGACAGGGGCGCGCCGCCCTCATGCACCAGGCCGATGGCGCGCACGAACTCTTCGGGCACGCTGTCCTTCAACAGATAGCCGCGCGCGCCGGCCTCGATGGCCCGGATCACGTGCGCTTCGTCGCCGAACATGGTGGCGACCAACGCGGCGACGGGCGGATCGGACTGGCTCCATTCCGCGATCAGTTCCGAACCATCGCCATCGGGCAGGCCCAGGTCGATCACGGCCACGGCCGGCCGCTCCCTGGCCACCAGCGCGCGCGCCTCGGCCAGCGAACCTGCGCCGCCCAGCCAGCGCAGGCTGGGCTGGGCGCGCGCCATCCGCTCGAAATCCTCGCGCAGGCCGGTGTCATCTTCGACGACGACGATGGAAATGGGATCAGTCATTGCGCTCGATGCATAAGGGTAAGGCCCGGCAGAAACCCGGGCCGGCGGCAGGCTTGCGGCGAGTCATTCTAGCCGCGCCCTCGCACGCGGAATCTACCGGATTAAGGGTATTTGATGCGCGTGAAGATCCGCCCGCCTTTGCCAGCCAGGGCTCAACAAGGCAGTGCGCCGCCCGCCCCCAACTGCGCGCGCAGCCAGTCGGCCGCCGCCAGCACGGATGCATCCGGCCCGGCGCGCAGCACCAGGTGATAGGTATGCCCGGCGATGGTCGGGCCGAAAGGCTGGACGAGATGGCCCGCGGCCAGTTCGCCCGCGACCAGCGCCAGGCTCAGCAGAGCGACGCCCTGTCCGGCCACGGCGGCCTGGATGGCATGCCCTTCGTCCGACAGGTGCAGATGGCCCCGCTCGGCGGGCGGCGGCAAGCCCGCCTGCGCAAACCAGTTGTCCCAGGTGGGATTGAAAGACAGGCTGGCCTGCCAGGAAAAATGGATGAGCGGCGCATGCGCCAGCGCCTCGGGCGAGGTGATGCCCAACCTGGGATTGACCACGGGCGCATAGTGATCGGCAAACATCGGCTCGGCCCGCAAGCCCGGATACGGGCCACGCCCATAGCGGATCGCGATGTCGACATCGCTGTGGACCATATCCACCGGCGCATCCGAGGCATGCAGTTGCAGGTCGATGCCGGGATGCAGCTGATGGAAGCTGGCCACGCGCGGCACCAGCCATTTCGCGGTGAAGGCGTTGGTGGCGGAGATCGTCACGCGGATGCGCCTGCGTGCCTGCAACAGGCGGTCGAATGCCGCCTCGAAGGCATCGAAGCCATCGCGCAGCACCGGATAAAGCGCCAGCCCGGCCTCGGTCAGCGCAACCTTGCGCACCTGGCGCGCGAACAGCACGAGTCCGGTATGGGCCTCCAGCGCGCGGATCTGGTGACTGATGGCGGTGGGAGTCACGGCCAGTTCGTCAGCGGCCCGCTTGAAACTGCCCAGGCGCGCAGCCGCCTCGAAGGCGCGCAGCGCGGACAACGGCGGCAGGCGTCGCATGCAAGCTCAATCAGATGAGAAAAAATCATCTTATAGCTGATTATTGACCATTTGTCGTTGCGCCCGTCAATGCACATCATGACGTCACACCGGGAACGGATAGCTGATTTCATTTCATCCCCTCCTGACACCTCGACTCAACGGAGATTCTCATGCTGGAACGCGTCATCACCCATCCCGATCCCTACGAACCCTACCTGCTGTCGCAAGGCATCAAGTTCGGAAACCTGTTGTTCATCTCCGGCCAGGCCGGCGCCGGCGAAGATGGCCGCATCGTGGCGGGCGGCTTCCGCGCCCAGGGCGAACAGGCATTCGCCAACCTGCGCCGCGCGCTGGAAGCTGGCGGCAGCAGCCTGGACAAGGTCATCAAGGTGACGATCTTCGTCACCGACATGAACCACTTCCAGGATGTCGTGGCCTTGCGCCGCCAGTTCTTCTCGCCCCCCTACCCCGCCGACACCATCGCCGAGATCAAGGCCCTGTACGACCCGGCCGCCCTGATCGAGATCGAAGCCATCGCCGCGCTGGGAGACGCGTGATGCAGCGCGACACCACGCTGCCCGACGGCATCGCCCCGCTTTTCCAGCCGCTGAACCTGGGCGGCCTGACCCTGCGCAACAGGCTGGCGGTGGCCCCCATGACCCGCGTGAGCGCCACCGCCGACGGGCTGGCCACGCCCGCCATCGCCGCGTACTACGCGGCCTTCGCGCAAGGCGGCTTCGGCCTCATCATCACCGAAGGGCTCTACACCGATACCGCGCACGCCCAGGGCTATCTGCACCAGCCGGGCATGGCCACGGCCGCGCAACGGGAATCCTGGCGAGCGGTGATCCATGGCGTGCATGCGCAAGGCGGGCGCATCGTCGCCCAGCTCATGCATGCCGGAGCGCTGTCGCAAGGCAACCCGTGGCGCAGCGGCACCCTCGCGCCTTCCGCGGTGCAACCCGCCGGTGCGCAGATGGGCTTCTATCGCGGGCAGGGCCCGTATGCGTTGCCGCGCGCCATGAGCCAGGCCGATATCGACGAGGCGGTACGGGGCTTCGCCGACGCCGCGATGGCGGCCAGGGAAGCCGGCTTCGACGGCGTGGAGATCCACGGCGCCAATGGCTACCTGCTGGATCAGTTCCTGGCCGCGCACACCAACCTCCGTGACGACGCCTACGGCGGCATGTTGCCCGCGCGCCTGCGCCTGGCCACGGAGGTCGTGCACGCCGTGCGCGCGGCCGTGGGAGCCGCCTTCCCGGTGGGCCTGCGCCTCTCGCAAGGCAAGGTCAACGACTTCACCCACAAGTGGCCCGAAGGCGAGGCCGGCGCGGCATTGCTGTTCCAGGCAGTGGGAAAGCTGCCGCTGGATTACCTGCACACCACGGAATTCGAGGCATGGCAACCGGCTTTCGGCAACGGTGCCAGCCTGGCCGCCCTGGCCAAACTGCACGCGGGGGCGCTGCCCGTGCTGGCCAATGGCTCGCTGCATGACCCCGCCGCAGCCGCCGGGATGCTGGCGCGCAAGGAAGCCGATGCCGTCACGCTGGGACGCGGCGCCTTGACGCACCCTGACTGGCCGGCGCGCGTGCGCGCAGGTCTGCCCATCGAGGACTTCGACCGCGGCCTGCTGTCGCCGATCGCCGACCTGGACAACGCCAGGCGGCGCCGGGCCGCCGCGTGAGGCGGGACGCGCCGGCCGGAAGACATGCCGGCCCGGCGCGCCATTCACTTGCTCATCCAGCCTGGCAGCCACAACGCCAGTTGCGGCACGGCCAGCAACAGGACGATCATCAGCAGCAGCACCGCCAGGAACGGCAGGACGCCCACCACCACGTCCATGAACCTGCCCTCGCCGCGCACGCTGTGCACGACGAAGAGGTTCATGCCGAAAGGCGGCGTCAGTTGCCCCATCTCGCACAGCACGATCAGCATGACGCCGAACCACACCGGGTCATAGCCCAGCGACACCACGATGGGCACGGTCAGGGGCGCCGTGGTCACCAGCATCGCCAGCGTATCCATGAAGCACCCCAGGATGATGTAGAACAGGATGATGGCAAGCATCATTCCCAGGGGCGGCAAGTCCAGGGCCGAGACCGACGACACCAGCCTGGTCGTCAAGCCGATGGACGACAGCACGAAATTCAGGAAGAACGCCGCCAGGGTGATGAGGATGATCATGCCTGTGGTGCGCAGGGTGGCTTCGAAGGCACGGCCCAGCATTTCCCAGCTGAGGGCGCCGTTCCACAGGCACAGCAGCATGGCCGCCACCACCCCCAGCGCAGCCGACTCACTGGCCGTGGCGATGCCGCCATAGATCACGCCGATGACCAGCACGAAAATGGCCAGCGGCGGCAACAGGTCCGGCAACACGCCGATGCGTTCGGACCAGCTCACCGAGGGGCGCTGGCCCGCCAGGCTGGGCCGACGCAGGCATATGCCCACGATCAACCCCATGAAGAGACCCGTGAGCAGCAGCCCCGGCAAGGTTGCGGCCAGATAGAGCTTGGGCACCGACACGTTGGCGATCAACGCATAGACGATCATGTTGATCGACGGCGGGAGCAGGATGCCCAGGGTGCCGCCGGCGGCAATCGACCCCAGGAACAGCGGCGCATGGTAGCCGCCCTTCTTCTGCTCGGGCAGCGCCAGCGTCGAGATGGTGGCGGCGGTTGCCACGCTGGAGCCGCTGGTGGCCGAGAACAAGGCGGATGCGCCGATGTTCGCGTTCAGCAAACCGCCCGGCAGCCACGACACCCATTTGGAAACCGCCCCATACATACGGCCCGCCACCCCCGAGCTGACCAGCAGTTCGCCCATCAGCACATATAGCGGAATGGCGACCAGCAGGAACTCCGCGCTGGTGCCCCAGGCCAGTTCGCCCATGGCGTTGGCGAGCGACAAGGGCGAATGGAACTCGGCCAGCGTCAGGCCCAGCAGGCCGACCGTGGCGGCGGCGGTCACGCTCAGTGCCAGCAGGCCGAGCAGCATGGATAAGGTCAAGGTCAACATCATGCGCTCCTAGCGTTGCGGCCGCGCGGCTGCGCCTGGCGCGGCCGGGGAGGTGTCGATGGGCGTGCCGGCGGACTGCGTCTCGGCCACGATCTCCTCCTCGACGGAATGGATGCCGATCAGCGCGCCCACGGCCTGCCAGCGGCCCGCAGTGACACGCGCCAGCGCGCAGGCGCCCAGCACCACCACGGTCAACAGGAAAAAGGCATAGCCCGCGAACCACAGCGACTGCGGAATCCACTGCGGGATCTGCAGCGGCGTGTTGGACACCGAGCGGAAGGCAATCGACTCGGCCAGCACGTGCCAGGCGTGATAGGTCAAGGTGCCGACGAACACGCCCAGGCAGATCAGGGCGAAGCAATCCAGCACCACGCGCGCCTTGGGCGCCAGGTGGGTATAGACCACGTCCACGCGGATGTGCGAACGCCGCAGCAGCGTGATGGGGAAGGCCCAGGCGCTGGAGACCGCCAGCACATAGCCCGCGATTTCGTCGGCGCCGCCCAGCGACAGGCCCAGCACCTTGCGCGCCAGCAGGTCGATGACGATGAGCCAGGAAGCGGCCAGCAGGCCGAGCCCGCCGATCCAGGCGCCGCCGCGCGCGACGCGCTCCAGCATCCGTACCGGCTGTTGTGTAGAGGTGGACATGAGGGTTCTCCTTGCGATCAGGGCAGCGTGACGCCAAGCGCCTTGCCCGCCGAGCCGTTCCAGGCCGCCTTGCATTCCTGGCCGCAGCGCTCGCCCCAGGCGGCCGCGACCTTGGCGGCCACTGCGCGCACCGCCTCGCGGTCCGCCCCTTCGGGTGTACGCGCCTGCATGTCCGCCGGCGTGTGGATGCGACATTCGCCCTGGCCGGTGTTGCAGGCCAGGGCATAGGCGTTCTCGCGCGCGGTCTCGTCCCACAACCGGTTTTCCAGTACCTGGGCCTGGGCCTGCAGGAACTGCTGCACGGCAGGCTCAAGCTCGCGCCAGCGCGCCTCGCTCATGGCGTAGAAGCCGATGGACCAATCGGTGGGCAGGTTATAGAGGTGCTTGGCCACGTCGTACCATTTGGCCGCGTTGCCCGAGCCGATGCCCGACACGGCGCAATCCACCACGCCGGTCTGCAGCGCGGGAATCACTTCGGCAAACGCGATGGTCACGGGCGAAGCCCCCAGTGCGCTGACGAAATCGGACATGTTCCGTCCACGCGTACGAACCTTGCGGCCCTTCAGGTCTTCCAGCCGCGTGACGGGTTCGCGGCAGAAGAACACCTGCGCGGTGTAGGGCACCGTCGCCAGCAGGCGCACGCCGTGCCGCTCGCGCATGCGCGCTGCCAGTACCGGCCGGTAGGCCCGCACCATCTTGTGCGCGGTCTCGATGTCGGGCGCCATGCCGGGCAGGTCCACGCCCTCGAAGCCGGCGTCGTCGCCGCTCACGAAGGCGAAGACGCCCATCGCAACGTCGAGCGCCTCGGCGCGCAGCAGGCGCACCACCTCCGGCCCTTTCAGCCCGCTCTCGGACAAGCCGACCAGTTCAGCCGTGACCCGGCCGCCGGAGGCTCCGGGCAGCGTGTCGCGCCAGAATGGTTGCTCCACGGCCGAGAAGGTGTAGTTGTGGCTGCCGCCGCCCACGACACGCAGGTGCGTGGCGGGCAGTTGCGCCCAGGCGAGCGTCGCCGTGGCGGCCAGGCAGGCCGCCAGGATCAGTCTTTTCATGTCTCCCCCTGTGAGGGTGTGTTCTATGTCGGAATGCAGTCAGCCGCGCTAACGTGGGCGCGGGTCGGCACGCCCCTTGTGATGGTCGCTGTGGCGCTGGAAGAGTTCGGCCAGGAACAGGGCCAGCCGGTCATCGCCGCCCGGGCACAGGATCTGCAGGCCGGTGGGCAGGCCGGCGGCGTCGCGGCCATTCGGCAGAGACACCCCGCACATCTGCAGCAGGTTGCCGATGCGCGTGTATTGCACCGGCGCATTGCCGTGGTCGACCTCGGTCAGCGGCAGCGCCGTGGTCAGCGTGGTGGGCGTCAGAAGGCCCGCGATGCCGCGCAGGCGCGCCTCCATCTCGGCCTGCAGGCGGTCGCGGTCGCGCAAGGCGGCAAGATAGCGCCGCGCCGGCACATCCAGCGCCGCCAGCAGGCGGGGCCGCACGGAGCCGTCCACCGGCAGGCTCAGGTCCGTCATCTCGCGCTCGAACGACGCCACGCCTTCGGTCATCATGATGTCGCCGGTCACGGCCTTGAACGCATCCAGGGAAACCGGCGGCGCCACCGTCACGATGCGCGCGCCCAATTCCCGGAACAGCGCCAGGCTGTCCGCGTAGGCCGACAGCATCTCGGGCTGCACGTTCTCCAGGTACGCGTCGGGCAGGCGCCCCAGCGTCAAACCGCTTGCGCTGAAGCGCGGCGCATCGATGGATTCGGCCCACTCGCCCAAGGCCGCGGGCGCCAGGGCGTCGAACACGATGCGCGTATCCGCGGCGCTGTGCGCGAAGATGCCCACGCTGTCCAGGGTCTGGCTCAGCGTGACCACGCCCGTGGCATCGATCCGACCCACCGTCGGCTTCAGCCCGGTAATGCCGCAATAGCTGGCAGGCACGCGCACGGAGCCGCCGGTATCGGTGCCGATGGCAACGGGCGCCAGCCGCCCGGCCACCGCCACGGCAGAGCCGCTGCTGGAGCCGCCCGGAATGCGGTGCACGGCGTCGTCCCACGGATTGCGCGGCGTGCCCATGTGCTCGTTCGGTCCCCAGGCCCCCATGGCGAACTGCACCATGTGCGTCTTGCCCAGGATGATGGCGCCGGCGCGGCGCAGGCGCACCACCAGGTCAGCCGAGCGGTGGGCCACGGTGTTCGCGTGGATGGGCGACCCGATGGACGTCGGCTTGCCTGCGATATCGATGATGTCCTTCAAGGCAATCGGCACGCCGTGCAGCGGGCCCAGGTCCACGCCCGCCGCGCGCTGCAGGTCCACGGCGCGCGCGGCGTCGAGCGCCTCCTCCGCATAGACCGCCACATAGGCGTGCAGCCAGCCGTCCAGCGCATCGATGCGCGACAGATAGGCGCGCACGGCTTCCTCGGCTTGGAGTTCCCGCCGGCGCAGGCGGTCGGCCAGCTCGGCCAGTGCCAGGTCGGTGATCATGCCCGGCCTCCCTGGCTGGCCACACGGGCAGCCTCGATGGCGCGATCGATGACGGCGCGGGAGCCGACGATGTCGGGAAATTTCTCGCCAGCACGCAGCCGCGCCAGCGTCTCCTTCTCATGCAGTTGGAAATCGATGGCGGCCTGCGCTGCCGCGCGCACCGCGCCTGGCCCCAGCACCAGCACGCCGTTCTCGTCGGCCAGCACCGCATCGCCCGGGCGCACCGCGATACCGCCGCAAGCGATGGTGCCGCAGAACTCGCCTTCCTGGCCCAGCACGCGCGTCGTGACGACCGACGGGCCCCGTGACCAGACCGGCACGCCGTAGGCACGCAGCTCGCCCAGGTCGGTCACCAGACCGTCCACGATGATCGCCGCCACGCCTGCCTGCAGCGCCGCATAGGCCATGGCGCCACCGAGCGCAGCCGTCACCGCCTCGCCGCAACGGTCGATTACCAGCACGTCACCCGGCCGCACGCAGCCCATTGCGTAATGCAGGATGCCGCCGTCGGTGCCCGGCATGCGCACGGTCACCGCCGTGCCCGCGACACGCACGTCCTGGCTGTGGGCGCGGATATCGGCGCGCATGAAACCGGTGGTCTGGAAGTGGCCGATCGTCGCCGGCTCGGCACGCGCCAGCAGCGCCAGGTCTTCCGGCGGCAACTGGTCGGGCAGGGAATGGATCTGATACATCGCTGCGTGACACCACTGTGAAAAAGGGGCAAGGCCCGATGATCAAAAAGGTATCATGGGGGGAATTTGGCCAAATAATCAAAATTTCGGCCTGCTTTGATAAACCCTACTTATCATGCGGATCACCCTAAGCCAGCTCGAGGCCTTTTACTGGGCCGCCAAACTGGGCAGCATCCACGCCGCCGCGCGCCACCTGCACGTGACCCAACCCGCCGTCTCGGCCCGCATCCGCGAACTGGAAAGCACGCTGGACGTGCAGTTGTTCGATCGCTCGCGGCAACGCGCCACGCTGACCGACACCGGCCAGTCGGCCTTGCGCCACGCCGAAGCAGCGCTACACAGCAGCCGGCAACTGGAACACTACGGCAAGGACCGCAAACTTGGCGGCAAGCTGCGCCTGGGCGCCGATGAGTGCTCGGCCAATGTCAGCCTGAGCGCCGTCATCGCGCAGATCAAGGAACACTACCCCACGCTGGCGCTGGAAATCACGGTGGATGTCGGCGCGGTGCTGAACCAGAAGCTCAACGCGGGCGACCTGGACATGGCGCTGTTCACCAATCCTTCCACCAGCGACGAAGTCACCGACATCTTCATCGGCTGGATGCCGTTCCACTGGGTAGCCGCGCCGTCGCTGCGCATCACGGCCGACCCATTCCGGCCCGAGCACGCGCGCGGGCAGCACATCGCCACGCACTCCCCACCCTCCACGCTGCACACCGTGGTGGAGCAATGGCTGGCCTCCGGCGGCGTCGAGATGACGGGCCTCAGCACGACCAACTCGCTGGCCCTCATTGCGCGCCTGGTGGCATCAGGGCACGCCATCGGCGTGCTGCCGGTGCCGCTGCTGCAGGACATGCTGTCCATGGGGGCACTGCGGGCCCTGCCCTGCGAGCCGCCCATCGCCCCCGCGCGCTTCCACATTTCCTACCTGACCGCCTCGCACGGCGCGCACATCGATGCCATCGTGGATATCGCACGCCACACCTTGACACGGCTGAACTTCCTCACGCCGGTCGACGAAGCCTCTGCCTGAGCACGAGCGCAGCCCCGGAAAAGAAAGGCCGCGAGCGGCGGCCTTTCCTTGTGCATGCCAAGGCAATCAATCGATCCGGGCGCCGGAGGCGCGCACGACCTCGCCCCATTTCTTCACTTCGCTCTCCACCAGTTGGCTGTATTGCTTCCTGTCGGTGAGCGTGGGAATGACTAGCCCCACGGCGGTCAGGCGCTCCTGGATACGCGGTGACTGCATCGCCGTGCGCGTGGCGTCGAAAAGTCTCTGCGCCACGTCCTCCGGCAAGCCCGCCGGCGCGCTCAGGCCGAACCAGTATTCGGACGAGAAACCGGGATAACCGCTTTCCGCCACGGTGGGCGTGTCGGGGAAGGCCGGATTGCGCTCGGCGCTCCCGATGGCCAGGGCCTTGAGCTTGCCGGCGCGCACGTGCGGCAGCACCGTATCCTGGTTCAGGAACAGGGTATCCACCCGGCCTGCCAGCACATCGTTGATGGCGGCCGCGCCGCCGTTGTAGGGCACGTGCATCAGGTCCAGCTTGGCGCGCATCTTCAGCATCTCCATGCCCAGGTGGCCGGACGTGCCATTGCCCGACGACGCGTGCGAATACTTGCCCGGCGACTTGCGCACCATATCCTGGAACGCCTCGAAATCCTTGGCCGCAAATGTCGGCGAAGTCACCAGCACATCCGAGCCGAAAGCCAGGATGGCGATCTGCTCCAACTGCTCCAGCCGATAGGGCAGCTTGCTGTAGAGCGCCGGGTTGGTGGCGATACCCACGCCCGAGACCAGCAGCGTGTAGCCGTCGGGCCGCGCATTCGTGACATAGGCGGTGCCGATATTGCTGTTGGCCCCGCCTTTGTTCTCGACCACGACCGTGGTCTCCAGGATCTTGCCCAGTTCCTCCGCCAGCATGCGGCCGATGAAGTCCGTGCCCCCACCGGCAGGGAACGGCACCACCAGGCTGATCGGCTTGCCTGCCGGATACACGGGGGCGGCAATGGCAGGGCCCGCCGCCAGCAGGCCCGCGCACAGCGCGGGCAGCACAGCCTTGATCACCGCGCGGCGCAAGGTGGAAAAACGCGAGGAAACGACGTGCGCCGGATGGCGCGGACTGCGTGCTGCATGCATGGCTGGATTCCCTTGATTTATCGATTGGTCTTTGAAAAGCAAGGAAAAATTAGCACGCAGGCTTTCGGCTCACGTAATCAAAAATAGCCCGCCAATTGAAAGATTCCGCTTATCAGGAAAGACCCGCAGAGGCGGGATTTCCTCTCGCACAACGACCGCCCCATCGCCATGCCTGCCCGCACAATCAGTCGATCGCAGCGGACTCGATCCCCGCCACGCGGCCCAGGAAGGCGTCGAGCGCCGGATTGTCGTGCCTGCTGCGCCACGCCAAGTAGATGTCGGCATGCAGGTCCTTGTCGGCCAGGGGGCGGAACACCACGCCCTCCAGCCGCAACTCGCGCGCCGAGGCCGGGACGATGGCCATGCCCAGCCCGGCACGCACCAGCGCCAGCACGGTGTGCGTCTGCCCCGCGCTCTGCACGAAGGCCGGCTGCACGTCGGCCAGTTCCAGTGCCCCCACCACGCGGTCATGGAAGTACTTGCCCTCGGTCGGGGAATACAGCACGAACGGCTGCCGGTGCAGGCCTTGCAGCGGAATCTGGTTCAACACCGCCATCGGATGCGTGTCGGCCAGCGCCACCAGCAAAGGCTCGCGCTGCATGAGGTATTTGTTCAGGCCTGATTGCTGCGGCAACGCGCGGGTCAGCACCGCATCCAGTTCGCCCGCCACCAGGTGGCGGGCCAGCTCGGGCGTCACCATCTCGCGCAGCAGCACTTCCACGTCCGGCAGCAGTTGGCGCGAGCGCACCACCAGGTCAGGCATCAACCGGTAGCTGGCCACCGCGGTGAAGCCCAGGGTGATGCGGCCCGCCCCGCCGGAGGACGCCCGTCGGGCATTGCGCGCGGCGCGCTGGGAATATTCCAGCAGATAACGCGCGTCGCGCAGGAAGCTGCGGCCCGCCGTGGTCAGGCTGACCTGCCGGCTGTTGCGCTCCAGCAGCAGCGTGCCCAGTTGCTGCTCCAGCAACTGGATCTGGCGGCTGAGCGGCGGCTGCGTCATGCCCAGCCGTTTCGCGGCGCGGCCGAAGTGCAGTTCCTCCGCCACCACCACGAAACACGCCAGTTGCCTCAACTCCATCGCCTGTCCCCTCATCGCCAGGTCCATGGCGCCCGGCGATTCAATTTTTATATTGGTTGATGTTATTTATAGCTCCAATGCGGAATGCCGGAACGTCTCTCCCTATACTTTTTTTCACCCCCGTCCTGGCCCGCGCGCCATGGAGACGGGCCGCGGACCGGCGCGCAGCACCGGTCTCCGAGACAACAGCCGCCCCAGGCGGCGCGTTCCTTCCTTATAAGAGAGACAATGATGGAGACAAGCCATTCAACCTGCTTCCGCCGCCGCCTGCTGGGCGCGGCCCTGACCATGTGTGCCTTATTCGCCGCGCCGGGCCAAGCCGCCTCGGACTTCCCCAACCGCCCCGTCTCCGTGCTCGTGCCCTTCTCGCCCGGCGGCGGCACTGACATCTCGGCACGGTTGCTGGCCACCAAGCTGAGCCAGACCACCGGCCAGTCCTTCATCGTCGAGAACCGGCCCGGCGCCGCCGGCCAGATCGCGGCCGACGCGGTCGCGCGCGCCAAGCCCGACGGCTACACGCTGCTGTTCGCCAACTCGGGCATGCTGGCCATCAACCCCTGGCTCTACAAGCTGACGAGCGACCCGGAGAAGGCCTACGCGCCGGTCTCGATGTTCTCGGACCTGCCCTTCGTGCTGGTGGTCTCGCCCAACGTCAAGGCCAAGACCGTCGCCGAACTCATCGCCCAGGCCAAGGCCGAGCCCAGCACGCTGACCTTCGCCAGCTCGGGCTCGGGCGGCGCGCCGCACCTGGCCGGCGAGATCTTCCAGGAGGCCGCGGGCGTGCAATTGATGCACGTGCCCTACAAGGGTGGCGGCCCGGCCATGACCGACCTGATGGCGGGCCACGTGGACATGCTGTTCGCCTCGGTGCTGGAAACCGTCTCCCATGTGAAATCCGGCAAGCTGCGCGCCCTGGCCGTGACCGGCGCGCAGCGCTCGCCCACGCTGCCCGACGTGCCGACGCTGGACGAGCTGGGCCTGAAGAACGCGCAGACCCAGTCCTGGACCGCCGTGCTGGCCCCGGCGGGCACCCCCAAGGAAGTCGTCGAGAAGCTGGCCGCCTGGGTGCGCGAAGCCGCCGACGCCCCCGACGTGCGGGAAACCCTGCAGGCGCAGGGCGCCGTGGCCCACGGCTCCACGCCACAGGATCTCTCGCGCATTGCCAGCGAAGACCGTGCGCGCTACGGCGACATCATCAAGGCCCGCAACCTGAAGGTCGAATAACGACACCCGGCAAGACCCCCCCAAAGCAGTCCCCCGGCGGGCCGCCACCAGGCGGCCCGCCTCGTTTCCTGGAGCAAGCATGTCGCAGCAGTCACTTCCCGGCCTGTGGATGGCCGGCCCCCTGGCCCCGGATCTCGTGGCCAGGATCGAACCCCAGTACCAGATCCATCGCGGCTGGGAAATCAAGGATGTGCCCGCCTACCTGCGCGAGCACGGCGCGGGCATCCGCGGCATCGCCACCAGCGGCCGCTTCGGCGCGCGCCGCGACCTCATCGAATCGCTGCCCGCGCTGGAAGCCATCATCAGCTATGGCGTGGGCTACGACCCCATCGACATCGACGCCGCGCGCGAACGCGGCGTGGTGGTCAGCAATACGCCGGGCGTGCTGGACGCCTGCGTGGCAGACACCGCCCTGGCCCTGCTGCTGTCGGTGTCGCGCCGCATCTGCGAAGCCGACCGCTACGTGCGCGGCGGCCACTGGCCGCTGAAAGGCAATTTCGCGCTGGGCCACAGCATGAAGGGCAAGCGCTGCGGCATCGTCGGCCTGGGCGGCATCGGCCTGCAGATCGCCAGCCGCGCCGAAGCCTTCGGCATGACGATCTCGTATCACAACCGCCGCGCCCGCAACGACGTGCCTGCACGCTATGACTACGCCGCCAGCGTGCCGGACCTGGCGCGCGACAGCGACTACCTGGTGCTGGCGATCCCCGGCGGCAATGCCACGAAGCACCTCGTCAACGCGGAAGTGCTGCAGGCGCTGGGGGCCGATGGCTACCTGATCAACGTGGCCCGCGGCACCGTGGTCGACGAGCAGGCGCTGATCCAGGCCTTGCAGGCCGGCACGATCGCCGGCGCCGGCCTGGACGTGTTCGAGCACGAACCCGAGGTGCCCGCCGCGCTGCGCGAGCTGGACCAGGTCGTGCTGCTGCCGCACATCGGCAGCGGCACGCACGAAACCCGCCAGGCCATGGCGGACCTGTTCATCGAGAACCTGCACGCATGGTTCGGCGAAAAGCGCCTGGTCACGCAGGTGGTGTGAGCCCTCGCAGTCGCCGCATCGGGCAGGGAAAAGCGGGATTTCCACCCCGCCTTTTCCCTGCCGGGGACGGGAAAAAGCCACGTCGGCCGACCCATACAACCGTACCGATCTGCCCTATATCTCCGCTCATCACAAAACATCACGCATTTATTTCACGGAATCGGGAGGTTTTAACAACTTGATACCATTGTTTGGTTAAGCGTACCTTTCGATACATGACTCTTACCTGGCAGGTCCGCACAATGCCCGGGCGGCTGCCTCGCTGTTCCACCTCTCCACGAAAGGCGATGGAACCACCAGGCGCCGTCCCACCCATCCAATAGACATCGTCCCGCATAACGGCGACGAGCAAACGGGGCACGCAGCTATGACCAATCGGCTTCCTCCTTTCGCCTGGCTACGCAACATCACCATCCGCAAGATCGTGCTGGGCGTCCTGCTTCTCATCAGCCTGCTGATCGCGGGCCTGTCGGCGCTCAGCATCCAGGCTCTGCGGACCGCAGGCACTTCGCTCGATACCAGCCACCTGCTGGTACGCGAGATAACCGAACTCTCCAAGGCCAATGACCAGATCATGCGCGCGCGCCTGCGCCTGGGCAGGCAGATGGAATACCTCGAGGCAGGCGCCGCCAACGAGGCCGCCAGCGAAGGCGCGTCCGTCGAGCAGGCGCTGGCACTCGCCCGCCAGCATTTCGACCGATACCGCGGCTACGTTGCCCAGCACGACGCCGACGGCGTGGCGCAACCGCTGGACCGCGCTTTCGACGCCTTGTTGACGCAAGGGTTGGCGCCCTTGCGCCAGTACCTGGCCAACAACGACGCGCGCGGCTACCGCCAGCACAACCTGCAGGCCGTGGTGGGACTGAGCCGTGGTTTCGGCGAAGCGATGGCGGCCTATGAAAACTATGCCGACCGCCACGAGTCCGCGCTCATCGACGAGTCCAGCGCCAGCCGCGGCGCCGCCATCACGGCCATCGCCGCGATCCTCGCCATCTGCCTGGCCGTGCTGTTCCTGGCCGACCGCTACATCGTGCATTACGTGCGCCGCCCCCTGGAGGTCGTGCGCGGCCACTTCCAGCGCATCGCCGCGGGCGATCTCACCGCCCGCATCACGCCTTTCGGCGACAACTGCGTCGGCCAGCTGATGCCGCCCCTGCGCGACATGCAGGCCAGCCTGGCCCGCACCGTCGGCCAGATCCGCCATGGCGTTGACGAGATCCATGTCGGCGCAGCCGAGATCACCGCAGGCAACAACGACCTGTCGCGCCGCACCGAAGAGCAAGCTGCCGCGCTGGAAGAGACGGCCGCCAGCATGGAACAACAGGCGGCCACCGTGCGCCAGAACGCCGACAACGCCGCGCAGGCCGACCAGCTGGCCCGCCGGGCCTCCGAGGTGGCGCGGGCCGGCGGCGACACGATGGAACGGGTCGTTGCCTCGATGCAGCAGATTTCCGACGGTGCGCGCCGCATCACCGACATCGTCGGCGTCATCGACAGCATCGCGTTCCAGACCAACATCCTGGCCTTGAATGCCGCCGTGGAAGCCGCCCGCGCCGGCCAGCAGGGCCGCGGATTCGCCGTGGTGGCGACCGAGGTGCGCGCGCTGGCACAGCGCAGCGCCATCGCCGCCAAGGAGATCAAGACACTGATCGAGTCCTCCAACGACAGCGTGCAAGCCGGCTCCCAGGAGGTCGAGCAGGCAGGCCAGACCATGCAGCAACTGCTGGCCTCGGTGCACCAGGTCAGCGGCGTCGTCGGCGAAATCAGCGCCGCCTCGGCCGAGCAGACCAGTGGCATCGAGCAGGTGAACATCGCCGTCTCGCAGATGGACGTCAACACCCAGCGCAACGCCGCGCTGGTCGAACAGGCCGCCGCCGCCGCGGCATCGCTGGAGGCCCAGGCACGGCAACTGCAGCAGGCCGTGTCCGCGTTCACCGTCAGCGAAGGGGAAGTGATAGAGCTTGGCGGCGCCACGCTCGGGAACAGCCAGCACGGCACGGAAAAGCTGGCGTACGCCGGCTGAACCAGGCGCGGGTCCAGCGCCTGGCCCTTGGCAATCCAGGCGACCATCGCGGACTGCAGCACGGTGTGAAAGAGTTGCGCATCCATGTCGGACCTGGATATCGCGTCTATTACACCGAGCGCGATACCAACACCCTCGTGGTTCTGCTTGCGGGCGGGGACAAATCGACGCAGCAGGCAGATATCGCGCTGGCCTATCTGCTGGCAACAAGCCTGTGACCGCGAAAGACCATTTCGCTCACATCCCCGATTTGGCGTCAACGAAGGAACACAACATGCCCAAGACATCCACCCGCCCATACGACGTCGCCGAACATCTACGCACGCCAAGAGAAATGGCGCTGTATCTGGATGCCTGCATCGAGGAAAGCGATGGCGATGCTGCCTTCATTGCCAAGGCGTTGGGAGATGTTGCACGTGCGCAGGGCATGAGCAAGGTGGCGCGGGAAACAGGCTTATCGCGAGAGAGCCTCTACAAATCATTGTCCGGAGAGCGCGAACCCGACTTTTCCACGGTGCTGAAAGTCCTGAAAGCCTTGGGGATCCGCTTTCACGCCATCCCGGCCTGAAGACGTTTATCTCTTCATTACTCCTGGGTTCTCTCCCGCTCCTCCTGCATCGCCCGGCTCACCTTACTATCTCGCAATCTTTCCATTGCCCGCGGGGACGACCCCGCAGACGGGCTTTTTCATCAGCCGGGACGGCCAGGAAGCTGGCATCCTGAAAGAGCGCATCCATGCAGACCGACACGACACCCCGCACGCTCCTCATCGAGATCCCCGGCTTGCGCTGGTCCAGCGACCAGGCGCGAACCGTCCGCCAACAGGCGGCCGGTGTCGTACTGGATATCCTGACGGCTGTCGACGTCGACGAGACTTGGATATACACCGCGCTCGACAGCAAGGCGCCCGAACCCTTGCTGTCGGCATTGCGGGCCGCCATCGCCCAGGTGTCGCCGGGCCACGCAATCAGGCACCGCACATTGCAAGCCCTGACGACACTGGGCAATACCGCCGACGGCAGGGCCCAGCCCTGGCACTACACCTCCCAGACCGACATCCCTGCCGACACGGAAGCGGAGTTCAACCAGTGGTTCGATGAAGAGCACCTGCCAGCCCTGGCCGGACTGGACGGCACGGTGCATGCCTGCCGCTATCGCACCGACGGATCGCCACGCTACCTGGCCAGCTACGACCTGAAGACCCGCGACACGCAGGGCAGCCCCATCTGGCGCGCCGCCATCGACACCCCCTGGCGGGATCGCATGCACCCTCGGTTCGTCAATCCTCGCCGCGTCATGTTCCAGCGCCTGCCCTGAGCACCGCCAATTGCCTGGCTCGCAAGCGGAGCCAAGGCTGGCGCGGGTCACGCTTCGTGACCCCCTCTTACGTCATGGGTCCTTATGATGGCACTTGTGTTTCTCATGCCAGGAACACAGGTTCAAACCAGGTAGGCGTGCTGTCCTCGCGGGGAGCACAACGACCGCTCTGACGGAGAAAACCCGATGGCCTATACAAGAACCACGGCGAAGAAGCTTCTCACCGCAACCGAACTGGAAGTGTTCGATGCCGCCACGCCAGCAGGAATCAAGACGCTGACCAAACCGCAATTGCGCAGCAAGCTTGAACGCAGCCGCAAGCTGCGCGACAAGTACCGCGACCTTTTCCGCCGCCAGCGCCTGGCGCTGCGGGCCGAAGTGGGCAGCAAGGCCGGCACCAAGGGCAATGCCAACGAGCGCACCCGCCAGAAGGAAGAATTGCTTGGCGAGCTGGTCACGAAGTTCGAGGCGCGCATCGCGCAGATCGAGCAGACCGAAGACAAGGAATTCGCCAAGGCCTGCGCGGTTGCGGAAAAACGTTCCCGCGCCTGACCTGCGTCAGCCCGTCCGCGCTCACGAAGTGGGCGGGCGCTCTCGTCTTCAGCAACCGACAAACTATTTACAAGCCGCCACACCTGTGGCGTAGATCGCTAACATCCCTGGCGTAGCATCATCCAGAAACGTTCAACGGCAAACGAAGCAGGACACCCATGTTGACGCTGGAGACAGGCCTTTATCTACGCGTACAGGAGTTGGAAGGTGGCCCGCTGCCTTTTCCCCTGCGCAACGGCTTCAACGCCGGCACGGCATACCGCGCACTCGGTGTCTTCAACGCGTCCGAAAGCTCGGACGCCTTCTTCATCCTGTCGAATGACCGGGATGAGGTCTGGTTCATCTGCAACCGGCACCTGCGTACCGTCACGATCGACGCGCAGAACAAGGCACTCAAGGCTCCCCTCTCCTCTTTCAAATGAGTGTGGGCCAGCAAGGCGACGGCCAGGGCCGCGAGCGTCCACATCAAGGGATACTCGATGCCACGCGCCATCCAGAACCAGTCCGACACGGTGGATTGCCTGCAACCGTTACAGCGCTATTTTGTCGTCCACGCCGAGCCGCCGCTGGATGCCGCGGCGGCGGCGTGACGCGCGCTACAGCGACATCCACAGCAGCATCGGCAGGCCCTCGCCACGCGCACGCACCGCCAACGCCTGCAAGGCATGCAGCAGGCCTTCGGCGACCAGCGGCGTCAGGCCTCTTGCGCCAGCCTCTTCCCCCGCGGACCAGGCCTTGGCCAACTTGCCGACCTCTTGCGGCGCAAGGGTGGCAAGGGCATCGCGCAGCGCGACCGGCAACACATAGATCCACGGGCCTTGCGCCTCGTCATCGAAGCACGAAGGGGCCAGCGCCTGGATGGCTTGCGCCAGTTGCTCCCGCCCCATCGCCACGGCCAGGTCTTCAAGCACCAGCGTGTCCAAGCCTGGTGTTGCGACAGCGGGCCAACGCTTATCGCTTGGCCAATCGGACAGGACTCGAGGCGCCTCACTGACCGGGGCAAGCAGGATATCCGTCAGGACTGACATCGTGTCTCCTTGTGGGTGCGACCCGTTGCCAGCTTACCGCCTCCGGCGTCGAGACGGCATTTTTCCGCAAGGTATAGTGCCTCTGGCCCGCTGGGCAATCTGGCGGTCCAAGCAGGACGGCCTTGCTGCAGTTGCCCCATCCCACGCCTCCCCGTGATCACCTGAACCCAGAGGAAACGATGTCCAGCCAGCAAGAAGCCCTGTCGATACTGCAGCAATTCATCGCCGATGAGGAGGCCGACCTGGCCGGTCGCGGCGGCGGGTCGTTCTGGCCGTCGAACTGGCATCGCATCACCCCCTTGGAAGGCAAGGCGGAAAGCTTGCTCGATGCCGCCGCGCACGAACGGTTCTGCCTGCATTACCTGCGCCGTACGCATGTGCCGCCGGCGATGAGCGATGCTGCCTTGCCCCGCGTGCTCGACACCTACCGCCAGTGGTTGCCACGCGCACAACAGGGCGACGCGGGCGCCAAGCCCCATGTGCTGGCATTCCTGCTGGGTTTCGATGCTCGCGGCGTCTTGCCCGGCGCGCTGAAAGACCAGAAAACCCTGCAAGCGCGCAGGAAACTGCTGACCCACCTGGGCAATTTTTCCCACCTGCCCGGCATGCGGGCCAAGCCCAAGGGATTCCAACCCTTCCTGCCCTTGGCCGGGCACATCCTGCAGGTGCTGCAGCACACGTCCTACCGGCAAGACTCTGCAAGCGTCGACGCCCCCTATCATGCGTTCACCGACTTACGCTTCTGGGGCATGGTCTACATCGTGCTGATGACGCCCGCGCTTCGGGAAACCCTGCTTGCCGATCTGATGAACGGCCATCCAGAGCTGCCGCGGCGCGATGAGGTGCTGGGCATCCTGAACGAATTCGTCCAGGCCGTCCTGCCCAACTGCGCTGCCGAGGAAACCGGCTTTCTTGCCCTGGCTGCCAAGCTGGACGAACACCAGCGCAGCCGTGCCGCGCAAACGGAATCGGCGGCGCTGGCAAGGCAATTGCAGCTTCCCTTCGGAGAAAACGAAGCCTGGAACATCACCATCAACGCGCCGCTGCGCGGCCACGACCGCTGGTATTCGCCGCCATACATGCAACTGGTCATGCAGCCCGACCCTGACTTCGACTGGCGCCTGCTGCTCGATACCGGCAAACAGCGCTACTCGGTCAACAGCGGCGACACGCTGCAGAACGACGGCAAGCTGCCTCCTCTGGCAAAGCTGGCGGATGTGCCGCAATGGCTGGCGCAGGTCAAGGCCAGCCATGGACTGGACTTCGATTTCGACCAGGGCAGGATCGCCTGCGGCAGGAAGCGGGCCATGGCAAAGACGATACGGCAGTGGATAGACGGTGGGGCGTGATGCCCCGCCGTGCGCGGGCCGCCCCAAGTGGAGCGGCGAGATACCCGAAACGCGCGAGATTCGGCTCAGCCCCTGAAACAAAAGGCCTTGCAGAGAAACCTCTGCAAGGCCTTTGAATTCCTGTGGTCGGGGCGGTGGGATTCGAACTCACGACCCTCTGCTCCCAAAGCAGATGCGCTACCAGGCTGCGCTACGCCCCGACGGGCTGCCAAAGGGAGTGCTTCCTTCGGCAACGGGGCGGATTGTACCTTACCTCCGTCCCGCTGGCGCGCAGGCGCCCGGTGCCACATTCTCCGCATCCACGCACGCCGCCCAGACTTGCGGCGCAAGGCTGGGCACCAACAGGAAGCGCGTGCTTCCATCCACATACCAGAAGACCCGGCCTGGATGTTCCCGCAAGGCATCCGACACCTGGCGCGACGCGACAGGATCGGGCTTGATGCGACCCGTGGCATCACTGGCACCGCTCACGATGACGGTCTGCCATGCCGGATCCCAGGACTGGGCGCCAGGATCATCCTGCGCAAATCCCGCATCCAGGCGCACGATCCGCCAAGGCTCCTGGGGAATGCCGGTTTCCACGGCATTGCCGCCTTCTTCCTGCCATACCATCACCCGCTCGCGGGTCTGCGCGGGCATCACGAAAGCGGGATTGCCCTGCCCGGAAACCATCACGCCGCGCACCGACGCCAGCGTGAGCCGACGTTTCTGCTTGCCGTCCGAACCGAACTCGACCACGGTATGCGCTTGCCCCGTGGGACGGTGATCGATGGCGCGCAGCAAGGTGCCTGCCTCGTCGCGCACATAGCGCACGTCCCCATCCGCGGCCTCGCCGCAAACGGCGGGCACGAATCGCGTCACATGTCCCGCCGCATCGCGCAGCAGGCAGGCGGCGTCGCTCCGTTGCAGCGCTGCCTGCCTGCCCTTTCCAAACCGGGCGTCGTAGGCGGCATAGCCGGAGGGACGCCCGGCGGCGTCGTAAAAAAAAGCCCAGCCGCCATCGCGCAGCCGCTCGCCGCGCACCCAAGTCCACCGCGCCAGGCGACACAGCGTGCCGTCTGCGTCACGGTACGCAAGCGTGGGCGCGGTGTCGATGTCCGGCGACGCATAGGCGCGCCAGTCGACCCGCGCCGCCCAACCGGCCAACTGCAGATCGCCATCGGGCCTGACCGTGATGGGCGCGCCAGCGGTATCCACCCGGCTGCCATCCTGGCCCAGCAGCACACGCACACCTGACAGTTCCACGGCCACGCCATGCACGTCGAGGCCTGGGACCGCCTCGAAACCGGCGGCAGGCGAAGGACACGCCGCGGTCCCCGCGCCAGGCAGCACGGCCCCACACAGCAGTGCAAGGCGGACGAAACGCTTACGCATAAGGAAGATTCCCCAAATAATCGATGATTCCCCAGAACTCCCTGGACACGCCCGCGAAGCGCAACGGCCCCGGCGCGTCCTCGAAGAGCAGAAAGGGATAGGCATTGCGCGTGAGCACACCCGTGGGCGGCAGATGGTAGGGCCGGAAGCGCGCCGCATCGTTGAAGTAGGATTCCAGTTGCCCCCCGCCATCGACATGGACATACCACGCGCGCACGGGCGTGGCGGCGTATGCCGGGTCCGGCTCGGGAAAACGCCCTCCGTCGCCGGCCACGACCGCATCGCGCAGCAATGCCAGGAACAGGCGACGTGCCTGGGGCTCGGTGGCCAGGGTCGCAAGCAGGACGCTGGCACGCGAATCCGGCACCACGCTGCGCGCGCTGGAACCCGCATCCAGGCGGTGATCGTCCTGGAAGGCGGAAAACCAGGCACGGTAGCGTCCCTGCGCGGCAACCCGGTCGAAAGCAGGCGCCGCGGCAAGCGCGGGGCAGGCCGCCCACGCAGCAAGCCCCGCGACAAGACCCACGCAGCGTCGCCGATCGAGCGCGACCGTTAGTTTGCTTTCATCACGCATCCTGCTTCTCTCCCCTGGCGAGTCCTCGCGCGGCCGTCCCCTCAGCGCCGTCCGCAAGGCGGCGCATGGCCTCGACGCGAGGCCCCTCCACGCCGCGGGCAATCGTACTGCAATGGGAAAATCGCTGGGGAAATGCGTGGCATGGCGCGTCATGACATATTATTTTGTTATGTTATATCATCCTATTTTCTGGCTTCCAGCAGGTGCGTCCATGCCTCTCTCCGCTTCCCGTCTCCCCGTCACGGTCCTGTCCGGCTTCCTCGGCGCGGGCAAGACCACCCTGCTGAACCACATCCTGAACAACCGCGAAGGCCGACGCGTGGCGGTGATCGTGAACGATATGTCGGAGGTGAACATCGACGCGATGCTGGTGCGTGACGGTGGCGCGCAGCTCTCCCGCACCGATGAAAAACTGGTGGAGATGAGCAACGGCTGTATCTGCTGTACCTTGCGCGAGGACCTGCTGCTGGAGGTCGAGCGCCTGGCGCGCGAGGGCCGCTTCGACCAGTTGGTGATCGAATCCACCGGCATCTCGGAACCGCTGCCGGTAGCGGAGACCTTCACCTTCGAAGGCGAGGATGGCCGTTGCCTGGGCGACGTGGCGCAGCTGGACACGATGGTGACGGTGGTGGATGCCTTCAACTTCCTGCGCGACTACGGCTCTCGCGACAACCTCGCCGCGCGCGGCGAATCGCTGGGCGAGGAAGACGACCGCACGGTGGTGGACCTGCTGGTGGAGCAGGTGGAGTTCTGCGACGTCATCGTGCTGAACAAGCTCGACCTGGTCAGCGAGGCGGACCGTGAAAAGCTGGTGGCCATCCTGCGCCAGTTGAATCCACGCGCCAGGATCGTGTTCGCCGAATTCGGCAAGGTGCCGCTGGATCGCGTGCTGCAGACGGGCCTGTTCGATTTCGCCGAGGCTTCGCAAGCGCCGGGCTGGTTGAAGGAATTGCGCGGCGAGCACGTGCCCGAAAGCGAGGAATACGGCATCGGCAGTTTCGTCTACCAGGCACGGCGTCCTTTCCATCCGCAGCGCTTCGCGGCCTTGGTGAATTCGGAATGGCCGGGCGTGGTGCGTTCCAAGGGTTTCTTCTGGCTGGCCACGCATCCGTCGCTGGCGGGCTCGTGGTCGCAAGCCGGCGCCGTGGCCCGGCATGGCGTGGCGGGTTACTGGTGGGCGGCGATGGCCAGGGACCAGTGGCCGGAAGATCCCGAGACCCTGAAGCTGATCCAGTCGAAATGGATGGACGGCGTGGGCGACGCGCGCCAGGAGCTGGTGCTGATCGGCATCGACATGGATGAAGCGGCGCTGCGCGCGCGGCTGGATGCCTGTTTGCTGACGGATGGGGAAATGGCGCTGGGGCCACATGGCTGGATGGCATGGCCGGCGCCCTTTGCGGACTGGCCGGAGCGAGGCTGAAAGGGGCGGCGCCCGATCGGTCAAATTGCCTGCCTATCTACTAGACGTTTGAGCGCGCCCGACAATGCACGTCTCTAGCAAACTATTACACCTTGGCGATGCCGAGGGTATGCCCCAGACGGTTCTCGCCACGTGGGAAACCTTGGAAGCGCCACGTCAACTGAGGATGACCACGTCACCAAGCCGGCGCACGCGGGCCCGGTACAACTGCTCGATCAGGATGATGGCGCGGTCCAGCGCGTCGACCCGGAAACGGCCACTGATGCGCTGGCGCCCCAGCGCGCTGTCCATGAGCACGACCCGCCCTGGCCGGTAACGGTTGATCTCGGTCACGGCCTCCGCCAGCGGCGTGTCCTGGAAAACCACCATGCCACGACGCCATGCGTCATCGGACGTGCCGCTGGTGACCCGCCGGACAGCGTCCATGCCGCTGCTGCCATAGGAGACCTGCTGGCCCGCCACCAAAGACACCTCGCGCTGCGAATGGAAAACCCGCGCCGCGCCTTCGGTCGCGCGAACCACGACACGCCTCCCTTCCAAGGTGCGCAGCGCCACGCCCCCCTGCCCCATGTCGACCCGTCCCCCGCCCGCGCGGATACGCAAGGGGATGGCGCGGCCGTTGTCCACGGCAATCTCGCCAGCAAACAGCGCGATGAGCACGCCGCTGGCGTCGGTACGCAAGGACAGGCTGGTCTGGGTATTCAATTCGACATAGGCGCCCTCACCCAGGCCTATGCGCCGTCGCTCACCCGTGGCGGTACGGAAATCCGCCCGCAACACCTGCCAGGACGGCCATAGGCCCAGCGGCGGCCGAGCGATGGCCAACGCCCCGAGCGCCGTTGCGCCAGCGATTGCCGCGCCCAGGAATCCCCGCCGGGTCAGCCGCGGCAGCGGCGCACGAAGGCCTGGCGTCCCTGGCTCGGGATCCGCCGGCGCTGCATGCAGGGCCCGCCCCAGGATTTTCCACTCCCGGGTGGCCTGATGCCAGCGCTGCGCGTGCCCACGGCTTTGCGCATGCCACTGCGTGAACGCGTCCAGGCGTTCATCCGTGGGCTGCCCCATGGAAAGGACACGAACCCAGGCACGCGCTTCCGCCAGGACGGCAGCGCCCGCGCCAGCCTCCTCGGCCCCTTTGGCGACGGCCCGCAGGCCTGGCCCGGCCAGGCCCTGTACGCAGGACTCATGCGCTGCCTGCAATTCCCTGGCGACGAGCCGGGTCGAAATTCCCCAGCGTTGCGCCAGGACCTGGCTGGGGGCGCGCTCGATGCGCACCGAGTAAAGAATATGGCGCAAGCGGGGCGGGAGGGATTCAACTTGCCGCGCCAGCACGGACAGATCGTCGCAGTCGGCATCCTCGCGCACCCGGCCATCCGCGGGTTCCATGCACTCGCGCAGCCGCGCCAGACGCTCCGTGACGGAAAGCCTCGCCAAGGTTTTCTCCGTCATGGCGCGCACTCCTGGCGCACGCGCGCGTCCCGCCCAGTCAACTGCAATGTCAACGGTTGAGGCAGGTCCGTGGGCGCCGTCATGCCGATGGGCAAGCCATCCAGACGCGCGTGGACAGGCGCCTCCAGCGCCGGACGCCCCTGCGCATGCACACGCAAGCCTTCGATCCGGCGATCCGGCCCCACCGTGAACAGCAAGGTCAGGTGATAGGTCCTGTCCTGCAAGGCAGGCTCGTCGCATAACGCTTGCGTCACGCGAGACTGAACCTGCGCATGAAAGGCCTGCGCAACCAGCGGCGACAGCTCGCCGCTTCCTTGGGGACGCGCCTTCAACATGAACGCATCCGCCCCGGAGAAATGGGGAGATAGCCCACTGAGGGAAATCAACTTGCGCAACGCCTCGTCCGGATCCAGGACACCGTGGACCGGCGCTGAGTACAGGCCTGCCACCTGCCGTGCGTCGTAAAGCACGGAACGGCCAGTGATCTCGCTGTATTGCTGCAACGCGTCGTGCAGGCGCAACCGGGGCAGCGCATAGCGGTGCATGCCTGGCGGCACGGTGGCGCCTCGACCCGCTTGCTTTCCTGGATGCCCGGCAATGGCGGCATGCGCCGATCCGGCAGGCTCGGCCCAGGCTGCTGTCGCCACGAGCCCTGACAACAGGAAAGCCAGGACTGGCGGCATGGCACCGTTCAAGCGGCGAGCAGGCCGAACCCGCTGGCGGAATGAGCGCGGAAGCAGCCTCACCAGGACACGCAGGGGAAGGAAAACATGGAGCGGGAGGGAGGCGGACAGCCTTGGAGACAAGGCGCGAAGCGGCGCCGGTACTGTCCCGCAAGATGGTAGTGAGACCCCATGACAGAAACGTTACGCCCCATTACCGGATGCATCCTGCAGGCAATTTCTTCCCAGGAGAGCGCATATCCTGTTACCTATATGTCCGTCACATTCATGTCACATTAGCTGCGTAATCTGCGCTTCGTCTACCCACCAGACGAGAGGATCATCTCATGTTGAAATTGTTCAAGCAGGTCTCGATCGCCGCTGCGTTCGGCGTCGCAGCCTCCTTCTCCGTGCAAGCCGCCAACATCACCGGCGCTGGCGCTTCGTTCCCCTACCCCATCTACGCCAAGTGGGCTGCCGACTACAAGGCTGCCACGGGCAACGCCGTCAACTACCAATCTATCGGTTCGGGTGGTGGTCAACAACAAATCATCGCGAAGACCGTCGACTTCGGCGCTTCGGACGATCCCCTGAACGCTGAGAAGCTGTCGAGCAACAACCTGGTCCAGTTCCCGGCCGTGATCGGCGGCGCCGTGCCCGTCATCAACGTCCAGGGCGTGAAGCCGGGCGAACTGAAGCTGACCGGCGAAGTGCTGGCCAACATCTACCTGGGCAAGATCAAGAAGTGGAACGACAAGGCCATCACCGACCTGAACAGCGGCGTGAAGCTGCCGGACGCCGACATCGTCGTCGTCCACCGTTCGGACGGTTCGGGCACCACGTTCCTGTGGACCAACTACCTGTCGAAGGTCTCGGCTGACTGGAAGAGCTCGGTTGGCGAAGGCAAGGCCGTGAAGTGGCCCGTGGGTCAAGGCGGCAAGGGCAACGAAGGCGTCGCCGCCTACGTGGGTCAGCTGGCCAACTCGATCGGCTACGTCGAATACGCCTACGCCAAGCAAAACAAGCTGGCCTGGACGCAACTGCAGAACAAGGACGGCAAGACCATCCAGCCGGATGCCGCCGCCTTCGCCGCTGCTGCCGCCAACGCCGACTGGAGCAGCGCTCCCGGCATGGGCGTGGTGCTGACGAACGAGCCGGGCGCTCAATCGTGGCCCATCACCGCCGCTACGTTCATCCTGATGCAGAAGACCCAAGGCAAGCCCGAGCAAGGCAAGGCCGTGCTCGAGTTCTTCGACTGGGCCTTCAAGAACGGCGCCAAGTCGGCTGCCGATCTGGACTACGTCGCGCTGCCCGACGAAGTCACCAACCAGATCCGCAAGGTCTGGGCTGCTGAAATCAAGGACGCCAACGGCCAGGCCATCTGGAAGTAATCGCTCCTGAAAGCGATCGCTGCACCGCTCTCGCCGATCGCCTGATCGGTCAGGGCACGCAGCACGCAATAAAGCGGGGAAGCCTTGGCGCTTCCCCGCTTTTTTTGTGCGTCATCGCGCCCCTTGGTACGGGCGATCCTCGGCAGTACGCACGCGATGATGCGCCGTACTCCATTAAAAAAGATTGCATCTCCCGCGACATCGTTTGCTAGAATGGTCGCGGGTTTTGGTCTCGCCATGAGGCCAAGAGGTGATTGCGTTGGTCGGGCCGCCAACGCGGGCTTATGCAATCTCCTGATGACCCAGCACGCCTTCTGGCCCGCGCTGACGGGCTTTCCATTTTCTTCGCCGTCCCCTCCATGCCCGCCTCGCGGCCTGCTGGCGGCCTCCCCCTTCTCGCCCCCCGCCGCGCCGCCGCGCGTGCGCAGTGCCGCGCATCGCGCCAGTCTGGCCGCGCCTGGAATCGACCCATGACCCTGACCTCCCTCCTGCTGGCAGCAGGGTGCGCCGCGCTGCTGGGCTGGCGGCTCGCGCATCTTCGCGGCGCGCTGGCCCGCTATCTGCCAGCGCTGCTTCCGCTCGGACTCTTCGCCGGCCTCGCCTCCCTGGCCCCCCTCATCGCCAGCGGCGGCACGATCGATCATGCCTGGTCCTGGGCGCCATCGCTGGGCGTGCAGCTCGCCTTGCGCCTTGACGGCTTCTCGCTCCTCTTCTCCTTGCTCATCACCGGCATCGGCACGCTGGTCGTCACCTATGCGACGGCATACTTCTCGGATGCCGCGCCCTCCGAGCGCGCCCGTTTCATCTTCCTCATCCTCGCCTTCATGGCGGCCATGCTGGGCACGGTGCTGTCGGACAACCTCGTCGCGATGTTCGTGTTCTGGGAAGCCACGAGCCTGCTCTCTTTCCTGCTGATCGGTTTCGAGGCCCACAAGGCCGACGCCCGCAAAGCCGCGCTGCAATCGCTGCTGATCACCGGCGCGGGCGGCCTGGTGCTGTTCGGCGGCATCCTGCTGATCGGCATGGCCGCCGGCACCTTCTCGATCTCGGCCTTGATGGACCAGCCGGAAACGCTGCTGGCCAGTCCCTGGATGAAGCCGGCCGCGATCCTGCTGATGATCGGCGCCTTCACCAAGTCGGCACAGTTCCCTTTCCATTTCTGGCTGCCCCAGGCGATGGCTGCGCCGACGCCCGCCTCTGCCTATCTGCACTCGGCGACCATGGTGAAGCTTGGCGTCTATCTCCTGGCGCGCTTCGAGGTCGTGTTCCGGGACATTCCCTGGTTCGGTGCCACGCTGGTCATCATCGGGTCGGCGACGATGCTGGTCGCCGCGCTCGGCGCCATCCGCGCCAGCGGCTACAAGGCCGTCCTGGCGCAGTCCACGGTCGCCTCGCTGGGCATCCTGGTCATGCTGATCGGCCTGGACAGCCCGCAATCGGCGGTGGCCGTCAGCGGCTTCATCGTTGCCCACGCCTTCTACAAGGCGGCGCTGTTCTTCTGTGCCGGCACCGCCATCCACGCCACACACATCACCGAGTTGCGGCGCCTTGGCGGACTCGCCCGCTTGCTGCCCTTCACCGCGACGGCCATCGTGCTGGCCAGCCTCTCGATGGCGGGCCTGCCGCCTTTCGTGGGTTTCATCGCCAAGGAGTTCCTGTTCGAGGCGCAGTTGGAAAGCTCGTGGAGCCTGCTGCCCGTGGGCGTGGCGGTGCTGGTCAACGCCATCATGGTCGCCACGGCGGGCGTGGTGTCGCTGCGGCCCTTCTTCCTGAGCAAGCACAAGATCAGTCACATCGCCCACGGCGAAACCCCCGGGCTGCTCGCCGGGCCCCTGACCCTGGGCCTGCTGGGCGTGGCAGCCGGTATCGCTCCCGGCTTCTTCTCGTATTACCTCATCACGCCCGCGGCGGGCGTCCTTGCCGGCCAGCCCATCGACGTCTCGTTCTCGCTGTGGCACGGTCTCACGCCGATGCTGGCGCTCAGCGGGCTGGTCGTCACGCTGGGCGCCTTGCTGGCCTGGCAATGGGATCCCTTCCATCGCGCGCTGCACCGCATCAGCCTGTTGAACCGGCTGGATGCCAACCGCAGCTATCAGGCCGTGGTCGACGCGCTGCTGGGACTCGCGCGCTGGAGCACCCGACAGCTGCAGAATGGCGACATGCGGCGCTATACGCTACTGACCTGCATCGCGCTCATCATCACCATCGCATGGTCCATCGCCCGCAACGGCGGCATCACCGAGCTGGCGCTGGGCGGCACCATTCTTCCGCTGCCGGCCGCCTTGCTGGCATTCGGCGTGATCGGCGCGGTCGTTGCGGTCCGGACACGCGCGCTGGTCACGGGCCTGATCGGGGTCGGCGTGGTCGGCTATGGCTCGGCCCTGCTCTTCCTGCTGCATGGCGCGCCCGATCTCGCCCTGACGCAGTTCGCGGTGGAAACGCTCGTCCTGGTCGTGATGATGGCGGTGCTGAGACGCCTGCCCGCGACGGCCAGCGCCACCCGCGATCCCGGCGAGCGCCGCGTCGATGCCGTGGTGGCCATCGCCTTCGGCCTGCTGATCTTCGTGACGCTGACAAGCATGCTGGCTGAGCCGTTCGACACACGGCTGTCGGACTTCTTCGCCGCGACCAGCTATCCCGACGCCCATGGCCAGAACGTGGTCAACGTCATCATCGTCGACTACCGCGCGCTCGACACCCTTGGGGAAATCGCCGTCGTGGCTTTCGCCACGCTGGGCGCGTGGGCGCTGCTGCGCCGACGCAGGCCGCGCGCAGCCCCGTCCGGCTTGCGCCACCCCGCGGATGCCGGCAAGCGAGGAACGCCATGAACTCCGTCATCTTTTCCACCTCCGCCCGCCTGCTTTGCTGGGCCATGCTGGCGATCTCGCTGGCAATCCTGTGGCGGGGCCACAACCAGCCTGGCGGCGGATTCGTCGGCGGCCTGGTGGCGGCCATGGCGATCGGCGTCGTGGCGCTTTCCAACGGCGTCGCCCATGCCAGGCGCCTGCTGCGCGTCCACCCCGTCGCATTGGCCGGCTTCGGGGTAGCCTGCGCGGTCATCAGCGGCATGGCCGGCATCGCCGCGGGCGACGGATTCCTGACGCATCAGTGGCTGATCTTCGACAACGGGTTCAAGCTCGGCACGACACTGCTGTTCGATATCGGGGTCTATTGCGCCGTGATGGGCGGCATGCTGTGCCTGGTATTCCGTCTCTATGAGACGAGCGAGGAGGCAGCATGAACCTGATCTACGCAGCGGCCATTTCCGCCATCATGGCGCTGGGCCTTTATCTATTGCTTTCCCGGCACGTCATGCGAATCGCCTACGGCGTCATGCTGGTGTCGGCGACCGTGAACCTCTGCATCTTCCTCGCGGGGCGCATCGGCGACAATCCGCCCCCCATCATGTCGGCGGGCGAAACCGCATTGGGAACGGGCGCGGCCAACCCCCTGCCCCAGGCGCTCGTGCTGACCGCCATCGTGATCGGTTTCTCGCTGGTCGCCTTCCTCGTGGCGCTGGCCCTCAAGACCCATCGCCGATTGGGGACGCTGGACCACCGGCACCTGGACCAGGCGGAAGCCCTGGGCTCCCCCTTTTCCGATGCCTCCCCGACCCCTGCCGCCGGCAAGGAGGCTCGCCCGTGATGTCAGCACTCATCCACTACGCCGTCCTGTGGCCGGTGCTCATTCCCATCGCCGCCTCCGCGCTGTGCATGGTGCTCTGGCGCTCGCCATCCGCGCAGCGCGCGACGCACCTGGCCTCGCTGACGCTGATGCTGCTGGCAGCCTGGCTGCTGCTGCGCGAGGTGCGGGCCGGCGCCGTGGTGGCCATGACCTTCGGCGGCTGGGCGCCGCCTTTCGGCATCAGCTTCGTGGCTGATCGCCTGGGCGCGGCGATGGTGGCCGTGGCTGCCGTCCTGGCATTGGCCACCGGCATCTTCAGCCTGTCCACCACCCGCCAGCGGCACGTCCACAACGGGGTCTATCCGCTGCTGCAGGGCATGCTGGCGGCCGTCAACGGCGCCTTCCTGACCGGCGACATCTTCAACCTGTACGTCTGGTTCGAGATCATGCTGATCACCGCCATGGGCCTGCTCGTCATCGACAAGCGCCGGGCGCAGCTGGACGGTGCGTTGAAGTACGCCGCCATGAACCTGTTGAGCACCCTGCTCTTCCTGCTGGCCATCGCCATCCTGTATGGCCTTGCCGGCACGCTCAACATGGCCGATCTCGCGCGGGTCCTGCCCGATACCGAACCCAGCACCGCGCTGGCGGTCAGTGCGGCGCTCTTCCTGGTCGGGTTCGGCATCAAGGCGGGCTATTTCCCCATGTTCTTCTGGCTGCCGGCGTCCTACCACACCCTGCCGATCGGCCTGCTTGCCCTGTTTGCCGGGCTGCTGACCAAGGTCGGGGTCTACGCGTGCTTCCGGGTATTCACGCTGCTGTTCATGGGCGGGGAGACGCTGCGCGAGCTGATCGCCTTGATGGCGGCCGGCACCATGCTGTTCGGCGTGTTCGGCGCGGCGGTGCAATGGGACGTGCGCCGGATCCTGTCGTTCCACATCATCAGCCAGATCGGCTACATCCTGCTGGGGCTGGCCCTGGGCACGGCAGCCGCCTTCGCGGGCGCCATCTTCTACATCCTGCACCACATCATCGTGAAGGCCAACCTGTTCCTGATCGCGGGCGCCATGCACCGGGCCAGTGGCACCTATGACCTGCGCCGCAGCGGTGGCCTGATGCGTAGCCAGCCCTTGCTGGCGCTGGCCTTCGCCATCCCCGCGCTGTCGCTGGCAGGCATTCCGCCGCTATCAGGCTTCTGGGCCAAGTTCATGGTCATCGATGCCTCGTTCCGGGCCGATGCCGCCTGGCTGGCCGCGACGGGCCTGTTCGTTGGCCTGCTGACGCTGTTCTCGATGAGCAAGATCTGGATCGAGGCGTTCTGGAAGACGCCACCCGTCCCGCGCAGCCGGGTCCGCCGCGTGCCCATGCCGATGATGCTCGGGATCGGCGCGCTGGCGCTGATCACCGCCTGGATCGGGCTGCAGCCGGAGACGCTGCTGGCGTTCTCACAGGCCGCAACCACCCCGCTGATGGCCCCCGAGGCATACCATGCAGCGGGCTTCGCGCAGAGCGCGCTTCCTGCCGCCGAAAGAGCCACGCCATGACCCAGGCGCCATCCCTCCCGCGGCGCTTGCGCGCCTGCCTCGTGCTGTGCGTCGTCTTCCTGCGCGAGCTCCTGCTGTCGTCCTGGTCCGTCGCCGCGGCAGCCTTCGCGCGCCAGCCGCGGCTGGCGCCCGCCGTCATCGCCATGCCACTGCGCCTGCAATCCGATCTCGCCATCGCGACGCTGGCCAACCTGGTGTCGCTGACGCCCGGCACGACCTCGCTGCACGTCAGCGAGGATCGCGCCACCCTGTACATGCACTGCCTGAATGCGGAGACGCCCGAACAGGTGATCGAGGGCATCCGCCGCGCGTTCGAGGACCCTCTCCTGGAGATCGAAGGATGATCGAGACCCTGCAAGACATCGATCTGGCCGTCAGCCAGATCGCTCGCCTGCTGCTGGTGCTGGTAGCCGTGCCGCTGGGCATGACCCTGGTACGGATGCTGCGTGGACCGGACGATGCGGATCGCTATGTCGCGCTGGACATGCTGACGGGGGTTGCGGTCACTGCCGCGGCCCTGGCCGCCGTCGTCACCGGCCGTCGCGAATACATGGATGTCGGGCTCGGGGTGGCGGTGTTCGGCTTCGTGGGAACCTGCGCGCTTGCGGCATTCCTCGAACACCAGAAAGGAGACCGCGAATGAGCCTCGCCTTGTTCATCCTCGCCCTGGCGCTGAAGATCGTGGGCATGATGTTTCTTTTCGCCGCCGCCCTGGGCCTGCTGCGCTTCAAGGATCCCTTGCAACGGATGCACGCCTCCACCAAGGCCGGCACCGTCGGGGCCGGTCTCACGGTGGCGGGCGCTGCCCTGGCGAGCGGGGACGGCTTGACCTTGGCCATCGGCGCGTTGACGGTGCTTTTCCTGGTCTTTACGGTGCCCGTCGCCGGCCACGTCCTGGGACGCGCGATCCATCTTTCTGGCAAGGTGCAGCTGGCGCCTGGCAAGGATGCGCTGGATGGCGCGATGCGGCCTCGTGCCACTGTGCGGACTCAGGATTAAGCCCGGTCGGCCACGGGGACCTTGGCCAGCCAATCCTTGTCGCCAAAAATGCCGTCCACGGCGTCCAGGTGCTCCGCGAAAGGCGCTTCACTCCGAGACGCCACCCGGCAGCGCCCCGCATCGGGATGCGAACAGTTCAGCAGGTATTGCGGCGCGCCGGACAGGCTGGGCACCTCGAGCAACAGGGACTCGCCGGCCTCCAGCCACGCCTGGCCGAAACCGCGCGACACCGAGACATCCGATCGCCAATTCCGCGGCGCGGCACCGCGCAAGACGCCGCCTTGGGGCGCGCGCACCTCAAGCAGGACATACCCTCGCGGCAAGCGGCGAGGATGCTCGGCCTCGACCAGCGCAAGCCGCGCGCAAATGGCCGCCAGCGGTGAGCTGTCCAGCAGAATGGCATTCGCGCCGGCAGCCACCCAGCGGCCGCCGGGTTGACTGCCGCTTTGCAGCGTATGGCCATTACTCAGGCGCCAAAGGGTCATCACGGCCCGTTACCTTCCTCGATATCCAGCAGCCAACGTTCCACCGCCCCTGTGTCACGAGCGTCGCGCATTTGCAATGCTGGCGGATGACCATACAGGCGCGCCTTCGGCTCGCTGAGCCAATCCATGGCAAGCATCTTGTCGCCGAAGACCATCTCGGCCAGCCAGATCATGCGCAACAGGCGATACAAGGTTGCCGCGTGTTCACGCTGATAGACGCTTGCGCCCTGGCTTGCCACCGCGGCAGGCGGGTACAGACGAAGTTCCGGCACCAGCATGTCCAGCGCCGACTGGCGCGGCAGGCTTTGCCTGATCGCGTCCAGCAAGACCGGGACCGCCTCCACGGAGCGCGGCGTGCGCGCTCGGCCAAGCATCCTCCGCACCCGGCCATTCAGGTCGTCGCGGACATTGCGCGGGCCGGCCAGGCCCGCGCTGGCAGGATTACTTGACTGCCTCGAACGCTTCGTTGACCGCCTTGCCATCGATACTGACTGTACCGGCATTGACGAGTCCCTCCAGATAAGCACGCGCTGCCTGTTCCTGGCGCTGCGCGCGCAATGCATTGCGCAATTGCACTTGCACCTCGACCAGGGGCGGGGTGCGTGCGTCGCGGACGTCCACCAGCTTCAGGATGTGAATGCCACCGGGCATCTGCACGGGGGCGCTGACCTGGCCTTTCTTCAGGCCTTGCACGACACCGCGCAGCTCGGGCACCAGTTGCGGCAAGGGCACGAAACCGTTGTCGCCGCCACGTGCTGCCGAATTGGCATCCTGCGAGAATTCCTTGGCAAGCGCGGCGAAATCGGCCTTGGGCGCGTTCGCCCGCTTGACCAGGTCGGCGGCCTGCTTGCGGGCGGCCGCCACGGCATCGGCGTCACCATAGGGAGCGGCCAGGTAGATCTGGCTGACACGGTAGCTGGCCGGCTGGGTGAAGCGGTCCTTGTTCTGGTCGTAGGCGGCTTGCAGCTCGGCTTCCGAGGGGTAGTCGTCGGCAGGCTGGCTGACGGAATCCAGGTAGGCACGCATCACGACCTGCTCCTGGGCGGCCTGTACCGCAAGGCGGATTTCCTCGCGCTCGGTCCAGCCTTGCGCGTTGGCTTCCGCCACCAGCGCCCTCTCGGCAAGACGCGCGCGGATCACGCGATCGAGCTCGCTGCGGTCTGCCTTCAACTGCTCGCGTTGCGCAGCCGGCAGCGTGCGCAGCAGGTTTTCGATTTCACTGCGGGGAACGCTGACAGTACCCAACGTCGCAATGGCGGGGCCATCGGCCGGTGCGGCGGGCGGCTGCGCAACGGGCTTGGACGCAGCCGGCGCACTGCTGTGGCTGGCAGGCTTGGCAGGCGCGTCGTCCTGGGCGCTGCCTTTGTCGCCGCAAGCGGCAGCGGCAAGCACCACGCCCAGGGCGCCGACGACGCGCAACATGCGCGGCATGGCTTTATCGGACAGGTTCACATCAACTCCGGGTAAGGACTTGGGGAGCAGCACGCGCGCCGGGCAAGAAACCTTGCGCGGCACGGGCGGGTAACGGACTCAGTCTTCTCAGGCCTTGTCGGCGCCTGCTTCGGCAAGCTCGGCAACCGGCAGGCCTTCAGCGCCCTGGGCGGCTTGCGTGGCGTACTGCCGCAGGAACAGCACGAACTCCTGCAGCAGGCGATCCCACAGCTCGGTCGTGGCGCGCACGTGGTTCTCGCTGACGCCGCCAGCCAGGATCACGTCCTTTTCCAGCACCAGGAACGCGCCCTGGTGGGTCAGGCGGGCAAAGCGCTTGCCGATGTTCCAGCTGTCGGCCAGGCCGGCGGGCAGTTCGCCCTGCACGCGCAGCGCGCAACTCAGGGTGTAGTCGACGAAGTCGCCTGCCTGGGCGGCGGGGTTGCCGAAACGGACAGCGAAGCCAATGCCCTGGGTGGCGCTCAGCAGTTGCACCAGGCCGTTCTGTTCGGACAGGGTGACGCGGTAACCCATTTCCTGCAGGATCTCTTGCAGGCGCGCAGCGTTGAGGGATTGGATCAGCGTGGATTCAGTCATTTCACAATTCCATAATAAAAAGGGTGGGCAAGGCACTCGCCCTGCCCCTGCCTGCCATCGTTACTGCGCAGACTTTGCTTCGGGCTGCGGCACCATCCTGGGATCGTACTTGCCGTCATATAGCTTGTCACCATAGCCCTGCGCTTTCTCGTCGAAGGCCACGCGGGCCTTCTGCGAGAACGGCTGGCGCATGGCCAGCATGTCGCCGGTGCTGAACGATTCGTAGGCCGCCAGGATTTCCTTGCCCGCGGCATACAGTTCGTCGTTCTTGATTTCGCAGGTCTTCAACTGCGCATCGCGCTGCTGCAGGTTCGCGCTCAGCGTGGCGCGTTCGGCTTCCTTGGCACGAGCCAGCGTCAGCAGCTCGTCGTAGGCATCCTTGAACTTGCCCAGCTGCGTGTTGGCCGCGGCGATCTGCGAATTCGCGCTGGCGCGCATCGCATCCTGCTGGCCGGCCAACTGCTCGGCGGCGCCCTGGGCCTTGCCCAGTTGCGCACGCAGTTGCTCGATTTCCTTCTGGGCCGCGTCACGCTGCGTTTCGGCGGCGACCTTGGCCGCATTCACCTGAGCCTGCTGGCTTTGCAGCTGCTGCAGCTGCTGGGTGGCGCTGCGCAGTTGCGTGCGCAGGCGCTCTTCCATGCTTTGCGCGTGCGCGGGCTGGACGGACAGGATGACAGCCATGGCGGCGGTGGTGGCCTTCAGCGCCCACGCCACCTGCCGCAACGCGGGCGTGGCGCGCTTCAGCGCCGGGGCTTGCGCCCCGGACACCGGATTGGAGTGTCGCGTCGTCATGATCATCAGAACCGTGCGTTGAGTTCGAGCTGCAGGATGTCGATCGCCAGCGGTGCGCCGTAGATCTCCTTCGAGCTGGTCCAGCGCAGCTGGGCGAAGACGTTCTTGTCGACCGCGTAGCCCGCACCGACGTAGTAACCCTGTGCGTTGGTGCCGCCAAGGTGGAACGTCGAATCGTTGTAGGCATCGGGCATGGCATCCGGCTGGATGTACTTGTAGCCAACGAAGGCCATCCAGTCACCCTTGCTTTGCAGGCCGAAGCCATTGCCCAGCGTGGCCTGCAGCATCCAGGCGTTGGGGCCGCTCTTCACGCCGATCGCGCTGTCGTCGCTGGCGAATTCCTGGTTCGTGGCCAGGTTGTTCGCGCCACCGGCACGGCGGATGATCTTGCTGTCCTTGTAGGCCAGGTTGCGCACGTAGTTACCCGCAAGGCGCAGGCCCATGCCGTCGAACACGCGCGTATCCCAGCGCATGTTCACGTCCAGCAGGTTGAACCTGGAGGCCAGGCCGACGTACTGCCACTGGTTCCAGTCGTCCGGGTTGGCCGAGGTGTAGACGATGTCACGCAGCAGGAACAGCGTGTTGCCCTTCTGCATGAACGACGGGCGCGACCAGTCGGTGTCGCAGACGTCGGCGCTGGACAGCACCGAGCACTGCGACGAGCGCTTGCCCGAGATGTTCTCGAACTGGTAGTAGGCCAGGCTGCCGCGCAGCGAGTTGTCGCTGTTGATCTTCCAGTCCGCGCCGACCTGGGCGCCGAGCAGCCATTTGTTCTCGCTCTTGCCTTCATAGCTCCAGGCGCTGCTGGCATTGTTCCCGTAGTCGAGCACGAAGGCGCCGATCGTGCCGAACAGCGTGACCGGACGGCCCGACAGCGGCTTCTTGAACGCAGCGGAGATCCCGTCGAAGTTCAGGTCGCCGGAGTACAGCAGGTCGGTGGACGCGAAGGGGTTGCCCGCGCGGCCCACCGTGGCGGTCATCCAGTCGGTGGCGCGATACGTCAGGTAGGCCTGGTCCAGCCACAGATTCTTCTTGCCCATGCTGTTGCCGAGCGTATCGGACGTCGACACGGGATTGTCGTCGCTGCCGGTGGCCAGGCGCACGCCCGCCGTCCAGGCGTCCGACAGCTGGGCCTTCACGCCCAGGCGGGCGCGGATGCGCCAAAGGTTGCGGCGGTCTTCACGCGTGTTCGTGAAGCGGCGGTCCTCGAAGTAGTTCTGGTTGCCGGCCACGATCAGCATGGGGCCGTTGTCGTTCCAGCGGTTGAAGTTCAGCGCGCCAGGAACGTTGTTGTCGTCGAAGAAGCGCGACTCGTTGCGCACGCGCACATCGCCTTCGATGGTGATGCGCGAGACCCAGTCCGGGAAGGTGTTGGGCTGCGCCCAGTTCTCGGCCTTGGCCTGGGCCATGACGTCGTTCTTGACCTCGTCGCGGATTTCCGCACGCACGGTCTCGGGGATGTAGGGCACGCGCACGTCGCCGGGCTGGGCGATGGCGGCGCCGGCACCGCCAGCGGCAGCCGCGGGGGCAGCCGAGCTGCGGGCACGGACGGCATCGGCCTCGGCCTGCTTGAGCAGCGCGTCGGCCTGGTCCTGCTTGATCACGCCTTGCTGAACCAGCAGGCGGATCAGGTTGATGGTGGCGTTGTCCGACGGAGCCGGCGACTGCGCGGCAGCCTGGCCCGTCGAGAGCGCCATGACGACGGCTACCGCGGCAGCCACTCGGGTCGGTTGAAATTGCATGACAGGAACTCCGGTAAGGATGTCGGTTACGGCGATCAGGTGTCAGGAGGGCCGGCGACCACTGAGGGAAGCACGGACCGGCATGGCCAGGGACGCGGGCGGACGCTCATCGACGGCAGGGTGTGCACGCAAGGCAGCGACCACCTTGGCGTCGACCTCGGCGTTGCCGCTGGAACGATCCAGCTCGACGCGCGAAATCTGTCCGGATGCCGTCAGCCAGATCCGCACTTGCACGCGGAAAGCCAGGTTCCTGGTTTCATCGTTTTCGCGCAGGATCTTGCCAAGCGCATACGACATGTACTGGCTGTACGTGGCGTTGCCGCCTCGGCCTCCACCAGAACCCGCCATGCCGCCGCCACTGCCCGCGCCGATATTGAAGGCGTCGCTGCCGGCCTGGGCCTCGCCGTCGATCTGCATCGGATTGGCGAGGTCATCGGCCGGGGAAGGCGGCGCCTCGTCGGCGGGCTTGGGCTCTTCGACGGGCGTGGGCTCGGGTTCGGGCTCGACGACCTTCTCTTCCTTGGGCTCCTCCGGCTCGGGCGGCTTTTCAGGCTCGGGCGGCGGCGGCGGGGGCGGCGGCAGCGGGATGATGGCCTGGAGCTTGGGCGCTTCGCGCTTGATGCCAGCCATATCGTTGGCCCACTGCCAGATGAAGTAGCCCCCCACGGCGAGCAGCACCACGCCCACCGCCGGCGCGATGAAGCGCTTGGGCGACGGCTTGGCGGGCTGCTCGTCAAGCAGGTCGGACAGCGGCGAACGCGACGGATCGTGCTTGTTGGGCGGTTCGGGAATATTCGACGACATAGCGGGTTCGATCCAGGCCTACTCAGTTCGCCTTGCCAGTCACGAGACCGACTTGCGACAGTTCCAGGCGGCGCATCAAGTCCAGCACCTCGACGACTTTCTGGTACTGCACGATGGCGTCGCCACGCACGATGACCGGGAAGTCGGGGTTGAGCGCTTTCTCGGTGCGCAGGCGGTCTTCCAGTTCGGGCAGCGTCACCGGATAGGCATCCAGGAACACCTGTCCGGCCTCGTTGATGGAGATCGCCTTGGTCTTGGGCTGCGACAAAGACACGCTGGAACTGGCCTTGGGCAGGTTCACCTGGATGCCGGAGATCTGTGCCGTCGCCGTCAGGATGAACATGACCAGCACCACCATCAGCACGTCAACCAGCGGGGTGACGTTGATGCCATCGACGGTGGCGTCGTCGTCATCCATGTTCGATACGGATGCCATGGATGCGCTCCTTAAGCCTGGCCAGCGACCGCGCGGGCGGTGTCGGCCTTGTGCACGGTTTCCTGGTAGTCGGTCTCGCCATGGGCTTCAGCCAGGCGGGCAACGAACTCGTCCACGAACACGCGCATGTCGGCGTTGATTTCCTTGTTGCGGCCAACCAGGCGGTTGTAGCCAAACAGGGCGGGGATGGCGACGAACAGGCCAGCGGCGGTGGCCAGCAGCGCCGCGGCCATGCCGGGCGCGATGGCGTTGATGTTCACGTCGCCGGCCATGGCGGTGGCCAGGAACACCACCATGATGCCCAGCACCGTACCCAGCAGGCCGATGTAGGGGCCGCCGGCAATGGCGTTCGACAGCGAACCCAGGCGCGCGCCCAGCTTCTGTTGTTCCTTGGTGCGCACGGCATCCATGGAGACGCGGATGGCTTCGATGGTGGCCGAGGAGATGATGCGCGTATCGGCGCCTTGCTCACGACGGACACGCAGTTCGTTGACGGCCACTTCGTACAGGCGCCAGAGCGAGGAATCCTTCAGCTGGCCAGCGGCGCGCGGATCGTCAGCCAGCATTTCCAGGCGCTTGCCCACCTTCGAAAAGGCCAGGCGGAAGGCGTCGTTGCTCTTTTCCAGGCGGCCGGCGTTGCGGCGGCTCTTGGAGATCATGATGTGCCAGGACTGGATCATCATGATGGCCAGCACTGCCAGCACGATCCAGGCATCGAAGGGCACGGCGGCCAGCAGGAAGCCCAGCGCGCCGAAACCGAAGCCCGAGGCCTCTTCGTCGGCGCCGTAGGCGATCAGGCGCGATTCGGCGCCCTGGGCGGTGGCGTCGGTCAGGATCAGCGCGGCGGGGCGGGCGATCTTGGACAGGCGGATTTCGTCGATGGCGCCAATGAACGGCGCGTAGGTCACGACCGCTGCCGCAGGCGCGGCGGCGGCGTCGGCCGGGGCTGCGGCGGCATCGGCAGCCGGGACGGCCGGCGCCGCCTGGCCGGGAACGTCGCCACCGATGGCGGCGACGGTGTTCAGCGGCGGCAGCGCGGCAGCCAGCGTGGCGGCGGCACGGCCATTCACGTAGAGGACGATTTGCGACCCGTCGGCCGTCACGGCTAGGTGTTGCCAGGCGGCGGGCGACAGGGGCTGGCCCGGCGCCGAACGCTGGCCGTTGACCTCGACGAAGGGCACGCCGTTGGACAGGCCGATCAGCAGCGCGTTGCCGGTGTCGCGACGGGCGTACACCAATTGGTCGCCGGCGGGCTGGTCGGCGCGGACCCAGGCGCTGAACGTGAAGGCGCTGGCGGCGGGCAGGTTCAACGAGGGGCTGGCGGGCAGCATCAGCGGCGCGCCACCGGCGAACTGGGCGGCACGGCCGACCACGCCATCGACCACGCCGGCGAGCGGGGTCTGGGCATGGTTGCTGTAGCCGGTGCTGTCACGGGGCGGCGCATCAGCGGCGCCGTTGAAGTGATAGACCAGCGTGTAGTTCGGGTCGAAGGTGACCTGGCCATTGGCGGTGCTCGGCGCTTTTTCGTTGCCGTAGTACATCCAGATGTCCTGGCGTTGGCCGCCGCTGACGGCGGGCACGTCGACCCAGATCACGGCCATGCCCAGCAGGGGGTCGAAGCTTTCGATCTGGTGGTTCAGGACCGTCTTGTCGTCGGACGAGACGAAGCGCACGTCCGACCCGTTCTCGGCCACGCCGTCGAACACGAAGTTGCCGGTGTGCAGGCGCACCAGCAGCGGCACACGGCCGATGTCGTCATTGATGGCCGCGCCGGCGGGCGTGGTGTCGATGGAGATTTGCTTGCGGAACTTCCAGTCGGCTTGCCACCAGGCATTGGCGACTGCCGGCAGGGCGCTGACCATGACGGTCAGCAGTAGCATGAAAAGGCGTTGCATGATTGTCGTACTCCGAAAATCCGTCAATCCGTTCAGGTTTAGAAACTGGCGCGAAGGTTGAAATAGAGACGCGGGTCGTGGCGTTTGGTGTTGGCCCCCTCCTTGAGGGGATAGCCCCAGTCCAGGCTGCCGCTCAGCCAGTCGAGCATCTGCAGGCGAGTGCCGAAGCCGACGCTGGCGAGGTCGAAACTGCTGTCCTGCTCGGGCAGCGGGTCACGCAGGCGCAGCGTTGCCCACTCCGCGAAGGTGTAGGCACGCCACTCATTGACCTTGGGGCCGAGCCACTGGGCGAAGGACGGGGTGCGCAACTCGATCGAGGCCATCAGGCCGTCGTCGGCGGAGCGCTCGGCGGCCAGGTAGCCGCGGATACTGCTGGCGCCGCCGGCAGAGAACTGTTCGTTGGACACCAGCGGACCCGAGGCGATCTGGAAGCCCGTGCGGCCAAACAGCTGCCAGTCACGCGGCAGGCTGTGCAGGTGCGTGGCATCGCCCTTGAAGACCGCGAAGCTGGGGTTGGCGCGGTAGCGCTTGTAGTCGAACTCGTTGCTGCCGCTGCCGATGTCGAAGAAGCTGCGCGTGGCCGTGACGACCGAGAGGCCGACCGAGCTCTGCGCGTCCTCGGTGTAGCGGTAGCCGTTGTAGCCGAAGGTGAACGGCACGTACTTGAGCGGCACGGTGTCGCTGGTGCCGCCGAACTCCAGGGCTTCGTCGAAGTCCTTGTAGTCGACGCCGAAGGAGAACGCGTTGTGCCAGGCGCCCTGGGGGGGCAGCGTGTAGGTGACCGTGGCGCCGAAGGAATGGCCCTTGCCCAGCACGTTGGTCCCGCCGATGGTGGCGACGTTGCTGTCGGACTGGTAGCCCGAGAACATCAGGCTCCAGCGCTGTGCGAGCGGCAGCGTGTACGACGCCGACCAGACCTTGGCGTTGTCGGTGTCCTGGGGCGCCGTGAAGAAGGTCAGCGAGAAGGCATGGCCGCGCTGCCACAGGTTGTCGTAGCCCAGCGTGCCGGTGGCGCGCAGGCGCTCGGTGTCGGCGCTGTAGTCGTTGTTCAGCCCGAAGCTGGCCGTCCAGGGACTCTTGTCCTCGACCTTCAGGTCGATGTCCATGGTGCCCGGGATCTTGCCTTCGCGCACCAGGGGCATGACCTGGCGGCTGGCGGTCTGGTTCAGGCCGGCGAGTTCGGTTTGCGCCTGGTTGAAGTCGGGCACCTTGCCCTCCTGCAACGCGGGAACTTCGTCACGGATGGCCAGCGGCGAATAGTGCTGGGCGCCCACCACGCGCACGCGGCCGACCTTGGTCTCCACCACCTGCAGGATGACCACGCCGGCGTTGACCTGCTGTTCTGGCAGGTCGACGTAAACCGACTGGTAGCCACGCTCGTGATAGGCGGCCTGCAGGGCATCGCGCGCGCCCTCGATGTCGGTCAGGCTGCGATCGGGCCCCAGGAAGGGATAGACGGCTTTTTCAATGGCGACGGCGTCCAGCACGGTGTTGCCACGAACGATGTACTCGTTGACGTTGACCCGGCGCGCATCCGCTGCCGGCGCTTCCTGGGCCGCGCCCTGCGCCAGCGCGCCACCGGGCAGGCCCAAGGCCAATACCGCCACAGCTGCCGCGCTTGCACAGGCCCGCAGGCCCGCTTTATCGAAATGCTGCATAGGGATGCACTCAGTCCTCAAGATGGGAATCCGATGCGTTGTTCGCATCTGCTTGTTACTAGACGTTTGGGGAAGCGGCCGAGTGCGCAATGTCATAAAAATTTCATGAAACAGCGTCGGGCGGCATTGGAAAGCGAGACGGCCGTCCCCGGAAAGGGGACGGCCACCGTCGCATGCGCGGAGGGAATCAGGCTATCGGGCGCGCATGACAAAGCCGGGTCCGGGCATCACTCCTGCAGCAGGCGTTGCCGCTGCGCCGCATCGAGCTGGCCCGCGGAAGTGCTCGGCCAGCGCAGGCAGGAATAGGTCCAGCGAGCCTGCGCGCGTCACGGCGCGGAAGGCAAGTGCCACAGAAAAGGCGGTGACGGCAAGGCAGTGCAGGCTGGAGTAGCCACCCACTCTTGGCAGACACATGCCGGCCAAGCAATTGACATATAACGGTCGCGAAATAAGCGCAAAGCGCCCGCTACACTGGCCTCGTCCCGCAACATCCCAGGAGGCGTCGATGCGCGCACGCTTATCCATTCCGCTGCTGGCCAGCCTGCTGCTGGCCGCTCCGTTCAGCCACGCCGCGGAACAGAAAAAACCCCAGCCCGTCCCGTCCTGCATCGGCGCGGAGGTCAATGGCTATCGCTCGATGTCCTATGACTGCCTGGGACAACAGATGTCCCCCGACACGCCCCCCAACCGCCCCAATCCCGCTTTGTCCTCGCAGGACGTGACGCGCCGGCCGCCCAATCAGGCAGGCTTGGTCACGCCGGCCACCACGGCCAACCGCATGGGCGGCAACTTCGGCAACTCGGCGTTTCCGCAGCGCCCGCCCGCCATGCAGGGCGGCATGCCTGCGGGTGTGCGCACGCCGCCGCCGGTGCCCACGGCCCCCGCGCGCTGACGCACGCGCCCGCTCAGACGGCGAAGTCCAGCTTCCGGCGCAGGCGCACCACGGCAGCATTCTCGGGATCGCTCAGCCAGCTCTGGAACTGGCCGCTGGCCAGTTGCGCGTAGCTGATCCAGTGTTACGGCCAGGCGGCATGGCTTCGCCCCGGACCTCAGCGCAACTGCAAGCCCATCATCGTGCGCCCGCGCAACACCGTCAGCGACAGCGGCTGGCCCTCCAACTCCGACAGCAGCGCACGCAAGCCGTCCAGGCGGCCGACCGGCCGCTGGTTCAGGCCCACGACGATATCGCCGCGCCGCAAATGCGCCGCCGCGGGCCCCCGGCCCGGGAAGGTGGCGCTGACGAACACCCCGTCATTGCCCTGCAGGCGTTGCGCGCGCGGCATCTCGGAAAACTCGACGCCGTTCAGGCGCGGGTCCAGCGACCCGCCGTGCAGTTTTTCATCCTGCTCGCGTTCGATGCGCAAGGCCACGTCCTGCCGCTTGCCGGCGCGCTGCACAGTCAGGCGCACCTCCTTGCCCACCGGCAGCAGGCCCTCCGCGTTGCGCAACTGCTGCGTGCTCTGGATGGGCTTGCCGTCCATCGCCACGATGATGTCGCGCGCCTGCACGCCCGCCCGCTGCGCGGGCGTGCCATCCACCACGCGCGCGACGGCCACGCCGATGGTGCCCGGCGCATAGCCCAGTTGCCTGACCACGCGCGGCGAGATGTCCAGCACGTCCAGGCCCAGCGACCCTCGCGTCACGCGTCCATGGCGCAGCAACTGTCCCATCACCTCGCCCACCAGGTTCGAGGGAATGGCGAAGCCGATGCCCACGTTCCCGCCCGAGGGCGTGTAGATCATGGTGTTGATGCCGACGAGTTCGCCCCTCAGGTTCACCAGCGCCCCGCCCGAGTTGCCGGGATTGATGGACGCGTCCGTCTGGATGAAGTTCTGGTAGCCCGCCGCGCGCAGGCTGGAACGATCCAGCGCCGACACGATGCCGGACGTGGCCGACTGCCCCAGGCCGAAAGGATCGCCGATGGCGACCACGAAGTCGCCCACGCGCAGGTCGCTGGAATCGGACAGCGGCAAGGCCTGCAGGCCCCCTGCCTGGATGCGCAGCACCGCGATATCGGTATCGGGGTCGCTGCCCAGCACCGTGGCCGCCAGGCTGCGGCCATCCTGCAGCGACACCTTGATGGATTGCGCCCCGCGCACCACATGGTGATTGGTCAGGACGTAGCCCTGGGCCGCGTCGACGATCACGCCGGAACCGGAGCTTTGCTGGCGCCCGCCCTGGCCGCGCGTCGCATAGCCCACGGCCTCGCGGTTCTCGCCCAGGGCCGAAATGTTGACGACCGATGGCGTCACGCGCTCGAGCATGGGCGCCAGCGATGGCATCGGCGCGCCATCGACGGCTGCCGGCAAGGCCGCATGCGCGGGCCCCATGGCCGCGAGCATGGTGAAAAGCGCGGCGCGGGCCGCAAGAAGGCAAGCGGCGCGCGCCGCCAGGACACGGGCGGGAAGCGGAATCATGGCGCGCAGTGTAGCGAGGCCGCGCGTCGGCTTGTTGACAGTTCCCTGAGGGAAAACCGCGTCATCCAGGCAATGACACAGAAAGTAAACGAGAATAGGTCACAATAAGCATGTTTTCCCTGGCGACCTCCGCGACAAGGACATCCGGCATGTACGAAGGCGAACGCTTCAACAGTTGGACCCACCTGATGGGCATGATCCTGGCGCCCGCCAGCGCCGCGGTGCTGATCGCGCGCGCGGTGCGCTTCAGCGCCGACGCCTGGGCCATCGCCAGCTGCGCCATCTTCGCGGCGTCCATGCTGTGCGTCTACGCCAGTTCCACGCTCTACCACTCCACCCGCGGCCTGCGCAAGCGCCTGTGGCAACGCGCGGACCACTGCGCCATCTACCTGCTGATCGCGGGCACCTACACGCCGCTCTGCCTCATCCCCTTGCGCGACGATTGGGGCCTGCCGCTGCTCTGCGGTATCTGGGCGCTGGCCATCCTGGGCATCGGACGGGAACTGGCGGGCTCGAAACTGGACACCCCCGCACTGCCGCTGTACCTCTGCATGGGCTGGCTGGGCGCCCTGGCTGCGCTGCCCATCCGGCAGAACCTGGAGACCGTCGCCATTGCCTGGCTGCTGGGGGGCGCGCTGCTCTATACCGTCGGCACGGTCTTCTTCGTGAACGACACGCGCTGGCGGCATGCCCACGGCATCTGGCACCTGTTCGTGCTCGCGGGCAGCCTCTGCCACGTCATCATGGTGTGGCACTTCATGGCATCCAGCGCCCATTGACGCACATCAAGGCTGCGCCGAACTTCGCGTCGGCATAATGAAATCGCGGTGGGCTGGCCGTTCCTCGAGCCGGCGCCCCGATGATTCAAGGAGCTGCACATGAGCATTACCGGAAAGATCGCCCTCGTCACCGGCGCGGGCCAAGGCATCGGCCGCGGCATCGCACTGCGTCTCGCACGCGATGGCGCCGACCTCGCGCTGGTCGACCTGGACCAGGCCAAGCTCGACGCCGTCGCGCGCGAGATCGAAGCGCTCGGCCGCCAGGCCACCACGTTCATTGCCGACGTGAGCGACCGCGAACAGGTCTACGCCGCCGTCGACCACGCCGAACGCACGCTGGGCGGCTTCGACATCATCGTCAACAACGCCGGCATCTCGCAGGTGCAGCCCTTGCTGGACGTCACCCCGGAAGAAGTCGAACGCATCTACCGCATCAACGTGCAGGGCGTGCTCTGGGGCATCCAGGCCGCCGCCCGCAAGTTCAAGGCGCGCGGCACGCCCGGACGCATCATCAATGCCTCGTCCATCGCCGGCCATGACGGCTTCGCGCTGCTGGGCGTCTATTCGTCGACCAAGTTCGCGGTGCGCGCGCTGACGCAGGCTGCCGCGAAGGAACTCGCGGCCGACGGCATCACCGTGAATGCCTATTGCCCCGGCGTGGTGGGCACCGACATGTGGGTAGAAATCGACAAGCGCATGGCCGAGGTCACCGGCGCGCCTGTCGGCGCCACCTACAAGAAGTATGTGGAGGGCATCGCCCTGGGGCGGGCCGAGACGCCCGAGGACGTGGCCGGCCTGGTCGCGTTCCTGGCAGGCCCCGACGCAGCCTACATGACCGGCCAGGCCCCGCTCATCGACGGCGGGCTGGTCTACCGCTAGGCCCGCCGAATGAAAACGGCGGCGCGTCCATGCCGGACGCGCCGCCGCCAGGCCTGCTGACGCAACCGGCGCTAGACGATGCCGGTCATGTAATGGACCCCGATCACGCCGAAGACGGCCGCGGTGGCGATCAAGGTAATGGCGAAGATGTCGCCATAGGATTGGCGATGCGACAGGCCCGTCACCGCCAGCAAGGTGATCACCGCGCCATTGTGCGGCAAGGTGTCCATGCCGCCGCTGGCCATCGCGGCCACGCGGTGCAGCACTTCCATCGGAATGCCCGCCGCCTGCGCGGAAGCGATGAAGGTGTCGGCCATCGCCGCCAGCGCGATGCTCATGCCGCCCGATGCCGAGCCCGTGATGCCGGCGAGCGCCGTCACCGCCACGGCCTCCCCCACCAGCGGATCGGGAATCGCCTTCAAGGCGCTGGCCACCACCAGGAAGCCGGGCAAGGCCGCGATCACGCCGCCAAAGCCATATTCCGCCGCCGTGTTCATCGACGCCAGCAAGGCGCCAGAGACCGCGTCGCGGCTGCCTTCGGCCAGCTTGGACACCACGTTGCGCCAGGCAAACAGCAGGATCACCACGATGCCCGAGATCAGCGCGGCCATCACGGCCCAGATGGCCAGCAGTTGTTCGGTGCGCGCGACCACGGGCTCGGACAGGCCGGGGAGCACGATCTCGGTGCCCACCGGATACCAGCCCGGGATCAGGCGCGTGAACGCGAAGTTGGACACGCCCACCACGAGGAGGGGCAACAGCGCGATCAGGGGATGGTGGCCCTGCTCGCCCGCGGGCGGTGCCGGTTCATTGAGCAGCTCGGTGCCGTACCCTTCGCCCGCGCGCGCGGCGCGCATGCGGCGCCACTCCAGGTAGGCCAGGCCGCCGGTCAGCGTCATCGCCGCGCCGATCAGGCCCAGCCACGGCGCCGCCCAGGTCGTGGTGTCGAAGAAGCTGGTGGGGATGATGTTCTGGATCTGCGGCGTGCCGGGCAAGGCCGTCATCGTGAACGTGAAGGCGCCCAGCGCGATGGCGCCGGGCATCAGCCGCTTCGGGATGTTGCCCTGGCGGAACATTTCCGCCGCGAAGGGATAGACCGCGAACACCACCACGAACAGCGACACGCCGCCATAGGTCAGCAGCGCGCAGACCAGCACGATGGCCAGGATGGCGCGCTCCGCGCCGATGAGGCGCAGCACCGATTGCACGATGGTGCGGGAAAATCCCGACAGTTCGATGAGCTTGCCGAACACCGCGCCCAGCATGAAGACCGGCAGGTAGAGCTTGGCGAAGCCCACCATGCGGTCCATGAAGACGTCTGAAAAGACGGGGGCCAAGGCGGCGGGACTGGTCAGCAGCACCGCGCCCATGGCGGCCAGCGGCGCGCACAGGATCACGCTGTAGCCGCGATACGCGGCAATCATCAGGAAGGCCAGCGCGCCAGTGACGATCAATAAATCCAACAATGCTCTCTCCTCCGGTGTTGCAGCCCGCCTGCACGCGAGCCCCCGAAGGACGGCCAGCCGTCCCGCGACAGATCAGGTCACAGGAAGGCCATGTGTATGCCATAGCCGATCGTCGCGAAGGTGGAAACCACGCCCACGACCATGAGATATATACCCCAGTTGCGCGCACGCGCACTGTAACCAGCCATGAGCACCAGCAAGCTGATGGCGCCGACGATGAAGTAGAGGGTCTGGTGTTCCATGGCGATGTTCCTTGCACGCCGCGCCGACAGTGGCCCGTCACGCCGCGCGGCATCTCTGAGGTGCGTGTCCGGAATGCCAGGATACGAGTCCGCGCCGGCCTCTCTCTTGATCGGAATCAAGCGCTCATCTGACCTAGCGCAAGAAGTGTACGCGCGCCCGCCCCCGCCCGCATGGACAGGCCCGGGCCCCTCCTGAAGAATCAAGGCCATCACCACAAGAACGTCCCAGCACCAGAGACCATGGCCGCCAAGACCCCCCCGCTCGCCTTCTTCCGCAACGTCTCGATCCGCCGCATGACCCTGATGGCGATGATCGCCATCAGCTTGCTCACGGCCGGCCTCTCCACGCTGAACTACTACGCCCAGCAACGGGCCAGCATCGCCTTCGATGCCAGCCAGTCGCTGCGGTATGAGTCGGCCACGCTCAGCAAGGCCAACGACCACATCACGCGCGCACGCCTGCACCTGAACAGCCAGCAGGAATTCCTGGCAGCCTCGGACACCGCACGCGCCGACGAAGAGGCGGGGCAGGTCGAGATGGCCTTCGCGCTCGCGCAGGAATACTTCACCGTCTTCAAGGCACTTTCCAGTTCGCACGACGCCGGCCCCGTGGCCGCCGAGCTCGACCGGGCCTTCCAGGCCATGCTGAACCAGGGCGTGGCGCCGCTGCGCGCGCGGCTCGCCGCGCGTGACCTGGCCGGCTATCACCAGCACAACATGGGCCCGGTGGTGGAACTGGGCGCGGCACTGTCCGCCTCGGTCAATGCCTATGACGCGTATGCCGACGTCTATGCCGTGCAACTGAGCGCGGAAGCCTCGCGCATCCGCGACAACACCATCCAGGCCGGCTTCGTCATGCTGGCGCTGTGCCTGATCTTCCTCGTCATGGCCGACCGCTATGTCGTGCAATACATCCGCACGCCGCTGGAGACCGTGCGCGCCCACTTCCAGCGCATCGCCGGCGGTGACCTCACCACCCGCATCGATCTCTTCGGCCGCAACTGCGTCGGCCAACTGCTGCCCTATCTGCGGGACATGCAGGCCAGCCTGGCCCGCACGGTTGGCATCGTGCGCCAGGGCGTGGACGAAATCCACACCAGCGCCCGCGAAATCGCCGACGGCAACAACGACCTGTCGTCGCGCACCGAGCAGCAGGCCGCCTCGCTGGAGCAGACCGCCGCCAGCATGGAAGAGCTGGCGGCCACGGTGAAGCAGAATGCCGACAACGCCCGCCAGGCCAGCGCGCTGGCCGACACGGCTTCCGACGTGGCCCGCCGCGGCGGTGGCGCCATGGAGCAGGCGGTGGCCACCATGCACGACATCTCCACCGGCTCGCACCGTATCGGCGAAATCGTCGGGGTGATCGACAGCATCGCCTTCCAGACCAACATCCTGGCGCTGAACGCCGCTGTCGAGGCTGCCCGCGCCGGCGAACAAGGCAAGGGGTTCGCCGTCGTGGCGTCGGAAGTCCGTTCGCTGGCCCAGCGCAGCGCCGGCGCCGCCCGCGAGATCAAGGACCTGATCGGCAGTTCGCTGGAGACCGTCAGCGCGGGCGCCCGCCAAGTCGAGGAAGCCGGCCGCACCATGGAGGAACTGGTCGCCTCGGTGGGCCGCGTCACCGCCATCATCGGCGAGATCGCCACCGCCTCCGGCGAGCAGTCGGCCGGCATCGACCAGGTCAGCGGCGCGGTCACGCAGATGGACTCGGTCACGCAGCAGAACGCCGCGCTGGTCGAACAGGCCTCGGCCGCCGCGGCCTCGCTGGAGACCCAGGCCGAGCAGCTGCAGCACGCGGTGGCCGTCTTCCGCATCGGCCAACGGGACGTCATCGACGCGCCGCAAGCGCCTGCCGGCGCCCTGCCCGGCGCCAGCCGCAACGAGAGCGCCTCGCGCGGCGATCCCAACCCGCTGGCCCGCCGTCCGCTGCCGCAACTGGTCTGACGCCGGCAAGCCTGCTTGGTCGGGAATTTGCACAGAAGGAAAAGATCGTTAGGACCGGCAGCGGCGCAGCCCATACTCGATGGCTCGTCCGCTCCGGTCCAACTTCCCCTACCCTGGCACAGGCGGGTGAACGGAGCGCCAATACCGCCCTTCGTCCACCACCATGACCCGACCCTCCCCCCTGCTTTCACGCGCTACCGCCGCGCTCCTGGCCGCCGTGACACTCACGGCCATCGCTCCCGTCGCCCAAGCCGAAGGCCGCATCCGGCTGGCCCAGCAATTCGGCATCGCCTACCTGATCCTGGACGTGGTCAAGGACCACCAGCTGATCGAGAAACATGGCAAGGCCGCCGGCCTGGACATCGACGTGGAGTGGCGGCAGATCTCCGGCGCCACCGCCATGAACGAAGCGCTGCTGGCGAACAACCTGGACGTGGTGTCGGCGGGCGTGCCGCCCGCGCTGGTGCTGTGGGACCGCACCCGCGGGCGCCAGAACGTGAAGGCCGTGGCGGCCCTGGGCTCGCTGCCCAATTACCTGCTCAGCAACAACCCCGCGGTGAAGACGCTGGAAGACTTCAGCGACAAGGACCGCATTGCCGTGCCGGCGGCAGGCGTCGGCTTCCAGTCGCGCACCCTGCAGATCGAAACCGCACGCCGCTACGGCAAGGAGAACTTCAACAGGTTCGACGCGATCTCGGTCAGCCTGCCCCACCCCGACGCCACCGCGGCGCTGATCTCGGGTGGCCTGGAGGTCAACGCGCACTTCTCCAGCGCGCCGTTCTATTACCAGGCGCTTGCCGGCAATCCCGCGGTGCACAAGGTGCTGAGCTCCTACGACATCCTGGGCGGCCCCGCGACGTTCAACGTGCTCTACAGCACCCAGGCCTTCCACGATGGCAATCCGAAGACCTACAAGGCCTTCTACGACGCGCTGCACGAGGCGGCTGCCTGGATCCGCCAGAACAAGGCGCAAGCCGCCGAGGTGTTCATCCGCCAGCAGAAATCCAGGCTGTCGCCGGAACTGGTACGCCAGATCATCGAAGACCCCGAGAACGATTTCACGATCGTGCCGCAACAGACCCTGGTGTACGCCACCGAGCTGCACAAGCTGGGCGTGCTGAAACACCAGGCGGCATCCTGGAAGGAGTATTTCTTCGACGCCGCGCACGCCCTGCCCGGCAGCTGAACGGCGCGACGCAAGCGCGGCAGGCAAAAACAAGCCGGCCGGTGCATTCCTGCACCGGCCGGCTCGTTGATCCCGGGTTGCGGCGGCGTATCAGCCGAAACGGCCCGTGATGTAGTCCTCGGTTTCCTTGCGGGCAGGCTTCACGAAGATCTGGTCGGTTTCACCGAACTCCATCAGCTCGCCCAGGTACATGTAGGCGGTGTAGTCCGAGCAACGCGCGGCCTGTTGCATGTTGTGGGTCACGATGACCACGGTGTAGTCGCTCTTCAGTTCGGCGATCAATTCCTCGATCTTGGCGGTCGAGATCGGATCCAGCGCCGAGCAGGGCTCGTCCAGCAGCAGCACTTGCGGCTTGATGGCCACCCCGCGCGCGATGCACAGACGCTGTTGCTGGCCGCCCGACAGGCTGTTGCCGCTTTGGTGCAACTTGTCCTTCACTTCGTTCCACAGCGCGGCCTTGGTGAGCGCCCATTCGACGCGCTCATCCATTTCACCCTTGCTGAGCTTCTCGAACAGACGCACGCCGAAGGCGATGTTGTCATAGATGCTCATGGGGAACGGCGTGGGCTTCTGGAACACCATGCCGACCTTGGCGCGGATCAGCGAAATATCGGTCTTGGTGGTCAGCAGGTTCTCGCCGTCCAGCAGGATTTCGCCCTCGGCGCGCTGGCCGGGATAGAGTTCGAACATGCGGTTGAACGTACGCAGCAGCGTCGACTTGCCGCAACCCGACGGGCCGATGAAGGCCGTGACACGGTTTTCGCGGATCGACATGTTCACGTTGCGGATGGCGTGAAACTTGCCGTAGTAGAAGTTCAGGTTCTTGACTTCGATCTTGTTGGCGGCCTGATCGACGGCACGAGCAGTATTTTCCATTGCGGGTCCTGAGCGTATTGTGAGGTCTCTGTCCGGGGGCGATTACTGCTTGCGGAACAGGCTGCGTGCAAGGATGTTGATACCAAGCACCAGCAGGGTGATCAAAGCGGCGCCAGCCCAAGCCAGCGTGTTCCAGTCCTTGAAGGGGCTGGCGGCGTATTGGTAGATGACGACCGGCAGGTTGGCCATGGGGCCGTTCATGTTGAAGGACATGAACTGGTTCGACAGGGCCGTGAACAGCAACGGCGCGGTTTCACCGGAAATACGCGCCACCGCCAGCAGGACGCCGGTGATCATGCCCGAGCGCGCGGCGCGGTAACAGACCAGCAGGATCATGCGGTACTTGGGGCAGCCCAGCGCGGCGCAGGCTTCACGCAGGCTGTTGGGGACCAGCAGCAGCATGTTGTCGGTGGTGCGCACCACGACCGGGATCACCAGGATGGACAGCGCGATGGCGCCGGCCCAGCCCGAGTAGTGGCCGACCTGATACACATACACGGCATAGATGAAAAGGCCGATGACGATCGAGGGCGCCGACAGCAGCACGTCGTTCAGGAAGCGCGTGGCGGGCGCCAGCCAGCCGCGCTGGCCGTACTCGGCCAGATAGGTGCCGGCCAGGATGCCGATGGGCGTGCCGATGATCGTGCCGACGCCGGCCATCACGACGCTGCCCAGGATGGCGTTGAGCAGGCCGCCGGCCTGGCCCGGGGGAGGCGTGATCTCGGTGAACAGCGTCAGCGACATCGCCGCGCCGCCCTTGATGATCAGGGTCGCGATGATCCAGAACAGCCAGAACAGGCCGAACAGCAGCGTGGTCAACGACAGCGCCAGCATGATCGCGTTGATGACGCGGCGAGTGCGGTAGATGGGGTTAGCCATCGTCAGCACCGAGGCCGGCGCCGACTTGGTGGGTTGTTGCGAGGCCATTACGATTTGGTCCCTTCAGTTTTGGACAGGCGCAGCAGCAGGACCTTCGACAGAGCCAGCACCACGGTGGTGATCAGGAAGAGAATCAGGCCCAGCTCGATGAGCGCGGACTTCTGCATGCCGCCGGCTTCGTTGAACTCGTTGGCCAGCGCCGAGGCGATCGAGTTGGCCGGGGCGAAGATCGAGTCGGGCAGGCGGAAGGCGTTGCCGATCACGAAGGTCACCGCCATGGTCTCGCCCAGTGCGCGGCCCAGGCCCAGCATGATGCCGCCGATGACGCCAGACTTGGTGAAAGGCAGCACGACCTTCCACATCACTTCCCAGGTGCTGCTGCCCAGGCCGTAGGCCGATTCCTTCAGCAGCGCAGGCACCAGCTCGAACACGTCGCGCATCACCGCGGCGATGAACGGGATGATCATGATCGACAGGATCAGGCCGGCGGTGAAGATACCGATGCCGAAGGGCGGGCCGGAGAAGAAGCCGCCGATCAGCGGCAGGCTGCCGAGCGTGGAGATCATGCCCGGCTGGATGTACTTCTGGAAGACCGGCACGAACACGAACAGACCCCACATCCCGTAGATGATGGAGGGGATGGCCGCCAGCATCTCGATGGCCGTGCCCAGGGGGCGACGCAGCCAGGTGGGCGACAGTTCGGTCAGGAACATCGCGATCCCGAAGGAGACCGGCACGGCGATGGTCAGCGCGATGAGCGAGGTCATCAGGGTGCCGACGATGGGCACCATGGCGCCATAGACGTTGTTGACGGGATCCCACTCGTTGGTCCACAGGAACGCGATGCCGTATTCGGCCAGCGTTTCCTTGCTGCCCCAGACCAGCGACGCCATGATCGCAGCCAGCAGGCTGAACACGAAGAATGCGAACGTGCGCGTCAGGTTCTTGAACAGCGCATCCATCATCGAATTGCTGTTCTTGGGGGCGGGGGGCATCGAGCCCGTCTCGACGACCGGCCGGGTCACGGCCGATGCATTTTGGTCCATTACGGCACTCATGGAGGGGCTATCCAGGAAGGTGAAAACGGGGAACTGCCTGAAGGGCTGAACTGGCGGCCGGAGAAACCGCCAGTGCGTCGGAAGGCAGGCAGCGCCTGCCCGTCACGACCACCCTTTCATGGGTAGGGATGTTAGAGCGGGAACATGACACATATGTGACAGTCATATTTACCCCCTCTTAGAAGCAACTCAATAAATCCTTGAAAAACAATGACTTAAAACAGCCCTCGAAAAGGACAGTTTTATTTCACTCCATGACAAGTCCTTATCCGGTCCGGCGCAGCGCGTCATCCAGCACCCGATGCAGGTTGACGGGCTGTGCGCGGCTGCGCACCGGGGCATAGCTGCCGTCGGGACGTTGCTGCCAGGCCAGCTGGTTGTCGCGCAACGCCACCAGGAAGGCCTCGTGGATCACGCGCTTCTTCAGCGCCTTGTCATAGATCGGGAATGCCAGCTCGACCCGGCGGAAGAAGTTGCGGTCCATCCAGTCGGCCGAGGACAGGTACACCGACTCCTTGCCCTCGTCGAAGAAATAGAAGACCCGCGAGTGCTCGAGGAAGCGGCCCACGATGGAGCGCACCTTGATGTTCTCGGACAGGCCGGGCACGCCTGACCGCAGGGCGCACACGCCGCGGATGATCAGGTCGATCTTCACCCCGTCCTGGCTGGCCTTGTACAGCTCCTGGATCACGATGGGCTCGAGCAGCGAGTTCATCTTGGCCATGATGCGGGCCTTCTTGCCGGCGCGCGCGGCCTTCGCCTCGGCGCGGATCATGCTGACGACGCCGTCGTGCAGCGTGAACGGCGACTGCAGCAGCGACTTCAGCGCACGGCGCGCCCCCAGGCCGGTCAGCTGCGAGAAGACCTTGTCCATGTCCTCGCACAGGCGCGGATCGGCGGTCAGCAGGCCGAAATCGGTGTAGAGGCGCGCGGTGCGGGGGTGGTAGTTGCCGGTGCCCAGGTGGCCATAGCGGCGGATGCGGCCTTTCTCGCGGCGCAGCACCAGCGCCATCTTGGCGTGGGTCTTGTGGCCGACGACGCCATAGACCACGTGCGCGCCCACTTCTTCCAGCCGGGCTGCCCAGTTGATGTTGGTCTGTTCGTCGAAGCGCGCCATCAGCTCCACGACGACCGTCACCTCCTTGCCTGCACGCGCGGCGGCCATGAGCAGGCGCATCAGCTCGGAGTCCTCACCCGTGCGATAGATGGTCTGCTTGATGGCGACCACGTCCGGATCCACGGCGGCGGCCGTCAGGAAGTCGATGACGGGCTGGAAGGATTGGTAGGGGTGGTGCAGCAGGCGGTCGCTGGCGGCGATGGCGGCGAACAACTCGGCCGGCTTGTTGCCCACCTGGGCAAAAGGCTCGGGCACGCTGGCCTGGTGCCCGGGGAACAGCAGATCGGCGCAGTCGTCCACGCTGCAAAGCTGCATCAGGCGGGACAGGTTGACCGGACCATTGCAGCGGTAGGTGTCCGCGCCGCTCAGCTGGAACTCGCGCTGCAGGAAGGCTTCCAGCGCGGGCGGCGTGCTGCGGTCGATTTCCAGGCGCACGGCGGCGCCGAAGTTTCGCTGCGTCAGCTCGCCCTGCAGGGCGTGGCGCAGGTTCGTGACCTCTTCCTCGTCGACGAACAGGTCGCTGTTGCGGGTCACGCGCCACTGATAGCAGCCCTGCACTTCCAGGCCGGGGAACAGCTCGCCGACGAAGGCGCGGATGAGCGCAGTCAGCAGCACATAGCCATGGCGGTAGCCGGAGATGGCCTCGGGCATCTTGAGCAGGCGCGGCAGCGCGCGTGGCGCCTGCACGATGGCGATGGAGGCCTTGCGCCCGAAGGCATCGATGCCGGACAGCGGCACGATGAAGTTCAGGCTCTTGTTGTAGACGCGGGGGAAAGGATGCGCGGGATCGAGCCCGATGGGCGTGAGCAGCGGCATCACTTCGCGATGAAAGCACGCCAGCGCCCAGGCCTGCTGTGCCTCGTCCCAATCGGTGGCCGAATGCAGCGCGATGCCCTTGGTGCGCAGGCGCGGCAGGATTTCCTCGTTCAGCATGCCGTACTGGCGGGTGACCAGTTCGTGCACGGCCTGCTGCACGTCCTCGAAGGCCTCGGCGGGGGACAGGCCATCATCCCCCACCTGGGCGGGTGCGACGCGCAACTGCTCCTTGAGGCTGGAGATGCGGATTTCAAAGAATTCGTCGAGGTTCGAGCTCACGATACACACGTAGCGCAGGCGTTCGAGCAGCGGGGTATCGGGGTGCTCCGCCATGGCCAGTACGCGCTCGTTGAACTTGAGCAGGGACAATTCGCGATTCAGCAAGAGGGGTTCTACTGCGGGTCGCACAGACATGCCGGATTCCAGAGAGAAACAAGGGGGCCGGAGGCTTTTTACTACATATCGATGACAGTATTGTTACCCGCTTGACTCGCCGCAAATTCAGGGTTTCCGCCACGCAGGCCCGCGCGGGTCTTTATAATGGCCCCCTTATTTCCCGCAATGAAATCGCCCCGCATGGAACACCTCCTGGCTGCAGTAGACCTTGGCTCCAACAGTTTTCGACTGTCCATCGGACGTGTCGTCCAACAGGAGGCAGGCATCGCGCAGATCTACCAGATCGACAGGTTGAAGGAGACTGTCCGCCTGGCCGCCGGCCTGGACGCCTCCAAGCGCCTGTCCGATGACGCCATCGCGCGCGCCATCGCCGTGCTCGAACGCTTTGGCGAACGGCTGCGCAGCTTCCACCCCAACCGCGTGCGCGCGGTCGCCACCAACACCTTCCGCGTCGCCCGCAACACCCCCGAATTCCTGCCGCGCGCTTCCGAGGCCCTGGGCTTTCCCATCGAGGTGATCGCCGGCCGCGAGGAAGCGCGCCTGATCTTCTCCGGCGTGGCGCACAGCCTGCCCCCCTCCACCACCAAGCGCCTGGTCGTGGATATCGGCGGCGGCTCCACCGAAGTCATCATCGGCAAGGGCTTCGAGCCCGTGCTGATGTCTTCGCTGTACATGGGTTGCGTCAGCTACAGCCGCCAGTTCTTCCCCGACGGCGAGGTCGACGCGCACAGCATGCGCCAGGCCGAACTGGCCGCGCGCCGCGAGATCGAAGTCATTGCCAAGGAATACGGCAAGACGGGCTGGAAGGAAGCCTTCGGCTCCTCCGGCACTGCAAAGGCGCTGTATGCCATCCTGACCGAATGCGGTTTCTCGTCCAACGGCATCACGCGCGAGGGCCTGAACAAGCTCAAGGACCACATCATCCGCGCCGGCCGCGTGGTGCCCGCCCAACTGCCCGGCATCAAGGTCGAGCGCGCCGACGTCCTGCCCGGCGGCCTGGCCATCATGAGCGCCATTTTCGACGAGCTGGGCATCAAGCAGATGAACACCGGCGACGGCGCCCTGCGCCTGGGCGTGCTCTATGACCTGCTCGGCCGCGACGACCAGCACGACAAGCGCGACGAATCGGTGCGGCAGTTCATCAAGCGCTACCACGTGGACGTCCGCCAGGCGAATCGCGTGCGCCGCGCCGCGCTGGAGCTGTTCGAACCCCTGCTGCCCGACGGCGCCGCGAAGACGGAATTGAAGCAGGCCCTGGGCTGGGCCGCCGACCTGCACGAAGTCGGCCTGTCCATCGCCCACAACGGCTACCACCGGCACTCGGCCTATGTACTCGAGAACGCCGACATGCCCGGCTTCTCGAAAGCCGACCAGGCCCTGCTCGCCCTGCTGGCGCTGGGCCATCAAGGCAAGCTGGCGAAGGTCGAACCCCTGGTGGCGAATCGCGAGCAGTGGCTGGCGATTCTCTGCCTGCGGCTGGCGTCGCTATTGCTGCGACGCCGCGAGGACATCGAGGAACTGCCGGTGACGATCTCGGTGCGCAACGACTCGATCGTGCTGCGCGTATCCCGGGAATGGCGCAAGAATCACCCGTTGACCGACTTTACGTTGGTCAACGAGGAATCAGAATGGCGCAAGATAGGGTTTGCGTTCGAGTTGCTTGAGTTCTAAACGCAAGCGCCGCGTCATCCAGCGCACCAATCGGATGCGCGCGCGGCGCAGTGTGCGGCGGTGGAGGCGGCGCATGGCTTACCCCTGGACCGGCAGCATTTCCTGGGGGGCTTCCAGCCCGAAGTGCTTGCGGTAACGCTCATCCATGGCGTCCACCGACAACAGCATCGGGAAGTCAGCAGTGTTGAAATCAGGATCCCAGGCCGGCTCGCCGCACACCGTGGCGCCCAGCTTCAGATAACCCTTGATGAGCGGCGGCACGCGCGCCGGCAGCGTGCTGTCCAGCTTTTCCACCGGATAGCGGTGCAGCGGGCGGACCAGGTGCCGGGAAGGGTCACGCAGTTGCGGCGCCACCATGCGCCAGACTTCGGCCGCGGTCACGCCATCATCGCGCAGGCTGACGCTGGCGCAGCCCAACACGTAGCGGTAGCCGCCACGGCGCAGGACTTCCGCCAGGCCGGACCACAGCAGCATGATGACCGAGCCGTTGCGGTAGTCGTGGTGCGTGCAGGAACGGCCGAACTCGACCAGCTCGCTGCGCATGGCGCCCAGGCCGCTGAGATCGAACTCGGATTCGGAATAGTAGCTGCCCGCGAGGCGGGCTTTTTCGGGCGTCAGCACGCGATAGGTGCCGACGATGCGTTGCGTGGCTTCCTCGCGGACCATCAGGTGCTCGCACCATTGGTCGTAGCGGTCCTGATCCAGGCCCGAGCCCGAATCATCGAAGACCGCGCCGAGTTCGCCGGTGAAAACCTTGTAGCGCAGACGCTGGATTTGGCGCAGTTCCTCGGCCGTGCGCGCCAGGCCGACGGTCAGACCGCCCACGGCAGGCTGCCTCCAATCAGTGGTGGCATTGTTTTCAGCAGGGCTACGAGCTAATTCGAGCATGGCACGACACTCCTTGGCAATCCAGGCAGTGTGGACATTTTATGTTTCACGTCATTGACGGTCATGTGACGCTAGCATGAATATTGCGCGCTCGCAACAAACCGTCAAAACCGCTATCCGCTCGACGCAGCTCGCCCCGCGCTCCCTCTAATCCTTGAGATTCACCGTGGCCAAATGCTCGGCGCTTTGCTGTGCCAGGGCCGCATCTTCGGCCTCGACCATCAGGCGCAGCTTGGGCTCCGTGCCCGAGGCACGGATCAGCACGCGGCCCTTGCCGTCGAGTTTCTGCTCGACCTCTGCCTGCGCCTTCTTCAGCCCCGCGTGGTTTTTCCAGTCCAGGCCAGGCGCCAGCGGCACGTTGATCATCTTCTGGGGATACATGCGCAGCTCACCCAGCCACTTGGCCAGGGTGGTGTCGTGGCGGCGCAACGCCGTCAGCACCTGCAGGGCGGCAATGATGCCATCGCCCGTGGAGTGACGGTCCAGGCACAGCAGATGGCCCGAGCTTTCGCCGCCATAGAGCCAGCCACGCTTTTGCAGCTGTTCCAGCACGTAGCGGTCACCCACCTGGGCGCGCTCGAACGGCACGCCCAGCAATTGCAGCTGGCGCTCGAAACCGAAGTTGGTCATCAGCGTGCCGACCACGCCTTCGACCTTGCCATGGTCCATGCGCTCGCGCACCACGGCAAAGAGCAGCTCGTCGCCGTTATAGATGCGGCCCTCGCCATCGACCATCTGCACGCGGTCGGCATCGCCGTCCAGCGCGATGCCGATGTGCGCGCCGCGGGCCTTGACCTCGGCAGCCAGCGACTCGGGATGCAGCGCACCCACGCCTTCGTTGATGTTGAAGCCGTCAGGCTGGCAGCCGATGGCAAAGACCTCGGCCCCAAGCTCGCGGAAGACGTGCGGGGCGATGTGGTAGGCCGCGCCATGCGCCGCATCGACCACGATCTTCATGCCATTCAGGTCGAGCTCGTTCGGGAAGGTGCTCTTGCAGAATTCGATGTAGCGGCCGGCGGCATCTTCGACGCGGCGGGCGCGGCCCAGCTTGTCCGAAGCGACGCAGCCCAGGGGTTCATCCAGCGCGGCCTCGATGGCCGCTTCGGTCTCGTCGGCCAGTTTCATGCCCTGGGCCGAGAAGAACTTGATGCCGTTGTCCTGGTAAGGATTGTGCGAGGCACTGATCACGATGCCCGAGGCCAGGCGCAGCGCGCGCGTGAGGTAGGCGACGGCCGGCGTGGGCACGGGCCCGGCCAGCAGGGTGTCGATGCCGGCGGCGGACAGCCCCGCCTCCAGCGCCGACTCGAGCATGTAGCCCGAAATGCGGGTGTCCTTGCCGATCAGCACGCGGGGGCGGCTGCCGCCACGGGAAGCGGACTGGCGCGCCAGGACGTTGCCGGCGGCATAGCCCAGGCGCAGGGCGAACTCGGCATTGATGACCGGACCGCCCACTTCACCGCGCACACCGTCGGTACCGAAATACTTGCGTTGACTCATTGCATGAACCTCATTGAGGAATTGCCCCCTGCTCGGCTGCCTGCCAGACCTTGAGCGCGTCGACGGTCGCGGCCACGTCGTGCACGCGCACGATGGACGCTCCACGCGCCACGCAGGCAAGCGCGGCGGCCACGCTGCCGGGCATGCGCTCGGCGACGGGCTTGCCGGTGGCATGGCCGATCATGGATTTGCGGGAGACCCCCACAAGCAGGGGATAGCTGGAAACGCGCAGGCTGGAGAGCCTGCGCAGCAGTTGATAATTCTGGTCGGCCGTCTTGCCGAAGCCGAAGCCCGGATCCAGCACGATGCGGCGCGGGTCGACCCAGGCGCCGCGCAGGCGCTGCGCCCGTGCCCCCAGGAACAGGCCGATTTCGCCCAGCAGGTCGGAATATTCGGGCGCGTCCTGCATGGTGCGCGGTTCGCCCTTCATGTGCATGATGCACAGCCCGCAGCGCGAGCCTGCCACCGCTTCGATGGCGCCCGGCTCGCGAAAGCCGGCGATGTCATTGATCATGTCCGCGCCGGCAGCCAGCACGGCACGCATCACTTCAGGCTTGAAGGTATCGATCGAGAGCGGGACGCCGCAATCGAGCAGGCCCTCGATGACGGGCAGGAGCCGGTCCAGTTCCTCGCTGGCAGGCACGGGCTCGGCGCCGGGGCGGGTGGATTCGCCCCCCAGATCCAGGATCTGGGCGCCTTCCTCGACCTGCCTGAGCGCCCGGTCGATGGCTGCCTGCGTATCGAATGTCTGTCCGCCGTCCGAGAAGGAATCCGGCGTGATGTTGACTATGCCCATGACCAGCGGGCGCTCGAGATCGAACTCGTAGCGCCCGCACAGGAAGGTATTCGCCATGCGGTTGCGGGAGAGCCTTAGGCGGTGGCCGTGGCGTTACCCGAACCCGACGCCAGGCCGCCGGCGGGCGGGGTGTCGGTGCTGTCCGAAGGACCCTGGGGGGTCTTGGGCGGACGCGGCGGCTTGTCGTTCATGATGTCGTCGATCTGGTCGGAGTCGATGGTTTCCCATTCGAGCAGCGCCTTCGTCATCACTTCCACACGTTCGCGGTTGTCTTCCAGGATCTTGCGCGCCACCATGTACTGCGTGTCGATGATGCTGCGGATCTCGGCGTCGACCTTCTGCATCGTCGCTTCCGAGACGTTGTTGGTCTTGGTGACGCTGCGGCCCAGGAAGACCTCGCCTTCGTTCTCGGCATACACCATGGGGCCGAGCGAGTCGGTCATGCCGTAGCGCGTGACGATGTCGCGGGCGATGGCCGTGGCGCGCTCGAAGTCGTTCGAGGCGCCCGTGGTCATCTGGTTCATGAAGATCTCTTCGGCGATACGGCCACCGAACAGCATCGCGATCATGTTCAGCAGGCGCTCCTTGTCCATGCTGTAGCGATCGGACTCGGGCAACTGCATGGTCACGCCCAGCGCGCGGCCGCGCGGGATGATGGTGACCTTGTGCACCGGATCGGTCTTGGGCAGGCAACGCGCCACGACGGCATGGCCGGACTCGTGGTACGCGGTATTGCGGCGCTCTTCCTCGGGCATGACGATGGAGCGGCGTTCCGCGCCCATGATGATCTTGTCCTTGGCCTTCTCGAAGTCGGACATGTCGACGGTGCGGCCATTGCGGCGCGCGGCGAACAGCGCGGCCTCGTTGACCAGGTTGGCGAGGTCGGCGCCCGAGAAACCGGGCGTGCCGCGCGCCAGCACCTGGGCATCGACGTTCTGGGCCACCGGCACCTTGCGCATGTGGACCTTGATGATCTGCTCGCGACCACGGATGTCGGGCAGCGGCACCACGACCTGGCGGTCGAAGCGGCCCGGACGCAGCAGCGCGGGATCCAGCACGTCGGGACGGTTGGTGGCGGCGATGACGATCACGCCCTGGCCGGACTCGAAGCCGTCCATTTCCACCAGCATCTGGTTCAGCGTCTGCTCGCGTTCATCGTTGCCGCCGCCCAGGCCGGCGCCACGCTGGCGGCCGACCGCGTCGATTTCGTCGATGAAGATGATGCAGGGGGCCTGCTTCTTGGCGTTTTCGAACATGTCGCGCACGCGGGCAGCGCCCACGCCGACGAACATTTCAACGAAGTCGGAACCCGAGATGCTGAAGAACGGCACCTTGGCTTCGCCGGCGATGGCCTTGGCCAGCAGCGTCTTGCCGGTGCCGGGCGAACCCACCATCAGCACGCCACGGGGAATGCGGCCACCCAGCTTCTGGAACTTGCTGGGGTCGCGGAGGAAGTCGACCAGTTCCTGCACGTCTTCCTTGGCTTCGTCGCAACCCGCGACGTCGGCGAAGGTGATGTGGTTGGTGTTCTCGTCGAGCATGCGGGCGCGCGACTTGCCGAAGCTGAAGGCGCCGCCGCGGCCGCCACCCTGCATCTGGCGCATGAAAAAGATCCACACGCCGATCAGGAGCAGCATGGGGAACCACGACACGAAGATGCTCATCAGCAGCGACGGCTCTTCGCGGGCCTTGCCCGAGACCTGGACGCCAGCCTTCATGAGGTCGGAGACCATCCACAGGTCGCCCGGCGACGTCAGGCTGTAGGGACGGCCCGCGTCAGGCGTGACGTACAGCACGTCGCCCTGGACATCGACCTTGCGCACACGGCCGGACTTCGCGTCCTCCATGAACTGGGTGTAGCTCACGCCTTCCTGGGACTGCGGACGGCCATCAAATTGCTTGAATACCGTGAACAGCACCAGTGCGATCACCATCCAGACCGCGACTTTCGAAAACGAATTGTTCAAGGTCGATCTCCTGCTCTCGATTCCGACCGGATCGGCGTCTCGCCGCGGCGGGACGCCCTATTATGGGTGGGTTAATGCCTGATTCTACCCTTTCGGGCGGGGGGCGTTTTCAGATGCCTGTTGCCAGAGCTTACACGCCCCCGCGTCAGGGGTGTTTCAGGCCCCGGCCCACCAGAAAAGTTTCCGAGGACTTGTCTCGCGACGCCTTGGGCTTGCGCTCCACGACCCGCTTGAACTGGTGCTTGAACGCTTCCACGATCTGCGAGAAACCGCTACCGTGGAAAGCCTTGACGATGAGCGTGCCCTCCGGACGCAGGTGGGCCTGCGAGAATTCGAGCGCCAGGTCGCACACGTGCTGGATACGCGCCGAGTCGGCCGAACTCACCCCGGATAGATTGGGGGCCATGTCGGAAATCACAAGGTCCACCTTGCTGCCCTGCAGCAAATCGGACAATTGTTGCAAAACCGCATCTTCGCGGAAATCACCCTGGAAAAACTCGACACCTGCGATAGGCTCCATGGGAAGGATGTCCAGGGCGATGATGCGGCCGTCCACCACGCCGCCGGCGCCGACCATGCGCTCGCGTGCCACCTGGCACCAGCTGCCTGGCGCGGAGCCCAGATCCACCACGATGTCGCCGCGGCGCATCAGTTTCTCGGCATCGACGATCTCGATCAGCTTGAACGCAGCCCTTGCCCGATAGCCCTTCTGCTTTGCCATCTTGACGTAGGGATCGTTGATGTGCTGCTGGACCCACTCTTTAGAAAATTTCTTCTTGGCCATTCTCGTACAATCCGGACATGCCGAAACTTGAAATTACTCCCCGCGAGCGCAGCGAACTGCGCGCCGCCGCCCACCCCCTGCGCCCGGTCGTGCTGATCGGCGACAACGGGCTCACCGACGCCGTCCTGAAGGAAATCGACAGGGCACTGACCTCGCACGGTCTCATCAAGGTGCGCGCCGGTGGCGATGACCGCGAGACGCGCGAGCAGTTGATCGCGTCGATCTGCGAGGGCCTATCCTGCGCGCCCGTGCACCACCTGGGCAAGATGCTGATCCTGTATCGGCCCACGCCCGAGGCGGTGGAAGCCGCCAAGCCGCAGACACGCGCCCTGCGCCGCAAGCCCAGCGACCCGCACGTGCCCAAGAAGCAGGCAGCCGAAGGCCACACCAGGCCCAAGCGTGTCGCTCGCACCGAACCCAAGGTGGAAGCGCCGGTACGCCGCGACCCTTACGACACCGATCGCCCTGCCCGTCCCAGCACCCGCGTCCAGCCCAAGCCGGCGGGCACGGGCGCCGCGCGCCGCGGCGGCAGCGCGCTGTCCCTGCGCGCCGGCGCGCGCAAGACGGCTCAACGCAGCACGGCGACCAGGCGCAGCCCCAGCAGGGCCACCAAGAAGTAGATCAGTGACGACACGCCGTGCAGCAGGCCGAAATCGGCCCAGGGCGGCGGCGTGATCCCGGCCGCGAGCAGGACGCGGCCGTGGTCAATCAGGGGCTTGAGCCCGAAATAGCCGACCCCCACGCCCACCGCCATCAGCATGGCGGCCAGGCGGCCGGCGCGCCCGAGCAGCTCGCCGCCGCCCAGGCGGTCCAGCAGCAGCATGAGCACCGCGGCCACCAGGCCGAAACTTGCCAACCCGAAGAACAGCTTGCCGACCATCATCCCCGCATCGGCGGGAGACAGCGTCGCGAACAGCGTCGGCGCCACCAGGACGCCCACGCACCACAAGGCCCCCACCCACAGGGCGGCAAGCACGCGAACCAGCACTTTGGACATGATGGCGTTCCCGCCGGCGGCGCCTCGCGGGCGCGTGCCGGGATTAGAGGTACTTGACCTCGATGATCTCGTATTCGCGCGGGCCCGACGGGGCGTTGACCTCGACGACGTCGCCGGCACTCTTGCCGATCAGGGCACGCGCCACGGGGCTGGACACCGAGATCAGGTTGTTGCGGATGTCGGCCTCGATGTCGCCGACGATCTGGTAGACCAGGCGGTCGCCGGACTCGAGGTCCTCGATGTCGACGGTCGCGCCGAAGACCACGCGGCCTTCCGCGTTCAGTTCGGTGGGATCCAGGACCTGCGCGTTGGACAGGCTGCCTTCGAGCTCGCTGATGCGGCCTTCGATGAAGCCCTGGCGTTCCTTGGCGGCATCGTATTCGGCGTTTTCGGACAGGTCACCCTGCGCGCGCGCTTCGGCGATCGCATTGATGACATCGGGACGCTCGACCGTCTTGAGACGATGCAGTTCTTGCTGCAGGCGCTCGGCCCCACGCACGGTGATAGGAATGGCGGACATGTCTCTTCCTGGCTAAAAAAGTGCGAAACGCCCCGAGTGGAGCGTTTCGGCGACAACAAGGTATGCAAGGCGCTGGCCCTGCCCCCGCGGGCGCGAACTGGCGGCGGGTGGCGGCAGGACCGCGGGCACGGCGCCTGACGGCGACGGCGGCAAAACAAAACCCCGGTCCGTGAAAACCGGGGCTGGAAGCCACATTGTCGGCAAAGTCGCTGCGGAATGCAAATAGCGGAAAGGACGGCCCACCCCCGAGGCGCTGGCGGACCGGCGAAGCCGGCTCCGCCGCGCCCTGGCTGGCACACGGAGCCCGCCTGCCGTGTCTTACGTACGCTTGCGCAGGTTCAACAGGGCGTAGAGGATGATCGCGCCGAAGGTGGCGGTGCCGATGCCATTGAGCTGGAAGTTGCCCAGGGTCAAGGTGAAGTCGCCCGCGCCCATGACCAGGGTGACGGCTGCCACGATGAGATTGCGGTTGTCGCTGAAGTCGACCTTGTTCACCACCCAGATGCGGGCGCCGGCGATGGCGATCAGGCCGAAGACGACGATGGACATGCCGCCCAGCACCGGCCCGGGAATCGTCAGGATCAGGGCGCCGAACTTGGGCGAGAAGCCCAGCACGATGGCGATCAGCGCCGCGATGACGAAGACCAGCGTGGAATAGATGCGGGTGACGGCCATGACGCCGATGTTCTCGGCGTAGGTGGTCACGCCCGTGCCGCCGACGCTGCCCGACACCATGGTGGCGACACCGTCGCCCACGAAGGCGCGGCCGAGATAGCGGTCCATGTCGCGGCCCGTCATGGCGCTGACGGCCTTGATGTGGCCCAGGTTCTCCGCCACCAGGATGATGGCCACCGGGACGATGAGCCCCATGGCGGGCAGGTGGAAGGTGGGCGCCGAGAAGGTGGGCAGGCCGAACCAGGCGGCCTGCGACAGGCCGGTGAAGTCGATGGGCTTGCCCAGTCCGAAGCCGTTGGCCAGGATGCCGTAGAGGATGCAGGCCACGATGAGGCCCACCAGGATCAGCAGGCGCTGCACCATGCCGCGCGTCCAGACCGCCACGCCGCCCACGCAGAGGATGGTCATGAGGGCCATCAGCGCGTCGAAGGTGGAACCGCCCATGGCGCCCTTGGCCGCGATGGGGGCCAGGTGCAGGCCGATGACGGCTACCACGGCGCCGGTGACGACCGGCGGCATGTAGCGGTCGATCCAGGCCGCCGCCCCGCCCGCGCGGGCATTCGCCGCCCAGACGATGAGGCCGATGACGGTGTAGGCCAGGCCGCAGGCGATGATGGCGCCCAGCGCCACCCCGATATTGGCGTTGGGACCACTGCCGGCATAGCCGGTGACCGCGATGACGCCCCCGATGAAGGCAAAGCTGGAACCGAGGTAGCTGGGCACGCGGCCGCGCACGAACAGGAAGAAGATCAGCGTGCCGATGCCCGACATCAGGATCGCGACATTGGGGTCGAAGCCCATCAGCAAGGGGGCGAGCACGGTGGAGCCGAACATGGCGACCACGTGCTGGGCCCCCATGGCGACGTTGCGTGCAGGCGACAGGCACTCATCGGGCGCGATGACGGTGCCATCGGCGCCATCGACGCGGCGCCAGCGGGTGAGAAAGGTTTCGGTATCGGACACGGCAGGACCCCCGGCAAGGATTTGGCGTTGTTATTGGCGCGCAAGTGTAGGGCCGGGGGCCGGAGGCCGCAAGCACGCGCCCCGTGGCTTGCGGCTATGATGCCTGCCATGATTCACCACGGTGCACCGCGCTGGTGCGCCGCCCACCGAGACGTCTACCCGCATGACTGAGATCTGGTTCATCCGCCACGGCGAAACCGACTGGAACGTGGCCCGCCGCATGCAAGGCTGGCAGGACATCGACCTGAACGACACGGGCCGCGTCCAGGCCGGCCTGCTGGCCGCGCGCCTGGCCCGCGATGCCGCGACGACGCCCTTCGACGCGCTCTACAGCAGCGACCTGGCCCGTGCCCGCGACACGGCCCAGGCCGTCTCCGAGCAACTGGCCCTGCGCCTGCGCATCGAACCCGGCGTGCGCGAGCGCAGCTTCGGCGTGCTGGAAGGCATCGACCTGGAAAAGATCGACGCCCTGCAACCCGAAGCCGCGGCCGCCTGGAAAAGCCGCGACCCGCAACGTCCGCTGGAGGGCGGCGAGAGCCTGGGCCAGTTCCGCAACCGCGTGATCAGCGCGGTCGAGGACGTGGCCAACCGCCATCACGGCGAACGCGTGCTGCTGTTCACGCACGGCGGCGTGCTGGACATCGTCTGGCGGCATGCCAGCGGACTGCCGCTGGAGGCGCCGCGGGAAGTCGAACTGCGCAACGTTGGCATCAACCGGGTGGTGGTGGCTGCGGATGGGTGGCGGATTGCTGGCTGGGGGGATGTGGCGCATACCGAGGCCGAGGTGGCTGCTCGGGATGATGCTTCGGTCTTGGGTCGCTGATTTTTTTGGGGGGTGGCTGAGCGGTTGCTGCGGACCGCTGGGTTGAGGGTTGACTGAGGTTGGTTGTCTCTGTGTAGACCGCTGGGTTGACGGCTTGTGCACCGCTAGGTTGACGGCCGCCGAGTGTGGTCGTGCCGTCGGGCGCCTGCCGCGTGGTGGGGCGCCCACAGCGCCCCGCCCCCCGCAGAAGGCGCCCGCCGTCCCGCCCACCCTCGACGTCCTGCAATGTTGTGTTCTGGACCTTGGGCAGCCACCTTGGTCCTGCTCGCATTCTTGCCTGCCGCTCGCTGCCCGCCCGAAGATCTCAGCTTGCCGCTGACCGGAGGGCGCCCACAGCGCCCACCGGTCAGCATTCGAAAAAGCAATAGGGCAGCTGTTGGGAGAGTGGGGGCGAGGGTTGGAGGGAGGAAGCAACGCGCTTCGGGCTACGGGCGCCGCTTGGCCGTGTTGCCTGCTTGGCAAGGCTGCTCCACCACCGCCACCAATTTGCCGAAGCCGCCCGGCTCGTCAATAAGTCTCGACGCCTCTGCCCGCGCAAGACACCCGCCATTCAGCTCCAACAATGGAGCAACGCCTCCAAGCAGACAACGCAGCCTGACGGGGGCCCCCAGCCCGAAGCGCGATGCCCCCACCTCCACTCCCCTTCCCCCCTCTCTCAACAGCTGCCCACATTGCTTTTCCGAATGCTCAGCAATGGGCGCTGTGGGCGCCCATTGCTGAGCGGCAAGCCGAAATCTTCGGGCAGGCAGCGAGCGCAGGGCAAGAATGCGAGCAGGACTCGGGTTGCTGACTCCGATCCAGAACCCCTAAGCGCAGGACGTCGAGGGTGGGCGGGACGGCGGGCGCCTTCTGCGGGGGGCGGGGCGCTGTGGGCGCCCCACCACGCGGCAGGCGACCGACGGCACGACCACCCTCGGCGGCCGTCAACCTAGCGGTGCATAGCCGTCAAAACCTAGCGGTGCACAAGCCGTCAACCCAGCGGCAGCGCCCCTCAACCTCCCCCCTTCCGCGGCTTCCTCGGTGCGTCCTTTGCGGCCCGGTCATACAGCCAATCCGGCAACACCCTCATCAGCCGGGCAACCATCCCCATCTGCCAGGGAATCACCGTATAGCGCACGCCCCGCGCAATGGCTACCTCTCCGCGCTCGGCGAAGGCAGCTGCGTCCATCAGGAAAGGCATGCGGTACGGATTCGCCGCCGTCATCGGCGTGCGGATGTAGCCCGGGGCGATGGTCACCACCTTCACGCCTGCCGGCGCCAGCTCCACGCGCAGGCTCTCGCAGTAGGTGGCAACCGCCGCCTTGGACGCGCTGTAGGCGCCTGCGCCCGGCAGGCCTCGCACGCCGGCCACGCTGCCGATGCCCACCAGCCTGCCCTGGCCCCGCGCGCGCATGGGCGCCACGAAAGGTTCGAAGGTGGCGACGGTCGCCATCAGGTTGGTGTCCAGGATGGCCTGGAACACCGCGAAGTCTTCGGTGTGCTCGGACAGGGTGCCGGCGCTGATGCCCGCGCTGGCGACCACCACGTCCACCCTGCCCGCGCAACGCGCCAGGAAATCGGCGGCCGCGCCGTGCAGCGCGGCGCGGTCGCGCACATCCAGCGCGTAGCAGGCATGCGTGCCGGGCAGGCTGTCAGCCAGCGTGCGCAAGACCTCGCCGCGCCGCGCGACAAGGCCCAGGGTGGCGCCCTGCGCGGCGTAGCGGCGCGCCAGCGCCTCGCCCAGGCCGCTGCTGGCGCCCGTGATGAAGACATTCAGACTCATGGAAAGATACGCAACAGGTTCGCCGGACGGGCCAACCGGCGGGACGGGGTCTAGAAGAAAATCAGCGCAAAGATGCCCAGCACCAGTGCCCATTTGAGCACGTAGTACAGCGGCTTGCTGTAGGCCTTGATGCGCTTGCCGAAGCGCCGCACGGCATAGACGGTGCCGAATATCCGGTTGATGCCGCCGGTGCGGTCGCCTGCCTGGTTCGGCGAGGTGGCCGAGCGCAGCAGGACGTAGGCGAAGAAGCGATTCACCGCATCGGCCCAGCGGTAGCGCAAGGGCCGCTCGATGTCGGCGAACAGGATGATCCGGTTCTGGTCCGTGCGGTTTTCGGCGTAGTGGATGAAGGTCTCGTCGAAGACGACCGCCTCGCCGTCGCGCCAGTGGTAGCGCTGGCCATCGACCTCGATGTAGCAGTCGGGGCTGTTGGGCGTGATGAGCCCCATGTGGAAACGCAAGGAGCCCGCGTAAGGATCGCGATGCCGGGGCAGCTTGCTGCCTGGCGGCAGCGCCGCGAACATGGCGCCCTTGATACTGGGGATGCCAGCCAGCAGCGACGTGGTGACCGGACAGCGCGCGCGCGCCGACGGGTGGTCGGTGTCATACCACTTCAGGTAGAAACGCTTCCAGCCGCTCTTGAAGAAGGAATTGAACCCCGCGTCGTTATAGGCGCCGGCTGCCTTGATGTGGCCTTCGCCGAACAACTGCTCGGCCTCGGCGCGGATCTCGTGCCAGTGCTGGTGCAGCACGGCCAGTTGCGGAAACTGATTGAGATCGACGTAGGGCTGGTTCGGGACGCGCGAGAACGCGTACATGAAACAGTTGATGGGAGCGGTGAAGGTGGAATGGTCCAGCGCCTGCCGCATGAAGCGATGGCGCACCCGGCCACGATAGTGCACCACCGTGGCACAGACGATGAATAAAGCCAGGACAAACCATTTCATGCTCGCCCCCTGCCCGGGTCGTCACGGGAGGCCGCCGCGGTGCGCGGCGGCCTGGTCCGCTCAATGCTTCATGCTACTACCTGCCTGCGTCAGGCGTCCTGCTTGGCCAGCGATGCGTGCAACTCCTGCAGGGGGTAGACCTGGAGACCCAGCCCCTGGCGCAGGTACTGCATGCCTTCGACGGCAGCGCGCGCGCCGGCGATGGTCGTGAAGAACGTGACGCGGTTGGCCAGCGCCTGCGTGCGGATCGTGCGCGAATCGACGATGGCGTTGCGGCGCTCTTCGACCGTGTTGATCACCAGCGAGATCTCGCCGTTCTTGACCATGTCGACGATGTGCGGACGGCCTTCGGTCACCTTGTTGACCACCTGCACCGGAATGCCGGCTGCCTCGATCTCGGCGGCCGTGCCACGCGTGGCGACCAGCTTGAAGCCCAGGGTGTGCAGGCCACGCGCGACTTCCACGGCGCGCGGCTTGTCCTGGTTCTTCACGCTGATGAAGGCAGTGCCGGACTCGGGCAGGCGCACGCTGGCAGCCAGCTGCGACTTCACGAAGGCTTCGCCGAAGCTCATGCCCACGCCCATCACTTCGCCGGTCGACTTCATTTCCGGGCCGAGGATGGTGTCCACGCCCGGGAACTTGACGAAGGGGAACACCGCTTCCTTGACCGAGAAGTAAGGCGGCACGACCTCGGTCGTGACACCCTGCGCGGCCAGGGTCTTGCCGGCCATGGCGCGCGCAGCGATCTTTGCCAGCTGCAGGCCGGTGGCCTTGGACACGTAGGGCACCGTGCGCGAGGCGCGCGGGTTCACTTCCAGCACATAGACGTCGTTGTTCTGGATGGCGAACTGCACGTTCATCAGGCCGGTGACGTTCAATGCACGCGCCATCATGGCGGTCTGGCGCTTGATCTCGGCGATGATCTCGGCCGACAGCGAGTAAGGCGGCAGGCTGCAGGCGGAGTCGCCCGAGTGCACGCCGGCCTGCTCGATGTGCTCCATGACGCCGCCGACGAAGACGGTCTCGCCGTCGGCCAGGCAGTCGACGTCCACTTCAGTGGCATCGTTCAGGAAGCGGTCCAGCAGCACGGGCGAGTCATTGCTGACCTTCACGGCTTCGCGCATGTAGCGCTCGAGATCCTGCTGCTCGTGGACGATCTCCATGGCCCGGCCGCCCAGCACGTAGCTGGGACGCACGACCAGGGGATAGCCGATGTCCGCGGCGTGCGCCAGGGCGTCTGCCTCGGTGCGGGCGGTGCGGTTGGGCGGCTGGCGCAGGCCCAGCTTGTTCAGCAGCTTCTGGAAGCGCTCGCGGTCTTCGGCCACGTCGATCGACTCGGGGCTCGTGCCGATGATGGGCACGCCGTTGGCCTCCAGGGCGCGCGCGAGCTTGAGCGGCGTCTGGCCGCCGTACTGCACGATCATGCCGACGGGGTTTTCCTTGTGCACGATCTCCAGCACGTCTTCCAGCGTGAGCGGCTCGAAGTACAGGCGGTCGGACGTGTCGTAGTCGGTCGAGACGGTTTCCGGGTTGCAGTTGACCATGATGGTCTCGTACCCGTCCTCGCGCAGGGCGAGGGCCGCGTGCACGCAGCAGTAGTCGAACTCGATGCCCTGGCCGATGCGGTTCGGTCCGCCGCCCAGCACCACGATCTTCTTGCGGTCGGTGGGCGCGGCCTCGCACTCTTCCTCGTAGGTCGAGTACATGTAGGCGGTGCGCGTGGCGAACTCGGCGGCGCAGGTGTCGACGCGCTTGTAGACCGGACGCACGTTGAACTGGTGACGCAGCTTGCGGACTTCGCTTTCGGCCGTGTCCAGCAGGAAGGCCAGGCGGCGATCGGAGAAGCCGCGGCGCTTCAGGTGCCACAGGGTGTCGCGGTCGAGGTCGGCCAGCGTCTTCTGTTCCAGCGCCAGCTCGATGTCGACGATCTCCTTGATCTGCGACAGGAACCAGGGGTCGATGCGGGTGAGGGCGTGCACCTCGTCCAGCGAGAAGCCCTGGGCGAAAGCGTCGCCCACATACCAGATGCGCTCGGGGCCGGGTTCGCCCAGCTCGACCTGCAGCTTTTCGCGGTCGGTGGTCTTCTGGTTCAGGCCGTCCACGCCCACTTCCAGGCCGCGCAGGGCCTTCTGGAAGGACTCCTGGAAGGTGCGGCCGATGGCCATGACCTCGCCCACGGACTTCATCTGGGTGGTCAGGCGCGCGTCGGCGGTGGGGAATTTCTCGAAGGCGAAACGCGGCACCTTGGTGACCACGTAGTCGATGGCAGGCTCGAACGAGGCAGGCGTCGCACCGCCCGTGATCTCATTCTGCAGTTCATCCAGCGTGTAGCCCACGGCCAGGCGCGCGGCAACCTTGGCGATGGGGAAGCCGGTGGCCTTGGAGGCCAGCGCCGACGAACGCGACACGCGCGGGTTCATCTCGATGACGATCATGCGGCCGTTGTGCGGGTTCACGGCGAACTGCACGTTGGAGCCGCCCGTATCCACGCCGATCTCGCGCAGCACCGCAATGGATGCGTTGCGCATGATCTGGTATTCCTTGTCCGTCAGCGTCTGCGCCGGCGCGACCGTGATGGAGTCACCGGTGTGCACGCCCATCGGGTCGAGGTTCTCGATCGAGCAGACGATGATGCAGTTGTCGGCGCGGTCGCGCACGACTTCCATCTCGAACTCTTTCCAGCCCAGCAGCGACTCTTCGATCAGCAGCTCGTTGGTGGGCGAGGCTTCCAGGCCGCGGCGGCAGATGGTTTCGAACTCTTCGGCGTTGTAGGCGATGCCGCCGCCCGAACCGCCCATCGTGAAGCTGGGGCGGATGACCGCGGGGAAGCCCGAGGTGCCGGTTTCGGCGGCGATGCGCTTCTGGACGTCCCAGGCCTCGTCCATGCTGTGGGCCACGCCCGACTTGGCGGACTCCAGGCCGATGGCGGTCATGGCCTGCTTGAACTTCTGGCGGTCTTCCGCCTTCTCGATGGCGTGCTCGTTGGCGCCGATGAGCTCGACGCCGTGCTTGTCCAGCACGCCGTGGCGGGCCAGGTCCAGCGCGCAGTTCAGCGCGGTCTGGCCGCCCATGGTGGGCAGCAGCGCATCGGGCTTCTCGCGCTCGATGATGCGCTCCACCGCCTGCCAGGTGATCGGCTCGATGTACGTGACATCGGCCGTCTCCGGATCGGTCATGATCGTGGCCGGATTGCTGTTGACCAGGATGGTGCGGTAGCCCTCGGCCTTCAGGGCCTTGCAGGCCTGCGCGCCGGAGTAGTCGAATTCACACGCCTGCCCGATGATGATGGGGCCTGCGCCGATGATGAGGATGCTTTTTAGGTCTGTACGCTTGGGCATGGGGACTCTTTATTTCTTTTCATTCATCAGGCTGATGAACTTGTCGAACAGCTCGATGATGTCGTGCGGACCGGGGCTGGCTTCCGGGTGGCCCTGGAAGCAGAAGGCCGGGCGGTCGGTCAGCTCGAAGCCCTGCAGGGTGCCGTCGAACAGTGAAACGTGGGTGACGCGGGCATGCGCCGGCAGGCTGGCGGCGTCCACCGCGAAGCCGTGGTTCTGGCTCGTGATGAACACGCGGCGCGACTGCACGTCTTGCACCGGATGGTTCGCGCCATGGTGGCCGGTCTTCATCTTGACGGTCTTGCCGCCGACGGCCAGGCCCAGGATCTGGTGACCCAGGCAGATGCCGAAGAGAGGCAGCCTGCGCTCGAGGAAGTTGCGGGCGGCGGCCACGGCGTAGTCGCAAGGCTCGGGGTCGCCAGGGCCGTTGGCCAGGAAGACGCCGTCCGGATTCAGTTTGTAGACCTCTTCGGCGGACGTCTGCGCCGGCACCAGCGTGATGCGGCAGCCACGGTCGGCCAGGAGGCGCAGGATGTTGCTCTTCACGCCGAAGTCATAGGCGACCACGTGGAAACGCGACTGCGTGGGCGAGGTGTAGCCCTTGCCCAGTTGCCAGGTGCCCTGGTTCCATTCGCCCTGCTCGGTGACCGACACGGTGCGGGCCAGGTCCTGGCCGGCCATGCCGGGGAAGCCGCGCGCCAGTTCCACGGCGCGCTCGACGTCCTCGCCCACCAGGATGCACGCGCCCTGGGCGCCCTTGTCACGCAGGATGCGGGTGAGCTTGCGGGTGTCGATGCCGGAAATGGCCACCACGCCCTGCGCGGCCAGGTAATCGGGCAGCGACTGGGTGGCGCGGAAGTTGGACAGGCGGGCCGGACAGTCGCGCACGACCAGGCCGGAGGCGAACACGCGGCGCGCTTCGACGTCTTCGTCGTTGATGCCGGTATTGCCGATGTGGGGATAGGTGAGCGTGACGATCTGACCGCTATAGCTAGGGTCAGTAAGAATTTCCTGGTAGCCGGTCATGGAGGTGTTGAACACCACTTCCGCGACGGTATGACCCGCCGCGCCGATCGACACGCCCCGGAAAATGGTACCGTCCGCCAGAGCTAGGATTGCAGGAGGAAGCCGGCTGGCTCCCTCGGGAAAAAGTGACGGCAGCACAGTAAACCCCGGTTTCAGTATCAGTAAGCAAACCTTGGAATTATACCCTGCCCGGATGTCGCGGCCTGAAATGTCGGCTTGGCGCGGCTGAAAGCATCACACTGGCCCTTGTCCGACACGGTGCGCAACACTAAAATACACACCGAATTGTACACACAGGCTTTCCCATGCCCACCACGCTCACAAGCCGCATCTTCAACAACGGCAACAGCCAGGCTGTCCGCATCCCTCTTGCCTTCAGATTGGATGCCCAACGCGTGAGCATCACACGCAAGGAAAACGGCGACCTGCTGCTGCATCCACTCCCCGATGCGCCCGCTGATCGCGCTGCCGCCATCCAGGCGGCGCTGCAGGGCTTCGGCGAACTCGATGACGCCACGCAGCGCGCATTCATCGCCGAACTGGAAGGCAATCGCGCGCAACCCGAGCCGGACCAGGAGCGGGAAGCCTTTTGATGCGCTATCTGCTGGACACCAACATCCTGATCTACCTGATCAAGCACAGGCCTCCCTCCGTCGCGGAACGCATTGCCCAACTGGCGCTGGATGACGCGCTCCATATGTCGTTCGTCAGTTGGGCCGAACTGCTGAAAGGCGCAGAACGCAGCACGCGCGCGGACACAGTGCGCAAGCAACTCCATAAATTGGCGCAGCACATACCGGTACTCTACGAAACCAGCCACGACATGTGCCTGCACCATGCGAGGCTGGGCGCCATGTTCAAGTCACAGGGAAAGCCGATCGGCGCCAACGACCTGTGGATTGCCGCTCATGCGTTGGCAGAGGGGTGTGTACTCGTCACCAACAATACGCGCGAATTTTCACGCGTGCCTGGTTTACCCTTGCAGAATTGGGTCCAATGACCTGACAAGGGATCGAACCGACATTTCCCTGTCACGCCCACCTGTGATCGCGGGCGTGATGGCTAGATTTTCCTCTCACAACAGGACCCTCTTCCGCCATGACCCGATTGCTTGACGCCCTGCGTAGCGCCACGACCGTCGTTGCCGACACCGGCGACCTGGAGGCCATCGCGCTGCACCGTCCCACGGACGCCACGACCAATCCCAGCCTGATCCTGAAGGCCGTGCAACAGCCCGCCTACCGGCCCTTGCTGGACCGCGTGGCGCGCGACCACGCCGGCGCGCCCACCGCCGAACTGCTGGACCACCTGCTGGTGGCCTTCGGCACCGAAATCCTGAAGCTGGTGCCCGGCCGGGTCTCCACCGAGGTCGATGCCCGCCTCTCCTTCGACACGCGCGCCAGCGTTGAACGGGCCCGTCGCCTGATCGCGCTGTACGCCGAAGCCGGCATCGCGCGCGAGCGCGTGCTGATCAAGATCGCCTCGACCTGGGAGGGGATCCAGGCCGCGCGCGTGCTGCAGGCCGAAGGCATCCGTTGCAACATGACGCTGCTGTTCTCGTTGCCGCAGGCCGTGGCCTGCGCCGACGCCGGCGTGCAGTTGATCTCGCCCTTCGTGGGCCGCATCTACGACTGGCACAAGAAATCGGCCGGCGCCCAGTGGGACGAGGCCGCGCAGTCGGGCGCCCAAGACCCCGGCGTGCGCTCGGTCACGGCCATCTACGAGTACTACAAGAAATTCCGCATCGCCACCGAGATCATGGGCGCGAGCTTCCGCAACGTCGGACAGATCCAGGCCCTGGCGGGCTGCGACCTGCTCACCATCAGCCCCGACCTGCTGGCCAGGCTGAGCGAGACCGACGGCGAGCTGGCGCCGGCACTGACGGTCGAGAAAGCCAAGGCCAGCGGCGCCGAACGCGTGCCGGCCGACGAGATCAGCTTCCGCACCCGCCTGAACGACGACGCGATGGCAACCGAGAAACTGGCGGAAGGCATCCGCCTGTTCTCGGCGGATGCCGTGAAGCTGGATGCACTGATCGAGCAGGCGGCGCGCGGCTGAAGCCGCGACGACAACCCCGTGCAGCCACCGCCTGGCGGCGCCGCACGGGCGGCCGGCATGCCCGCCTGCCTGCCGCCAACAAGGCCTGGACACCGGAAATGCGGGGCTTCGTTACCCAAAAAAACACAACCGCGTCCAGCCACTTACATTTTGCTGAAAGCCACGCCGGCATTAAGGCACATTGAAACAAGGCTCGCCCCTGAAAGCCTGACGGCCTGGCGCGCCTAGGGTTAACCCAATCACGGATGCCCGCCCTCCTTACCTAGACTCTGCGCAGAAAACCCGCGATCCCGCAGACAAGACAGGAGGAAACATCCCCATGTTCGGCCCCGGACTGCTCGCCCTATTTGCTTTTTCCCCCATCCTGCTTGCGGCGATCCTGCTGATCGGCTTCCGAATATCGGCCAAGCACGCCATGCCAGCCGTCTACCTGCTGGCCGCAGCCGTGGCGCTGCTGGTCTGGGACATGAGCTTCAACCGGGTGCTGGCCTCCACCCTGCAGGGCCTGATCACGACGGTCGGCCTGTTGTGGATCATCTTCGGCGCCATCCTGCTGCTCAATACGCTGAAGCATTCGGGCGGCGTGGCCGCCATCCGCAAAGGCTTCACGACGCTCAGCCCTGACCGGCGCGTGCAGGCGCTGATCATCGCCTGGACTTTCGGCTGCTTCATCGAAGGCGCCTCGGGCTTCGGCACGCCTGCCGCCGTGGTGGCGCCACTGCTGGTGCTGCTGGGCTTTCCCGCCCTGGCCGCCGTCATGCTGGGGTTGCTGGTGCAGAGCACCCCGGTGTCCTTCGGCGCGGTCGGCACACCGATCCTGGTCGGCGTCAGTAGCGGGCTGAACGTGGCCGAGCTGCGCCCGCAACTGGAAGCGGCGGGCTCTTCGTGGCCAGCCATGCTGCAACTGATCACCAGCGAGGTCGTCATCATCCACGGCCTCATCGGCCTGACCATGCCTTTCGTGCTGATGGTGATGCTGACGCGCCTGTTCGGCAAGGAAAAAAGCTGGAAGCCCGCGCTGGAGATCCTGCCTTTCGCGCTGTTCACGGGCGTTGCCTTCGCCGTGCCCTCCATGCTGGCCGGCGTTTTCCTGGGCCCCGAGTTTCCCTCCCTGCTGGGTGGCCTGACCGGCTTGGCCATCGTCACCATCGCCGCCCACAAGCGCTTCCTGACGCCACGCAACACCTGGGATTTCGCCGACCCCAAGGATTGGCCCGCAGGCTGGATGGGCAACATCGCAATCAAGCTCGATGAAACCGCCGCCACCCAGCCGATCAGCCTGTTGCGCGCCTGGCTGCCCTACGTGCTGCTGGGCGTCCTGCTGGTTGCCTCCCGCATGATTGCGCCGCTGGGCGCCGCGCTCAAATCGGTCGCCCTGACGTTCACCAACATCCTGGGGGAAGCCGGCATTTCCGCGGACTTCCAACCGCTATTCCTGCCGGGCGGCATCCTGACCATCGTCGTGATTGCCACGTATTTCCTGCACGGCATGAGCGGGCAGCAGTTGGGCCGCGCGGTGAAGGAGTCGAGCACCACGCTGGTATCGGCGGGCGTCACGCTATTGTTCACCGTGCCGATGGTCCGCATCCTGATCAACTCGGCGGACAACGGCGCGGGATTGCCCGGCATGCCCATCGCCATGTCGGAATACATGGCCTCGCTGGTCGGCAGCGTCTACCCGATGATCGCGCCGGTCATCGGCGCGCTGGGCGCGTTCATCGCGGGGTCCAACACCGTGAGCAACATGATGCTCAGCGAGTTCCAGTTCGGCGTGGCCACCACCCTGGGCCTGTCAGGAGCGCTGATGGTTGCGGCGCAATCGGTGGGCGCGGCGGCCGGCAACATGATCGCCATCCACAATGTCGTGGCGGCTGCCGCCACCGTGGGCATGCTGGGCCAGGAAGGCACGACCCTGCGCCGCACGATCTGGCCCACGCTCTATTACCTCGTGTTGGCAGGCCTGCTTGCGACGATAGGCTTCTTCGTGCTGGGGCTGAGCGATCCGTTGTCGCGGTAACGGAAAAACAGAAGGCCCTCCAGCTGGAGGGCCTTCCTGATTGCCGCAACAGGCTGTGGTCAGCAGCCACTCGGCTTGGGCGTCTTTTCAACGGCCATGCCAAACAGCGGCCGCAGGTAGACCCCCAGGGCGCTGCCCGCGAACGCCGCCGGCAGCCACAGCCAGGCGTGCAGGCTGCCCGACAGGATGCCGCTGAAATAGGCGCCGATGTTGCAGCCGAAAGCCAGGCGCGCGCCATAGCCGAGCAGGATGCCGCCCACGGCGGCTGCCACCAGCGAACGGGCGGGAATGCGCCAGACAGGCGCGAACTTGCCCGCGGCGGCCGTCGCGGCCAGCGCGCCCAGGATCAAGCCGATGTCCATGACCGAAGTGATGTCCTGGCTGACCGGCGCGGTCAGCGGCGCCGGATTCTTGGCCCAGAAGGCCCATGTGGCGGGCTCCGCGCCCAGCAGCGCCGCGCCCTTGGAGCCCCACAGCGCGAACGCCGAGGTGATGCCCCAGGGACGGCCGGCCAGGGCCAGCGTGGCGAAGTTCAGCACGACCAGCGCCACGGCCCCCCAGACCAGCGGCCACGGGCCGCGCAGCAGCGAGGCAGGCTTCTTGGTGCCGCGCGCCGACGACACCAGGCCGCCGTGACGACGCTTTTCCAGCACGACGGTCAGGCCGGCAATGGCAGCGAACACCGCCAGGTTGGCCAGCAAGGCAGGCCACAGGCCCCAGGCCTTCACCAGCGACACAGGCTGCAGCGCGGGCAGCGTGCTCCACCATTCGAAGTTCAGCGCGGCCAGCACCGAGCCCACGATGAAGAAGAACAGCGTGACCAGCATGCGGGTGCTGCCGCCGCCCACCGCGAACAGCGTGCCGGAGGCGCAGCCGCCGCCCAACTGCATGCCGATGCCGAAGATGAAGGCGCCCAGCAGCACGGACACGCCCGGCGGCGACACGAAGCCGCTGACGGCCTGGCCGGCCAGCGTGCCCTGCGCCAGGAAGGGAAAGAAGAGCATCACGCCCAGCGCCAGCATCAGCATCTGCGCGCGCAGGCCCGCCCCCTGGCGGTCGGACACGAACACGCGCCAGGCCTGGGTGAAACCGAAAGACGCGTGGTACAGCACCGCGCCCAGCAGGGCGCCGACGATCCAGAGCGCTGCCTGGCGGCCGCTGACCGTGTCGGCCAGGTACAAGGCGCCGGCGGCGATCAGGGCGAGCGAAACAAACAGCGTCTTGACGTTGAGAGGAAGGGGCGAGCCCGCTTGCGCGGTCGCGGGGGTGGCGGTGACGGTGGAACTCATGAAGGGAATGGGCGCGCCAGGGGCAGTCTGAACAATGAAGCCGCCAGCGTAACGCCGCCCTGGCCCGGGACGAACGACGGGATGGAGATTTGATTATTTCTTTTGGTTATTAAAAATCGAAAATCTCAAAGCAAAGGAAATTCTGAAAGGAGGCGGGCGCCCGGCGTCACCCGCCTCCCGCCGGCGCTCAATGCCCGGCGTTCGGATCGTCGTGGCTGTGCACCTGCAGGGCTTCCAGGAAACGCGACACCATGTTGTAGGCCGCGATGGTGGCGGTCAGTTCGATGACGTGGCGGTCGCTGAAATGCGCGCGCACCGCGTCGTAGACGGGCGCGGGCACCTGCACCGTGCGCGTCATCGCGTCGGTATAGGCCAGCACGGCGCGGGCGCGGTCATCGAACAGATCCGACGCCTCCCATTTCTGCAGGGCGTCCAGTTGCGCCTGGCTCACGCCTTCGCGCAGGGCGATGGGGGCGTGCTGGTCGGCCTCGTAGGGCGCGCCATTCAGGTCCGCCACGCGCATGATGACGAGCTCGCGCAGGTCGCCCGGCAACGAGCTTTGCTGGCGGATGGCGGTCAGGTAGTTCAGCCAGCCCGAGGCGACGGGCGGGCTGTGCAGCAGCATCTGGTACAGGTGCAGCACGCTGCCGCGCTCGGCGATGATGCGCTCGACCAGCGGCTTGGCTTGCGGGTCGTCCAGGTTGGCGTAGGCAATGCGGGCCATGCGGAATCTCTCCTTTGCGTGAATCTTGCTAAAGCTTCTCGGTTTCGCCCGATTTCGGCTGCCACCGCATCAGCCGTTTTTCGGCGATGCCGACCAGGCCGTCCAGGATCAGCGCGAACACCGTCAGCACCAGGATGCCGGCAAAAACGGTGTTGACGTCCAGCGCGCCTTCGGCCTGCAGGATGAGGTAGCCCACGCCGCTGGCCGAACCGAGGTACTCCCCCACCACCGCGCCCACGAAGGCGAGGCCCACCGAAGTGTGCAGGCTGGAGAACACCCAGCTCATGGCCGAGGGCAGGTAGACATAGCGCAGCAGGCGGCGGCGGTCCGCGCCCAGCATGCGGGCGTTGTCGAGCAGGGTGGGACTGACTTCACGCACGCCCTGGTAGACGTTGAAGAACACGATGAAGAACACCAGCGTCACGGCCAGCGCGACCTTCGACCAGATGCCCAGGCCGAACCACATGCCGAAGATGGGCGCCAGGATGACGCGCGGCATGGAATTGGCGGCGGTGATGTAGGGGTCGAGAATGGCGCTGGCGATCCGCGACAGGCCCAGCCACAGGCCCACCGCCAGGCCCGCGACGGTGCCGATGACGAAGGCCAGGACGGTCTCGGTCAGCGTCACCCCCAGGTGGCGATAGATGTCGCCGTTGACGACGAACCAGTTCCAGATGCGCGACCACACGACCAGCGGTTCGCCGAAGAAAAAGGCGATATCCGGATCGAGCGTGAGGACGTGCCAGCCGATCAGGATGACGGCCAGCAGGAGAAGTTGAACGGCCCGCAAGGCAGGCGTGCCGGGTTGGATTTTTTTCCACATGGCGTCAGGCCCGTTTCTGCTGGGCGTAGCCCTTGAGCACTTCTTCGCGCAACACGCCCCAGATGGCCGCGTGCAGCTCGACGAAGCGAGGATCGGTGCGCACCTCCGCCACGTCGCGCGGACGCGGCAGGTCGATGGCGAACTCGCCGATGGGATGCGTGCCGGGTCCGGCTGACAGCACCACGACGCGGTCGCTCATCGCGATGGCCTCGTCGAGGTCATGCGTGATGAAGAGCACCGCGCGGCGCTTGGTCATCCACAGGTCCAGGACCTCGTTCTCCATCAACTGGCGCGTCTGGATGTCCAGCGCCGAGAAGGGCTCGTCCATCAGGATGATGTCCGGATCGCGGATCAGAGTCTGCGCCAGCATGGTGCGCTTGCGCATGCCGCCCGACATCTGGTGCGGATAGCGCGACTCGAAGCCGCCCAGGCCCACGCGCTTCAGCCACAGCCTGCCCTCTTCCTGTGCCTGCTCGCGCGGCACGTTGGCGAACTCCAGGCCTGCCGTGACGTTGTCCAGCGCGCTACGCCAGGGCAGGAGCGCTTCGCCCTGGAACATGTAGCCGGCGCGGCGATTGATGCCGCGCAGAGGTTCGCCGAAGACCTTGACCGTGCCCGAGGACGGCGGGAGCAGGCCCGCGCCGACGTTGAGCAAGGTGGACTTGCCGCAACCGGTAGGCCCCACGACGGAGACGAATTCCCCGGGGGCGACGGCCAGCGTCGTGTCCTGGACGGCCGTGTAGCGCTGGCCCGGGGTGCTGCGTGAAACGAAGGTGCAGGTAATGCCTTCGAGCGAAAGTGCCGCTTCAACCATCGGGGTATCGCTTGTTCGCCACGTCGGTGAACTGGTTGGTCCACACCAGCGCAGGGTCGATCTTGTCGGCCGGGAAGTCGGGCAGGTAGGCGGCCAGCGCCTTCAGGGCCGTGGCGGCGCCATCGGGCGGGATGCGGCCGTCGGGCGACAGGCCGTCCATGCTCTTGCGCACGGCGGCCTTGTAGACCTCGGGCTCACCCAGCAGGAAAGCGGCCGGCACCGACTTGGCGACCTCGTCGACGCCCGCCTTCTGGATCCACTTGTCGGCACGCACGATGGCGTTGGCCAGCGCCTGCGCCGACTCGGGGTTGGCGTCCAGCCACGATTGCGGCGCGTACAGCGAACCGGCAGGCATGTTGCCGCCGAAGATCGCCAGCGTGTCCTTCATCGTGCGAGTATCGGCGATGGTGCGCAGTTCACCCGACGCCTCCAGCATGGAGATCACCGGGTCGGTGTTCGAGATGGCATCGATCTGGCCGGTGCGCATGGCGGTCACGGCGCCGGCGCCGGCGCCCACGCCGATGATCGCGACGTCGGACACCTTCAGGCCGTGTTGCGCCAGGAAGAAGCTGACCAGCATGTTGGTGGACGAGCCGGGCGCGGTCACGCCGATCTTCTTGCCCTTCAGGTCGGCGGGCGACTTGTAGTTCGCCATCGTCTTGTTCGACACGCCGAAGCCGATCATGGGCGCGCGGCCCTGCAGCACGAAGGCGCGGTACATCTGGCGCTTGGATTGCATGTGCAGGGTGTGCTCGAACGCGCCCGACACCACGTCGGCGCTGCCGCCCACCACGGCCTGCAGGGCCTTGGAGCCGCCCGCGAAGTCCGAGATCGTGACGTCCAGGCCTTCATCCTTGAAGTAGCCGCGCTGCTCGGCGATGGTCAGCGGCAGGTAGTAGACCAGCGCCTTCCCGCCGACGGCGATGTGCACTTTCCGGGTGGCGGCCTTGGCATGGGCCGAAAAGGGAGCAAGCCCCAAGGCGCCGGCGGCGCCCGCGGCCTGAAGCAATTGACGACGAGTGACGGCCATGATGACGTGTCTCCTGGTGTTCTTGTGAGCAGGCGCCTTATGACGATCCGGCAGGGAATCGGCGCCTTGCATGGCCCGGCACACGCGCTGGCGCGGCCGGGGCCGGGTCATCATACATCAGGGATCACGGCGCGCCGGGGGACGCTGGGGAAGTCCCTTAGGGAGAAGGCTTAACGTTTTTTAAGCATTGGAACAGGAGCATGTCACGCGACAGTCATGCGCGTTCCGCAGAATGGGCGCCCTTCTGTTTATGCCGAACTATTTCATGCCCTCCCTGCCTTGCCCCGCCCTTCGCCCCACCTCGCTGCCGGCACTGGGCCTGCGCGCCGTCTCGCTGGCCGTGCTGCTCGCCCTCGCCGCCTGCGGCAGCAGTTCCGATGACGATGACAACGCGACGCAAGACCCTGTCGCCATCGTCGTGCCCGAAGCGCCTGCCGGCCTGGGCACCCTCGACACCGCGGACGCGCCCGACGCCACCATTCCGGCCGGCCGCACCGACGTGCCGACGCGCCGCATCCACGCCCTCGTGGACGGCTCCAAGCGGGGCGCGGCCAACGGCGGCGTGAACGTGATCGACCCCGTGACCGGCTACTCGCTGAACAACGCGGGCTACCCCTCGGGCTCGGGCGACTCGTGCTATGCCGACGAAAACACCAACCTCAGCATCCGTCCGCTGAAAGGCTTCCTGGCGATCTGGAAACCCGTCACGCCCTACATGGATGCCTATCAAAGCCCCCTGCCCACCAGCAGCGTGACGACCAAGGAAGGCTACAGCTTCCACTGCCCCGCCATTCCGGTGACCATCTGGACGGGCATCCCCGGCGACGGCACGGACGGCGTGATCCTGAACCCCGCGCTGCACAAGGCCAATCTGGAGTATTCGGGCAAGGTGACGGCCAGCGGCTACCGCAATGCGGACAAGGCGCTCGCGGCCTATCTGGACGATGCGCGCGGCAAGAACTACAGCGTCAGCACCGGCCTGGGCCCCCTGGCTGCCGCCTGGCACACGCTGGCGAAGCAGGAGTCGTATATCGACGCCGTCCCCACCGGCGGCACCTGCCCCGACGGCAACGTCGGCAGCTATCCGTTCTGCAGCGCCCCTGACGACAACAAGTACAACGTCGGCGAAGGCGCCAGCCATGACAAGGCCGCCTCGGTGGCCAGCAATGCCGCGTTCGGCCTGGTCACGAACTTCGTGATGCGCGCCACCAACGATGGCACGGCCTCGACCAACCCCACCAAGTACTTCTACAAATACGCCCGCCCCTATCGCTGGAACGACGCCGGCCTGAGCCCGGTGCCCATCACGGTGGCCCCAGGCCTGGAGAACGCCCGCAAGCAGCCCGGCGTGGCCAGCGACAACGACATCCGCAAGGACAGCGACTTCCCCAGCGGCCACACCGCCGAAGGCGTGCGCGGCGCCTATGCCTATGCCTATCTCGTGCCGCAGCGCTTCCAGGAAATGCTGGCACGCGGCGTGGAGCTGGGCGAGAACCGCATCGTGGCTGGCATGCACTCGGCGCTGGCCGTGATGGGTGGACGCATGAACGGCGAGATCGCGGCACTGAACCTGATCAACCGCATCCCCCAGGAAGAGCGTGACGCCGCCTATGCGCAAGCACAGCAGGCATTGCGCGCCGCCATCGTGGCCACGACGGGCGACGAGGCCGCCGCGACGGATGCCGGCTTCCAGGCCTACGCGCTGTCCGACGCGGGCAAGGACGCCACGGGCCCCTTCGACACCCCTTACGCGACCCACGCCTGGAACAAGGCGGAATACCGCCGCGTGCTGACCTACGGTTTCCCCCAGGACCTGAGCAAGGCAGGCCAGCCCGCCGTGGTGCCGGAAGGCGCCGAGACGCTGCTTGAAACCCGCCTGCCCTACCTGAGCGCGGCGCAACGCCGCATCGTGCTGAAGACCACCGCGCTGGATTCCGGCTATCCGGTGCTGGATGACGAGGAAGGCTTCGGCCGCCTGAATTTCTTCGACGCGGCGGACGGCTACGGCGCGTTCAACGGCGACGTCGAGGTCACGATGGATGCGGACCTGGGCGGCTTCCACGCCTCGGACGCCTGGCGCAACGACATCACGGGCCAGGGCAAGCTGACCAAGCTGGGCACGGGCACGCTGGCGCTGGGCGGCAGCAACACGTTCAGCGGCGGCACGGTGGTGAGCGCAGGCACGCTGGTGGCCACGAACCCGGGCGCCCTGGGCGCCGGCGTGGTGTACCTGAACGGCGCGGGCACGCTGAAGCTCGACGCGGGCAAGGCCTCGGTGAACGTCGGTGACAGCTACGTCCAGACGGGCACATCGACACTGGACGTCGTGCTCGACGCGGGCCAGGGCGCGGCGCTGCAAGTGGCCGGCCTGGTGACGCTGGACGCGAACAGCGTGCTGCGCGTGCGTGGCGTGAACGGCGCGCAGGCGGGACAGGTCGTGCCGGTGATTGCCGGGACGTCGCTGCAGGGGACGTTCGGCAAGGTGGAACTGCCGGATGGGGTGAATGGAACGCTGGTTTACAGCGCTGGCGGGGTTGGGCTGAGTATCCAGTAATTTTTACTGCTTGGGCGGGAACAGCAGCCCTTTGCAGGACTGCGCCCCCGAAGCTGGGTGACCCAGCTTCGGGGGCCCGTCACGGCGCGCGTGTGCTTGCTCGGCGCCGACCGGCGTGCCGGCGAGGCATGGAAAAAATTTAGGTTTAATCATTTTAGATATGAGCTAATTTTTTTTGTTTCGTTGGCCGGTGCAGGCGGGATTCCTAAAATGGACACCTTTGCTGCGTCCGCAGCGTAGCGGGAGCCCTCGAGGCTCTCATTTTTACCGTGCGGTGCGCCACGCCCGCGCCGGTGCTACCTGGAATTTCCTTTGTCCCGCCTTGCCCCCCTGGATCAGGCCACCCTCGATCCCGATACCGCCACCACACTCGCGCACCTGCTGGACAAGTACGGTCCCTACGGCAACATGCTCAACGCCTTCGCCCGTCGGGGTCCGGCGCTCAAGCACCTGTTTTCCTACCTGGTGCAATCCAGGGAAGACGGCCTGATATCGCCGCGCCACTTGGAGATCGCCCTGCTCACCGCGTCCAAGGCGCACGCCTGCCACTACTGCGTGAGCCTGCACACGCCCAAGCTGGCTTCGCAAGGCATCGGCCAGGAGGCCATCGACAAACTGCTCGAGCCCGACGTGCCTGGCCTGGACGAGCAGGACCTGCTGGTGCGCGACTACGCCATGCTGGTCACGCTCACGCCCAACCGCGTCACCGACGAATTCCACGCCCGGCTGCGCCACTTCTACACCGAGGAGCAAGTGGTCGAGCTGACGATCCGCATCGCCCTGTGCAGCTTCTTCAAGCGCTTCAACGAGGCGCTCGAGGTGCCGGACGAGGACATCGTCGCGCTCGAACTGGACAGCGCCAAGGCCTGAGCCCGCTGCTGCCCATGACCGCGAACGCTCCCGCTCCCAAGCTGCAGGTCCGCGACCTGCACAAAAGCTTCACGACGCCCGCTGGCGTGGTCCCCGTGCTGGACGGCATCAGCCTGGATGCCCGCAGCGGCGAGTTCATCAGCATCATCGGCCCGTCCGGCTGCGGCAAGTCCACGCTGTTCAACATCCTGACCGGCCTGCTGAGCCACGACGCGGGCACGATCGCGCTGGACGGCCAGCAGTTGCGCGACCTGCGCGGCCGCGTGGGCTACATGCTGCAGCGCGACCTGCTGATGCCCTGGCGCACGGTGCTGGACAACGTCATCGTCGGCCTGGAAGTACGCGGTACGCCGCGCAGGCAGTCGATAGAGCAGGCGCGCGAATACCTGCACACCTTCGGCTTGCTGCAGTTCCAGGACAGCTATCCCAAGGCGCTGTCCGGCGGGATGCGCCAGCGCGTGGCGCTGGCACGCACCCTGCTGCCCGATCCCGACGTGCTGCTGCTGGACGAACCGTTCTCGGCGCTGGACTACCAGACGCGCCTGTTCCTGGAGACCATGCTGGTCGAGACCGTCAGCCGCAAGGGCAAGACCGTGGTCCTGGTCACGCACGACATCGACGAGGCGATCGCGCTATCGGAACGCATCTTCGTACTGAGCGCCCGGCCGGGCCGCCTGAAGAGCGAGCACCGCATCCAGCTCGATACCCGCTCGCCGCTGGAAGCGCGGCACGATCCGCGTTTCTCCGGCTACTTCGACCTGCTCTGCCAGGAACTGGACATCCAGACCGGGCAGGCGGAAAAGGTGGCGGCATGAGCCCGCCGGGCCGCCCCAAGGGCGAATACCGGAGTGCGAAGCACGAAGGTAGTCCAGTGAGCGCGCCGGGCCGCGTCAAGCGCGAAGACCGGAATGCACGGCATGAAGGCAGACCGGAGAGACGGCGCGCCGCCCGTACGCGGCTGCCGGTGCTGGCCACGCAGTTGATGATCCTGGCCGTGCTGCTGGGCGCCTGGGAATTCGGCGTGCGCAGCGGCACGGTCTCGGCATTCCTGTTCGGCTCGCCGTCGGGCACGCTGGAATCGGCCTGGCGCATGATGGAATCGGGCGAACTGTGGGAGCACGCCAACTACACGCTGTGGGCCTCGGTCGCGGGGTTCGTCATCGGCACGGTCGTCGGCACGGCGCCCGGATTGGCGCTCTGGTATTCGCCGTTTGCCGCCAAGGTCGTCGAACCCTTTCTCGTGGCGATCAACAGTGTGCCCAAGATCGCGTTCGCACCGCTGGTGATCCTGTGGTTCGGCACGGGCGTGACATCCAAGGTGGCGCTGTCGATCTCGCTGACGTCCATCGTCGCGTTGCTGGCGGCCTTCCAGGCCGCCAAGGACGCCGATCCGGACCTGCAGAAGATGCTGATCTCGCTGGGCGCGAGCAAGTGGCAGATATTCTCCAAGGTTGTCATCCCGTCGTCCTTGCCCTACGTCATCAGCACCTTCCGCATCAACATCGGCTTCGCGCTGGTCGGCACCGTGGTGGGCGAATTCATTTCGTCCAAGTACGGCATCGGCCACGTGATCTTCGTCGCCTCGTCGCTCTACGACCTGAACACCGTCTGGTGCGGCATTTTCTTGCTGATGCTGCTCGGCTTCGTGCTGTACGCGGGCGTGGATATCGCGGAGGCGCGCCTGCTGCGCTGGAAGGATCAGACCTATGCCACCCATTTCAAGCTTTGATCCCCGTCCCTCTCTGGAAGCGTTTCCCATGAAGACCCGTTCTTTCCTGCGCCTGGCCCTGGCCGTCGCCGTCTCCTCGCTGTCGCTGGCCGCACATGCCAACGACAAGGCCGTCGTCTCGGCCGCCTTCAAGTCGGTGTTCTACCTGCCGGTCTACTTCGCCGAAGAGCACGGCTACTTCAAAAACGAGGGCCTCGACGTGCGCATCGACGTGGCCTCTTCATCGACCAATGCCCTGGCCGCTGTCATTTCGCGCAGCGCCGACTTCTCGCTGCACGGCCCGGAATGGACGGCCATTTCCGTTGGCCGCGGCGCACCCGTCAAGGTCGTGGGCGGCACGCTCAACCGCCTGGGCGTGTGGCTGACCTGCAAGTCTGACTTCCGGTTCGAGGGTTTCAAGAGCCTGTCTGGCGCAACGATCTCGACGGGCGCCATGCCGACCACCAGCACCTCGGCATTCCTGAAGCTCATCAAGCAGGCCGGGCTCGACGCCAGGAAAGACCTCGACATCCTCGAGGTGCCCATGGGCAATGAGATCGGTCCGCTCAAGTCAGGCCAAGCCGACTGCGCGGTGTTGTACGAGCCGGGCGCTTCACAAGCCGAGGCACAGGGCTACAAGGTGGTGTCGGCCTTCTCGCGCGAGATCGGTCCCTATACCTTTTCGGCGATTTCCACGCGCCAGGACATCGATCCGCAAGTCGCACGCAAGTTCGTCTCGGGCATCGACCGCGCGCTCAAGGCCATCCGCAAAGACCCCGAAGCGGCCGTGGCCAGCGGCATCAAGCTGTTTCCCAACCTGGACAAGGAAGTCGTGCGGGCCTCCGTGGTACGCCTGATCGACGATGGCGTGTTCGCCGATTCGGTCGAGCTTCGCCAGCCGGCGCTCAACGACGCTTTGCAGACGCAGGTGGACCTGGGCAACCTGGCGCGTATTCCGGCAGACGAGAAATGGCTGGATCTGTCCTGGGCCAACGAGATCGCCGGCAAGACCTACTGAGATCAGCGCCTGAGCTACGGCGCGGCGCAGACGGCCTGCCACCCCCCGGTCTGGCAGGCCGTCGCGCATCCGGGCGTGCCGCGACCCAGCGTGGCCATGCCAGGCGGGCGTATCACGTCGCCCGGCGCTCCATCAATGCCCAGGCGATCGTCCCGGCATCCACGTATTCGAGTTCGCTTCCCGCCGGCACGCCCCTTGCCAGGCGCGTCACCGACAGGCCTCGGCTGCGCAGCAGTTCGGCCAGGAAGTGGGCGGTGGTTTCGCCTTCGGCGGTGAAGTTCGTGGCCAGGATGACTTCCTGGACCACGCCGTCACAGGCGCGCGCGATCAGGCGTTCGAAGTCGAGTTCGCGCGGGCCGACCCCCTCCAGCGGGGCCAGGCGGCCCATGATGACGTAGTACAGGCCACGATAGCCGTGGCTGGACTCGATGACGTTCTGGTCCGCGGGGGTCTCGACGATGCAGAGCTGCGTCGGGTCGCGGCGCGGGCTCAGGCAGGTGGCGCAGACCTCGTCTTCCGTGAAGGTATTGCAGCGCTGGCAATGCCCCAGCCGCGCGATGGCGCCCGACAGGCAGTCGGCCAGCAGGCCTGCGCCGGGACGGTCGTGCTGCATGAGGTGATAGGCCATGCGGCGCGCCGAGCGCACGCCCACGCCCGGCAGGCGCCGCAGCGCCTCGATCAGCGCCAGCAGCGGTTCGGGCTCTGGCAGGCTGGGACGGTCCATGGGCGATACGGGGGGATCAGAAGGGGAACTTCATGCCGGGCGGCATGGGCATGCCGGCCGTCACCGAGGACATCTTCTCCTGGGAGGTGGCTTCGGCCTTGCGCAGCGCGTCGTTGAAGGCGGCGGCGACCAGGTCTTCCAGCATGTCCTTGTCCTCGGCCAGCAGGCTCGGGTCGATGACCACGCGCTTGACGTCGTGACGGCAGGTCATGGTCACGGTGACCAGGCCGCCGCCCGAGGCGCCGTCGACGAGGATGTCGGCCAGGGCTTCCTGGGCCTTCTTCATGTTTTCCTGCATCTGCTGCGCTTGGCGCATCAGGCCGGCGATCTGTCCTTTCATCATGGCGATTGGATTCCGTTCAATGAGCGTTGAATGAGATGGCGCCGCGCGTCTTACGCGGCGGGCGGGATGTTCACCGGCCGGATCGTGCCTTGCACGATGTGCGCGCCGAAGTCGCGCATGAGGGCCTGCACGAAGGGATCTTCGTGGATGATGGTTTCGGCGGCCTGCTGGCGCGCCGCGATCTCGGCCTGCGCCACCGCGTGGGCGGTGCCGTCGCCGGTTTCGCCGAACTGGACCTCGAGCTGCACGTGGCCGCCGAAGTGTTCGGCCAGCGCCTGGCGCAGGCGTTCTCGGCCCGGCGTGTCGGCCAGGGCGCGGGCGGCCACGCGCAAGGTGATCAGGCGACCGCGCACGCCGGCCCACTCGCTTTGGCGAGCCAGTTCCGCGGCCAGGCCGGTGACGGGCAGGCGCGCGGCCAGGGCATGCCACTCGCCTTTCAGTTCGATGGGGCTTTCCCCCGCGGCGGCGGCGAGCGCAGAGGCAGCGGGCACGGCCACCACGCTGCCGGTGGCGGCAGGCAGCACCGCCTCGCGGCTGATGGGATGCGCGCTATCAGGGACCGGCCGGTAGTCGTCGAAGCCGGCGGGTTCATAGCCGCCGTCGTAGTCGGGCGGCGGGCCGTCATCGGGCATGTCGTAGCCGGCGTCACCCGCGTCGTACTGCACGTCGTCGGGCGGCTCGGGTTCGGCGGGCGGCTCGGGCGCGCGCGCGGCGGCGGGTGCCGGCGCGGCAACCGGGGCCGTAACCGAAGCGGGCGCCGCGCTGGCAGGCACGGGTTGCGCGGCCACGGGCGCGGTCGGCCTGGCGGCGGCGGGGGGATCCTCCCAGGCCGGGGTCGACACCGGAGCCGGGGCGACTGCCGGTGCAGCCTGGGCCTGGGGCGGCGCTGCGGGCGCGGCAGCCGGCGCAGGCACCACCACCCGCGCCACGGCGGGCGTGGGCGCCAGCGGGGCCGACGCCGCTTGCGCGGTTGCGGCGGCAGCCGGCGCAGTCGCAGGCGCCGTGGCGGCGCCTGCGGCAGGCGCGCTCAGGCGCGGCGCGGGCGGGTCGTCGCCCAGCAGGGCCAGCATGCGCAGGCACGCCATGACGAAACCGGCATATTCATCGGGCGCAAGCGCCAGCTCGCTGCGGCTGTGCACCGCGACGGAGTAGAACAGTTGCAGGGTATCCGGGTGCAGCACGGTCGCCAGGCGGGCGATGTCCTCGGCCAGCGGGTCGCCCTGCGTGGCGGCGCCGGGCACCCGCTGCTCCACGGCCACGCGCGACAGCAGCACGGCCAGGTCAGCCAGCGCGCCGGCATAGGACAGGCCGCGGGTGTTGAGTTCGTCCGCCACGGCCAGCACGGCGCTGCCCTGCCCCGCCGCCAGCGCGTCGAGCAGGCGCACCAGGTGCCGCTGGTCGATGGTGCCCAGCATGCCGCGCACGGACTCTTCCGTGAGATTGCCGGCGCTGTACGCAATGGCCTGATCGGTGAGCGACAGCGCGTCGCGCATGGACCCGCCGGCCGCCTGGCCGATGAGGCGCAAGGCGGGCACGTCGAAGCCGATGGCTTCCTCGGCCAGCACATGCTGCAAGTGGCCCACGATGGCATCGGCCGGCATCTGCTTCAGGTTGAACTGCAGGCAGCGCGACAGCACCGTCACCGGGATCTTCTGCGGATCGGTGGTGGCCAGGATGAACTTGACGTGGGGCGGCGGCTCTTCCAGCGTCTTCAGCATGGCATTGAAGGCGTGGCCGGTCAGCATGTGCACTTCGTCGATCATGTAGACCTTGAAGCGGCCCGCGCCCGGCGAATAGACCGCCTGTTCCAGCAACTGCGTCATCTCGTCGACGCCGCGGTTGGACGCCGCATCCAGCTCGAGGTAATCCACGTAACGGCCCGCGTCGATCTCGGTGCACGCGCGACAGACGCCGCAAGGCGTGGCCGTGATGCCGGTTTCGCAGTTCAGGGATTTGGCGAGGATGCGCGAAAGCGTGGTCTTGCCCACGCCCCGGGTGCCCGTGAAAAGCCAGGCATGGTGCAGGCGCTGGGTGGTGAGCGCATGCGTGAGTGCACGCACCACGTGGTCTTGCCCGACCAGGGTATCGAAAGACCGCGGGCGCCACTTACGGGCAAGTACCAGATAAGTCATGCCGGGATTGTAGGGGATACCCAGGCCGCACGCTTGCGCCGCAGGCAAGGTCACGGCATGGGCAGAAATGAGAAAGGCGAGCCTGACTTCGGCACTGGTTCCGCACGACTATGGCTGCTTCGTTCCCGACCTGACCAGATTTGTCGCCGAACCATGCGAAGGGGCCCGCCACCGCTATTCTAGCAGGCTTGCGCGCCGCGTTCTTTCAGGCGAGCGCGCCGGTGATGTCCTGCCTCTCAGAATTCGATCCAGATGTCCGCGCGCGGGAAATACAGCGCCGCCTTGACCGGCCTGGCGTCCAGCGCCGCCACCTGCGCCACGTAGCGGCGCAATTGCTCGGCATGGCGCAGCCGCATGCGCGCGGTGAACGCCTCGCCGGACTCGTGCTGGCGCGGCACCGAGGTCTTGTAGTCCACCACCAGCCAGCCCGCGTCGGTATCCAGCGCCAGGTCGATCACCGATACCTTGCCCGCCAGGTCCAGCAGCGGCCACTCGCGACGCGCGTGCCCTTGCGACAGCAGCCAGCGGCCGCGTTCGTGGCGTACCGAGGCCTGCAAGGCATCCAGCACGTCCTGGGCCGCTGCGTCGGCCGTGCCGTCGGGCACGCCCACGCGCGTCAGTTGCCGGCGCATGCGCGCCAGGTTGGCGGCCAGGTGCTCGGCGGGCCAGGCATCCAGCCCATCGCGGCCGATCTGCGCCAGCCAGGCATGCACCAGGGTGCCGACGCTGGCTTCGTGGCCGGCCTGGGACTCCCACAGGCTGTCGCCCGCCGCGGCAGGCGGCGCCGGGGGGGCTGACAAGGGAGCGGGCACGGCGTGTGCGGCCACGCGCCGCAGCGGCTCCCCGCGCAAGGCGGGAGCCCCCGCAGCCAGCGCCGCAACGCCGTCCATCCGGGCCGGCGCCTGCGGCGCAGCCAGATGCGGCCACAAGCGCGCCAGCAGGCTGGTGGCGCCCGGGGCGCGCGCGCCGCCGTCCTCGCCGGGCGTCAAGGCCGCCACCAGGTGCAGGCGCTCGCGGGCCCGCGTGGCGGCCACGTACAGCAGGCGGTCTGCCTCGTATTCGGCGCGGCGGCGCTCGCGGCGCGCCAGGAACAGCGAGACCGGATCATGTTCCTTTTCCGCGCGCGCCTTCACCGGCCCCAGCAGCACCCTGCCCTCGCTCTGCTCGAAACGCACCAGCGGCGGCTGGTCGCCGCGCGGGGCGCGTTCGAGGCCGTACAGGATGACCGTGTCGAACTGCAGGCCCTTGGATTTGTGCATGGTCATGATTTCGACCGCGGGCCCGTCGGCATCCGAGGACGCGAACAGGCGCGCCACCGCGGCATCCAAGGCGTCGGTGTCCAGGCCGCCATAGGGCGCCAGGCGCTCGACCAGCCGCAGCAGGCTCTCCGTATCGCGCACGTCGCCCGCGCCGGCGTACAGGCCGGTGCCGCCGAGCAGGCGCCAGATGCGCTCGACCCAGGCCGCGAAGGGCACGCCGCCCGACGCATTGCCCTCATCCAGCAGGATCGAGGCCGCGCGGGCCAGGCGCGCATGCTCATCAGCGGCCAGCACGGCGCGTGCCGGCTGCGTGCCGTCCTCGCCCTCCGCCAGCGCACGCGCCATCAGCACGGGCACAGGCAGGCGATGATCGGCGCCGAAGAGCGCATGCAGGCTGTCCAGCGTCAGGCCGCACAGGGGCGAGCGCAGCACGGCGAGCCAGGCCAGCCGGTCACCCGGATGCGACAGGGCGCGCACCAGCTGGACCAGGTCGGCCACGCACTCACGGCGTGCCAGCGGCACCAGTTCGACCGCACGGCTGGGGATGCCCTCGCGGGCCAGGCGGCGCGTGAGGCGCCCCAGGTGGCTGCGCGCGCGCACCAGCACCGCCACCGGATGCGCGCTGTCCGCGTGCGCGGCCAAGGCCTCGCGCGCCAGTCGCGCGACGCAGTCGGCGCCGGGATCGGGATCCTGCTCGTCAGGCCAGACCGCATGGAATTGCAGCGCGGGGCCGTCCATGGCGGCATGGAACGCCGCCGACGGCGCGTAGCGGATCGCGCCCGTCACGGCGTCATCTGCCGGAGGCAGCACCTGCGCGAAGACGTCGTTGACCCACGCCACCACGCCCGCCTGCGAACGGAAGTTGTCGGTCAGGGACAGGAAGATGGGACGCAGGGCGCCCAGGCCCTGGTCGCGCACATGCAGGAACAGGCCCACTTCCGCCTTGCGGAAGCGGTAGATCGACTGCATGGGATCGCCCACCAGGAAGAGCGTGCGGCCATCGCCGTCCTGCCAGCCGGACGTGAGCGTGCCGACCAGGTCGATCTGCGCCTGGCTGGTGTCCTGGAACTCGTCGATGAGCAGATGACGGATGGAGGCGTCGAGACGCAGCAGCAGCTCGCCTGGATCGTCGGCCCGGCCCAGCGCAGCCTGCACGCGTTGCGAGACCTCGATGAAGTCGACTTCTCCGGCCTCGGCGAACTGCAGCTGCAACTGTGCGGCAGCCAGGCGCAAGGTCATCAACTGCGCGCCCAGCACGTCCCACTGCGCATCGCTGAAACCGGGCTCGGGCAGGCCGCGCACGCCATCCAGGCGGGTGACCCACGCCGGTGTGCCCACGTCGCCATGCTCTTCGAGCCACGCGGTGAAGGGCGCCTTGTACGCGCACTTGGCCGGGAAGCCCAGGTTCTTGTTGACGCCACGCGGACTGCGCAGCCCGCCTTCCTTGGTCAGCAACAGGTGCGCCAGCGCGCGCCAGCACGCCAGGGAGTGCGGGTCGGATGAAAACGCGGCGCCATCCCAATTGGCCAGGGGCGCCAACAGATTGGGCAGGCCTTCTGCGGTCAGGTTGTCGCAGGCCAGCCTGGCCGGACCGGACAGGGATTCGGCCCAGCCGCGCGGCATGAGGCGCGCCAAGGCCCGCAACTCGACGGCCACGGTGTCATGCAACGCGGCTTCCAGCGCCTCGCGATCATCACCATGGCGCAGCAGGGGCAGCCACTGATCGCGCTGGCCCAGCATGGCGGACAGCGCGTCGCGCGCCGCGCCAAGATCCATGTCCAGATGCGCCAGCAAGCGGCGCACCGCGTCGAACGCCTCGTCTTCGGCCAGGGCCAGCGTGGCCTGCGCCGCCTTGTCGTAATGCAGGCGCGCATCGTCGGCGATGCCCGGCATGCCGCCCATGCCCGACAACCACGGCATGCTGCGCAAGAGACCCGCGCAGAAGGCGTCGATGGTGCGCACCCCCAACCGGGCCGGGTGACGCAGCAGGTTCCAGCCCTGCTGCGCATCATGCGCCAGCGCACGGCGTGCCAGCGTCCAGCTGCGGCGGGCATGCGGCGCTTCGGGTTCAGGCTCAAGACCACGCGCCAGCTTCTCCAGCACGCGCGCGTGCATTTCGGACGCCGCCTTGCGGGTGAAGGTGATGGCGACGATTTCCTCCGGCCGCGACACCGTCGGCAGCAAGGCCAGGATGCGATCGGTCAGCAGTTCCGTCTTGCCCGAGCCAGCGGGCGCCTGCACCAGGAAGGACTGCATGGGATCGAGCGCGCGCAGGCGCTCGGCGTGATCCTGCGGCAAGCGTTCTTCAGTCATCGCCGCCGTCCTCGTCCAGCTCCAGGTCCAGCCGCAGGAAGGGCTGGGCATCGCAATACGTCAGGTCATCGGCGCGCCAGGCGACATTGTCGGCCACGCCTTGCGCGAACTCATCGGCCAGCGTTTCGATGGCCGCGCGCCAGTGCGCCAGCACGCCCTGCCAATCGAGGCCGCCGAAAGCCTCGGCATCCGATGGCGCGGCTACGCCCTCCAGCCCGAGGTCGGTGTCGGCCATGCCCTGCACCGCGACCTGGCGCGCGTGGATCTGCGCCAGCAGCAGGCCCGCCACGTCCGCGCCCTCCTGGCGCGCGATGACCGCGGCATAGAAGGGCAACTGCAGGTTGACGGGCCGGGCACGCGCCCAGTCCGCCAACGGCCGCCCGGGCGTCCCGCCGGTCTTGTAATCCAGGATGACGCGGCTGCCATCGGGCAGGGTATCCATGCGGTCCAGCCGCAAGGACAAGGACAGCGGCCCGCGCTGCCAGTCGTAGGCCTGCTCGATCTGCGCAACGGCAAAGGGCAGGCGCTGCGCCTCGATGGCCAGCCAGTTGGCCAGCACGACGCGCGCCCGCGCGCACTCCAGCGCGCGCAGGGCCTCGCCATAGCCGATCAGTTGGTGCGCCGCACGCGTCACGGCGGCATCGATGCTGGCGGCCAGCGTCCCGCCCGCCATCGCCGCATGCAGGCCATCCTGGTCGCGCAGGTCGTCCCAGAGGATTTCCAGCGCCTCGTGCAGGAACTGGCCGCGCACATTCATCGCGCCGGGTTCGGCATACGGCTGCATGGCGCGGGCGCCCAGGCGATGGCGCGCGAATGCCCACAAGGGATTGCGCGCCTGCGTGTCCAGCACGTCCAGGCCGCCGGTGGTCTGCGCGCCTTGCGCCAGCGCGGGGCCGCGCGCGTCCTGGAAGGTTTCCACGGGCAGGGCCTGGGCCTGCGCATCCTGGACCAGCAAATCGATATCGTCAGGCAGCCCGGCGATCAGCGGCGAAGGCCGCAGGTCGCGCTCGCCCTCCCGCTGCGCGCAGCTCACCACGATGTCGGGCGCGGCGCGCAGCAGGGTGGCGTACATGTCTTCCGCCCACTGCCGCTCGCGCTCCGGCGTGGCGCGCGGCGCCTGGGCCTGGCGCAGGGCCGGCAAGGGCAACAGGGGATTCGGGCGCGGCGCGGCAGGCAGCACGTCGTCGGTCAGGCCCAGCACCCACACGCCGTCCCAACGGCCGCCCTCGGCTTCCAGCAAGCCCAGCACGTCCAGCCGCGCATTGGGATCGCGTTGCGGCTGGAAGGGAGAGTTGCGCGCCAGGCGCGCCAGCAGCTGCACGGCGGCCGCGCCATCGAGCCTGCCGGTGGCCGGCGACAAGGCGGCATAGCGATCCAGCGATTCGCCCAGTTCCGCCAGCACCTGGAAACCGGTGCTGTCCAGCGGTGACGGGCCCGGGAAACCCAGCGCGGCCAGGGCTGCGCGCAAGCGTCGGGCCCACAGGTCTGCGCCGACGCGGCGCGGACCGTCCTGCCAGGCGGCCACGGCGTCCCGCCAGGCCCGCTGCAGGCGCGTGGCCTGCAGGTCGATGAGCTCGGCTTCCCAGTCGTGCGCATTCAGGCGCACGATGCCCCGGCGGCGCCAGCGCACGTCCAGCGCGGCGCGCGCGCCCTGCTCGATGCCTGCGCCCGCGCAGTGCCCCGCCAGCAGGGCAGCGCCCAGCACGCGCGTCTCGCAGGCGCCGTATTGCGTCATGTCGGCCAGTGCCGACAGCCATGCCAGGGCGGCGCGCACCGCGGGCCACTCCACCAGTGGCGGCGCCACCGCCACGTTGAAAGGCCTGGACGCGCCCTCGTCGCCATCGGCCAGCGCCCGCGCCAGCACCCGGCGTGCCAACGGCGCGTCTTCCTCCAGCTTGGGCGACACGATGGCATAGCGCCCCTCTGGCGACGCCGACAACTGGCGCGCCGCCCAGGCCGCCGCCTGGCGCCACTCGGCGCCGCGATCCGCGGGCTGGCAGCGGCGCGGCACGGCCTGCGCATTCTCTTCTTCGTCCAGGCGCAGCACCTGCGCGCCGCCTTCGGCGAAGGCCAGCGCCAGGCGGCGCAGGCGCGGCGACGGCGTCGCGAAGCCCGCCATCACCACATGCCCGGGCGCGGGCAAGGCGCGTTGCTCCAGGGCCTGCAGCACGCCCGCATAGCCCTGGTTGGCATCCTCGGCATCGAGTTCGCCCAGGCGCGCGCGATAGGCGGCGCGCCAGCGCAGAAAACTGCGGTATTCGTCGGTGGCCATGCCCTCTGGCACGCGCACGGCCCATTCGTCCGCCAGGGTGTCGGCGTCCATGGCCAGGCGCGCGGCCTGCGTGGCGTCCAGCAGCGGCTGGTCGGCCTCGGCGCGGCGGATCACGTCGGTCCACAGCGCCTGGGCCGCAAACGATGACAGGCGATAGGCGGGCACCTCATGCTGCGGCAGGAAGGTCAGGGCATGCGCGGTTTCTTCCAGCCAGGCGGACAGCGGCACGATGCGCGGCAGCTCGGCCACGCGCTTTTCCGCGTTCAGGTGGCGCACCCACTCGGTCACCAGGCGCCGGGCGTGGCGGTTGTTGACGGTGAGCACCAGCGTGCACGCGGGCGGCAGGTCGGCCAGCCCGTCGCGGGAAATGCCCGGCAGGTCCCAGGCGGTGATGTCGGGCTGCATCAGAAGCCGCAGAACGCGGCCACGGTTTCCCAGTTCAGCATCATGCCGGGCTGCATGTAGCCCCAGAACCCGATACCCAGCACGGCGGCCAATGCCAGCCCGCCGGCCGCAAGCAGCCAGCGCCGGCGGGCGGCGGGGCGTGGCGAAGAGGCGGACGGGGCAAGAGGCGTCATGAGGGGATCAGGCCGGTTGCGGCTGGGCCAGGGGCCGTTCTTTGACAGGCAGACATAGTAGAGCAGCAAGCAGCGCCAGGGCCAGCCCCAGCCACCAGACGATGTCGTAGCTGCCCGTCAGGGCATAGACCCGGCCACCCAGCCAGACGCCCAGGAAGCTGCCCACCTGGTGCCCCAGGAAGACGATGCCGGACAACGTGGCGGCATAGCGGAAGCCATAGATCTGGCCGATGAGCCCCTGCGTGAGGGGCACGGTGCCGAGCCAGAAGGTTCCCATCCAGGCCGCGAAGACGTACAGCACGAAAGGCGTGAGCGGCATCAGCATCAGCCACAGGATGCCGATGGCGCGCAGGCCGTAGACCCATGCCAGCAGCATCTTCTTGCTGTACATGCCGCCCAGCTTGCCCGCGCCGAAGGAGCCCGCCACGTTGAAGAGGCCGATCAGCGCCAGCGCGATGGCGCCATTGCCAGCGTTCAGGCCGCGGTCCGATACGTAGGCCGGCAGGTTCAGCGTGATGAAGGCCGTGTGGAAGCCGCAGACCGCGTAGCTCCAGAACAGGAAATGGAAAGACGGGTGGCGCGCCGCCTGCCGGATGGCCGCACCCAGCGACTGCTGCACCACGCCGGCTGCCGGCGCGGCGGGCTTGCCGCGCAGCCACCAGGCCAGCGGCAGCGCCGCGGCCACGAACATCGACAGCATCAGCAGCGCGCCCTGCCACTGCATCGTGTCGATGAAGAACTGCCCGCTGGGCACGATCAGGAACTGTCCCAGCGAACCGCCGGCGCTGGCCACGCCCATCGCGGTGCTGCGCGACGCGGGCGGCACCACGCGGGCAATCACGGGCAGCACGACGGGGAAGGTGGTGCCTGCCTGGCCCAGGCCGACCAGCACGCCCGCGCTCAGCATCAATTCGAGTTCAGACGAGGCGAAGCGCGTGCCGATCATGCCCAACGCGTACAGGAACGCGCCCAGGGCGATGGTGCGCCCGGAACCATAACGATCGGCCAGGATGCCCATGCCGATACAGGCCGCGCCCCAGACGATGTTCTGGATGGCGAAGGCCATGGAAAAGACCTCGCGGCCCCAGCCTTGCGCCAGCCCCATGGGCTGCATGAAGAGGCCGAAGGTGGCACGCACGCCCATGGCGAACAGGACGACGAGCGTACCGACGATCAGGGTACGCGTTGCATTGGTTTCCGAGGACTGGGACATGAATGCCTTCCGATGTGAGGCCACGCGGCGCGTGGCCCTCCCGCGCTCTTGATGGGCGGGTGCAGGGCATCATATAGAAATAACGTCGGGCTGGCCGCAAAAGCCCTGTTGGCGGGGCAGCCATGCCGGCCAACGGCTGACAGAAAGCTGAATTCCCATCCGGAACAGGCAAACGCAACACCGGCGCCAGCAGCCCGGAATGCTATGATGCGGACCGCCTGCCAGCCAGGCGATTCCCAGTGCCGCGCGCATGCCGGCCGGGCAGCCTCGCCGTAGTTAAATGGATATAACTTCCCCCTCCTAAGGGGAGATTACAGGTTCGATTCCTGTCGGCGAGGCCAGTCTTTTGCGCAACCCGCCCTGCCCTCACGCCGCCGCGTGCAGCGGCCGCGGATCGTAGAGATCTTCCGCCAATCCCTCGAATACATCCGCCGCGTCCAGCGACCGCACCATCGTGCCCGGGTCGGCAGGAATCCGTCCGTCCGCGCGCAGCATCTGGTAGCGCAGGCAGCACACCCGCAGGAAGGACGTGAAGTTGGCCGCCTCGCCGCGGTACTCGACCAGCTCGTCGTAGAGTCGCTCGATCAGTTGCGCCACGCGCATGCCGTCGCGCGCGGCGATATCTTCCAGCACGCGCCAGAACAGCGATTCCAGCCGCACGCTGGTGGCCACGCCGTGCAGGCGCATCGAGCGCGATTCGCAGGCATAGGACTGCGCGTTGGCGCGAATGAAGATTTCACACATGGGGATCCTCCGTCGCGGACGCCAGGCGGGCGCGCCCGCGTCCTGTCCCAGACCCAGCGCCGCCACTGGCCGCGAACGGGCGGGTGGCGGCGCTGGCGAGGGGGAGCCTCAATGTACGATCTTTGTTCCCAGCACCGCAAGGAACTGGGCCAGCCAGGCCGGATGCGCCGGCCAGGCGGGCGCCGTGACCAGGTTGCCGTCGGTGTGGGCCGCGTCGATGGCGATGTCGGCATACTTTCCGCCCGCCAGCGTCACCTCGGGCGCGCAGGCCGGATAGGCCGAGCAGCTGCGGCCGCGCAGCACGTCGGCCGCGGCCAGCAGTTGCGCGCCGTGGCAGACGGCGGCAATGGGCTTCTTCGCCTGGTCGAAATGGCGCACGATTTCCAGCACGCGCGCGTTCAGGCGCAGGTATTCCGGCGCACGGCCGCCCGGGATCACCAGGGCGTCATAGGCTGCCGGATCGACCTTGTCGAAGTCGGCGTTCAGCGTGAAGTTGTGGCCGCGCTTTTCGCTGTAGGTCTGCGCGCCGTCGAAATCGTGGATGGCGGTGGCGACCTGCTCGCCCGATTTCTTGTCGGGGCAGACGGCGTCCACCTTGTGACCCACGGCCAGCAGGGTCTGGAACGGGACCATGGTTTCATAGTCCTCGGCGTAGTCGCCGACCAGCATCAGGATTTTCTTGCTCATGGAAGTCTCCGGTAGGGGCGGTTGACGGCGGCGCGTGCCCGAACGTTGTCCGGCGCGCGCCGGGGGTGTTGTTCTTGTCCGTCGATTGTGCCGCCCGTGCCGAAGACGGGGGTGGTATTCCCATACCGCAAGCGCCCGGGCCGCTACTCGGCCAGCGCCACCGTCACCGGCCGCGCTTCCAGCAGGCGCAACAGCACCTGCGGGTCCAGGCTCAGCAGGTAGCCCCGCCGTCCGCCGTTGATGTGGATCAGGGGGCAATCCAGGATGCTGGCCTCGACCCACACCGGCATGCGCTTGCGCGTGCCGAAGGGCGAGGTGCCACCCACCTGGTAGCCCGAATGCCGCTGCGCGGTATCGGGATGGCAAGGCGTTACCTTCTTCAGGCCCGCCTGCCGCGCCAGGTTCTTGGTGGACACCTCGCAATCCCCATGCATGAGCACGATGAGCGGCCGCGCGGCCTCGTCCTCCATGACCAGCGTCTTGACCACCGTATGCGGATCCAGCCCCAATTGCCGCGCCGCCTCGGCGCTGCCGCCGTGGTCCACGTAATCGTAGGTGTGCTCCGTGAACGCCACCCCCGCGCGCCGCAGCGCCTGCGTGGCCGGCGTCTCCGACACATGCCTGCTCTTGCTCATGCTTACCACCCATCCTGAACGGCCAAAAAAATAGCGAGCCGAAGCTCGCTATTTTCTCACCAAAGAACCTCAGCCCTTCCGGGCGCCGCGGAGCTGGCTCTGCCAGTCCGCAGGCGCGCCCCTGGGGGAAGGCGCAACGCGCCTCGGGGGGGCCTCAGTTCAGGGTGATCTTCTGCTTGGTCACGATTTCCTTGGCCCAGTCGTACTGCTGCTTGATTTCCTTGGCGAACTCTTCAGGCGTGTTGCCCGATGCCTCGGAACCCTGTTCCTTCAGGACCTGGATGACCTTGGGGTCCTTCAGGGCCACGACGGCGGCGTCACGCAGCTTGTTGACGATTTCCGCGGGCGTGCCGGCGGGCGCCAGCAGGCCATACCAGACGGGCTGGTTCACGACCGGGAAGCCGGCTTCCTCGAAGGTGGGCACGCCCTTCAGCGTGTCCAGTTGCTTGGGCCATGCGATTGCCATGGCCTTCAGCTTGCCGGCCTGGATCTGTCCGTTGGACGAAGGCAGGTTGTCGAAGATGATTTCGATCTGGCCGCCGACCGTGTCGGCAATGGCGGGACCCGAACCCTTGTAGGGCACGTGGACGATGTCGGTGCCGGTGGCCATCTTGAACGATTCACCCATCAGGTGCAGCACGCCGCAGGTGCCCGAGCTGCCGTAGGAATACTTGCCGGGATTCTTCTTCAGCTCTTCCAGGAAGCTCTTGAAGTCCGTGGCGGGGAACTTGGGGTTCACCGCGAGCACGTTCGCCGTATTGGCGAAATTGGTGACCGGCGCGAAGTCCTTCAGCGGGTCATAGGGCAGGTCGTTGGGGCGGCAAGCCGGGTTGACGGCCATGGTGGACACCGTGGCGATCGACAGCGTGTAGCCATCGGGCGCAGCGCGTGCGGCATCGGCAGCGCCAATGGCGCCACCGGCGCCACCCTTGTTCTCGACGACCAGCGGCTGGCCGAGCTCCTGCGCCATGCGCTGGGTGACCAGACGCGCGATGATGTCGGTCGAACCGCCCGGGGCGAACGGGACGATGATGCGAATCGGCTTGTCGGGATAGGCGGCAAAAGCCTGGGGGGCGGCCATGATGGCGGCGGCGCCTGCGAGGGCTGCGACAACGGCGGTACGCGTGGTCTTCATGTGGGATGCTCCTTTCCTGATCGTGTCTCTATATTGAATTCGTAAAACCGGCGCTTTTGACGCTAAAACATGCTGTTACGGTTCGAACTGCGGAGAATATCAGCAAAGTGAAAGGTAAACGGCCAGGGAAACCTGGGGGTTTCCCCTATGTCTGCCGAAGGCCTTTCTCTCTATCTTCAGCCGCTACCCTCTCCGCCCTGCCGCGCCGCACAAACCATGTCAGTCCTGTTTCTCGTCATGCCCGAATTCCTGCTGGTGGCGCTGGGCAGCCTGCTGCGCCACCGGGCGAAATTCAGCGCGGAATTCTTCGCAGGACTTGAACGGCTGGTCTACTTCGTCCTGTTTCCGGCAATGCTGTTCCAGTCCATCCTGCGCACCCCCATCACGCCGGATGCGGCGGCCGACCTGTTCCTGGGCACCAGCGCGGTACTGGGCACGGGCATCCTGCTGGCCATGCTGGCGCGTCCCCTGTTGCGGCCCGAGCCGGTGGCCTACGCCTCCGCCGTGCAGTGCGGCTATCGCTTCAACACCTATATCGGCCTGGCGCTGGCCAGCAACCTGGCGGGCAGCGCCGGCCAGACCGTCATGGCGCTCATCGTGGGTTTCGCCGTTCCCATGGCGAACGTCGCCGCCGTGCATGCCCTGGCGCGCCAGGGCGGCGGCCGCGTGTTCCGGGAAATCCTGCGCAACCCGCTCGTGATCGCCACCCTGGCCGGCCTGGTGGCCAACCTGGCGGGCCTGCGCCTGCCAGGCCCCATCGACGTGGTGCTGGCCCGGCTGGGCGCGGCAGCCGTGGCGCTGGGCCTGCTGTGCGTGGGCGCCAGCCTGAGCTGGCAGGCAGGAAGCCGCCACGGCAAGCTGGTGGGCTGGATGCTGGGCGTGAAACTGCTGGTGCTGCCGGGCGTGGCATTGGGAGTGGCCCAGGTGCTGGGCCTGGACCCGGTGGAACGCCAGATGCTGCTGCTGTTCGCGGCGCTGCCCACCGCATCGACGGCCTACGTGCTGGCCGTGCGCATGGGCGGCGACGGCCGGCTGGTGGCCTTGCTGATCTCCGCCAGCACGGTGCTCTCGGCGATCACGATCCCGATCTGGCTGGCGGTGGCAAGTTAGCCAAGGCGCATGCATCGAGCGCGGCTCGCTGCATGCACAGGTGCAATCCCGGGGCGTAGCGGAGCCGGCTTTGCCGGTCCGCCAACGCCGCCCCCTTGAGGGGGAGGCGCGCAGCGCCTCGGGGGTGGGCCTACTTCTGGCCCGTCATCTGCGCGGGCACGACCCACTGCTCGAACTGCTCGGCGGTGACGTACCCCAGCGCCAGCGCCGACTCGCGCAGCGACAGGTTTTCCTTGTGCGCCTTCTTCGCGATCTGGGCAGCCTTGTCGTAGCCGATGTGCGGGTTCAGCGCCGTCACCAGCATCAGCGACCGGTCGACCAGTTCCTGGATGCGCTCGCGGTTGGGCTCGATGCCCGCCGCGCAGTGCTTGTCGAAGCTGGCCAGGCCGTCGGTCAAGAGGCGCACCGACTGCAGGAAGTTGTGGATGATGACCGGCTTGTAGACGTTCAGTTCGAAGTTGCCGCTGGCGCCGCCGATATTGATGGCGACGTCGTTGCCCAGCACCTGGGCCGCCAACATCGTGAGCGCCTCGCACTGCGTCGGATTGACCTTGCCCGGCATGATCGAGCTGCCCGGCTCGTTCTCGGGAATGCTGATCTCGCCCAGGCCCGAACGCGGGCCGCTGGACAGCCAGCGCACGTCGTTGGCGATCTTCATGGCGGCGGCGGCCAGGGTCTTCAGCGCGCCGTGCGCGAACAGCAGGCCTTCATGGCCGGCCAGCGCCTGGAACTTGTTGGGAGCGGACACGAAGGCGACGCCCGTGTCCTTGGCCAGGGCCTCGGCCACGCGCACGCTGAACTCGGGATGCGCGTTCAGGCCGGTACCGACGGCCGTGCCGCCGATGGCCAGCTGATGCAGGCCCGGCAGCGACGCACGGATCTGCTGCGCCGCCAGGTCCAGTTGCGCCACGTGGCCGGACAACTCCTGGCCCAGCGTAAGCGGCGTGGCGTCCTGCAGATGGGTGCGGCCGATCTTCACGATGTCGGCAAAGGCCTGGCTCTTGGCTTGCAGGGTTTCGCGCAGGGCCATAAGCGAGGGCAGCAGGCGCTGCTCGACTTCCAGCGCGGCGGCCACGTGCATGGCGGTCGGGAAGACGTCGTTGGACGACTGGCCGCGGTTCACGTGATCGTTGGGGTGCACCTTGCGGGCCTCGCCCCGCTCGCCGCCCAGGATTTCCGACGCGCGATTGGCCAGCACCTCGTTCATGTTCATGTTGCTCTGCGTGCCCGAACCGGTCTGCCAGACCGACAGCGGGAATTCGCCGGGCCAATGGCCGTCCACGACCTCGCCAGCGGCCTGCTCGATGGCGCGGGCCAGCTTGGGATCCAGCTCGCCCAGCTCCGCATTGACGGTGGCGGCCGCGCGCTTCAGGCGGGCAAGGGCGTCGACCAGCGCCACGGGCATTTTCTCGGTGGAGATGGCGAAGAACTGCAGCGAACGCTGCGTCTGGGCGCCCCACAGATGGTCGGCGGGCACTTCGATGGGACCGAATGTGTCTTTTTCGATACGGACGGACATGACGATCAGGCTCCGGTGCGGACCTCGGTGGACCGAGATCAATTGAGAACTGTTATCAACATTGCCCAAGGATAGCAGACCCGTCCCGTCCCCGGTTCCTTGGCCTTCCTATAATCCCGCCTATTCCTTGCCCGGATGACCGACATGACAGCCCTGGCCACGTTAAGCCTTGATCTTCCTGATGAAATTGCCACGCAGACGCTGGCACACCAGCTCGCGCCGCTGGCCATCGACCGTCCCCGGGACGCGCCGGCCGATGCCCCGCCGGGTCCCGCGGCAGGGGGACGCATCCACCTGCGCGGCGACCTCGGGGCGGGCAAAACCACGCTGGTGCGAGCGCTGCTGCGGGCCGCCGGCATTACAGGTCGTATCAAAAGTCCAAGCTATGCCCTGCTTGAATCTTATAAAATTTCTAACTTATACTTCTATCATCTTGATTTTTATAGATTTAGCGACCCGCGAGAATGGTTGGACGCGGGATTGCGCGACATCGTGCGCCACGATGCGCTGGTTTTGATCGAATGGCCCGAGCGGGCGCAGGGTCTTCTGCCCCCGCCCGACCTGGACGTCGAACTGGTGTACGCAGGTGAAGGCCGGCGCGCGCAACTGACCGCTTTTTCCGCGAGAGGGCAAGCATGGCTGACAGCACTGAACACTCCCGACGCGGCCTCCCCCTCGCCGCGGAAGCCGCCACCCGGCGGCGCCTGATCGGCGCGGCAGCGACGCTGCTGCTGCTGCCCGTCCTGCCGCGCGTCGGCTACGCGGCCACCATCCTGGCGGTGCGCACCTGGCCCGCCGACGAATACACCCGCATCACCCTGGAACTGGACAGCGAGCTGAAGGCCGAGCACTTCACGCTGGAAGGCCCGCATCGCCTGGTCGTGGACATCGACGGCCTGACGATGACGCAGGCGCTGAACGACCTGGTCTCCAAGGTGCGTCCGGACGATCCCTACATTGCCGCGGTCCGCGTGGCCCAGAACCGCTCCAACGTGGTGCGCCTGGTGTTCGACCTGAAGCAGCCCATCGCGCCGCAGGTCTTCACGCTGAAACCCGTGGGCGACTACCAGTACCGCCTGGTGCTGGACCTGTACCCCAAGGTCGCGCAGGACCCCATCGTCGCCCTGCTGAACAAGCAGGACCAGCTCGACGACGACCCGCTTGCGAAGATCCTGGAAGACATCGCCAACAACCCCACGACGCCGGGCGAGGCCCTGCCGCCCGCGCCCTCGGTGCCCGGCCAGATCGCCGCGCCCAAGCCCTTGCCCACGCCCGAGACGCGGCCGGTGCCCCGCCCTGGCCGCCGCCGCACGCTGACCATCGCGCTGGACCCTGGCCATGGCGGCGAGGACCCCGGCGCCATCGGTGGCGGCGGCACGCGCGAAAAGGACATCGTGCTGCAGATCGCGCGCCGCCTGAAGGGCCGCATCGACGCCACGCCCGGCATGCGCGCCTACCTGACCCGCGACAACGACTTCTTCGTGCCGCTGCACGTGCGCGTGCAGAAGGCGCGCCGCGTGAAGGCCGATCTATTCATCTCCATCCATGCCGACGCCTGGATCAAGCCCTCGGCGCGCGGCTCGTCGGTGTTCGCGCTGTCCGAACGCGGCGCCAGCAGCACCACGGCGCGCATGCTGGCCAACAAGGAAAACGCGGCCGACCTGATCGGCGGCGTGAACCTGGGCAGCCAGGACAAGCAGATCGCCAAGGTCCTGCTGGATCTGTCCACCACGGCGCAGATCAATGATTCGCTGAAGGTGGGCTCGGCCCTGCTCGACGAGATCAAGAACGTCAACCGCCTGCACAAGCCGCGCGTGGAACAGGCGGGCTTTGCCGTGCTGAAGGCGCCGGACATCCCGTCCATCCTGGTCGAGACCGCCTTCATCAGCAACCCTGGCGAAGAGCGCCTGCTGCGCGATCCGAACCACCAGGAAAAGCTGGCGTCGGCCATGATGACCGGCATCCGCCGCTACTTCGACGACAATCCGCCGCTGGCTTCGGTCGGCTAAAGGCGCGCCCGGCAAGGTGTCGCCGCGCCGCCGGCCCGCCCGGGGCCCGGCGGCTACAATCATCCTCCCTGCTTTTTCTTGCGGCCCGCGCGCCTGTGCGCCACGGGCCCGCCGCCATTGCCCATGTCTGACCGCCGCGCCATTGCCGCCCTGCCCGACCTGCTGATCAGCCAGATCGCCGCGGGTGAAGTCATCGAGCGTCCCGCCTCGGTGCTGAAGGAGCTGCTGGAGAACGCCGTGGACTCCGGCGCGCGCGCCATCGAGGTGCGCCTGGAAGGCGGCGGCATCCTGCGCATCGCCGTCACCGATGACGGCTCCGGCATCCCCCCCGAGGAACTGCCGCTGGCGCTGGCCCGCCACGCCACCAGCAAGATCCGCGACCTGAACGAACTGGAGTCCGTCGCCTCGATGGGCTTTCGCGGCGAGGCGCTGGCATCCATCGCCTCGGTCGCCCGCCTGACGCTGACCTCGCGGGTGCGCGGCGCGCCGAACGCCTGGCAGATCCGCGGCGGCGACCGTGAAGCCGAGCCCGCCGCCGGGCCGCCCGGCACCACCGTGGACGTGCGCCAGTTGTTCGACAGCGTGCCCGCGCGCCGCAAGTTCCTGCGCTCGGAAGGGACGGAACTGGGCCATTGCCTGGACGCGCTGGAGCGCGTCGCGCTGGCGCAGCCGCACATCGCCTTCCGCCTGACGCACAACGAACGCGTACAGCGCCACTGGCTGCCCACCGATCCGCTGCAACGCATCCGCGACGTGCTGGGCGCCGAGTTCACCGAGCATGGCCTGCCGCTCATGGCCGACGTGGGCGCCGCCTCGCTGTCGGGCATGATCACGCGGCCCACCGCGGCGCGTGCGCGCGCCGACCGGCAATACCTCTATGTGAACGGCCGCTATGTGCGGGACCGCACGGTGTCGCACGCCTTGCGCTCGGCCTATGCCGACGTGCTGCACGGCGACCGCCAGCCCGCCTATGTGCTGTTCCTGCAGGTGGACCCGGGCGCGGTGGATGTGAACGTGCATCCCGCCAAGCACGAGGTGCGCTTCCGCGACAGCGGCGCGGTCCATCGCTTCGTCAATCAGTCCGTCAGCCGGGTGCTGGCGCAGACGGGCGGCCAGCAGGCCGATGCGGCGGCAGGGCCCACAGGCGACGCTGCCGCGCCGGGCATCGCGCCACCGCCTGCGGAGGGCTGGGGCACCGCGCCTGCCCAGCAAGGGGCAAGCGACCCGGGCACGGCCTCTTCCGTCGACTGGCCCCCGCCGCGTCCGCACACGCAATCGGCCTTCCGCCTGCAGGAGAACGGCGCGGCCTACGGCGCCACGCGCGACTGGCAGTCCCTGTACCGGCCGCTGGCCGACGCCACGCCTGCCGCGCCCACCCCGGCCTTTTCCCGGAACGCGACGCACGCCTTCGATCCCGCCGAGGACATGCCGCTGGGCATGGCGCTGGGCCAACTGCACGGCATCTACATCCTGGCGCAGAACCGCCGCGGCCTCGTGCTGGTGGACATGCACGCCGCGCACGAACGCGTGGTCTACGAACAGCTGAAGCAGGCACTGGACCAGCACACGCTACCGCGCCAGGACCTGCTGGTGCCCGTGGTCTTCAACGTGCATGAAAAGGACGTCGGCCTGGTCGAGGAACACGCCGAGCAGCTGGAAGCGCTGGGCTTCGTGCTGCGCCCGGCGGGGCCCGCCGCCATCGCGGTGCGCACCGTGCCCGCCATGCTGGCCAACGGCGACATCGAGACCATGGCGCGCGCGGTGCTGCGCGACCTGGGCGCCGTGGGCGTCTCGCAGCTGCTGACCGAGCAGCGCAATCACCTGCTGTCCACCATGGCCTGCCACGGCTCGGTGCGCGCCAACCGGCGCCTGACGCTGGAAGAGATGAACGGCCTGCTGCGCCGCATGGAAGAGACCGAGCGCGCGGACCAGTGCAACCACGGCCGTCCCACCTGGACGCAGTGGTCCCTGTCCGACCTCGACAAGCTGTTCCTGCGCGGCCAATGAACACGCTGGCCCCCGACGCGCCGGTCCTGTGCCTGACCGGCCCGACCGCGGCCGGCAAGAGCGCCGCCACGCTGGCCATCGCCGCGCGCTGGCCCGTGGAAATCATCAACGTGGATTCCGCCACGATCTATCGCGGCATGGATATCGGCACGGCCAAGCCCAATGCGGCCGAGCGCGCCGCCGTGCCGCAGCACCTGCTGGACATCCTCGACCCCTTGCAGTCCTATTCCGCCGCCGAGTTCCGGCAGGACGCGCTGCGGCTCATCGCCGATATCCACGCACGAGGACGCATCCCGCTGCTGGCGGGCGGCACGATGCTGTACTACAAGGCCTTGCGCGATGGCCTGGACGACCTGCCGCAAGCCGACGCCGCCGTGCGCGCCGAACTGGACGCCCGCGCGGCGCGCGAGGGCTGGCCCGCGCTGCACGCCGAGCTCGCGCGCATCGACCCCGTCACCGCCGCGCGCCTGGCGCCCAACGACAGCCAGCGCATCCAGCGCGCGCTGGAAATCCACCGCCTGTCGGGACACCCCATGTCGGCCTTGCTGGGCCAGGCCCGTGCCGAGGATGCGCAGGCCATCGCCCTGCACGCCATCAGCCTGGAGCCGGATGACCGCCTGGCGCTGCATGCGCGCATCGCGCAACGCTTCGACGCCATGCTGGCCGCGGGGCTGGCCGACGAGGTCCGGCGTCTGCGCGCGCGTGGCGACCTGCACCCCGGCCTGCCTTCCGTGCGCTGCGTGGGATATCGCCAGCTTTGGGCCTGGCTGGATGGCGAGGTCGATGCGGAGACCGCGCGCGAGCAAGGCATCGCCGCCACTCGCCAGTTGGCCAAGCGCCAGCTGACGTGGCTGCGCGCGTGGCCGGGCCGCGACGTGATCGACTGCATGGCGCCCGAGGCCGCCGCGCGCGTGGTGGACCGCTGCGCGGCCTTCCTTCCGTCTGCCTGACGCGAACGCCCGTCAGCGCAACGGCCCGCCGGCTCAGTTGCCTGCCAGCGTCTTGCCGTAGGCGGTGAGATCGACGTTGCCGCCGCTGATGACAATACCCACGCGCTTGCCCTTGATGGGCAGCACAGGCTGCAGCGCGGCCGTGGCGGCCAGCGCGCCGGTGGGTTCCACCACCAGCTTCATGCGCTGCGCGAAGAAGCGCTGCGTGGCTTCCAGTTGCGCGTCCTGCACCGTGACGATGTCGCTGACCTTCTCGCGGATGATGCCGAACGTCAGCTGGCCCAGGTTGGTGGTCAGTGCGCCATCCGCGATCGACACCGGCGTCGGGATGCGCACGATCTCGCCACCGCGGAACGAGCGCTGGCCGTCATTGCCCGCCTCGGGCTCCACGCCGATGACCTGGCAGCGCGGGCTCAGCGTGGCCGCCGACAGCGCGCTGCCCGACAGCAGGCCGCCGCCGCCCAGGCAGACGAACAGGTAGTCCAGCTCGCCCGTTTCCTGGAACAGTTCCATCGCCGCCGTCCCCTGCCCGGCGATCACGTCGGCGTGATCGAAGGGCGGGATCAGCACCATGCCGCTTTCCTCGCGCAGGCGGGTGGCCAGCACTTCGCGGTCGTCCTTGTAGCGGTCATAGATGACGACCGTGCCGCCATAGCCTTCCGTGGCGGCGCGTTTAGCCGCGGGCGCGTCGTGCGGCATGATGATCGTGGCCTTCACGTCCAGCAGGCGCGCGGCCAGCGCGATGGCCTGGGCATGGTTGCCCGACGAGAACGTGACCACGCCCCCGCGCCGTTCCTCGGCGCTCAGGTTCGCGATGGCGTTGTAGGCGCCGCGGAACTTGAAGGCGCCCATGCGCTGGAGGTTCTCGCACTTGAAGAACAGCGAGGCGCCGGTCAGGGCGTCGGCGGTGGCAGAGGTCATCACCGGCGTACGGTGGGCAACGCCTTTCAGGACGCCCGCGGCGCGGACGACGTCATCATAGGTGGGCAGTGTCAGGCTCATGCAGGTTCCGGCGGTTACGGGTGGGTCGGGCGTGGCAAGAAAAAAACACGGCGCCGCGACCCGAAGGGCGGCGCCAGGATTTCCGATGATAAACCCACGCAGCGCGTGGATGGCTGGTGTACGATGACTGTCCGTATATCCAGTTGTCATCATGGCTATCCAGTCCGACCCTCTCTCGACCCGTGCAGACGCCCCTCGCCTGGTAACGCCCGAGCCCGTCTCGCGCAACGAGGAGTCGGTCGAGCGGGCCTTGCGCCCACGCATGCTGGACGAATACGTCGGCCAGCAACGCGTGCGCGAACAGCTGGAAATCTTCATCCAGGCCGCGCGCCAGCGCGGCGAATCGCTGGACCACGTGCTGCTCTTCGGCCCGCCCGGCCTGGGCAAGACCACGCTGGCGCACATCGTCGCGCACGAAATGGGCGTGAACCTGCGCCAGACCTCCGGCCCCGTGCTGGAACGCCCGGGCGATCTCGCGGCGCTGCTCACCAACCTGGAAAAGAACGACGTTCTCTTCATCGACGAAATCCACCGCCTGTCGCCCGTGGTCGAGGAAATCCTCTATCCGGCGCTGGAAGACTTCCAGATCGACATCCTCATCGGCGAAGGCCCCGCGGCGCGCAGCGTCAAGCTCGACCTGCAGCCGTTCACGCTGGTGGGCGCCACCACGCGCGCAGGCATGCTGACCAACCCGCTGCGCGACCGTTTCGGCATCGTGTCGCGGCTGGAGTTCTACTCGGCGGCCGACCTCACCCGCATCGCCGTGCGCAGCGCGGGCCTGTTGCAGGCCGTCATCACCGAGGACGGCGCCGCCGAAGTGGCGCGCCGGGCCCGCGGCACGCCTCGCATCGCGAATCGTCTGCTGCGCCGGGTGCGCGACTACGCCGAAGTCCGTGCCAACGGCGTCATCGACGCCGACGTCGCCAGCGCCGCGCTGGGCATGCTGGAAGTCGACCCGCAAGGCCTGGACCTCATGGACCGCAAGCTGCTGGACGCCATCGTGCACAAGTTCGACGGCGGCCCTGTCGGCGTGGACAGCCTGGCCGCGGCCATCGGCGAAGAACGCGACACCATCGAGGACGTCATCGAGCCATACCTGATCCAGCACGGCTACCTGCAGCGCACGCCACGCGGACGCATGGCCACGCAGACCACCTGGCGCCACCTCGGCCTGGCCGTCCCCGCCGGGTCGCAAGGCCCCGATCTCTTCAGCGCCTGAGCCGCCCGGGCCGCGCGCTGGCCCCCTTGCGCCGAACGCTCAGGAGCCTTCGGCGAACGTGTCGCACTGGGCCATCTGGCCGCTGCTGTAACCGCGCTTGAACCACGTGACGCGCTGCGCGGAACTGCCGTGCGTGAAGGAGTCGGGCACGATCGTGCCCTGGTGCTTGCGCTGCAGGGTGTCGTCGCCCACCGCGCTGGCCGCTGCAATCCCTTCCTCGATATCGCCAGGCTCCAGGATGCCGCGCGCGGCATCGGCATGATGCGCCCAGATGCCCGCATAGCAATCCGCCTGCAGTTCCAGCTTGACCGACAGCTGGTTGGCCTGCGTGGCCGACACCTGGCTGCGTTGCTGGTTGACGCGGCCCAGCGTGCCGAGCAGGTTCTGCACGTGGTGGCCCACTTCGTGCGCAATGACGTAGGCGCGCGCGAAATCGCCGGGGGCGTTCATCTGCGTTTCCATTTCCCGGAAGAAACCGAGATCGATGTAGACCTTGCGATCGGCGGGGCAATAGAACGGCCCCATGGCCGACTGGCCGGTGCCGCAAGCCGTGGGCGTGGCGCCCCGGAACAGCACCAGCGCGGGCTCCTGGTAGCGGCCGTTGGTCTGCTGCGCGAACACCGCCTGCCAGGTGTCCTCGGTTTCGCCCAGCACACGGGCCACGAACTGGCCTTGCGGATCGTCGGCCGACACCGACTGCGAGGGCGCCTGTTGCGTGGCGCCCTGCTGCTGTTGCGCCAGGTCCAGCACGATGTTGGGGTCGACACCGAAATACATGGCCACCAACGCCAGCACGATGGCGCCGATGCCGATGCCGCCCTTGCCCACGCGTGGCCCGCCTGCACGGCGGTCCTCGACATTGGTGCTTCTGCGGGAATTGCCGAGCTTCATGGGGAAATGCTCCAGAGAGGGCCGTCGGCCGCGAGGCGGCTCAGAACGACGAGCCCGGTTGCGTGAGGAATGCCAGCTCTTCGTCGGTGCTGGGCCGGCCCAGTTGCGCGTTGCGGTGCGGGAAGCGGCCGAAACGCGCGATCACATCGCGATGCCGTTCGGCGTAATCCACATAGCCCTTGTACTCCTGCCCCGCCACGCGCGCCAGATCCTGGTAGAGCGCCACGCAGCGGCGCTGCAGCACGAGATCCTCGGCATGCTCGAAAGGCAGGTAGGCGAACACGCGCTGCACCGGCCGCAGGGCCAGGTGCAGGCCGGTGGCGACCAGGCGCTGCGCCGCTGCCCGCGCCAGCGCATCGCCGCTGAACGCGCGCGCCGTGCCGCGCCAGACATTGCGCGTGAACTGGTCCAGCAGCAGGATGCGCGCCAGCGTGCCCTCGGGATGCGCATCCCAGGCGCGCAGGCCGCCCGCGACGGCGACGTCGATCTGCGCGCCGAAACGAGAGAGGATCTCGGCGTCGAACGCCGCGCTCTTCTGGAACCAGGCCTGGCGCGGGCGCAGGTGGCCGGGCTCGCAGGGCGCCAGAAACCAGAAATCCAGGACATCCTGCCAGTCGGGACGCGTCGTCATGCCTGCTCCTTGGGAAAATCGATGATGCGGCGGGGCGTGGCGGCTCAGGCCGCCTGCGCCACGCACTCCAGGATGTCGTCGCCGTAGGCCTCCAGCTTGCGCGCCCCCACGCCGCTGACGTGCCCGAGGTCTTCCAGGCTCTCGGGCCGCGCCAGCGCGATTTCGCGCAAGGTGGCGTCGTGGAAGATGACGTAGGCGGGCACGCCGTGATTGCGCGCGACGTCGCCGCGCCAGGCGCGCAGGGACTCGAACAGGGCCTGGGCCTCGGCGGGCAGGTCGGCGACCGCCGGCTTGCTGCGCGGCGTGGCCGCCCGGTTGCGCGCCGCGGCGCGCTCGGACTCGCGGCGCAACATCAGCGTGCGTTCGCCCTTGAGCACCGCGCGGCTGCCTTCGGTCAGCGCCAGCGTGCCATAGCCTTCGGTATCCACGGTGAGCAGGCCCTGGGCCAGCAGCTGCCGCAACACGCTGCGCCAGGCGGTGTCGGACAGGTCCGCGCCCACGCCGAAGACGCTCAGGGTTTCATGGCCGTGTTGCGCCGTGCGTTCGTTTTTTTTTCCGCGCAGGATATCGATGATGTGGCCTGCGCCATAACGCTGCCCGCGCTCCTTCCACAGGCGGTACACCGCCGACAGCACTTTCTGCGCGGCCACCGTGCCGTCCCAGGCCTGCGGCGGTTCAAGGCAGGTGTCGCAGTTGCCGCAAGGCGTGATCCGCTGCCCGAAATAGGCCAGCAGGCGCTGGCGCCGGCACTCCACGGTCTCGCACAGGCCCAGCATGGCGTCCAGCTGCGCCCCCAGGCGGCGGCGGAAGGCATCGTCGCCCGGCGAGTCGTCGATCATGCGGCGCTGCTGCACGACGTCCTGCAGGCCATAGGCCAGCCAGGCGTTGGCCGGCAGGCCATCGCGGCCGGCGCGGCCGGTTTCCTGGTAGTAGCCCTCGACCGACTTCGGCAGGTCGATGTGCGCCACGAAGCGCACGTCGGGCTTGTCGATGCCCATGCCGAAGGCGATGGTGGCCACCATGACGATGCCGTCTTCGCGCAGGAAGCGCGACTGGTTGGCCGCGCGCACCGGCGCGGGCAGGCCCGCGTGGTACGGCAAGGCCGAGATGCCCTGCGCGCTGAGATAGGCGGCGGTGTCTTCCACGCGGGAACGCGAGAGGCAATACACCACGCCGGCATCGCCCGCGTGTTCGGTGCGCAGGAAATCCAGCAACTGGCGGCGCACGTCGTTCTTCTCGACGATGCGGTAGCGGATGTTGGGACGATCGAAGCTGGCGATGAAATGCCGCGCGTCGTCCAGCGCCAGGCGCTGCGCGATCTCGGTGCGCGTGACGTCGGTGGCCGTGGCCGTGAGGGCGATGCGCGGCACGTCGGGCCACTGCTCGTGCAGCATGGACAGCTGCAGGTACTCCGGACGGAAGTCGTGCCCCCATTGCGACACGCAGTGCGCCTCGTCAATGGCGAAAAGCGCGATGCGGCCGCGCTCGAGCAGCGACAGGCAGCGGTCGGTGACCAGGCGTTCGGGCGCGACGTACAGCAGGTCCAGCTCGCCCGCCAGGAAGGCTTGCTCCACCTCGCGGGTGGCATTCCAGTCCTGGGTGGAATTCAGGAAAGCCGCGCGCACGCCGAGTTCGGTCAGCGCGTCGACCTGGTCCTGCATGAGGGCGATGAGGGGCGACACCACGATGCCGGTGCCGGGCCGCACCAGGGCAGGCACCTGATAGCACAGGGACTTGCCGCCACCCGTGGGCATGAGCACGAGGGCGTCGCCGCCATCGATGACCTGCTGGACGATGGCCTGCTGCTCGCCGCGAAAGGATTCATAGCCGAAGACCCGCTGCAGGACTTCCAGGGCACGGGTATCAGACATTGGGGGTAACGGGAGCAATCATGGCCGGCATTTTACGCGGCCCCCACTCCTAGCGCAGCAGGCTGCCGGACAAAATGTCCACAGGCATCGTCAACTGCATGCGCATGGCGTAGTCGCCCGACACGGCGTCGCGGTCGGCCCCCAGCACGAATCTGGTGCGCGGCGTGAGATCCAGGCTGTGCTGGACCCCCAGGCGCTGCTCGGTGAACGCACCCTGGTCGCGCAAGCCGTTGTAGGTGCCGCTGAAGGTGCCGTAGCCGCCGCCCAGCGGCACGCCCGCCGTGACGATGTTGCGCTGGTTGGCGCTGCCTGCCGGCCCGCTGGTGTAGCCCGCCAGGTCGCCATAGCCCTCCTCGGTGGCGATGGCGCGATAGCCCAGCTTGAAATAATCGGTCAGGGCGACGTTGTAGCCCAGCTCGTAGCGCCAGCCCGCGCCGCTTTGCAGCGATCCCTGCGTGGCGCCCGCCTGCACGGTGCCCCACTGGCCGGCCGAGTAGATGCCGCCCACGCCCATCACGGACATATCCGGCGCCCGTTGCAGCTGGCTTTCGACGGTGAAGTCCGAGGTCAGGCCGTAGCGCACGGCGCCGCCGCCCACCGAGGGACCATAGGTCAGGCCGCCGGACTTGGCGTTGGCGTCGGAATAGTCGAGGCGGCCCACCGTCGAGGAGTAGCCCAGCCTGCCTTCGGGCATCACGCTGTTCGCCGCGCCGCTCCAGTTCGCCAATTGCACCCCGCCAATATTCGCGGCGGAGCCCCAGCGCGGCACGTTGGATTTCACGCTGCCCACGCTGACCGCCGGGCCGCCCGCCTGGCGGTAGACCCAGCCGCGCTGGGCATAACGCATGCCGGAGAGACCGGCGACCGGCGCGAAACGGCGCGCCGTCTGCTCGGGCGAGCCCACCACGTCCACGGCGGCGTTGCCGTCCAGGTCGTAGGCAATGTGGTAATCCCAGTCGTACTGCGGCCCGAAGTCCTGGATGTCGGCGTGCGGCGGGGTGACGAGCTGCGTCGAGCCGTCTTCCTGGGTGATGATGACGGGCGGCGGCAGCGGCGCCAGGGGAACGGACTGGAACTCCGAGGGGGGCGGCCGCACCGAAAAGACCTGGGCGGGCGACAGCGCTGAAATGCCCGATGGGGCATCGGCCGTGCCATAAGCGGCGTCCGGGTCCAGGTAGTAGGGCTGCGCGGCAACCGGCGCCTGTATCGCCACGAGGCAGGTGGCTGCGCACCACGCACGCCTGCCGATCCAGTACCAGAAATTCCGCCGCATTCGAATATTCTAGGATTTCCGATCCGCCCCAGGCTAGCGCAGTTGCATTTCAGGCCGTTACATGCGGCTTGCCGCCCTGCCGCCGTCAGGCGACACTCCCCGCCATGGAATCCTCTCGCATCAAGCTGCTGGTGGTCGACGACGACCCTGCCCTGCGCCAGTTGCTGGCCGACTACCTGAACCGGCACGGCTACGACACCCTGCTCGCGCCCGACGCCACCGACCTGGCCACGCGCATCGCGCGCTACGCCCCCGACCTGCTCGTGCTGGACCGCATGCTGCCGGGCGGCGACGGGGCGGATGCCTGCCGCCGCCTGCGCGAGCAGGGCGAGGACATCCCGGTCGTGCTGCTGACCGCGCGCGACGAAACAGTCGACCGCATCATCGGCCTGGAGGCCGGCGCCGACGACTACCTGGGCAAGCCCTTCGATCCGCGCGAACTGCTGGCCCGCATCGAAGCGGTCTTGCGGCGCAAGAGCGGTCCCTCCGCGCTGACCAAGGACGCCCCCGTCCCCTTCGGCCCCTTCATCTTCGACCCCGTCACGCGCCAGCTGACCCGCGAAGGCGAAGTCGTGCGCCTGACCGGCGGCGAGATCAACCTGCTGGAAGCGCTGGTGCGCAACGCCGGCAAGCCGCTCTCGCGCGAGCGCCTGCTGGCGCTGGCGCGCGACGACGACGCGGGCGAACGCAATGACCGCGCCATCGACATCGCCATCCTGCGCCTGCGCCGCGCCATCGAGGACGACCCCAAGCAGCCGCGCTGGATCCAGACCGTCTGGGGCATCGGCTACCGCTTCGCGCCATGAGCGGCACGCGGCCACCCGAAGGCGCCCCGCCCGCCCCCGCCAGCGCCGCCAAGCCCTCGTCCCGGCTCCGCCTCCTGTTCACGGCGCTGCTGCCCCGCACGCTGCACGCCCGCCTCATCACCCTGGTGCTGGGCACGGTCCTGCTGGCCCAGGCCGCCACGCTGGCCAGCATCTCGCACTACCAGCGCCACTACCTGGACGCCGTGGCCGTGGACCTCATCGCCACCACGATCCGCACGCTGCAGGCCTCGGTGGGCATCGTCCCGCCCGAGCACCGCGTGGAGTTCGTCAAGCGCGCCTCGCAGAACCAGTGGCGCCTGTGGTCGCGCCGCCTGCCTGCCGACGCCAAGCTGCAACGGCGCGAACGCGACGGCCGCCCGCCCCCGCCTCCGCCCTGGTGGGACCGGGGCCATGACGACATCCGCCGCAGCCTGCGCAGCCTGGTCGACCGCCTGAACAGCCATCTGGGCGAGGACACCCGCGTGGCGCTGTCGCGCGGCCCGCGCCCGCAGCTTTTCATTTCGCTCTCCACCCAGTTCAACCAGCTGGACCCCGCCGACAGCGAATGGCTGGTCATCCCGCTGGACCGCATCGACCCGCCGGTGTCGGGACCGCTCTACGCCGTCTGGTTCGGGGGCCTTGGCCTGGTGCTGCTGGTCGCGGTGGGCTTCTCGTGGCACATCTCGCGTCCCATCACCCGTCTGGCCCAGGCCGCCGACCAGTTGGCGGCGGGCCAGCCCAGCCGGGTCAAGCCCTCGGGGCCGCAGGAAACCCAGGTACTGGGCGAACGCTTCAACGCCATGCTGGACGCGCTGGCCGAATCGGAAAGCGTGCGCCGCACGCTGCTGGCCGGCCTGCCCCACGACCTGAAAGGCCCGCTGTCGCGGATGTGGCTGCGCATCGAGATGGCCGAGGACCCGGCGCTGAAGGACGGCCTGCGCAAGGACCTGAAGGACATGCAGGGCATGGTCGACCAGTTCATCGGCTTCGTGCGCGGCACCGACCCGGGCACCTACCGCTACACGGACTGGGTCATCAACGACTGGCTGACCGAACGCGTCGGCGCCTGGGAAGGCAGTGGCGCCGCCGTGACGCTGACCGACCGCACCGCCATGCCCCTGACAGTGCACGCCGACGCCGCGGCCCTGGAGCGCCTGCTGGACAACCTGGTCGGCAACGCGCTGCACCACGGCGCGCCGCCCGTGGACGTGGCGCTGCGACGCCAGGACCAATGGCTATGCCTGAGCGTCTCGGACCACGGCAGCGGCATTCCCCCGGACCGCCGCGAAGACGCCCGCCGCCCCTTCAGCCGCCTGGACGACGCCCGCACTCGCACGGGCAACGTCGGGTTGGGGCTGGCGCTGGTGGATGCGATTGCGCGGGCGCACGATGGACGGATGTCGCTGGAGGAGGCGGAGAGCGGGGGGCTTCGGGTGGAAGTGTGGCTGCCGATACAGTCTGCCGCTGGCTAGCGGTGAGCGGGGTGGGGGGGGGCGAGGTTGTAGACCGCTGGGTTGAGGGCTTTGTGCGCCCCGCTAGGTTGACGGTTTGTGCACCGCTTCGTTGACGGCTTGCGCACCGCTTCGTTGACGGCCGCCGAGGGTGGTCGTGCCGTCGGTCGCCTGCCGCGGGGTGGGGCGCCCACAGCGCCCCGCCCCCCGCAGAAGGCGCCCGCCGTCCCGCCCACCCTCGACGTCCTGCAATGTTGTGTTCTGGACCTTGGGCAGCCACCTTGGTCCTGCTCGCATTCTTGCCGTCTGCTCGCTGCCTGCCCGAAGATCTTGGCTTGCCGCTGGCCGGAGGGCGCCCACAGCGCCCACCGGTCAGCATTCGGAAAAGCAATAGGGCAGCTTTTGGGAGAGTGGGGGCGAGAGGTGGAGGGGGGAAGCAGCGCGCTTCGGGCTACGGGCGCCGCTTGGCCGTGTTGCCTGCTTGGGGAGGCTGCTCCACCACCGCCACCCATTTGCCGAAGCCGCCAGGCTCATCAATAAGTCTCGACGCCTCTGCCCGCGCAAGACACCCGCCATTCAGTCACGACAACGGAACAACGCCTCCAAGCAGACAACGCAGCCTGACGGGGACAGCCGCCCGAAGTGCGATGCCACCCTCCTCCACTCCCCTTCCCCCCTCTCTCACTAGCTGCCCCTATTGCTTTCCCGAATGCTCAGCAATGGGCGCTGTGGGCGCCCATTGCTGAGCGGCAAGCCGAGATCTTTGGGCAGGCAGCGAGCAGGCGGCAAGAATGCGAGCAGGACTCGGGTTGCTGACTCCGATCCAGAACCCCTAAACGCAGGACGTCGAGGGTGGGCGGGACGGCGGGCGCCTTCTGCGGGGGGCGGGGCGCTGTGGGCGCCCCACCACGCGGCAGGCGACCGACGGCACGACCACCCTCGGCGGCCGTCAACCCAGCGGTGCACAAGCCGTCAACCTAGCGATGCACAAACCTTCAACCTAGCGGGGTGCACAAAGCCGTCAACCCAGCGGTCCAAACACCAAAAACAAAAACTCAGCTACCCGACCCAGCCCAAGAGTCCCGCAGCGTTGTCACCCGATTCAACACAGGCCGCTCGGCAGTCGACAACGCCCGATCCGCAGTGAAATACCCCAGGCGCTCGAACTGCCACGTCGCGCCCGCATCAGCGACCGTCCCCGGTTCCAGCAGGCCTTGCACCACCTGGATCGAGTTCGGGTTCAGCGCATCGAGGAAATTTTTTTCGCCAGCATCCGGATGCGGGTCGGCGAACAGGCGGTCGTACAGGCGGATCTCGGCCGGCACCGCGTGCGCGGCGCTGATCCAGGTGATGTTGCCCTTGACCTTCACGCTGTCGGCGCCGGGGGTGCCGCTCTTGGTGTCGGGCAGGTATTCGGCGTGGACCTCCACCACCTTGCCGGCCTCGTCCTTGACGAAGCCCGTGCAGGTCACGACGTAGCCATATTTCAGGCGCACCGAGTTGCCCGGGAACAGGCGGAAGTACTTCTTCGGCGGCGCTTCGCGGAAATCGTCCTGCTCGATCCACAGTTCGCGCGAGAACGGGAATTCGCGCACGCCGGCTGACGGGTCGTGCGGATTGCGCGGCGCCGTGCAGGCCTCGGTCTGGCCTTCCGGATAGTTCGTGATGACGAGCTTCAGCGGATCCAGCACCGCCACCGTGCGCGGCGCGATCGGGTCGAGGTCGTCGCGCACGGCCTGTTCGAGCAGGCTGTAGTCGATGCGCGAATCGGACTTCGACACGCCGGTGCGGTCGCAGAACAGCCGGATCGAGGCGGGCGTGTAGCCACGGCGGCGCAGGCCGAACAGCGTGGGCATGCGCGGATCGTCCCAGCCGTCGACATGGCCTTCCTGCACCAGTTGCAGCAGCTTGCGCTTGCTGGTCACGATGTAGCTCAGGTTCAGGCGGGCGAACTCGTACTGGTGCGGCAACGGCTGCGCCAGCTTGCCCAGCTCCGCCAGGCGGGCCAGGATCCAGTCGTAATAGGGACGCTGGTCTTCGAACTCCAGCGTGCAGATACTGTGCGTGATGCCTTCCAGCGCGTCCTCGACCGGATGCGCCCAGGAGTACAGCGGGTAGATGCACCAGTCATTGCCGGTGCGGTGGTGCGTGGCGTGGCGCACGCGGTACATGATCGGGTCGCGCAGGTTCATGTTGGGCGACGCCATGTCGATCTTGGCGCGCAGCACCATGCTGCCGTCGGGGAACTTGCCGTCGCGCATGTCGCGCAGGCGCGCCAGCGACTCCTCGGCCGGACGATCGCGCCAGGGCGAATCGACGCCCGGCTCGGTCAGCGTGCCACGGTTGGCGCGGGTCTGCTCGGCGCTCTGTTCGTCGACGTAGGCGTGGCCGGCCAGCACCAGCGCCTCGGCGAACTCGAACATGTAGGTGAAGTAGTCGCTGGCGAAATACAGATGGTCCTTGCCCTGGGCATGCCAGTCGAAGCCCAGCCATTGCACGGCCTCGGCGATGGCGTCGACGTACTCCTGTTCCTCCTTCTCGGGATTGGTGTCGTCGAAACGCAGGTGGCAGATGCCGCCGTAGTCGCGCGCCAGGCCGAAGTTCACGCAGATGCTCTTGGCGTGGCCGATATGCAGGTAGCCGTTGGGCTCCGGCGGGAAGCGCGTGCGGATGCGGGCCACGTCGGGCTCGCCCTGCGCCTGCACGGAGGCCGGGCCAGGCGTGCCCGCCCAGCGCCGTTGGGCATGACGACCCTGGGCCAGGTCGGCCTCGATGATCTGGCGCAGGAAATTGGTGGCGGGTGCGGCTGGCGTAGCGGTGCTCATCGGGAGGAAAATGGAATACGGGAATACCGGGGAATCGCCAATTTTGCCACGGCTTGGCGCCGGGCCTGTTATTCTCGCTGCGCACCGGGCCCGGCGACAGCACTCCGACGCCCGCAGACGAGAACAATGCCCCAGAGTCCATGGACATTTCCCCCCTCGCGTTGGCACGCACGCATTTCCTCCTCAGTCTTGGATTCCACATGCTCTTCCTGGCCATCGCCCTGGCGCTGGCCTGGGTGCTGTTCGGCCTGAAAGTGCGCGCCCGCGTCTCGGGCGACGCCGGGTGGACCGCGGCCTATCGCTTCTGGGTCCGCTTCTTCGCCCTGGCGTTCGTGCTGGCGCAGGTGTCCGCCCTGCCCCTGCTGTTCCAACTGGGCGGACTATGGCCGGTCATGATGGAGCGGGTCGGCAATGTCATCGGCCCCCTGCTGGGCTTCGCCGTGGTCACGGTCTTCGTCGTGAAGTCCTGCTTCCTGGGCGTGATGCTGTTCGGCCAGCGCCGCGTGTCCGACCTCGCCCACACGCTGGCCGTGCTGATGGTCGCCGCGGGCCTGCTGCTGGAGGTCTTCTGGGTCGTGTCCATGATTTCCTGGACCCACACCCCCGCTGGCGCCTTGCTGATGGACGGCCGCTATGTCGTGACGGACTGGCGCGCCGCCGTGCTGAACGTCTCGCAGCCCTGGCTGCTGGCCTCGGCCGTGCTCGGCGCGGCGCTGGCCGTCTCCTTCATGATGATGGGCGTGACCGCCTGGCAGGCGCTGTCCCGCCCGCTCGTGCCCGGCGAGAAGATGGCGTTCCGCTGCGGCCTGTGGCTGGCCTGCATCGCCCTGGTCCTGCAGGTCGCGGCCGGCGTGGGCACGGCGCGCATGATCGCCGCCGAACAACCCGCCAAGGCCGCTGCCGCCGCCGGTTACTGGCACACCGGCGAGGTGCCGCGCTGGGTCCTGTTCGGCTGGCCCGACGCGCGCGAGCAGCGCAACCGCGCCGAAGTGGCGCTGGGCAGCCTGTCGCCGCGCTGGCTGGGCGTCACCGCCGACGGCGAGCCGCAAGGCCTGGACAAGGTCTCCGGCATGCAGCCGCCCGTGCCCGGCGTCTTCTGGTCCTTCCGCATCATGATGGCGGCGGGCATCCTGATGTGCCTCGTCGCGTTCATCACCCTGCTGCGGCTGCTCCGCCGCCGCCTGGACCCGTCCACGCTGCCGCGCTTCTGGCTGCGCGTGCTGATCGGCGCGGCGCCGCTGGGCGCGATCGCCTGCGTGGCAGGCTGGATGTTCTCCGAACTGGGACGCCAGCCGTATGCCGTCTACAGCACCGTGACGATGTCCGAGGTGGTGGGCACGACGCGCGCCAGCATCCTGGGGTGGTCGCTGGCCGGCCACGTCCTGCTCTACGCCGGCTTCCTCCTGGCCTTCTGCCGCATGCTGTTCCACGCGGCGCGCTACGGCGTGGTGCCGGTGCGCCGTCCGGGAGCCCGCGCATGAGCATGATCGACCTGCTTGCCGCCTCGATGGGCCTGAACGTCGATGACCCGACGTTCTGGATGCCGCTGGCCTTCATGGGCATCTTCTTCGCGCTGGTCGTCGCCGGCACGCTGCTCGACGGGATCGACCTGGGCGTGGGCATGCTGCTGGTGGCCGCGCCCGGCGATCTGCGCAGCCGCATGATGGTGATGCTCAGCCCCTGGCGCGACGCCAACGAATTCTGGCTGCTGCTGGGCGCGGGCCTGTGCGCGGCGGCCTTCCCCTTCGCCTGGGGCGTGATCGCCGGCGAGCTGGTGCTGCCGCTAGCCTTGCTGGCACTGGGCGCCATGCTGCGCAGCGTGTCCTTCGAGTTCCGCACTCGCGCCAATGCGGCCATGCGTCCACGCTGGGTCGCCGGCTTCTGGCTGGGCTCGGTGATCACGGCGTTCTCGCACGGCCTGCTGCTGGGCCGCGTGGCGACCGGCTACCAGCACAGCGTGGCGCATGCCTGGTTCGACGTGTTCGTGGGCCTGTGCACGGTGGCCGCCTACCTGGTGCTGGGCGGCAGTTGGCTGATCATGCGCGTGGACGGACCGTTGCGGCAGATGGCGGTGAAAGGCGCCCGCCATGCGATCCGCTGGACCGCCGCGGGCATGGTGGCGGTGTCCGTGGCGCTGGGCCTGGCCAACTCGGGCATTTTCTACAAATGGGGCAATGTGTCCGACCTGACGGTGGCGGTGCCGATGTGGTCGGTGATGCTGTTCTGCTTCGTGCTGATGGAAGTGCTGCTCGGCCGCCTCGCCCGCCCCGACCAGGTCGCCTGGACCGCCCTGCCCTTCGTGCTGTGCCTGATCCTGTTCGCCCTGATGCTGTGCGGCCTGGCCTACAGCCTTTTCCCCTACCTGATCCTGGACAACCTGACGCTCTGGGACGGCGCGGCGGATGTGTCCTCACTGCGGCTCGTGCTGGCGGCAACGGTGGTCGCTGTGCCAGTGATGCTGGTGTTCAACCTGCTGGGGTATCGGACGCTGTTCGGCCAGGAAAAGGCGCCTACCGGGGTGGTGCTGCCTGGGGGGAAGAGTCAGTTGCCGGGGGTGGTGGCTGCTGAAGGTGAGCAGCGTACTGCGGGGTAGGTTGGCGCTGGGGTGACGGTTTGTGCACCGCTAGGTTGACGGCCTTAGACCGCTAGGTTGACGGCCTTAGACCGCTAGGTTGACGGCCGCCGAGGGTGGTCGTGCCGTCGGCCGCCTGCCGCGTGGTGGGGCGCCCACAGCGCCCCGCCCCCCGCAGAAGGCGCCCGCCGTCCCGCCCACCCTCGACGTCCTGCATTTGAGTGTTCTGGACCTTGGGCAGCCACCGGAGTCCTGCTCGCATTCTTGCCTGCCGCTCGCTGCCCGCCCGAAGATCTCGGCTTGCCGCTGACCGGAGGGCGCCCACAGCGCCCACCGGTCAGCATTCGAAAAAGCAATAGGGCAGCTTTTGGGAGAGTGGGGGCGAGAGGTGGAGGGGGGAGGCAGCGCGCTTCGGGCTATGGGCGCCGCTTGGCGGTGTTACCTGCTTGGCAAGGCTGCTCCACCACCGTCACCAATTTGCCGAAGCCGCCAGGCTCATCAATAAGTCTCGACGCCTCTGCCCGCGCAAGACTCCCGCCATTCAGTCACGACAATGGAGCAACGCCTCCAAGCAGACAACGCAGCCTGACGGGGGCACCCGCCCGAAGTGCGATGCCCCCCACCTCCACTCCCCTTCCCCTCTCTCTCAAAAGCTGCCCCTTTTGCTTTCCCGAATGCTGACCAATGGGCGCTGTGGGCGCCCATTGGTCAGCGGCAAGCCGAGATCTTCGGACAGGCAGCGAGCAGACGGCAAGAATGCGAGCAGTACTCGGGTGCCCGACTCCGGTACACACCACTCCACCGCAGGACGTCGAGGGTGGGCGGGACGGCGGGCGCCTTCTGCGGGGGGCGGGGCGCTGTGGGCGCCCCACCACGCGGCAGGCGGCCGACGGCGCGACCACCCTCGGCGGCCGTCAACCCAGCGGTGCACAAGCCGTCAACCTAGCGGCGCACGACCGTCACCCCAGCGCGACTCCCAAGAAGAAAACAACCGAACCCAGCAGCCCCCCATCCACAGCGCCCAACCCGTTTACACTGCGTCTTTCGAATTGTTAGTGTGACGGTTAGCCTTGGCTGATACCTCTTCCTCCCCCGCCGCGCCCAAACTGGCGTTGGACTTCAAAAGCGCCAATCTCTATGCCGTGCGGGTCGTGCTGCACAGCGACGACACCGATGCCCTGGTGGCCGCGCTGGCCCAGCGCATGGCGGATGCCGGCAGTTTCTTCCAGAACGAGCCCGTCGTGCTGGACGCCAGCCGGCTGGAGACTGAAATCGACTGGCCGCGCCTGCTGGAGGCCTTGCGAGAGCATGACCTCCCGGCAATCGGCGTCGTTGCTGAAGGCGTGAACCTGGCCGCCGCACGTGCCGCGGGCCTGACGCCTGTCGAATTGGCGGCGCCAGCCGCCCGTCCCCAGGCGTCTGCCGCTGCCGCCGACAGCGCGCCGGCGACGGCGCTGTCGACCGAGGCCGCCGCCGTCGTTGCCACGCCTGCGCCAGCCCAGGTCGCGCCCGCGGACTCGCCCGCGCCTGCTGCCGCCCCGGCTCCCGCCGTACAGCCGCAAGCCGCGCCCGCCGCCATGGTGGTCACCCGCCCCTTGCGCTCAGGCCAACGCGTCTATGCCCGCCACACCGACCTGATCGTGGTCGGCATGGTCAGCCAGGGGGCCGAGGTCATTGCGGATGGCAACATCCACATCTACGGTCCCTTGCGGGGCAAGGCCATGGCCGGCGCGCGGGGCGATGCCTCGGCGCGCATCTTCACCACGCAGCTCGACGCCGAACTGCTGGCCATCGCGGGCGTGTACCGCGTCGTGGAAGACCGCCTGCCCGCCACGCTGCACAACCGGCCGGTGGCCATCAGCCTGGATGGCGAATCCTTGAACATCACGCCGCTCTCGGCCTGAGGGCCGTCTGCGGACGCGCCAGCGGGCCGCCGCGGTCGCTGGCGCGGGACCTGCCCCACGACGCCACGTTTACCTACAACTGGTAATCAGCGTTTACGGGGCATTTTGCTTTACGATACTGCGGTTTAACGAAAACACGGACATAAGGTTTACGCGTCATGACACGTATTGTGGTGGTGACTTCCGGCAAGGGCGGCGTGGGCAAGACCACGAGCAGCGCGAGCTTCTCTTCAGGCCTGGCCATGCGCGGTCACAAGACTGCGGTCATCGACTTCGACGTCGGCCTGCGCAATCTCGATCTCATCATGGGCTGCGAGCGCAGGGTCGTGTATGACTTCGTCAACGTGATCCAGGGCGAGGCCACGCTCAAGCAGGCGCTCATCAAGGACAAGCAGCTGGACAATCTGTTCATCCTGCCCGCGTCCCAGACGCGCGACAAGGACGCGCTGACGCAGGAAGGCGTCGGCAAGGTGCTGGAAGACCTGAAGGAAATGGGCTTCGAGTACATCGTCTGCGACTCGCCCGCCGGCATCGAGACGGGCGCCCTGCTGGCCGCCTATTACGCCGACGACGCGCTCGTGGTCACCAACCCGGAAGTCTCGTCGGTGCGTGACTCCGACCGCATCCTGGGCATCCTGGCCGCCAAGTCGCGCCGCGCCATCGAGGGCGACGAGCCGGTGAAGGAGTTCCTGCTGCTTACCCGCTACAACCCCAAGCGCGTGGCCGACGGCGAAATGCTGTCGCGCCAGGACATCGAAGACATCCTGCGCATCAAGCTGATCGGTGTCGTGCCGGAGTCGGAAGACGTGCTGCACGCCTCGAACCAGGGCCTGCCCGCCATCCACCTGAAGGAGACGGACGTGTCGCAGGCCTACCAGGACGTGGTTGCCCGCTACCTGGGCGAGGACAAGGCCCTGCGCTTCACCGAATACGAAAAACCCGGCCTCCTCAAGCGCCTGTTTGGAGGAAAGTAACTGATGTCTCTCCTGTCTTTCCTGCTCGGACAAAAGAAGCCCTCGGCCAACGTGGCCAAGGAACGCCTGCAGATCATCCTGGCGCACGAGCGCAACGGCCGGGACGCGCCCAACTACCTGCCACAGTTGCAGCAGGAACTGATCGCGGTGATCTCCAAGTACATCAAGATCAATCCCGAAGACATCAAGGTCAATGTAGAGCGTCAAGATTCGCTCGACATCCTCGAGGTCAAGATCGAGATGCCGCAACCTGAATGAACATGGGCAAGGGCCGCTCCGCGACACGCGGGGCGGACTTTTCCAGGACGCCTTGCGCGGCCTGGGACAGGACGGCAAAAGGCCGGGCGCAAGCCCGGCCTTTTGTTTTCCATCAAGCGGCACGCGGCGGCTGACGCCGCCGCGCCACGGTCAGCGGTTCTTGCCGACCTGGTCGCCGATCACGCCACCGATGGCGGCGCCACCGACGGTGCCCAGCACGCCGCCGCCCGTGATGACCGCACCGGCCACGCCACCCAGGCCCGCACCGGTCACGGTGGACTTCTGGCGCGAGCTCATGCTGTCCCAGCTGGAGCAACCGCTCGCCGCCACGGCAAGCACGGCAATGGCAACGGCCTTGGATGCAGTACGAATGTTCATGGTATTTACTCCTTCATCGAGGGTGTTTCTTGTCCCGTTGCCGTACTTTCGCAAATGACGGGGTGCGCTGCTGTGAGGTTTACCCAGCAGGTGTGTCAAGACGTTCTGGGCGCGCAAACATCCCTGCCGAGGTGTAAGGGAAACCGTCCCAGCCCTGACAGGACGTTACGGGCTGTGGTGCGCATCAGACGCCAGGCGCGGCGCGTTCCTTGATCAAGGCCAGCACCGCGGGGAATTGCGGGTGCTCGCAATGGCCCAACCATTCGAACAAGACCATTTCCGCGGTCACGATGTCCGCCCCCGCCCCCGCGGCCCGGCGCAAGGCAGCCGCCTTGTCGGCCGCATGGCGTGACCCGACCGCATCCTCCACCATGGCCACGCGCAACCCCTCGGCCAGCAGGCCCAGTACCGTCTGCAACACGCACACATGCGCCTCGGCCCCTGCGACCAGCACGGTACGACGCGCGGCGGGCAGCCACGCGACAAAGCCCGGCTCACGGGCCGCGGAGAAATGGGTTTTGGGAAAGGTGCGGCGCACGGAAGCGGCCAGCGGCGCCACCGTGCCGCCCAGCTTGGCGGCCTGGTGTGCGGTGGCCACCACGGGAATGTCCAGCAATCGGGCCGCGCGCGCCAGGCGGTCGGCCGTGGCCAATTGTTCAGCCTGCCCGGCAATGGCCGGCATCAGGCGTTCCTGCATGTCCACGATCAGGAACACGCTGTCTTCGGCATCTAGCCAGGCCGGCATGGCAAACCTCCCGGGTGGGACGTGCCAGGCGGCAGGAATGCCGCCCGGCGTCTTGCTGCAGGGTCTTGCTGCGCGCGGCAACGCCGCGCGGGACCGCGCCTTACTTCAGGGCCTTGTAGCGCAGGCGGCGCGGCTGCGCATCGGCGCCCAGGCGAACCTTCTTGTCGGCTTCGTATTCCTGGTAGTTGCCGTCGAAGAACACCACTTGCGAATCGCCCTCGAACGCCAGGATATGGGTGGCGATGCGGTCCAGGAACCAGCGATCGTGGCTGATGACCATGACGCTGCCGGGGAACTCCAGCAGCGCGTCTTCCAGCGCGCGCAGCGTTTCCACGTCCAGGTCGTTGGACGGCTCGTCCAGCAGCAGCACGTTGCCGCCGGCAATCAGCGTCTTGGCCAGGTGCAGGCGGCCGCGCTCCCCACCCGACAACTGGCCCACGTGCTTGTTCTGGTCGCCGCCCTTGAAGTTGAAGCGGCCCAGGTAGGCGCGTGCCGGCATTTCGAACTTGCCCACCGTCAGGATGTCGGCGCCATCGGCCACCGAATCGAACACGGTCTTGTTGCCTTCCAGCGAATCACGCGACTGGTCGACGAACGCCAGGTTCACGGTCTGGCCCAGCTTGACCTCGCCGCTGTCCGGCTGTTCGCGGCCCGCGATCATGCGGAACAACGTCGACTTGCCCGCGCCGTTGGCGCCGATGATGCCGACGATGGCGCCGGCCGGCACCTTGAAGCTGAGATTGTCGATCAGCAGGCGATCGCCGTAGGCCTTGCTGACGTTGTTGAACTCGATGACCTCGTTGCCCAGGCGCTCGCCCACGGGAATGAAGATTTCCGAGGTCTCGTTGCGCTTCTGGTATTCGTAGGAGGACAGTTCCTCGAAGCGGGCCAGGCGCGCCTTGGCCTTGGCCTGGCGGCCCTTCGGGTTCTGGCGCACCCACTCAAGTTCCTTCTTGATGGTCTTCTGGCGGGCGGACTCGGTGGCCTCTTCCTGCTTCAGGCGGTCTTCCTTCTGCTCGAGCCACGAGCTGTAGTTGCCCTTCCAGGGGATGCCGTGGCCACGGTCCAGTTCGAGGATCCACTCGGCGGCGTTGTCGAGGAAGTAGCGGTCGTGGGTCACGCCCACCACGGTGCCAGGGAATTTGTGCAGGAATTGCTCCAGCCACTCGACGCTTTCGGCGTCCAGGTGGTTGGTGGGCTCGTCCAGCAGCAGCATGTCGGGCTTGGACAGCAGCAGGCGGCACAGGGCCACGCGGCGCTTCTCACCACCGGAAAGCTTGCCCACGATGGCGTCCCAGGGCGGCAGGCGCAGCGCATCGGCGGCCACTTCCATCTGGGTTTCCATGTCGTCGGCGCCACTGGAGGCCGCCGCGGCAATGACGGCTTCCAGGTCGGCCTGCTCGGCCGCCAGCTTGTCGAAGTCGGCGTCGGGCTCGGCGTATTCCGCGTAGACCTCTTCCAGGCGCTTGCGCGCGGCCATGACCTCGCCCATGCCCTCTTCCACGGCCTGGCGCACGGTGTGCTCGGGATTCAGTTGCGGCTCCTGCGGCAGGTAGCCGATCTTGATGCCGGGCATGGGCACGGCTTCGCCTTCGATCTCCTTGTCGATGCCAGCCATGATCTTGAGCAGCGTCGACTTGCCCGAACCGTTCAGGCCCAGCACGCCGATCTTGGCGCCAGGGAAGAAGGACAGGGAGATGTTGCGCAGGATCTCGCGCTTGGGGGGCACCACTTTGCCCACGCGATGCATGCTGTATACGTATTGAGCCATGTCGAAAGTCTCTGCCGAAAGGGATGCAAATCAAACAAACATTGTAGGTCAGCCGCGCGACGAGGTCGTGACCCGTCGCTCGCGGCCGCGCCATTGCGCCAGCATCACGCCGGCCAAGGTGATGGCCCCGCCTGCCAGGTGATACCCCGCCACCGGCTCGGCAAGCAGCGTGGCGGCGATGACCACCGTGAAGACGGGCGTGAGGTTGATGAAGATGCTGGCGCGGGCCGGCCCCAGCAGGCCGACGGCGCGCAGCCAGAGATAGGGCGCGAACAGCGATGGCAGGATGGCGGCGTACAGCAGCACCGGCAGGTTCTCGCCCGTGATGGGCGAGATCGGCGTCAGCAGGAAGGGCGGCAGCTGCAGCAGGATCACCACCAGCACCTGGATATACAGCGAATGCCAGGGCGGGATGGGCAGCGCCCATTTGCGCAGCAGCACGCCATAGAGCGCATAGCCCAGCGCGGCCACGAACATCATCAGGTCGCCCCGGTTCACGCCGGTGCTCAGCAGGCTGGCGGGATCGCCGTGGCTGACCAGGATGGAGATCCCGCCCAGCGACAGCAGCCCGCCCAGCAGCGCCTGCGCGCGCGGCCGCTCACGCAGCACCACCGCCCCCACGCCGATGGTGAGCAGGGGCACCAGCGCCGTGATGAAGCCCATGTTGGTGGCCGTGGTGCTGGCCGCCGCCAGGTAGGCCAGGCTCTGGAAGATCGCCATGCCCAGCATGGACAGGATCGCCAGCTTGCCCAGGTGCGGCAGGATGCTGGCGCGGGCGCGCCAGACCGGCCCCAGCAGGAAAGGTGTAAGCGCCGCGCCCGCAATGACCCAACGATAGAAACCAATTGTGAACGGCGCGATGACGCCCGCCGCCATTTTGGTGACGACCATATTCCCCGACCAGATCAGAACGGCCAGTAAAGGAAAGGCAAAATAGGTCAAGCGCGGTAATGTGGGGGCGTTCATGCAAAAAATTGGGGGCAGAGTTATGACGTCCCTGACATGCTAACGCCCTGCGCCGCACTTCATCCCTCATGCCCCCGTGCAACATCCGGACATTGATCCAAGCGCCAGACAGGCGCATGCTGGCGATAGGATGCAGACCTGTAGGCGTCAGTTGTTACATGTATCATGCGCGCCATCCCGGACTGTCACAGGAATCCCCATGCCCTCCTCTCGCCCCGAGCAACCTTGTCTGTTCACCGCCGACGAACTCTCCATGCTCGCCAAGACCGCGGACGCGCTGACTGCGTATCTGGGCCAGCCCGTCCTCGCGGAGGTGGGCTTGGCCGACAGCGGCCACGAGTGGGTCGCATTCGGCATCCCCCTGCCCGCCAGCGCCACGCCCGGCCAGGACGACACGCATATCCAGATGGGCGGCCCGGACGCACGCTGGGTGGGTAACACCGGCGGCCTCACGCCGGGCAAGGAGGCCTATGACTGTCGCTTCCTGTGGGCCATCGAACTGTGCCCGGAAGACGGCCGCCGCTATACCAAGCTGGACCAGGACGGCGAGGAAGCCGGCTGGTCGGACGCGCTGGTCGACCTGCTGCCTTTCGTGCTGAACGACGAAGATCTGCTCCCCGATGACGACGACGATGACGAGGATGTCGAGCCGCCCGTCGTCGTGCATGACGGGGGTCCGCAACGGCATTGAGCCCGGGCGCTCAGGCCGGACCCTGCAGCGTTTCCCATCCCAGTTCCACGCCATGGCAGGCCACCACGGCCTCGCCTGCCGGCAGCGCCTTCGGCGCCTCCACCCGGCAGAGTTCCCGTGCGTGCGGGCAGCGGGGATGGAACGTACAGCCCGTCGGCGGATTGAGCGGATTGGGCACTTCGCCGGCCACCGGCGTACGCGATTTCCCCGTGCCGCGCAGATCGGGAATGGCCGACAGCAGCATGCGGGTGTAGGGATGGCGCGGCTGGCCGAACACCGCGTCGCGCGGCGCCAGCTCCACCAGCCTGCCCAGGTACATCACCCCCACCCGATCGGCCACGTGATGCACCACCGCCAGGTTGTGCGAAATGAAAAGATAGGTCAGGCCCAGCTGGCGCTGCAGGTCCTTCATCAGGTTCAGCACCTGCGCCTGCACGGATACGTCCAACGCCGACGTAGGCTCGTCGCAGACCAGCAACTCGGGATGCGCCGCCAGCGCGCGCGCGATCGAGATGCGCTGGCGCTGCCCACCGGAAAACTGGTGCGGATAGCGCGAGCGGTCCGAGGGGTCCAGGCCCACCTGGCGCAGCAGCTCGTCCACCCGTGCCCGGCGTTGCGCGGCGTCCATGCGGGTGTGCGTGAGCAGCGGCTCGGCGATGATGCGCTCGACTCGCCAGCGCGGGTTCTGGCTGGCGTAGGGATCCTGGAAGATCATCTGCAAGCGGCGGCGCAGCGCACGGCCGCCTGGCTCGTTCAGCCTTGATACCGGCTGGCCGTCGATCAGGACCTCGCCACGGGTCAGGCCATAGAGGCCGACCAGCAGCCGCGCCATGGTGGACTTGCCGCAACCGGACTCGCCCACCAGGGCCAGCGTCTCGCCCCGCTGCAACGTGAAGGACACGCCATCCACCGCGCGCAGCAGGGCGCGGGGCTTGCGCGCCAGCACGCGCTCCAGCCAGGGCGGCGACACGTCGAACCAGCGCGCGGCGTCGCGTACCTCCACCAGGGGCTGCGCGTCGGCAGCCACGGCGGGCACGGCCGGCTCGGAAACGGAAGAACGGGTATCGCTCATGCCGCCTCCCGGGCCGCGTCATGCAGCCAACAGGCCGCCAGCGAGGCGGCTGCCGGCATCAGCTCGGGCCGTTCGCGCGTACATCGGTCCATGCGCTGCGGACAGCGCGGATTGAAGGCACAGCCCGGCGGAATGGCCGTCAGGCGCGGCATGCTGCCCTCGATCTGCACCAGCCGCTCGGCGTGGCCGTCCAGCGTGGGAATGGAGCCCATCAGGCCGCGCGTGTACGGATGCGAAGGCTGGTGGATGACGTCGGCCACCGGACCGATCTCGGCAACCCGGCCCGCATACATGACCGCGACACGGTCGGCGGTTTCGGCGATCACGCCCATGTCGTGGGTGATCAGCATGACCGCCGTGCCCTGCTCGCGGCACAGTTTCTTGATCAGTTCGATGATCTGCGCCTGGATGGAAACGTCCAGCGCCGTGGTCGGTTCATCGGCCACGACCAGCCTGGGCTCCGCCGCCAGCGCCAGCGCGATGACCACCCGCTGGCGCATGCCGCCCGAGAACTGGTGCGGGAAGTGATCGACGCGTTCGCGCGCGGCCGGGATGCCGGTGGCCGCCAGCAGTTCAACCGCGCGCTCGCGCGCCTGCGACCAGGTCATGGGCAGATGGGTGACGATGGTTTCCGCAAGCTGGCGTCCGACCGTATAGAGCGGATTGAGCGAGGTCAGCGGGTCCTGGAAGATGGCGCCGATCTGCCGCCCCCGGATCTTGCGCAGGGCATCCTGCGACAGGTTGTCGATGCGCTGGCCGGCCAGCAGGATCTCGCCGCCCGCCACGCGGCCCGGCGGCTCCAGCAGGCCGATGATGGCGGCGCCCGTCAGCGACTTGCCGGCGCCCGACTCGCCCACGACGCCCAGCACCTCGCCGGCGGCAATGGAGAACGACACATCGTCCAGCGCGCGCAGCGTGCCGCGCCGGGTGGGAAACTCGACCCGCAGGCCGCGGACTTCCAGCAAGGGATCCATGCCAGCCTCCCTCTCAGTTCAGCCGGGGATTGAGCGCGTCGCGCAGCCAATCGCCCAGCAGGTTGACCGACAGCACCAGCAGCACCAGCGCCGCCCCTGGGAAGATGGTGATCCACCACTCGCCCGAGAACAGGAAATCGTTGCCCACGCGGATCAGCGTGCCCAGCGAGGGCGACGTGGGCGGCACGCCCACGCCCAGGAAGGACAGCGTCGCCTCGGTGATGATGGCCGTGGCCAGGTGCACCGTGGCCAGCACCATCACCGGTCCCATCACGTTGGGCAGGACGTGGCGGAACATGATGACCAGCGAAGGCACGCCGATCACGCGGGCGGCCTGCACGTATTCGCGGCTCTTTTCCACCAGTGTCGAGCCGCGCACCGTGCGCGCGTATTGCGGCCAGCCCGCCAGGGCGATGGCCCCGACCAGCACCGGGAAGGCGATGCTGTCGTGCTGGCCCGCCGGCACCGCCGCGCGCGCCACGCCGTCGATCAGCAGGGCGATCAGGATGGCGGGGAAGGACAGCTGGACGTCGGCCACACGCATGATGAAGGCATCCAGCCTGCCCCCCGCGTAGCCCGACAGCAGGCCCAGGCCCACGCCGATCAGCATGGACAGCACCACCGCCGCCAGGCCGATCAGCACCGACACGCGCGTGCCGTAGAGCAGCGCGGAATACAGGTCGCGCCCCTGGCTGTCGGTGCCCAGCAGATAGTTGCGGGTGCCACCCTCCTCCCAGGCCGGCGGCAGCAGCGCATCGATGAGGTTGACGCTGGCGAGGTCGAAGGGATTGTGCGGCGCGATCCAGCCCGCGCCCAGCGAGCCGACCATGAGCAGCACGAAGAGCACGGTGGCACACACCGCCACCGGCGTGTGCCGCCACGACCACATCACGTCGCTGTCCCACCAGCGTGTGAGCACGGCCCGCATCAGTGCGCCCCTCCGCGTCCGAGGCTGCCGCGCAGCCGGGGATCGACCGCGAAATACAGCAGGTCGACGATGAGGTTGATCACCACGAAGACCAGGGCGATCAGACAGAGATAGGCCGCCATGACCGGCACGTCGGCGAACTGCACGGCCTGGATGAACAGCAGGCCCATGCCGGGCCACTGGAAGACGGTTTCGGTCACGATGGCGAAGGCGATGATGCCGCCCAGTTGCAGGCCGGTGATGGTGATGACCGGCACCAGCGTGTTCTTCAACGCGTGGCCGAAATGGATGGCGCGCCGGGTCAGGCCACGCGCGTGGGCGAACTTGATGTAGTCGGTGCGCAGCACTTCCAGCATCTCGGCGCGCACCAGCCGCAACACCAGCGTCAGCTGGAACAGCGACAGCGTGATGGCCGGCAGGATCAGGTGCTGCCACCCGCTCGCCGTCAGCAGGCCGGTGCTCCAGCCGCCGACGCGCACGGTATCGCCGCGCCCATAGCTGGGCAGCCAGCCCAGTTGCACCGAGAACACCAGGATGAGCAGGATGCCGATGAGGAAGGTGGGCAGCGACACGCCCAGCAGGGACAGCGCCAGCACGGCCTGTGCCACCCAGCCCCGCCGTCGCAAGGCGGTGTAGACGCCCAGTGGCACGCCGACCACCAGCGCCAGCAAGGCCGCGGCCACGGACAGCTCGACGGTGGCGGGCAGGCGCTCGGCCAGCAGGGTGGAAACGGGCTGGCCCTGCCGCAGCGAGAGGCCGAAATCGCCCTGCACGGCCTTGCCGACGAAGCGATAGAACTGCACCGGCGCGGGTTGATCCAGGCCCAGCGATTGCCGCAGTTCGACGCGGTCCTGCTCGGTGGCGTCCTGGCCCAGCATGATCGTGACGGGGTCGCCGACGTAGCGGAACAGCATGAAGGCCAGCAACGCCACCGTCAGCATGACGGCCGCTGCCTGGGCGAGTCGGCGCAGGATGAATGCGAGCATGAAACCCCGGGTGTCGGAGAGGAAAAGCAGCCGGCGGGCCTTGTGGGCCCGCCCGACGGTCTACGGCCGGATCAGTCGATTCGGACCCAGTCGGCCGAGAGACGGTTGTCGGCGCGGTGCACGACGTTCACGTTCTTCTTCATGGCCCAGGGGATCACCTGGTCATGCAACGGGATGTGGCCGAATTCCTTGGCATGGATGGCCAGCACCTGGTGGATGGCGGCGTTGCGCTTGGCCTCGTCGGTTTCCACCTTGATCTGGTCGATCAGCTTGTCGACCTCGGCATTGTGATAGCCGCCGAAGTTGAACGAGCCGTCGGCGCCCTGGCCCTTGCTGCGGATCAGGCTTTGCAACGTGTAGAGCGCGTCGAACGTGGGCACGCCCCAGCCGAACAGATAGGCGCTGGTGTCGAAGGACTGCACCTTGGGGAAGTAGGTGGCGCGCGGCATCGCGTTCAGGCGCGCCGTCACGCCCACGCGCGCCCACATCGTGACGACGGCCTGGCAGATGGCTTCGTCGTTGATGTAGCGGTTGTTCGGACAGTCGAGCGTGAAGTTCAGGTCCTTCTCGTAGCCGGCTTCCTTCAGCAGCGCGCGGGCGCGCTCGGCATTGTTGGGCACGCGCTCGGCCAGGTCCTTCGTCCAGCCCTGGACCTGCGGCGAGATCATGGTGCCGGTGGGCGCCGACAGGCCGCGCATCACGGCCTTCTTGATGGCTTCGACGTCGATCGCCAGGTACAACGCCTCGCGCACGCGCGGATCGGCGAAGGGGTTCTTGCCCTTGATGGTGGAGTACTTCAGCTCGGGACTCTTCTGGTCCAGGCCCAGGTAGATGGTGCGGTATTCATTGCCCTCGACCACCTTGACCTGCTGCTGCAGGCGCTGCAGGTCCTGCGCGGGCGGATCCAGCACGAAGTCGATCTCGCCGGACAGCAGCGCGGCCGTGCGCGTGGCGGCCTGCTTGATGGGCGTGTAGATGATCTCGGTGACGTTGCCCTTCTTGTCGGCCTTGCCCCACCAGCCGGCGTTCTCGACGAACACCGTGCGCACGTCGACTTCACGGCTCTTCAGTTGATACGCGCCGGTGCCGTTGGTGTTGCGGGCCGAATAGGTTTCCTCGTTCTTGGAGAAATCCTGCGGTGCGGTGGCCTTGTTCTTCTCGGACCACTCCCGGTTCATGATGAACACGTTGGTCAATTGGCGCAGCAGCACGGGATTGGGGCCGTCGGTGATGATCTCCACCGTCTTGCCGTCCACTTCGCGCACGTCCTTGATGCCGTTGACATAGGCCTTGAAGTGCGAGGTCGGCGCCAGCGCGCGCTTGACCGAGAACACCACGTCGTCGGCCTCGAAGGGCGTGCCGTCGTGGAATTTCACGCCCTCGCGCAGCGTGAAGCGCCACACGGTGGGCTCGACCTGCTCCCATTGGGTGGCCAGCCCGGGCGAAATCTGGAATTCAGGGTTGTATTGCACCAGCGGCTCGTACACATAGCTGGAGGCGGCGATGGTGAGCCCTTCGTTCTGGGCATGCGGGTCGAGCGTGAGGATGTCGCCCTGGCTGGCCCAGCGCAAGGTCTTGGCATGACCCATGGCCGGCAGGACCAGTACGGCGGCAACGGCGGCGGCAATCAATGAACGGCGCATGGCAACTCCAGGGCAAATGGCTGACATACAGCTGAAAGAAAACGAAACTTTCGCGATACTGCCGCAACGCAGCAATGGGCGTCAACACCGGGTTTACGCCACTGTCATCAGCTGCCGCGCAGGCGATCCCGCAGATAAAGTGCCACGCCCAGCGGCCACATCAGGCACACCAGCGCCCAGGCCTTGATGCCGGACAAACCTTGCGGACTGGCGGCGCGCCGGCCCTGCGCGCCCAGGTGCAAACCGAAGCGCGTGCGTCGCGCGGCGGCCAGCAGGAACTCGCGCGGCCGCCAGCGGAACCAGTCCAGGTAGCGCGCCAGCAGTTCGTTCGCCAGCAGGTATAGCCCCGGCGCATTGCTGCGCGCCGACTCGCCCGACAAGGCGCCAGGGGTGTCGTGGTAATAGCGGACCACGCGATTGATGAAGCGCGTGGCATATCCCTCGCGCGCGATGGCCCACCACACCAGGCTTTCCGGCACGAAGCCCTGGATATGTTCGGGAAACGGAAAACGCGCCAGCACGTCGGTGCGCTGGAAACCGAATTTCTCGCCATGCACGTCATGCCGGAAATACATGTCGATTGGCGAGCTGTCGAAGACGTCGCTGGGATAGGCGTCGCCCACCACCGTGCCGTCCGGCCGCGCGCACAGGCCGGTGATGGCGGAATAGCGCGCGCGCGCCGAGGGCTCGATCGCTTCCCAGGCCTGCGCCAGGATGGCCAGCGCATCGGCCGGCATCTCGTCGTCGCTGTCCAGCGCCACGAAAAGTTCGCCATTGGCCTCGCGCACGCCGCGGTTGAACGCGGCCTTCTTGTGGCCGTGGTCCTGCGTCAGGTAGCGCAGCGGGAAGGGCGCCTCGGCCATCCAGCCCCGCACCAGCTCCTCGGTGCCATCGGTGGAGCCGTCATCGACGATGAGCCATTCGAAATCGGTGCAGGTCTGCGCGCGCAGCGACGCATAGACCCGGCCCAGGGTGTGGGCGCGGTTGAAGGTGGGAGTGAAGACGGTGAAGAGGTGTGCACGGCTCATGGAGGGTCCCCTCGCGCGATCGCGCAGGCTCACGGGCCGAGTATACGCAGCGGCGCCCCTGCCGGGGAATTGACGCCACGCAGGCATTCCCATAGAGTCAGGCAACGACGTAGATTTCCAGGCCCATCCCATGCCGCTCGACACGCGCTCCCTGCTTTTCGCTTCCGCCCTTGGCGGTTCGCGCGCGCCTGTCCCGCACCAGCATCGCCTGGCTGCCTCCCGTCACGCCCCGCCTGTCTCGGTCGCACCGCCGCCGGCCTCTCCGCCGCCGGCCTTCCTGCCCTAAGCCTTCCCCTCCGGGGCCGCGACCTTTTCCGAACGCACGGCATTTCCCCCGGCCTGTCGGCCAGGGGCCGCCGCATGCGTTCACGCCACAGACAGGTGCCGCATGACGCGCATTTCCCTTTCCTGGGCCGCCACCGGCTCGACCTCCCTCTTCGTCCTGCTCTGGAGCAGCGCCGCGATCGTCTCGCGCTGGGGCCTGGACCATGGCTCTCCCTTCGCCTTGCTCACCCTGCGATTCGCCCTGGCGTTGCTGGCCCTGCTGGCCTGGAGCCGGCTCCGCGGCGGCCGGCTGCTGCCCGAACGCGGCACGCGCGCCACCATCATGCTGACCGGCGCCACCTTGATCGGCGGCTATTCCATCTGCTACCTGCTTGCATTGGAAGGCGGCATGACACCCGGCGTACTGGCCACGGTGCTGGGCGCGCAACCCATCCTGACGTTGGTGCTGATGGAACGCCGCCCCTCCCTGCAACGCCTGGCGGGACTGGGCCTGGCCCTGGCCGGGCTCTCGCTGGTGGTGTTCCAGAGCCTGTCGCAGGCGCATTACTCGGGGGCCGGCGTAGCCTATGCCTTGCTGGCGCTGGTGTGCGTCACGGCAGGCGCGATCCTGCAGAAGCGCACACGCCAATCGCCCCAGGCCGTGCTGCCGCTGCAATATGCCGCCAGCCTCGCGCTCTGCGCGGCGTTCCTGCCCTTGCAGCCGCTGCACGCCACGTGGAGCCCGGGCTTCATCGGTCCGCTGCTGTGGCTGGCGCTGGTGATCTCGGTGGGCGCGCAATTGCTGCTGTATCGGCTAATCCAGGCCGGCAATCTCGTGAACGTGACCAGCCTGTTCTACCTGGTCCCGGTGGTGACCGCGCTGATGGACTACGCCCTGCTGGGCAATGCCCTGTCGGCCTTGGGCAGCGTGGGCATGGCCGCGGTGCTGGGCGGACTGGCGTTGGCCTTGCGGCGCACGCCGGGCGATTGACCGCGCCCAGGCGAAAAAAAACCGCGGCACTGGGCCGCGGTTTTCTTCGTTGCGCGCCGCCAAGGCAGCGCGCAGGACCTGCGCGACTTACACGCGCTTGATCTTTTCCAGCATCTTGAAAACGCCCTTGGGCGAGTTCGCGAAGAGACGCTTGAAAGCCTTGCCCAGGCAACGGCGTTCGAGGGTGTTACGGCGCACGCGCTTACGTTCGGCCATGTCGGACTCCAGAATCAGGTGAGAAGAGAAAGGGAGCTTGGCAGACCCGAGCGTCCGGCGCAGGCATGACCCGCGCTGACGAACGCCATACAAAGGACGCGTACAGCCAAGAAAAATTGCAATAACCCGGCATTCTACCCCGGATCAGCGGGCTTGCCCAAATGTCTTCGCGCCGACCGGGCAATGGCGTCGCGGCCAGCCGACACAAATACGCGACAAAACACGGTCACGCGCCGGGAGATATACTGGATATCCAGACAGTTTACGGTCCCCCAGCAGGCTGCCCCGCCTCCACGCTACGATAGGCCATGACCTCCGACATCCGCATCACTGGCGCCCGCCAGAACAATCTCAAGAACCTCGACCTGACCCTGCGCACCAACGAACTGACGGTGATCACGGGCGTGTCCGGTTCCGGGAAAAGCTCCCTCGCCTTCGACACGCTGTACGCGGAGGGCCAGCGCCGCTACGTCGAGACCTTCTCTCCGTATGCGCGCCAGTTCCTCGACCGCATGGACAAGCCCCAGGTGGACCGCATCGAGGGCATCCTGCCGGCCATCGCCATCGACCAGACCAACCCCGTGCGCAGCTCGCGCAGCACGGTCGGCACGATGACCGAACTGAACGATCACCTGAAGCTGCTCTTCGCGCGCGCCGGCAGGCTGTATTGCCGCTGCTGCGGCAAGCGCGTGCAGCGCGAGACGCCCGACACCATCCGGGCCTCCATCGCCGAGCGCGCCGCGCAGGCGGGCGACCCGCGCCTGGTCATCACCTTCGCGGTGGGCGTGCCCGCCAACTTCACCGAAGAGGAAGTGCGCGGCTTCCTGGAAGCGCAGGGCTACACCCGCGTGCACAGCGAGGAAGCCGGCGCGCCGCAACGCTCGCAGGCGCCCGCCGGCGCCAAGGCCAAGGCCCGCAAGGGCAAGGCCGCCGCCGCCGGCAGCGAGGAACGCCGCACGCTGAACGTGGTGCAGGACCGCTTCCGCTACGGCAGCGCCGAACCCGAGCGCGTCATGGAAGCGCTGGACGCCGCGCTGAAGGTCGGCGCGGGCCACGTCGCCGTGCGCGTGCTGGACGACGAGGGCCAGGACGCCTCCGTCTGGCGCTACAGCAACCGCCTGCACTGCGCCGACTGCAACATCGACTACACCGACCCGCTGCCCAGCACCTTCTCGTTCAACTCGCCGCTGGGCGCCTGCGAAAGCTGCCGCGGCTTCGGCCGCGTGATCGGCATCGATTTCGGCCTGGTCGTCCCGGACGAGAACAAGACGCTGCGCGAAGGCGCGGTGAAACCGTGGCAGACCGCCAGCTACAAGGAATGCCAGGACGACCTGCAGAAGTACGCCCCCGCCGCGGGCGTGCGGCTGGGCGTGCCCTGGAAGGAATTGCGCGATGACGAGCGCCACTGGGTCCTGCACGGCGCGGCCGACTTCAAGGGCGGCAGCCAGGCCTGGAAAACGCAGTGGTACGGCGTGGCGCGTTTCTTCGCCTGGCTGGAAACCAAGGCCTACAAGATGCACGTGCGCGTGCTGCTGTCGAAGTACCGCAGCTACACGCCCTGCCCCGCCTGCCGCGGCTCGCGGCTGAAGGCGGATGCGCTGTTGTGGCGCGTCGGCGAAGCCGCTGACGCCGACGCCGTGCTGCCCCGCGACGATGGCAAGTACCGCCGCTTCAAGCCCGTACACGCCGACTGGAGCGACGACCTGCTCTACAGCCTGCCCGGCCTGTCCATCCACGACGTGATGCTGCTGCCCATCGAACGCGTGCGGCGCTACTTCGACCACCTGCGCTTCGAGGGCGTGCTGGACGCGGCCTCCGACCTGCTGCTGACCGAGGTCCGCGCGCGCCTGAGGTTCCTGTGCGATGTCGGCCTGGGCTACCTGACGCTGGACCGCCAGAGCCGCACGCTGTCTGGCGGCGAGGTGCAGCGCATCAACCTGACCACGGCGCTGGGCACCTCGCTGGTGAACACGCTGTTCGTGCTGGACGAACCCTCCATCGGCCTGCATCCGCGCGACATGCACCGCATCGTGCAGGTCATGCACCGGCTGCGTGACGCCGGCAACACGCTGGTCGTGGTCGAACACGATCCGCAGGTCATGGTGGCCGCCAACCGCATCATCGACATCGGCCCCGGACCGGGCGAGCGCGGCGGGCAGATCGTCTTCGACGGCACGCCCGACGCCATGCGGCGCGCGCCCACGCTCACGGGCGACTACCTGGGCGCGCGCCGCCGCGTGGAAGCCCCGCGCCCCATGCCGGTGGCCGACAACACGCCGCGCCTGATCCTGGAAGGCGCGCGTGCGCACAACCTGAAGAACGTCACGCTGGAACTGCCGCTGGGCCGCCTGGTCTGCATCACCGGCGTCTCCGGCTCGGGCAAGTCCACCCTGGTGCAGGACGTGCTGTATCCCGCGCTGCTCAAGCGCCAGGGCAAGCCCACCGACGCACCCGGCGAACACGACCGCCTGCTGGGCGCGGAACAGATCGCCGAGGTCGTGCTGGTCGACCAGGCGCCCATCGGCAAGACGGCGCGCTCGAACCCGGCCAGCTACGTCGGCGCCTTCGAGGCCATCCGCAAGCTGTTCGCGCAGGCACCGCTGTCGCGCGAGCGCAGCTACACGGCAGGCACCTTCAGCTTCAATAGCGGCGACGGCCGCTGCCCCACCTGCGGCGGCACGGGCTTCGAGCACGTGGAGATGCAATTCCTGTCGGACGTCTACCTGCGCTGCCCCGACTGCGACGGCAAGCGTTTCCGCCCCGAAGTGCGCGAGGTCCGGGTCGAGCACCTGGGCCGCAGCGCGTCCATCGACGAAGTGCTGGCCATGACCGTCAGCGAGGCGCTGGAATTCTTCAAGGGCCTGCGTGATGTCCAGACGGGCCTGGCGCCGCTGGCCGACGTCGGCCTGGAATACGTGCAGCTGGGCCAGCCCGTGCCGACGCTGTCGGGCGGCGAGGCCCAGCGCCTGAAGCTGGCGGGCCACCTGGCCGAGGCCTCGCGCAGCGGCATCCCCGGGAGCAAGCTGGCGAAGAAGGGCAGCCTGTTCCTCTTCGACGAACCCACCACCGGCCTGCACTTCGACGATGTGGCGCGCCTGATGCGTGCCTTCCGCAAGCTGCTGGCCGCGGGCCACACGCTGCTGGTCATCGAGCACAACCTGGACGTGATCCGCGCGGCCGACTGGCTGGTCGACCTGGGCCCCGAAGGCGGCGACGCGGGCGGCGAACTGGTGGGCGCCGGCACGCCGCAGGCGCTGATGGACAATCCGCGTTCGCACACCGGCGCGGCGCTGCGTGAATACGAAGGCGACATCCTGCCCGTCGATGCCGCGCCCGTGCTGGAAGAAGCGCCGGTGGCCTATGCCTCGGCGCAGGAGGCCGAACTGGCCGCCACGGCGCAGCGCGCCCAGACCGCGCACGCCATCGAGATCCACAACGCGCGCGAGCACAACCTGAAGAACATCAGCGTGGAGATCCCGCGCGAGAAGTTCACCGTCATCACCGGCGTGTCGGGTTCGGGCAAGTCGACCCTGGCCTTCGACATCCTGTTCAACGAAGGGCAGCGCCGTTACCTGGAATCGCTCAACGCCTATGCGCGCGCCATCGTGCAGCCCGCCGGCAAGCCCGACGTGGACGCGATCTTCGGCATTCCCCCCACCGTGGCCATCGCCCAGCGCACCAGCCGCGGCGGCCTGAAGTCCACGGTCGCCACGATGACCGAGATCCATCACTTCCTGCGCCTGCTGTACGTGAAGCTGGGCACGCAATACTCGCCCGACTACAACGTGCCGGTGGAGTCGCAGACGCCGGACCAGATCGTGGCGCGCATCCTGCGCGAGCACAGCGGCAGCCACATCGGCCTGCTCTCGCCGCTGGTCACCGCGCGCAAGGGCTTCTACACCGACCTGGCCAAATGGGCCGGCAGCAAGGGCCACTCGCACCTGCGCGTGGACGGCGTCTTCACGCCGGTCGCGCCCTGGCCCCGCCTGGACCGCTACAAGGAACACACCATCGAACTGCCGGTGGCCGACCTGGTGGTGGACCCCGCCAACGAGTCCGGCCTGCGCGATGCCGTGCGGCGCGCGCTGGAACACGGCCAGGGTGCGCTGTCCATCGTCTGGCCGCTGGACCGGCTGAAGGCAGACCCGGCCGCCACGCTCGAACAGCTGCATTTCTCCACCAAGCGCACCTGCCCCATCAGCGGCGTCAGCTTCCCCGAGCTGGATCCGCGCATGTTCTCGTACAACTCCAAGCACGGCTGGTGCCCGACCTGCTACGGAACGGGCCTGGTCATGTCCGGCTTCGACGAGGAGCAAAGCGGCGAGGAGTCCTCGTGGGCAGAGACGGCCACGGGCGAAACCCAGGTCTGCCCGAGCTGCCACGGCAAGCGCCTGAACCGGGTCGCGCTGGCCGTGCGCTGGCGCGAGCGCTCCATCGCCGACCTGGCCGCCATGTCGGTCGACGAAGCGCACACCTTCTTCACCGGCCTGGTGGCACGCGGCCGCGAAGCGGAAATCGCGCGCGACATCCTCGCCGAGATCCGCAGCCGCCTGAACTTCATGAAGGAAGTCGGCCTGAACTACCTGGCGCTGGACCGCGCGGCCCCCACGCTGTCGGGCGGCGAGGCGCAACGCATCCGCCTGGCCGCGCAGCTGGGCTCGAACATGCAGGGCGTGTGCTACGTGCTGGACGAGCCCACCATCGGCCTGCATCCGCGCGACAACCGCATCCTGCTGGACGCCCTCGGCAAGCTGGAAGGCAACGGCAATACGCTGGTGGTGGTGGAGCACGACGACGACACGATCCGGCGCGCGGCCCACGTCATCGACATCGGCCCCGGCGCCGGCGTGCGGGGCGGCACGGTCGTGGCGCAAGGCACGGTCGATGAATTGATGCAGCACCCGGACTCCATCACCGGCCGCTACCTGGCCCAGCCGCTGCGCCATCCGGTACAGCCGCGCCGCGCCATCACGGACGACACAGGCTTCATCACGGTGCGCGGCGCCGCGCTGCACAACCTGCGCAAGGTCGACGCCCGCCTCCCGCTGGGCCGCCTGACCGTCGTCACCGGCGTGTCGGGTTCCGGCAAGTCCACGCTGGCGCGCGAGGTCATGCTGGACAACCTGATGGCGGCGGTTTCGCAGGGCAAGGCGCCCGCGTGGCGCGGCTGCGAGGGCATGGACGGCTGGCAGGCCATCGACCGCGTGCTGGAAGTGGACCAGACCCCCATCGGCAAGACGCCGCGCTCGTGCCCGGCCACCTACATCGGCTTCTGGGACGACGTGCGCAAGCAATTCGCCGACACCCGCGAAGCCCGCATGCGCGGCTGGACGGCGGCGCGCTTCTCCTTCAACACCGGCGATGGCCGCTGCCCGATCTGCGAAGGCCAGGGCATGCGCACCATCGAGATGAGCTTCCTGCCCGACGTGAAGGTGCCGTGCGACGCCTGCAACGGCGCGCGCTTCAACCCCGACACGCTCAGCGTGCAGATGCGCGGCAAGAACGCCGGTGAAGTGCTGTCCATGGAAGTCGACGACGCCATCGGCTATTTCGCCGCGCACCCGCGCATCCAGCGCCCGCTGCAGCTGATGCAGGACGTGGGCCTGGGCTACCTGACGCTGGGCCAGCCCTCGCCGACGCTGTCAGGCGGCGAGGCGCAACGCATCAAGCTGGTCACCGAGCTCGCCAAGGCGCGCATGACCGAAGGCGTCGTCACCACGGGACGCGCCTCGCGCCTGCCGCACACGCTCTATGTGCTGGACGAACCCACCGTCGGCCTGTCGATGGCCGACGTGGAGAAGCTCATCCGCGTGCTGCACCGCCTGGTCGAGGCCGGCAACACGGTCGTGGTCATCGAACACAACCTGGACGTGATCGCCGAAGCCGACTGGCTGCTGGACCTGGGCCCCGAAGGCGGCACGGGCGGCGGACGCCTGGTGGCCGAAGGCACGCCGGAGACGGTCATGGCCGAGCATGCCGACTCGCACACCGGCACGGTGCTGCGCGAGTTCATGGCACAGACATCCGGTTCCCCCGCATGATGCGCGGCGTCTCGCATCGCCCTCGAAAGGCTGGCGCGTGAGCATCAGCCGATTCGAAGACCGCCTGGCCGGGCGGGCAATCGTGCTGGCCGGCCTGCGCGAACGCATCACGGCATGCGCGCCGCAAGACGTGGCCGGCGCGCTCGCGCGCATCGGCGCCGCGCAGCGCGCCGGCCACTGGGTGGCCTTGCTGCTGGACTATGAGCTGGGTGAATGGCTTGAACCGGGCGTCATGTTGCCCGGTGGCGCGCATGCGCCCGGCAGCACGCCCGCGCCGGGCCCTTCGCATGCCGCCGCGGACACCCCGCGCCTGACGGCCCTCGTCTATGAACGGATGGACGAGGAAGCCCCGTGGACACCCTCGGCCACCGAAGCCGGCGACGGCCCGCAAGCCCCTGCCGTGCAAGCCGTGCAGCCCCGCATCGGCGCAGCACGCTATTGCGACAAGGTGCGCCGCATCCGTGAATGGATCGCCCAAGGCGAGGTCTACCAGATCAACTACACGCATGCCGCCGACGTCAGCACGCAAGGCGCGCCGGACGCGTTGTACCGGCGGCTCGCCGCCCGCCACCCCAGCGCGCACGCCGCCTATGTCGAGGACGAGGGCCGCACCGTGCTGTCCTTCTCGCCCGAGCTGTTCCTGCAACGCGAGGGCGGCACGCTGACGACGCGCCCGATGAAAGGCACCGCGCCACGGCTGCCCGACCTCGCGGCCGACCAGGCCAGCGGCCAGGCGCTGCTGGCCAGCGAGAAGAACCGCGCCGAGAACCTGATGATCGTGGACCTGCTGCGCAACGACCTGGGCCGCGTGGCGCGTCCCGGCTCGGTGCGCGTGGAGGCGCTCTTCACGCTGGAGCGCTACCCCTCGGTCTGGACCCTGACCTCGACGGTCCGCGCCGACGCCCCCGACGCCAGCCTGGGCGACATCCTGCGCGCGCTGTTTCCCTGCGGCTCGGTGACCGGCGCGCCCAAGATCGCGGCCATGCGGCGCATCCGCGAACTGGAAGACGGTCCGCGCGGCCTGTACTGCGGCAGCATCGGCTGGCTGGCGCCCAACGGCGATTTTTCCTTGAACGTGGCCATCCGCACCCTGGTGCTGGACTCGGCCACGCAAGGCGTCTATCACGCGGGCGGCGGCATCGTGGCCGACTCCGATCCCGCTCAGGAATGGGAGGAATGCGAATGGAAGTCCCGCGTACTGACGCGCTGAGCGCGCCGGCAGGCACCCAGCTGATCGAAACCCTGCGCGTGTCGCCGCAAGGCGCCCTGCCCCTGCTCAACGGCCACCTGGCCCGCCTGGCCCATTCGGCCCAGGCGCTGGGCTGGCCCTGCGACGTGGCGGCGATCCGCCAGACCCTGCTGAGCACCGCCGCGCTGCTGCCGCGCGGCGAGACCGCCCACCGGATGCGCCTGCTGCTGGACGCGGCGGGCGAGATCTCGCTGGCGCATGCGGAACTGCCCCCCCTGGCGCGCCGACCATTGCTGACGCTGGCCAGCGAACAGCTGGATTCGCAGGAACACCTGCTGCGCCACAAGACCACGCACCGCCCCTGGTACACCCGCGCCACCACCTGGCTGGCCGAGCACCCCGACCACTTCGACGTGCTGTTCCTGAACGAGCGCAAGGAACTGTGCGAGGGCAGCCGGACAAACGTCTACCTCCTGCGTGAAGGCCGCTGGCTGACGCCGCCACTATCGTCTGGCGTCCTGCCAGGCGTGCAGCGGGCGGCGCTGCTGGCAAGAGGCGAAGCACGTGAAGCAGTGGTGACGCTGGATGACCTGGAGCAGGCGCAGGGGGTTCGGCTGTCGAATGCTCTCCGGGGGTGGTTCGAGGTGGAGCTGCGGCTGCCGGAGAGGGTTGCTGCTGAGGGTGGTTGAGGGGGCTGTGCTGTCGTGCGCGTGCTAGCACTGCTAGTACCGCCAGTACCGCCAGTACCGCTTCGTTGACGGCCGCCGAGGGTGGTCGTGCCGTCGGTCGCCTGCCGCGTGGTGGGGCGCCCACAGCGCCCCGCCCCCCGCAGAAGGCGCCCGCCGTCCCGCCCACCCTCGACGTCC